>Ga0082212_10000570_pt1 | contig 52995 bp, 47 predicted proteins | sample TergutNt197P3_FD_71548 | JGI IMG/M metagenome (GOLD analysis project Ga0082212, IMG submission 71548) | Neocapritermes taracua P3 segment gut microbial communities from Petit-Saut dam, French Guiana - Nt197 P3 | ecosystem: Host-associated > Arthropoda: Insects > Digestive system > Gut ...
TGCGGAGCACTGCGAGTCGCCCTGGCGGGCTCCGCAGCACCACGACGCAGGTTGAGCGGAGAGTGCGCTTGCGCACTATCCCGAAACCAAGGAAGTGGTTGACGAACGAAGTGTGGAACACCACGACGCAGGTTGAGCGGAGAGTGCGCTTGCGCACTATCCCGAAACCAAGGAAGTGGTTGACCAACGAAGTGTGGAGCACCACGACGCAGACCGAGGCAGGGATGCTTGCATTCATGCTGAGGTCTAGGAAGTGGTTGAACGAACCGAGTGAGAAACAGAATCCATGAGCCTACCCCGGCCTGATCAACCCACCCTCGTACGCTTCAACAACAGCCTGTACCCTGTCGCGACATCCGAGCTTCTCCAGGATCTTCGACACGTGGGTTTTCACTGTCGCTTCAGACAGGAACAGAGCCGTGGCAATCTCCTGATTAGCCATTCCCCCCGCGACAAGCAACAGAACCTCTCGCTCGCGTGCGGTGAGGCAATCGAAGTCTCTGGGGCGACTGGGCATGGGTACGCCAGCGGCCACGAAGTCTATGAGTCTCTTGGTCGATGAGGGGGCTATCACTGCGTCACCATGATGGACAGTACGGATAGCAGCCAACAGGTCTTGGGGTGGAGCATTCTTCAACAAGAACCCTGAAGCGCCCGCGTGGATGGCGGCCAGAAGGTACTCATCTACATCAAAAGTAGTGAGAATGATGATCTTCGGCCCCTGAGATTCGGGGGGTGCTTGGGCAAGGATGTGCCGAGTCGCTTCGATGCCATCCATGTCGGGCATTCGAACATCCATCAACACCACATCAGCTTCGATGGTGGCCAACAGGGCGACTGCTTCGCTACCGGTGGAGGCTTCACCAACAACCCCCATGTCATCTTGGGAGTCGATGATCATGCGTACTCCCGCATTCATCAACTGCTGATCATCGACCAGTACGATTCTCAACTTTTGGGGCATGTGTTCTCCTATGCGAGTTGGTCGGCGAGGGTGATACCCCGCTGTGACGGTTCCCTAGACTCTGGGTGAGTGTCGAGGACAGTGGTTGTGCCCGGTGTGGTTTCATCCTCTAGGTTTTTTGGTGACGGTTTGGGTGGAACGAGGAGGACCGGTGGTGCATCTGGGTCGGGTACGGGAAGTACCAGACGTACTCGAAATCCGTCCTCGTAAACCCCTGCCGCGAGCGTACCACCTACGGCCGCAGCTCTCTCTTTCATCCCTAGGACACCCATTCCTGAACCTGCCGACATCTGCGGCACATCATGATTGACAGTATTGGTGATCGTCACAATGACCTCGTCTGGTTTCCAATTCTCGGTCACCGTCACCTCAGTGTCCTCTCCGGCATGGCGCATGGCATTAGTCAATGCCTCTTGGCAGATCCGGTACAAAGCCAGCCCCAACCCAGCTGGCACAGTACGCAACTCACCCAATCGAATCAGGTAGACGTTCATCCCGGCAGTTTTCATCGTGTGTACGAGGTGATCAATGTTGTGTTGATCGGGTACAGGCTGGAGTGCCAAAGAATCTTGTGAAGCTGAGAGCATGCCCAAGACCCGGCGAGTTTCATCCACTGCTGCTCGCCCAGTTTCGGCAATAGTTTCAAAGACCCGTTTCGAAGCTTCAGGGTCAGTGGAGACGAAGGAGCCCCCATCAGCTTGAGCGACCATGACCGCGAGAGAATGGGCGATGATGTCATGCATTTCTGTGAGAATGCGGCGACGCTCCGACTCGATCGCGTCCTGTTCAATGCGAGCCTTGTCAGCTGCCATCGCTCCGGTTCTCGCTTGGTCGAGTGCCTTGCGTTGCACCCGAGTGAACACCAGGGCTAGTACGGCGATGGCGAGTCCTATCGCGAGAATAATCGCGAGGGCACCCAGGAGGAAGAGTTTCGTGGGCATCAGTGGGTGCTCTGTTCCCGGTTGAGGCTGTCGAGGATAGATTTCAGTGGCATCCACCAGGGGTCTTGGGGACGCTGGGCATCAGGATCCATGGCGGCCATGGCTTGGTCGATCGGTGTGAGGGTGATGGCGTTGTGGGAGGTGCCGACGCAGGTGATGGACGTGTCGTGGTTGGTGATCTGTGTTGCGAGGTGGGTGATGGCTGTTTCAGTGAGCCGCGTCGCGAGTAGTCGATCCGCTGGGGTGGGTGTCACTCCTTGTTGGGTGTGTCCAATGATGAGAGTACGAGTGTCGTACCTCCCCTGGCCCTCCTCATCGAGCAGGTGGGCAATCGTGTCGGTCGTGTAATTCTTGGAGGCATTCTCGTTGCGTACTGCTAAGAAAAACGAGCGACCATTGTCATCGAAACTCTTCTTGATCCAGGTGATGTCCTGCCCCAAGGATTCCATGGTGATCGGTTTTTCGGGAAGATAAACCTGCTCGGCACCACCGGCGAGTCCACCCATGAGCGCGAGGAAACCCGAGTTGCGACCCATGGTTTCGATGACGAAACAACGCCTGTTTGCTGAGGCGGACATCCGTACCTGATCGATAGATTCGACCACATGATTGAGTGCTGCATCAGCACCCACAGCCATGACCGTGCCGGGGAGATTATTGTCGATAGCTACCGGTATCGCCGCAATAGGGATCTGGAGTCCAGGGTAGCGGGAACGCTCAATGTTGATGATGGATGCTGTATTGTAACCCGTCCAGCCGCCGATGATGAGCAAGGCGTCAATCTTGGCGGTTTCCAGGGCCCGTGAGATGGCGTAGAGTTCCTCAACTACTGGGGTGTGGCGGCGCGTACCCAAGGTTGCACCGGCTTCGTACGCCCAAGCGTCGACGTCCTTCCACGCCAGTTCCTGGAGTCGGCCCTCCGCCAGGCCGACGAAAGAGTCGTTGATCCCCACCATCTGGAATCCTCGCGAGATACCCAACCAGGTCGCTGTTGCGGCAGCGGTGTTCATTCCCGGTGCAAGGGCACCAGCGTGAATGATGCCGATTCTCTTGTCGGTCTTTTTAGGTTCCGTACGCTCGGGGTTGGTCAGTTCGTTGAAGACGCCCAGCAGGTGGCGATATTCCGTACCGCGCATATCCAGGACCTGGTCGTACTGAGCGTCGTTGATGAGGGTGGCGACACTGCGAGTTTCAGGTATGGCTTTATCGAGTGGCAGACGTACGATCTGCTCGCCGCGCAGCCCGAAGACCTCTGGTGGCTGAGTGCACGTCGCGGTCAGTACGTGGGCGGTTGCTTCGAAACCGAGCCAGGTGGGTGCCCAGCGATCATAGGCGCTCGGGGTTCCACCGCGTTGTACGTGCCCGAGGATGGTGACCCGTACCTCCTCATTGAGACCCTGCTCAAGGGTTTCGCGTACTTGGTTGGTGGTGATCGGCTGCCCGTCGCGGGTCTTCGCGCCCTCCGCCACCACCACAATCGAATCCTTGTGACCTGCTTGGCGTGATCGTTTGAGCTGATCGACCATGGTCTGCTCCCAATGGTCTTCGGGTGGAACCTCAGGGATGAGCAGATAGTCACCCCCACCGCACAGTGCTGCTGCGAGGGCGAGATATCCACAATTTCGGCCCATGATTTCTACGACGAAACAGCGCTGATGTGAGGCGGCAGTCGACGAGATCGCGTCCATAGCGTCACGTATTCTGTGCAGAGCGGAATCGACCCCGATCGTCATGTCGGTCCCCACGAGATCGTTATCGATGGAGCCCATGAGCCCAGCGCAGATGAGTGCGGGGTGGGCTTTGGCCTGGTCGGTGGTGATTCTGTTCTGGTCGGTCAGTTCTTCGATGAGGTCCGGCCAGTTCTCGTGGAATTCGTTGAGGCCCGCCAGTGATCCGTCACCCCCGATGACGATGAGTCGGTCGATGCCTTTCTCGATGAGATTGGCTGCTGCAGTGAGTTGCCCCTCCCGGGTGGTGAACTCTTTGCAGCGGTACGTGCCAATAGCCGTACCCCCCTTGCCGAGGATCCCCGAACCGTCCTCCCAGGAGAGTTGGGTGATCCCGTCACCCCCATCAATCATGCCCTGGTAGCCTTCACGGACCGCGTACGGTGTGGCTCCGGCGAAAAGGGCGGTCCGCATCACAGCCCTGATCGCAGCGTTCATCCCTTGAGCATCACCCCCGCTGGTGAGCACCCCAATACTTGTTCCCGTGGCAGTATTCCGCAGCTCCTCAGGTTTCATGTGCATACCCCCATCGTAGTGTGCCCACCACCAACAGACTCAACGTCAAGCAACTCTACTACCTGGATTCGTGAGTCGTGCTAGCGCGCTCCGCAGAATGACAGGGGATTGAGGTAACCACAAAGGGACGTACCTTGTGTGTTGTGGGAGGATGGTTGCATGTTTGCTATTACTGTTGATGCCCCAGGTGGAGCTGAGGTTCTCCACTTCACCGAGGTCGTAGACCCTGAACCTCACCCAGGAGAGGTACGGATCGCGGTACACGCTGCTGGAGTCAACCGTGCCGATATCCTCCAACGTAAAGGTTTCTATCCTCCACCCCAGGGGATCACCGACATCCTTGGTCTGGAGGTAGCTGGTGTTATTGAGTCTACGGCGGGTGATAGTCGGTGGAAGGTTGGTGATGAAGTCGTTGCCCTCCTTGCTGGTGGAGGTTACGGCGAATTTGCGGTCGTTCCCGATGGGCAGTGCGCACCCCTACCGCAGGGTTTGTCGATGATCGAAGCAGCGGCCATCATGGAGATCGCCGCGACTGTGGTGTCTAATTTCAACCATATTCGCCTGTGCCCAGGCGAAACTATTCTCATCCATGGCGGTGCAGGCGGGATAGGAAGTTTCGCTATTCCGTACGCCAAGCATCTCGGGTTAACGGTCATCACAACAGTGGGGAACCCCACTAAGGCAGACCATGCACGCAATCTGGGAGCAGACGCAGCTATCGATTACCACGAGGACTGGGAGAGTCAGGTACGCGACGTTGCCCCCGCAGGTGTGGATGCCATCGTCGACATCATGGGTGCAAAGTATCTCGAAGCCCATGTGAACCTTCTTACTCGCGGTGGGCGAATGGTCGTTATCGGACTCCAGGGTGGAACTAAGGGGACCCTTGACCTGAACAAGCTCTTGGGCAAGTCGGGCACTATCACAGCAACGAGTTTGCGGTTCCGCCCAGTCGAGGAGAAAGCAGCTATAGTCACCGAGGTTGTCCAGGACATCTGGCCCCTGTTCGAAGCAGGTACGATTCCCCTACCCACCATCACCACCTTCCCTTTGGCTGATGCTCGGCTTGCCCACGAGCGCCTCGAATCTGGCGAGAATGTGGGCAAGATCGTATTGGTGAACTCCGCACTCTAAGAACACAGGGGCAGCACAGGGGGACGTACGGAAGGAAATGGGGAAGTCTCACTGACAGAATTCTTCGATGAGGGAAACGAGTCGGGCTGTGTTCCCGCTTTGAAACTCAATCTCCCGATCAATGAATGTTGAGATGGCGTCGAGATCGTACTCATCTGCTTCAATCGATCGCAGAACTCCCTGCGCCTGTGCGTAACGCCCCCCAGGAAACTCACTTGGCGGGGTATAGAACCCACGTTCAGACTCATAGGATTCTGCGTCGAATTGATAGAAGAACACTGGCTTGCCCAACAGGAACATTTCGAAGGTGACTGCTGAATAGTCAGTGATCATGTAGTCACAGGCTGACAGAATTTCGAGGGTGGAGAAGTCATCAATTTTGAGTGTACGGGGATCCTCGTACGACAACTCCGTGAGAGGGTGGAGGCGAATGATCAGATTGTAGTTCGTATAATCCACTTCATCCGCTAGAGCTCGAATCGGGGCCTCCATGGAGCCAAGGTGGCGAAAAGTTGGAGAGAAAATGATGTTCTTCTTACCGATGAGGGCTGGGTAGGCCGCTTCGAGGCGAGTACGCATTTCAGCAACACTATGGGGATCACACAGCAGGTCAACCCTGGGAAGTGAGGCAACCATGATCTTCTCAGGATCGATATGAAAAGCTTGGGCATAGTGCGGAACATGGTGTTGACTACTTGCGATGACCACATCATAGTTTTCATGTTGATGCATGAGTTCAGCCATGCGACGGGCATCCAGTGGGGTAGGCCCTCTTTGACCCTCAGCGACGTCATGGACGGAGTAACCGAATTTCTTGAATGCTCCCAGCCCATGCCACAACTGGATGACTTTGAGTGATTTCTTGTGCTTCAAGACACAGGCCGACACAGAATAGGAATCCAGAATGGCCACCTTCGATGTGGCCAGATGATAAGCCTGAGCAACAAAGTGAGGATAGTATCTAATAAGCGCCCAAAATCCCTGATCAAGTTTTCGGCATAGAACCTTGACCTGGATATCTGGATCACGCAGGTGTAGCTCATCAATGATCAACTGGAAATCCAAGGGGGTGTCTTCTCCCTGTCGGCTCAAGAAAACCACCTTATGCCGTACAGGAAACAGCTTCATCAGCACATAGGTCATTCTTGCCATAGCAATGATGCAGTGGATTCCAAATTCCACCAATCCATGCTTCACTGCTTTCATCGTCCGCCACCTGTCATGTCCAGTGTACGACGAGTTGCCGGCGGGACATCAAAAATTTCTTTCATGAACCTTGAGGTGGCTTGTCCATCACAGCCATCCAGGAATAGTTCACAAAAGTTCTCCCGTTTCTTCTTGTCTATCTTCGTGGTGTCGAGGTGAGCGATCAAGGCATCCTGGTCACTGACCACTGGCCCATAGGTATAGGTCTCAAAAGGATAATAGAATCCACGAGCTCCATCATAGGTATCAAGGTCTGGGGTATAGAAGAGTACGGGTTTATCCATCAAGGCATAGTCAAAGATGGCAGAAGAGTAGTCGGTGATCAGAAGGTCGGTAACCACGAGTACATGATTAAACTCCGGATATGTCGACATGTCTATAATCTTGTCGGCACAGGAGGGAGGAATCTCCCAGGGCCTGCGAACAAAAGGATGGAACTTCAAGACAAGAAGATCCTTCTCCCCCAAAGCTTCCCCCATACGAACCAGATCAAGAAACTCAGCCTCATAACCAAAAGATCCATCCGCAAGAACCCGGTAGGTTGGGGCAAAGACCAAAACTCGTCGATCTTTGAGCGCCGGAACCGATTCCCACACCAATCGGCGTACCTCGTCCATAGCCTCTTCATCAAAGAAAAGATCAGAGCGCGGAGAACCCCATCCATGGATCTTCTCAAGGGGAACCCGGAAAGCCTGCGAATAATGGGGCCGCATCTGATCAGAACTGACAACAACATCTGTGTAGTTGCGGTGAATCAATGAGGTGGCCGGTGGAGCATTCGACCCACGACCCTCTCGGGAAAACCCCATCTTCTTCATCGCCCCCAACCCATGCCAGACCTGTACCACCTGGGTGCCTCGACGGATTTTCAGTGCGTGGATGAGATGCAGGTAGTCGTCCATGAGTACGTACTTCGCTTGAGCGACAGCCACCACCAAACGATATCGCTCACTCATTTTCTGCAAGAAACCACCCCACGATGACGGGAAAAACTCCCAGGTGTGAAACTCGTCCCCCATAGCCTCGCGGATAGAGCGAAGATTCCCACTCAGGTGCGAACCCACACCCGAAATAAAAACAACCCCCGTCGAACGAACAGGTTTCACCCAACACATCACCCGATAAGCGACAAGGTAGGGGAACCACCTCAGGCGCTGAACCACGGGAACAAGTGGTTCGGGGATCAGATATTTCACGGCGTACTCTTTCACCAATGGTCTCTCGCGGTGAGGCGAAAAGTCTCTCACACCATCATGCCACGATGTCTTTCAGAATCATGATCGTGCGTTCAATTCCCTGCGGTATGTCATAGAGTGGACTCCAACCCAGGGCTGCGATCTTCGAGCCATCCATGACAGCTTTATCAGCAGCCGAAAACCCGCGCTGTTCTACCTCTGAAGGCAGTTCAAAGACCACTTCTCGCCCAACACTGGCAGCAACCAACCCCGCAAGATCTTTCAACACAATGTCACCTGAGCGGTGAGCAATGTTGTAGGCCTGACCAGCTTCACCACTGAGCAAACAGGTCAATAGGCCACTGACACTGTCAGCAACATGGAGATAGGAATAGTGCTGATGGCCTGCCGACTTCAAGACAATATCCTCCCCGCCCACAGCTTTCAACAGGAATTGCGACAGCGCCTTAGTGTCGGTCAGTTTCATTGTTGGGCCGTACACCCGAGGAAGTCGCGCAATGACCACATCCAACCCATGGTGAGCACGAAAAGCCTGACACAGGGCCTCCCCGGTTCTCTTCGATTCCGGGTAGCCCGCACGCAAAGTGTTGCAGTCAATGTAACCCATGTCGTGTTCAGCAAAGCTCTCCAAGTTTCCGCGATTATCGCCATAGATTTCCACCGTCGACAGGAAACACATTCGCCGAGCCTGCGTACGAACAGCTAATTCCAGCATCGCAAAGGTGCCTTGGACATTAGTCGTGATCGTACCAATCGGATCAGTGGCATAAGCAACAGGATGAGTATTGGACGCTGCATGGATCACATAGTCGCCACGAGGAATATCCAAAGAATCACTCACCAGATCTGCTTTCATGATGACCAGATTCTTGTCCTGGTAGTACGGCGCAAAGCGTTCCTCCAAGCCAGCGCGGTTGCGGGCGAGAGCTGTGATCGTACAATTCAATTGGTCGTCAAGGTTTTTCTTCATCACCACATCAACCAGGAAACTCCCGATCATTCCTGATGCTCCGCTGAGAACAATCGACGAGTCAGCTAACCGATCCCAACCAAGGTCCAGTGCAGCGAGGGCCGCAACGTCATCACGGTACGTGGGGTTGTCGAGCAGATGCATGGTTTTAGGTGTCCTCACGGTTTCCCACCTTGGTGGGTGGGAGAGTCTTCCCGAGAACATAAGCATGGAAGAGTGCAAGATCGTCAGGGGTGGTCAACTTAATATTCTTGTCCGATCCAGCAGCGAAGTGCAGTCGAACACCCAAATCAACCATCATGGTGTTGGCATAAGATGAGGCCCCAATGCCGACCCCCGTCTCGAAGGCTTCCTGATATCTCGATGCGAGCAGGTCGTAGCGGTACGCCTGGGGAGTCGACACTCGCCGCAGTGTTTCGCGCGGTACGTAGTGAGTCGTTGTGTTGGGATCTGAAGGATCGATCGTGAATATTTGTTCGTTGTACGGCAAGGAGGTGACCGCATTGCCATGTTCGTGACAGACAGCCAACACATCAGAAACGACAGCTGGATCAACCAAGGGACGGATTCCATCGTGAATCATCACCACATCATCATCCTTGCAGTGACCCTGGAGGCGCTGAACACCGAGATAAATGGATTCCTGAGCAGAGTCTCCACCAGAAATCACCCAGTCCAATTTCGTGACCCCGTACCTCGTGGCATAGTCCTGCAAGATCTCATGCCAACCATCGATGCACACCACACCAATCGACGAAATACTGGGATGATCCTGAAAAGCTTCCAGGGTGTACAGCAAGATCGGTTTATTCTCCACAAGGTGGAACTGCTTGGGCACTTCAAGCCCCATGCGCGTACCTGAACCACCTGCAATGATGATTGCTGTTGTTGCCATAGATTCCTCGCCTTCGGTGGGAAGTCACCAACCCAACATTTTCCTCACCAGACTACCCCGCGCTGACAAGGTGCACCAAGTCTTTTTAGTGTTCAACCTCACGCCCATCGCATCGCTCCACCACAAGGATCGCAGCATGCACCTCAGTTAGTGGAGTTGGTATAAAACTCAATACCCTCATCAATGGGGCCGTCAAAGAGCAGCTTTCCGTGATCGATCACCAGTGCCCTCTTACAGAATTCTGCTGCCTTTTCCAGGGAGTGGGTGACGAACAACAACGTGACCTTATCCCCAGTCATGATCTCTGTCATGCGCTCCAAACTCTTAGCAGAGAACCGGCGGTCACCCACAGCGAGCACTTCGTCCAAGATGAGAATCTCTGGACGCAAAGACGACGAGAAAGCGAAACCCAATCGTGCCTTCATCCCCGAGGAGTACGTACGCATCGGCTGGTCGATGTACTGACCGATCTCTGCAAAATCCGTAATTTCGGGGAGCAGTTCAAGAATTTCACTGGTGGACAAACCCCACAGTCGCCCTCTGAGCATGAGGTTTTCCCTGCCAGTGAGTTGTGAATCAAAACCTGAAGTCAGATCGAGTAGTGCGGAGACTCTCCCATTCACTTCGACTCGCCCCGATGTTGGGCTAGCGACACCGGTGGTGATTTTGAGAGCCGTACTCTTTCCAGCGCCATTAGACCCTAAGAAGGCGACCGACTCACCTCTTTTAATGGTGAAGCTCAGATTGTTGTTGGCGTGAACCTTCTCGTTTTTCACCTTTGGCCAGATAGCAGCCAAGAGCCGTGCTCGATCATTCTTGTACAACCGGTAAGTCTTTGTGACATTGGTGAACTTCACCGCAATAGGATTCTCACCGTCGTTGGTTTGAATAACTGTTGAACCTCTAGAGGACATCGGGCACCTCCGGTCCTAGGCGGAATTGAACCCTGACACTCAAGACAAACATCACAGCGAAGACAAGGAAGAATGGCCAAATCAACTTCGGGTGATCCCATATCCAGTAATGATCACACAGTGAAGCTCGGAAACTCGTGGCAAAAAACGTGATCGGGTTGAAGGCAAGGATCCACTCGGCAGTCGGGGGAAGATTAGAAATATTGAAGATGATTCCTGAGAGCCAAAACAGCGGGAGAGAAAAAGCCTTAATGAGGTTGTGGAAGTCACGACTGATAGCTGACAGCGGGGATGTCATCATGGACCAGGTGACCCAGAACAAGTACATCAAGATCACGAGAAGCGGTAGTTGTAGGGCATAGATCGTGAACGGAACTTTCATGACAAACATGACAGCAAACACCACGAGAAAATTCATGAAAAAGATGATCAGGTGTCCAGCAGCAAAAAAGCTGGAGATGACTGGCACCGGAAATCGCAGCCTATTGACCAGATAGGAGTAACGGGAATAAACATTCGATCCTTGGGTGAGCATGCTCCGCATGAAGAACCAGGGAATGAGCCCAACAGTGAGCCAGACAATGAACGGTGTTTCACCAGAGACTTTCCCCGCTCGAAGACCGATGTTGATGGCGAACCAGAAAACAAAGACGTATGTGATCGGTGTGATGAAAAACCAGATCCACCCGAGCGCAGCTCCTCGTACCTCTTTTTGAAGCTCTGTCTTAGCTAACTGCCAAATCTTGGTACGCCACATCCAATTATCACGGAAGATTCCTTGAACTGTCTGAAGCATGGAGGATCCTTGACTCATAAGAATAGGCCGATGTGCTATCCAGCACAGGGAGTTTATCACGAGCAAGGATGAACAGAATCCAAGTCTGTGTGCATGGTTGAGACCAATTCAGTAGACGAGCTTGGCACCTTTACTTGATTCTCCCAGTCCGAGACCTTGGGGAGGTAGGGACGTACGTCCCACATGCTTCCTGGGCTCACAGTGGCAATTTCGGCCCAAATTCAGGGGGATGCCCCCCACTATGCTGTGAAAAACCGCCACGATGTCAGGGTTGTACGGTAGAATAATTGAGTTGGAAATCCATCGATTTCCATCCCTAATCGATTCCCCGAGGAGACAGATGGCAGACGAATCACAACCCGTGGTCGAGGAGGATATCGACGATCTCCCACCAGTCGATGATTCTATCGAACTTAGTGATGACCAGATCACAACCAAAGTCGACGAAGGCGCCTACGACGCTGAAGCCATCACTGTGCTGGAAGGATTAGAGGCAGTACGAGTTCGCCCAGCAATGTACATCGGCTCCACTGGTGAGCGTGGACTCCACCACTTGGTTTATGAGGTGGTCGACAACGCCGTCGACGAAGCTCTCGCCGGTTATTGCGACACCATTGACATACGCATTCTGAACGACAGCGGGATTCGAGTCACTGATAATGGGCGAGGAATCCCAGTCTCTGAACATCCCACCGAGCAAATGTCCGCCCTCACTGTGGCGCTGACCAAGCTCCATGCTGGTGGAAAGTTTTCTGGTTCCGGATACAAGGTCTCCGGCGGACTCCACGGTGTGGGGGTTTCTGTCGTCAATGCTCTGTCAACATCGCTCACGGCTACCGTGAAACGTGATGGATACACCTGGACGCAGTCTTTCGCCCTGGGCGAACCGGATGCTCCCCTCGAACAAGGTGAGCCAACCAACGACACTGGGACATGCATCGAATTCTATGCTTCAGGCGATATTTTTGAGACAACAATGTACTCATACGAAACCCTCGCTTCTCGATTCCGCGAAATGGCCTTCCTCAACAAGGGGCTCACCATCTCGATCACTGATGAGCGCCGCAACCATCTCGATGAGGACGGAACCCAGGTCGCCACTATTTTCAAGTACGACCGCGGGCTCATCGATTACGTTAAATATCTGATTGGCTCTAAGGATGTGATTCACCCTTCCACTATTGCCATGGAGGCTCAAAATGTTGAGGCCAATATGAGCCTCGAAGTCGCTATGCAATGGGCGAACGGGTACGCCGAGTCAGTTCACACCTTCGCCAACACTATTAACACCCATGAGGGTGGCACCCACGAGGAGGGTTTCCGTGCTGCTCTGACTAACACAGTCAACAAGTGGGGAGAAGTCTGGGGGCTGATCAAAAAGCGTGAAGACAGGGTCTCTGGTGACGACATCCGTGAAGGCCTCACCACCATCTTGTCGATCAAGATTTCTGAACCCCAGTTTGAAGGCCAAACGAAGGCAAAGCTGGGCAACACAGAAGCCCGCTCCTTCGTACAAAAAGTAGTCAATGATCGCCTCGGTGATTGGTTCGAGCAAAATCCGAATGAGGGGCGAGAGATCGTACGCAAGGCTCAAGCTGCAGCGTCCGCTCGCCTCGCCGCCCGTAAAGCTCGTGACCTAGCCAGGTCAAGAAAAGGCCTGCTCGGTGGGGGTTCACTGCCCGGTAAACTTGCAGACTGTCAATCGAATTCACCCGAAGAATGTGAGATTTTCATTGTTGAGGGCGATTCCGCTGGTGGCTCAGCCAAGGGTGGACGTGACCCGAAGACTCAGGCCATCCTTCCGCTGAGGGGAAAGATCCTCAATATTGAGAAAGCCACGATGGAGAAGATTCTCCAAAACCGTGAAGTGGAAGCCATCATCAATGCTTTGGGTACGGGGGTTCACCAAGAGTTTGATCCACAGCGTCTGCGCTATCACAAGATAGTCCTCATGGCGGATGCCGATGTGGATGGTGCCCACATCCGTACACTGCTACTCACCCTCCTGTTCAGGTTCATGAAGCCACTCATCGACGCTGGCAATGTTTATCTGGCCCAGCCTCCGCTCTATCGCATCCGCTGGACGAATTCTCCACACGAACTCGCCTACACTGATGAGGAACGTGATGAGATTCGCCAACAGGGTCTCAATTCGGGGAAGAAACTCCCTCAAGTGAACCCGATCCAGCGGTACAAGGGTCTCGGCGAAATGGACGCCTCAGACCTTTGGGAAACCACCATGGATCCGCAGCGGCGTACTCTGCTTCAAATCACTCTCGATGACGCAGCAGCAGCATCCGACATGTTCTCCATCCTCATGGGTGAGGATGTGGACCAGCGCCGCGCCTTCATTCAGCGTAATGCTAAAGACGTTCGCTTCCTCGACATCTAACCAACGAAAGAAGAATCAACCATGGCTGATGATCCCTTGGATATCGATACCGAGATAGATGACACTGAGGAGGATCAAGGACTCTCTGCGGCTGCACTGACTGGAAAGACAGAAGCGATTGATCTCAACACTGAGATCCAGCGCTCGTACCTTGACTATGCGATGTCAGTCATCGTGGGGCGCGCTCTTCCCGATGTACGCGACGGACTCAAACCCGTCCATCGGCGAGTCATCTATGCCATGTACGACGGGGGATATCGCCCTGATCGCGGGTGGCACAAGTGTTCACGCGTCGTCGGTGAGGTCATGGGTAACTATCACCCCCATGGTGATTCCGCGATCTATGACACTCTTGTACGCCTCGCCCAACCGTGGGCGATGCGTCATCCACTGGTTGCAGGTCAAGGTAACTTTGGTTCCCCCGGTAATGACCGTGCAGCTGCCATGAGGTACACCGAGTGCAAGATGGCACCCTTAGCCATGGAAATGGTTCGAGACATCACCGAAGACACGGTTGACTTCCAACCAAACTACGACAATCGTGAGACCGAACCTACGGTGTTACCAGCCCGCTTCCCTAATCTTCTGGTGAACGGTTCAACAGGGATCGCCGTCGGCATGGCCACCAATATTCCTACTCATAATCTTCGTGAAGTCAACGATGCCATCCAGTGGGCTTTGCAAAACCCTGAAGCATCAACCCAAGAGCTGCTGGACGCTGCCATTGCGCGGATCAAAGGGCCAGACTTCCCCAGTGCTGGACTCATTGTCGGACGCAAAGGGATCGAGGATGCCTACCGTACTGGTCGTGGACTTGTCACGATGCGAGCAGTCATCGACATTGAAGAGGAACGCGGTCACACGAACCTTGTCGTCACCGAACTGCCATACATGTGCAACCCTGACAACCTCGCGGTGAAGATCGCAGAGCTGGTGAACTCGGGCAAAATCACGGGAATCTCTGATATCCGAGACGACACGTCAGCGCGTACCGGTCAACGCCTGGTCATCCAGCTCAAGCGTGATGCTCAGCCTCGTGTAGTGATGAACAATCTCTACAAACACACTCCACTCCAGGACACGTTCGGCTGCAATATGCTCGCGCTCGTGGACGCAGTCCCTCGTACTCTGCGCCTTGACCAATTCATTTCTTATTGGGTCAAACACCAAATTGAGGTGATCCAACGCCGAACAAGTTTCCGTATCGCTCAAGCCGAGCGTAATGCCCATTTGTGGAGGGGGTACGTTGCTGCCCTGGATCAGCTCGATGCAGTGATCGCACTGATTCGTGGCTCGAAGGATGCAGAGATCGCTAAGCAAGGGCTCATGGATCTTCTCACCTACACTGACCCTGCTACAAACAAAGAACGCCACATTGATGAGGATCAAGCAACAGCTATCCTCGATCTTCAATGGCGTCGCCTCGCCGCTATGGAACGTCAGCGGATCATTGACCGTCTCGCTGAGCTGGAGCGTGTCATCGCTGACCTTCGCGACATTCTCGCCTCCGACGAGCGCCAACGCCAGATCATCTCCACAGAGCTACAAGATATCGTCGACAAGTACGGCGATGAGCGTCGTACCCGCATCATTTCAGCTGATGGGGATCTGTCTGAAGAGGATCTCATTGCGCGCGAAGACGTGGTGGTGACAATCACTCACGGTGGGTACGCGAAGAGAACCAAAGCTGATCTTTATCGTCTACAAAAACGTGGAGGTAAAGGAGTCAAAGGGGCAACACTGCGCGCAGACGATGAGGTTGCCCATCTGTTTTCCACCAACTCCCACGAATGGTTGCTCTTTTTTACCACGAAAGGTCGGGTCTATCGTACGAAAGTATGGCAGCTGCCTGAAGGTGGACGCGAGGCGAAAGGTGGACACGTTGCCGGATTGTTGAGCTTCGCTCCTGACGAGAAAATCGCTCAAGTCCTGACCTTGGGCACCTATAGCGATGCTGACTATCTTCTCTTGGCGACACGCAAAGGGTTGGTGAAGAAAACTGTTCTCACCCAGTACGATTCTCCGCGCCAAGCAGGGTTGATTGCTGTGAACTTCCGCGATGAGGATGATGAACTCATCGGTGCCGCACTGTGTAATGCAAGCGATGATGTTCTGCTCATTTCCATCAAGGGCCAGTCCATTCGTTTCGCTGCTGACGATGAGCAACTTCGACCCATGGGTAGGGCTACCTCTGGTGTGACCGGTATGAGATTCCGTGGAAGTGACGCGCTATTGTCGATGGCTGTCATTGGGTCAGATACTGGTGAAGATGATCGACATGTTTTCACAGTCACTGATGGGGGTTTCGCCAAACGTACCACTATTTCGGAATATCGTACGCAGGGAAGAGGCGGATTGGGCATCAAGGCCATGAAACTCAATGAGGACCGCGGCAAGCTCGTAGGTGGCCTCATTGTGAGCGAAGACGATGAGGTGATCGCGATCAAGACCTCTGGGCAGATCATTCGTTCCAGTGTCAGTGATGTGGCTGTCAAAGGCCGCGACACTATGGGGGTGAAATTCGTTGGCCTGCGAGGTGACGACCAGGTGGCGGCTATCGCGCTGTACCCCGATTCTGGAGAAGAAATGGAGGCGGATGACACCCCTGGGATCGACACTGAGACCGCCACTGACAACAACGAGGGTGGCAGTGAGAGCATTGGACAAGACGATGGTGATCTCAGTACGGTAGAGTCTTAAGCGACCGAGACGAGCGCACGCGCTTGGTCTCAACACGGTGCGGGTGACATCAGTATACGCTCCCGCAGTTACTGGAAGAGCAGGAGTGCTGTGATGGCCAACAACGAGCAGACAGGGTCGGGAACTGGTCCGTCAGCGGGAGGCATCGGGAAGAGTATCACCCAGAGTTTTCTCAATCGGGTCAACCGTGTCAAAGGTGAACTCGACCCAGAGGTGGATATGGGTAGCGCTGGAACACCAGCCCCTCTCGAACCACCCCTCCAGGGGCTCAATTCAGTAGACAAGGCCACCACACCTGTGAGTGGAGACTCTTCTCCTGTGGACGTACTTGCCACACCAGTTTCTTCCGCTGCTTCATCGGTTGCTTCCAGTACGCCAGCAACAGCATCTGAGGTGAGTCCCACCTCGGCCTCGACACCAGGACCTACCCCCGAGATAGAGTCACCTTCTCTAGGATCTGGTTCGTCTGTGAGCTTAGGGTCAATGATGAACCCCACATCCACACTGGAAGAGGATGCTGCCGCAGAGACGACCGAGCTCAAGACTGATACGAAGGCTACTGAAGTGGTTCCGGCAAAAAAGCCCAAGATAACAGTGTCATCGAGTCGGCCCAAGGCTTCACGCCAAACTCGCCGTGCGCGTCTTCGCATCTCTCGGGTTGATCCGTGGTCAGTAATGAAGACCGCTCTGCTTTTCGGTGTTGCTGGGTGGATCATGTTCATTGTCGCCACCTGGATTGTCTTCGGTGTCTTGGAGATGACCGGTCTCTATGAGGCTGTCAATTCAACAGTCGCTCAGATTTTCGCTTCCCCCGACCAAACTGATGACTTCAACATCACAGATTTCATTAACACTACTCGTGTCACAGCACTTGCTGCACTGATTGGTGCTGTCAATGTCGTGATCTTGACAGCTCTAGCCACTATTTTCGCCTTCCTCTACAACTTGACCGCAATAGTCATGGGTGGAGTCGAAGTAACAATGGCAGAGGATTAAGAGTTACCCCACTCCCGTCACCCCGCGGACCGCGCTAGGGCGACCCAACCTCGTCATTCTGCGGAGGGCGCCAGCCCGACTCGCAGAATCCATACCAACCACCAGAGGGTTGTAGTCACACCATGGGGAAACTGAGTGCGAAGGTCGTACCCTTGTCAGAGGTTTCATCCACCTTCAAGTCACCGCCAAACCGCTGAGCAACTTCAGAGGACAACGCCAACCCGAGTCCGAAACTGCGTTTCCCTCCTGTCTCACGACCGTGTGAGAAGCGCTCAAAAATTCTGTCCTGATCCACTCCAGAAATACCTGGGCCCTGATCTCGGATTCTCATGATAATCGAGCTTTCCCAGATCTCAGTGGACACTTCCACCACGCACTGTGCAGGCGAATGCTGAATAGCATTATCAATAATGGCAACGACAGCTCTCTTGAGTGAAGTTTTCGGTACCCCCACTCGTACTTCTTCTCCTGGTAGAAGCCGTACAGAAACCTCTGCTTGCTCGGCGAGAGAATCCAAGGATTCCACTGCTTCCTGCAAGGTCTGTTGTACGAAGGTTTGCGTCTCAGGCCCAATGTTTTCACCTTCAACAGTGAGCAGCATGTCGTCGAGAACATTCGCCATATTGGCGGTGTCCATCGATAACTGGGACACCACATCATCGATCGGTTTACCTGCGTCCAGTCTCCTTTGCAGTATTTGCACTCGCGATGACAGAGCAGTCAGTGGGGTACGCAGTTCATGGCTAGCGTCAGCGACGAAATGGCGTTGAAGCTGCAGTGCTTGGCTCAAAGGTTTGACAGCACGTCGAGCCGTTGCCCAAGCAACAAAAGGTGTGAACACTAAGCTGATCAGAGCGACGATTGAAACAGTCCAAATCACATCGTTAGCACTCAACCACCCATATTTGGGTGGTGGTGGTGATTCGGGATCTGAAGGGATTTCTATAGGAACAGCCGTAGCAGCAGCGATAGTAATGAGTGCGAGACACCCGAGCATGACGATACCGGCCGTGGCAGCAGCAACCGCCGTACCCACAGACAGAGCTGCCTCATGAACCTTGGCGTCGTCCCCCGAGGCTGCCACCACAGTTTTTGATTTCGGTGCTGGTTTCTTCACTGCTGGAGGAGGCGCAGGTGGTGTGGCCTGTAACCGCGCCTGCCTCTTTGTTACTCGAGGGTGATCCTCGCTCATGAACCCAACCCCAACCTGTACCCTTGCGAACGTACAGTCTCGATGATACCGTGTTCTGCTTTGCGGCGAATATAGTGGACATAGGTGTCAACTGTTCCAGGGGTGTCATCAACAGAGAAGATCGCCTTCAGTATTTCTGTTCGAGAAAAAATGTGCTCTGGCGATTCCGCCAAGAGTGCCAAGACAGCAGTTTCGGTGGATGTCAGCGAAACGCGATCCCCATAAGGGTTGTACAGCGACTGGGTTTCAGGAACGAGCAGCCAATCCCCAATATAGGTCTTCCCAGTTTCAGCCGCAAAACCTCGCCGAAGAGCACGCAAGCGGGCGAGGAGCTCATCAAAATCGAAAGGCTTCGTCAGATAGTCGTTGGCCCCACCATCGAGACCAGAGACCCGATCATCAACAGATCCTAATGCTGTGAGCATGAGTACGGGAGTGGTGATTCCTGCACGGCGTACGGATCGAATGACCTCGATACCGTCAATTCCTGGAAGTCGGCGATCGATGAGCATGAGGTCATAGTGTGTACTCAAGGCCAGGTCGAGACCCTTCTCACCAGTAGGGGCATGGTCGACCGTGTAGTGGTCTTGAAGGACTTCCACCACCATGTCAGCAATGGAGGGATCATCTTCGATGAACAGCAACCGATCATTCATGCCTCTGATTCTATCCCCGAGTACGTTGTGGGTTGGGTCGCTGTGTGCAGTTGAGCGGTGGAAATCCAGACTCCACTGTCAGACAAATGTGATTCCTGGACCCTGCGAGTCGCTTCGCTCCGCAGGGTGACATCTGATGTGACAGTGGTGCCTGTCCTCTCCTGTTAAAACCGGTCATGGGAGCGGGGGAAAAAGTGGTAAAGTCACGTAGCGGCATCAATGGTTGAAACAACCAACCAAACAGGGAAGGTTTTGCGATGAGCGAGAAGCCCAAATACCCCGGGGTCCCCGAAGTTATTAATGGGAACGGAGCTGTCGCCTATGTCATGGGGCACGTCTGTGGCGGTGTGATCGGCTACCCCATCACGCCTTCGACCGAGATCTCCGAAATCTTTGAAGCCTCCAGAGCTGATGGGCAGCTCAATGTCTGGGGAAAACACCCCTTCTTTGTTGAAGCTGAAGGTGAGCATTCCGCTCAATCTGGTGCTCTCGGAGCGGCACTGACTGGGGGCAAATTTATCTCCAATGCCAGCTCTGCACAAGGAATCCTCTACGCACTGGAATCCCACTATGTCACTGCTGGAAAGAAGATTGGTGGTTTTGTCCTGCACGTGGCTGCTCGCGTTGTCACGAAGCATTCCCTCAATGTCATGGCTGGTCACGACGACATCTATTCACTTCTTCCCGCCGGTTACACTATTCTGTTCGGTTCCGACCCTCAGGAAGCTGCTGACCTTGCAGCCATTGCCTATCGCACCAGTTCACTGTCACTGATTCCTGTGGCTAACGCTATGGACGGATTTGCCACCTCCCATGTCATGAGTGAGGTGCAACTTCCTGAACCTGAACTGTTGGCCACCTATGTGGGCGATCCCGCTAGTCGTATACCGTGCCCAACAGTGGCCCAAGAGGTTCTTTTTGGGGCCAAGGGCCGAGTCGAATACTTGACGAAATGGGTGAAAGATCATCGCGATGAATTGAGTGCAGAAAACTTCACTGCACTCCACCTCATTTTGAATCAGAATGTTGAAGCTATCGAAGCTGACAACGAAGGTGAACTCATCTCCAAGGTGGAAGAGTATCTCCCCGAGTCTCTTCGCGGCGCCTGGAAGAGGGCCTGGAAGGGTGCTTGGGCTAAAGGTACGCGCCAACTCGTACCGGCCATTGTTGATCCCAACAATCCTGGCCTCGCTGGTGGGGTTCAAAACCAGCCCGATTTCCAAGCCGGTGCAGCCGATCACCGTACGCACTTCGCTGCCGCAGTACCGCAACTGGTTCGCCAAGCCATGGAGGAATACTCCGAACTCACTGGGCGTACCTATTCTCCCGTGCAGAGGTACGGTCCAGAAAATGCTGACCTGGTGCTCATTGGTTTAGGTTCCATCACCCAAGATGCCCGCGCACTCTTGCCGTACTTCGAATCCCAAGGGATACGCGTGGCAGTTGTGTCGATCAAACTCCTGCAACCCTTCCCCACCCAGGATTTGATCAATGCGATTCGTGGAGCGCGTTATGCCACTGTTTTGGAGCGTTCCGAAGATACCCAACTCACGACATCAGTGAAACGGGCACTGTTTGAAGTGGGTGTCTCGTCGAGAGATATTCACTTGACGACTGCCATTTTCGGTCTGGGCTCCCATGACGTACAACCGCGCGATCTCATTGCTGTGGTCAAGAAGATGGTTGATGGGGATAAGACGCCGCTGGTCTATGTGGGTTCTCAATTCTTCGTCAAGAACCCTGCCACTCCGGCCTTGGAAGACATCCAGAATCGGATGAAAGAGGCCTATCCTGAGACCCAAAAGATGGAATTGGTCACTGGTGAAAACCCTTCTGGTCTACTCCCAGAATCTGCGGTACGGATTCGATTCCACTCTGTGGGAGGGTACGGGACTGTGGCTACGGGCAAACTGCTCACCGACATGCTCTCTTCGATGCTGGGGATGCATTCCAAATCTTCACCCAAATACGGATCCGAGAAATCGGGGGCACCCACCAATTTCTATATCACCCTCTCGCCTGAGGAAGTGCTGTTCACTAACGCCATGCTGGAAGAGGTTGAGGTTGTCATCTCCCCGGACCACAAAGTGTTTGAGCATGACCGTCCTTTGCATGGGCTCGTGGATGGTGGAACCTTCATCCTTCAAGCGGATCGTCCCGCCTTGGATTTGTGGAAGTCCCTGCCCGCGTACGCTCGCCAAGAGATTCGGGACAAGAACATCCGCTTCCTGATCATTGATGCTTTTGCCGTTGCGAAAAAGAACGCCCCCACAGCTAGTCTCGAAACCCGCATGATGGGTATTGCCTTCATTGGTGCAGCCTTTGGGCATGTGGATCGTATCTCTCGGGGAGCAGAACTTGGGCAAGTGGAGAAGCTTATTCGCCGAGAACTGGAGAAAAAGTTTGGTTCCAAAGGTGGAGCAGTGGTTGAGGGCAACATGTCCACCATTGTTGACGCTATTGCAGCGACCACTGCGGTGGACTACACCCAACCGGAGTACGCGGAATCCGAGACTGAGGTCGCCACGAAGGTGCCCGTACTGTCGTCACGGGTGGGGCCGTCAACCGGTTTCACCCCAGCGCGCCTCTATGATCCTGAATACTTCGAGGACATCATGGGTCGGCCCTTCCAGGAGGGAACCCCAGGGGATGGGCCGGTCCTTCCTGGTACGGGGTTATTCCTACCCTCTGCCACAGCTCGAGGAAAAAACAAGGGTTTGTTCCGCCGCGATGTACCTGTCGTTGACTTGGAGAAGTGCACCGCCTGTTTGGAATGTGCTATAGCATGCCCTGATTCTGCGATACCGAATCAGGCTCACGAAATTGCTGATGTGATTTCTCGTGCCATTCGGGCCACTCGGCTCCAAGACGAACACAAGGCCTATCTGCTTGGGTTTGCTGACCAGTGGGCAGAACAGGTACGCGCCGGTCTGAAAGAAGACACCTCTATTAAGTCTCTCGGTGAGGTGCTGCGAACAACCGCTGCTACCGTACCGAGCATCCCTTTGGCCCACCTTGATGCGATCATCGCTGAAATGGCGGCCTTCCCCGTAGCACGTATCCGTCCCATCTTTGACCAGATGGAGAAAAAGAAATCTGGGACTGGAGCAATGTACTCGGTGGTGGTCGATCCTTGGAAGTGTACGGGATGTCTCCAATGTGTGGATGTGTGTGGTCCTGGGGCTCTGGCACCAGCACCGCAAAATGACTTGCTTGTTGCTGGAATGGAAGCCACCTTCGCTCGCTTCACCAAGATGCCCAACACTCCTGCACGTTTTACTGCCGGTGCTGCAGCTCCTGGCGGTGATGCTAAGCGCATCCTCATGGATCATGACAACTATTTCGCTCTCACTGGTGGGCATGGTGCCTGCCGTGGTTGTGGCGAAGTCACAGCCACACATTTACTGACGGCTCTGGCACAGTCGGTCTCTAAAGAGAAGAAGGCCGAACACATTGCGTACCTCCATTCGCTGATTTATTCCCTCACTGCGAAAGCTAGTGGGGTTGAGCCAGTACGCGCACAGCGAATCCAGCGCGTCATCGAGCATCTCGAAGCAAGCCTGTGGCGTTATGAGGCTGGGCCCACTGGTCAAGGACCAGCGTCAGCTGTTGTCGTCAACTCCACAGGATGCTCATCGGTGTACGCCTCGACATTCCCGTACAACCCCTTCACCCAGCCATGGGTGAACTCCTTGTTCCAGGATGCGCAAGCATCAGCCGTGGGTGTCTTCGAAGGTATTGCTTCCCAGTATCTTGAAGAGATTCAAGCCTGCCGTATTGCACAGCTCGAACTTGATGACGAATACACCCCCGGGGTCCATGATGTGGGCTTAGCCACTCTTACCTGGCGAGAGTTCACCGCTGATGAAATGGGTAGACTCCCGATGATCCTCACGATCTCTGGTGATGGTGCGGCCTATGACATTGGTTTCGGTGCCATGTCGAGGGTCATGGCTTCTCAGACTCCGGTGAAAATGCTCGTTCTCGACACGGGAGGGTATTCCAACACTGGGGGGCAGGTGTCGACTGCATCCTTCACTGGGCAGAATGCTGACCTGGCCCGCCATGGGAAGACCCACCCAGGCAAGACTGAGAAACGCAAGGAACTCGCGTTGCTGGCAGCTTTGCACCCGAGTGTTTTTGTTGCCTCGGTTTCGACGGCTATGCATGCACACTTCCTGGCTGCCTCAGCCAAAATGATCGCTTATGGTCAAGGATCTGGGCTCCTCCAGGTTTACACTCCTTGTGGTTTCGAGCAGGGTTTTGCTGATGATTTGTCGAATGCGCGTGCCACAGAAGCCGTACGCTCTCGTATGGCACCCCTCTTCGTCCATGATCCTGCCGGTGGTGACACGATTTCTGAGAGGATCTCTTTGGAGGGCAACCCGGAGATCGACAAGCCGTGGGCGACGAGAAACCTCAAGTACACTGATGAGTCCGGGGAGACAAAGATCTTGTCGACACCATTGACTCCTGCAGAATTTGCCTACAACGAGGTACGCTTCGCGAAGCAATTCCGAGTCTTGGATGCTGGTGCCATTGGTCCGACCCCGATCTCCGACTACATTGAGCTTGACGACGATGCACGCCTCGACTCGACACCGTACATTGTGGTGTCGGAAGGTGGCGTACTCAAACAGATCGAGGTGTCGCAATCTATTGTTGAACTCGTCGAGGAGCGCCAGACGTACTGGCAGATGCTGAGATTCCTTTCTGGGCAGACTTCTGAAATCATTGCTCGCGATGCTGACAAGGTTGTGAAAGCTCTCCGCGATGAACTCGAACAGGCTCACTCAGATCGTGAAGAGGGCATCGATGCTATTGCCCACGCTTTGGCTTCCCTCGCTACTGCGAAGGATCCCAGTGCGGTGGGGCTGCCGAGCTTTGGTACCTCAACACCGGCGACACCAGCCGCTAGTGGTGAGTCACCAGCTTCACCCGCCCAGACTCCCGCTGCGGTAGCACCATCAGCTTCTGGACTGGGCCCCAAACCGGAGGGTGCACCTATTTGGTTGGCAGAACAAGATGTTCCCCAATGTACGGATTGTGCGACGTGCTATCAGGAGTTGCCAGCCATTTTCGAACAGACCTCTATCGTGGTCAACGGTGAAGCCAAGGATGTGTCGAAGATGAAAGAGGGTGCCCTCGAAGGTCTCACGATCACTCCACAGTTGGAAGCTGTGATGAACCGGGTACGGGACACTTGCGATGCGGAGATTATCCAATGAGTCCCCATTCGGCCGAATTAGCTCTCATTGCCCGGCGTCTGGATTCAGACCCGAGGGCTTTCCGCGACATGTTCATCCGTGACGGGATCTCTTCAATTGCTTCCCAATTCTCTGGGGAACTTGACTCAGAATTTGTCACGAAAGCCTGGGAAATTCTTCTCGCTGACGGGGATCCAGCGAAAGCTTTGATGAGATTCCTGTGGCATCTTCCTGTTGCTAAACAGCGCCTGTGGCTTCGCGGCGTTGATGCTCACCTCTCTCAGCGCTATCCAATGTTTGCCGGGTTGTCGCAATCATGGCCAGCATCCAATGGGATGGGGCCGTACATCCGTATGGCTGAAGAACGTACCCACGATTTCGATCTGGTCAACAAAGGATACATTGGCTATCTCGAGGTGGGGTATTCTTTGCGTGAAGTTGAGCTGTTTGTGTGGCTCGAAGCTCTACGCGACAAGCAGTGCTCAGAGAAACCTTGCGAAATTGGCAAACTCATCGAGGGCAAAGAGGAGCGCAAGGGCGGCTGCCCGGTGCAGATTCACATCCCGACCATGTTTGAGTTGATCGGTTTGGGCAAATTCGATGAAGCCCTAGCCATGTTGGAGGAGTCCAATCCTCTTCCCAATGTCACTGGGCGGGTATGTCCACAGGAACTCCAATGCCAGGGAGTGTGTATTCACAAGTTCCCCATGTCGATCGGGCAGGTTGAATGGTTCCTTCCCGAATGGGATAAGGCTGCCCATCCTGGTGCTGCTCTTGCCCGGCTGGAGGGTGTTGAGGATCCTTGGATTTCTAGTACGAAACCCCCGGTCGCCATTGTGGGATCTGGCCCAGCAGGGTTAATCAACGCTTATCTTCTGGCCCGAGCCGGCCACCCTGTCACTGTGTTTGAGGCCTTCCATGAACTTGGCGGGGTGCTGAGATTTGGGATCCCGGAATTCCGCTTGCCGAACGAACTCATTGATGATGTGGTCAACATGATCAAGGCTCTCGGTGGACGATTCGTTACCAACTTTGTGGTGGGCAAAACCGCAACCCTCCAGGATCTTCAAGATGCTGGATTCTCGAGAATCTTCGTTGGATCAGGGGCAGGTCTGCCGATGTTCCTCAATGTTCCTGGTGAAGAGCTGCTCAATGTGATGAGTGCCAACGAGTTCTTGACGCGAGTGAACCTCATGCATGCGAACCATCACGAATATAAGACTCCGTTGCCGTACGTCGAGGGACGCAGTGTCCTGGTCATTGGTGGGGGTAACACTGCGATGGATGCTGCTCGTACTGCTCGTCGCCTGGGTGGCAATGTGACGATCGTCTATCGGCGTACGAAAGCTGAAATGCCGGCCCGAGAAGAGGAACTCCACCATGCGCTCGAAGAGGGGATCGAAGTCGCAGAGTTGAGAAATCCCATCCAGTTTTTGGGCAATGAAGACCATTTTGTCCACAAAGCCATCTTGGATGTGATGAAACTCGGCGAACCTGACGAGTCGGGGCGCCGCCGCCCAGAATCAGCTGGGGGTACGGAAACCATGGATGCTTCCCTCGTGATCATGGCTCTCGGCAACTCGGTCAACCCGATCATTCGCGAATCAGAACCACGGTTGGATGTCACCAAGTGGGGTACGGTGATTCTGCGCAAGGACGCTCAAGAAACCTCACTCGATGGAGTGTTCTCTGGCGGTGACGCAGCCCGAGGTGGCTCAACTGCTATTCGTGCAGCCGGTGATGGGCAAAGTGCTGCCAAAGAGATCATGGCTTCTCGTGGTCTTCCCGGTCATCGCCGCCGGGCACTAGCGTTCACCGAACGCGCTCAAACTGTGCCAGTGATCATGGAGAAAAGAGAGTTGACTCCAGGGATCATGGAGTTCAAGGTGAAGGCTCCCGCTATCGCTTCCTCTGCTCAAGCAGGGCAATTTGTTCGTGTCCATCCTCGTGATCGTGGCGAACTGATTCCCCTGACCTTGGCTGATTGGAATGCTGAGGAGGGTTGGATTGTCTTGGTTGTCCAAGCCATGGGTGTGAGTTCGATCGAAATCAATGCCATGCAAGTTGGGGAATGCTTTGAGGGCATCGCTGGTCCGCTAGGTCGGCCATCGCACCTGGAAAAGACACCTGACGACCAGACTGTTGTCTTCACTGCTGGAGGACTCGGATTGCCACCGGTGTATCCCATCATGAGAGAGCATCTCCGCTTGGGGAATCACGTCACCCTGGTTGCTGGTTTCCGCTCACAAGAGTTGATGTTTTGGACTGACGAAGACGACTATGTGGGCCGCTTGGAGGCCGAGTACGGGGATCAACTCGAAGTGATCTACACCACCAACGATGGGTCCTATGGGATTGAGGGTTTCGTGACCGTACCTCTCAAAGAGATGCTGGATTCGGATCATCCCATTTTCAAGGTGGTCACTATTGGGCCGCCGATGATGATGCGATCAGTATCTGACTTGACGAAGCCTTTTGGTGTGTTCACTGAAGCTAGTCTTAATGCGCTCATGGTTGATGCTACGGGAATGTGTGGAGCATGCATGGTCCCCTATGAAGAGGACGGCAAGCTCGTACGCAAACATGCGTGTGTGGATGGGCCAGAATTGGAGGCTCACCGCATTGATTGGGACAAGTTCCTTCCCCGATTTAACCTATTTAAGACCCAAGAGATGGAAGCCAGGAGTCGCCACGGGTACTAATCCTGATGGGGGAAGTGTCCGTAGCAAGGAGGATCATGGACAAGATTTGCCAGAGTTGTCAGACGCTCTGTGACCAGGACGCGGCCAGTTGTCGGAACTGCGGGACACCTTTCGACGCAGTGTTTTCGTGGGCCCCAGGTGAAGATGTCCCTCTGACTGCTCCAGATTTTGCTCCACCACCAGGTGGTACCCTTTTTGATAATCCTGCCCCTACCCCGGCTCCGGCCCCTCCAGTTGAGATGCCATCATTCCAGGAGACTCCACCAGTGACTCCGCCGGTGGCTTCCCCACACCCTTGGGCAATCGTCCCCCACCAGATTCATGCCCCAGGGCCACCGATACCCCATGATCAGAGAGGGAGTTCGCCAGGTGGCGTCAGTACTCCACTAGTTGGGGGTCCTCCACCAGCAGCAATCAGCACTCCACCAACAGTAGTGAATCCTGCCCCAGTGACCACAACCGTCGTACCACAACCGTCATATCCCGTAGGGCCGATCAATTCTGCTCCTGGGTACTTGGCACCAACAAAAACGAAATCCAAGACCCCACTGATTGTGGGAATCCTTTTCAGTGCTCTTATCGTGGCCCTGATCGTCTATGCAGGGTTCATGATCGCGAATCCCGGGGAAGTCCCAACGACCCAGCCAACTGATTTCACCTCCCAAACCACAGAGAAGGACTTTGAGGAAGCGGACTTCTACGACGTGGGCCAAGACAAGATACCCTCGGTCAAACATGTCTTAGGCTCACCGCGTACCGTAACTGATGCGGATGTCATGGACTGGGGCCATGGAACTATCTACATCGACCTCCAGTTCCAGGCTCTGGGTGGAACCGATCCTCGGGAGGACATGAAAAACTATATCCACTATCTCGTTGACGAAGAAGGATTTGAACTCACCCAGTATCCGAATTCCCAAAACAATTACGGAATCACAATATTGTGGAGATTGTCTGAGTCGACGAGGAGTCTCCTCGAGGTCGAAGTCCAATTCACTGACTCTACGTTTTCCCTCTACCTTAGCGGCTATTCAGATTATGAAATATCGGAAACCGGTAGTGACGAAGAAACAAGCGGGAGCTTCTCCGATATTGATTATGTCCTTCCCCCAGGATGGGTCAACATCAAACACCTCAGCCTACAGGCCTATCGTCACGGCAGCGCCAGGATTGCCATCACCAACACCTACACTAGTGGCCCAGACAAAGCAGCATATATGGAGGAAAGGCGCGCTGCTTTGATCGACAACCAGGTCGCAACCGATCTTGGTCCGGTGAGTACCGTGAGCGTCGCCAAACAGGATGGGTGGAGATTCACCTACAGTGATATTCGAAAGAATGAAGAGGTGATCGTTGTCGCCTTTTTCAAAGACTACATTGAGTACGACATCCAGTGCAGTGCTCCGCGTGGGGATCCTCAACTGTTGACAAAGGTCACACAAGATTGCCAAGCAGTCATCGACTCTGTGATCTTCAAATAGTGTAGATCGCTACAATAGCTCGGTATCGATCATAACCTCTCACAAGGAAAGGTCCCCATGGGTGAAAGGCGATGTGCAACGTGCCGTGTTCTGAACCTGGACACTGAGTTTTATTGTGATGCCTGCGGGCGCCCCTTGTGGAGTGTCGAATCGCCGCGCGATATTGCGTACGACCAATCGTACGAGGGATACGACCTCACTGATCCCTACGAACCGGCGAGGCCACAGTGGGAGTCATCACTACCGCCATCATGGGATGCTTCCAGGCGGTGGTATCCACAGGAATCTGCGAAGCACTCTTCGGCTCGTGGCGAGCGTTACTTCTTTGACGAAGTCAAGGGCGAGGATCCGTACCTTGCACGAGAGCCCGAGCCGTACACCCAAGAATCGACTCAGCAATGGGAACAGCGAGTACGCCGCGATGCGGGCTATCCACCAGTGGAGGAGGATATCGATGGCGATGCCCTCTTCGAGCTCCCCGCCAGCTCGCGGAAACCGGGAGTCTTCAGCTCAATTTTTGCTGGTTTGTCGAAGGTCATCACATCGATCCCCATGGTTGTAAAAATTCTTGTCCCTGCGGCTATCATCTTCCTTGGACTCATTGCACTCATTGTTGTGTCCTTCCTGAAATCTGGGGAGCCCTCTCCCGTACCATCGCTCTCCCCCAGTGTTACTGAAACTCCGCTAGATGAGCCCACTCACAGCGTAGGTCCGCTTTCTATTACTCCCCAACCTGGCTGGGATTATGTTGAGACCACCCGTGATGATCTTGAATACCGCTCGTCCACAGGGAGTTTCACACTGAGAGCCATCCATTTAGCTAGCAGTGAGTTGACCCCGCAGCAGTACGTGGAGGCTAGTCGAGGATTATTGGAGACATCCGGGTTCACGGTCTCAAAGTTGAAGGACGCTAAGGCTGCCGGATTTGGTGGATGGGAATATTCAACGACCACACCGAGCTCCCACACACTCACCGTCTTCCTCGTCAACGGTCAATCCCTCTATCAGGTCGGATGTACGCTCCACATTCCAGATCCAGAGACAGAAGTTGATGAAGGAGATTGTCGTACGATGATGAATTCCCTCAAAATATCCAGGTGATGGTACGAGTCCCAGTGCTTATGGCGGCGAGACAGGGATTCGAACCCTGGAGGCTGTGACACCTGGCCGCTTTCAAGGCGGCTGCACTAGACCACTATGCGATCTCGCCCAACGAGGGACTATCATACCTGGTTCAGCCACAAAGGGGACGGTTCCTTTTCACGGAAGCCTCAGCGCTTCGTCCTCGCGTACGGCCAAACCATCAGCAACCAGTGACTCGATAGCTTCTGCGAGAAGGAGATCAGTCGAAGGAAGAACCATCAGAGTTTCGATAGGTACGAGCTCGCCTTCGGCTTCGCGTAAGAGCGCCAAGATTCGTCCGCGTGCTTGACGATGGGTCCCCTCGTACCCTTGGGCCTTGCGTTGTCCCGCATAGAGGTCTGTCGGATATCCGGCCGTACGCCACTGGCAGAGATCACTGAGGGGACATTTCTCGCAATTGGGATTTTTCACCCGGCAGATGAGCGCCCCCAACTCCATGGCAGCCTGATTCCAGATGACTGATTCTTTGGTGTCGCTGGGGAGCAACTCGTACCCAAGACAGCGCTCACCAGCAGTGAGGTGAGGAGTCGGAAGGGCCTCACCTGTATGAACGCGAGCGATTACCCGTCGTACGTTCGTGTCGAGTACGAGACTGCGTCCCCCGTAAGCGAAAGCCACCACAGCTGCTGCCGTGTAATCCCCAATCCCAGGAAGGGTTTTCAGTGTCTGATCACTATCGGGTACGACACCGCCGTACTGCTCCACAATGATCCTGGCCGACTCGTGAAGTCGTAGCGCGCGCCTCGGGTAACCCAATCTCCCCCAGGCACGAATCACCTCCCCGGGGAGAGCATCAGCGCAATCCTCGGGTTCGGGCCAGGTCTCCATCCACGATTCCCAGGCGGGAATCACTCTTGCTGCCGGTGTCTGCTGAAGCATCACCTCCGACACGAGAACCCCCCACGGTGTGACATCGCTTCGCCGCCACGGGAGATCCCGCCCATGGGCAACAAACCACTCGGCAAGGAGCTCAGCGTACGGATTCATCAGGCTCCATTGTACGGTGGGAAACACTGGCTGATCTGTTGGCACCAAAGAATGCATTCGCGAACGGGGTTAACGGTCATCATCACCGTTAACCCAGTACGCGAGGTGGCAAAGCCATCGATTAACCTAGCCGCTGTCTCGACGTTTATTGCTTCCCACACCAATGTTTACTTGTGAGAGGATGTACCTATGAGATTCGAAACATGGGACCCCAACTTACTGGCAGTAATTTATTTGGTCGGAGCGATCATCATTGTCACCCTGGTGATCATTGGTGTGGTCATCGGTTTCAAGAAAATGAAATAACCCCATGGAGTTGGTGGCACTCGAAGGATTACACGCGGTCAAACATGCTCTGCGGTTCGGAGCAAATATCAACGAGATTCTTAGTGACAACAAGGACCGAGCCTTGGGGTTAGCTGAAGGGATCTGCCCTGATCTGGTGCCTGCGTTGAGGGAGCGGATCCAGCCCATGACCGCAGCTGAGATGAAGCAATGTTCCACACAGCCGATACCCACCCATGTGTTGGGGTTCGCTGAACCACCACAGTGGAGTTTCGAAGCCTGTTTGCCGACCGATCAGCCAACGATTCTACTTGATGATCCACGCAATTCGAAGAACCTGGGTGCAGTCGTACGGCTTGGCGCGGCCGCGGGTGCCGCCGGCGTACTCGCCACGTCGGGGGTCGATTTCTTCAACCCGATGGCGGTACGCGGAGCCGCTGGTTTGCAGTGGGCAATCCCCTGCTGGTCGAGTGAGACCCTTGTCGATGATCTTCAAACCGTACGCACCAAGCGAGATCTCACGATTGTGGGACTCGACGCTGATGGGGAACCCTTCGTACCTGGTGATTTCCCGGGCCCCACCATTTTCGCTTTCGGTTCGGAGCGTACCGGCCTATCAGATCCAGTACGCGCCGTGTGCGACCACATCGTCTCCCTACCCATGGAACCCCACGTCTCCAGCCTCAACCTCGCCACCTCAGTGAGCGCAGTGATGTATTTGAGGCGATACTCACCCAGGATTTGAATGCTGCGCTCAAACTCACGTCACCCTGCGGAGCGACTCGCAGTGCGCACACGGGGGAGTCCCCATATTCCCGTCACCCTGCTCAGCGAAGCCTTCCCCACCGTCACCCTGAACAGATGAACCCCTACCGTCACCCTGCTCAGCGGAACCATCCCCTACCGTCACCCTGCTCAGCGGAACCATCCCCACCGTCACCCTGCGGAGCGAAGCGACTCGCAGGGTCCAGAAATCACATTTGAATAGCTGTGGAGTCTGGATTCCTGCCAAGTCGTGCTGGTGCCCTCCGCGGAATGACATTTGAGAGTCACATACCGACCGCTACTGTTTAGCGGTGAATGCTACAAACGTCGCGTAGTGACCGCTTGCGCACTGGTCACTCTACTCCGCGCACTGATCCAGTGAGGTGCATACGATGAGTCACAACGCAACGATCTTGCGAGCACGCCGCCAAGGGGTTGCGGACACGGAATAGCCAGTCATGTCACCCTGCTGAGCCCGCTAGGGCGACTCGCAGGGTCCAGATATCATACTGACCATGGTGGTGACCGTCGGTGATACATGATCACCCACAGACTCTCATGCGGGGAACTCGTTAGTCTGGATTCCGCGAGTCGCTTCGCTCCGCGGAATGACACTGTTGGGTTGTCATTGCCAAGCGAAGACACAGGGTGGTCGCGTCACACGCAGATGGGAGTGGCGCTAGCGAACCTCAGGGGGTAGGGCGAAAGTGAGGGTTTCGTCGATACACTGGTTTTCGATGACCTCGTTAAAACCTGAAGTTTGGAGGAAATCAACGACCTCGCGTACGAGATAATCAGGGACGGATGCACCCGAGGTCACACCGACCGTACACACATCACTCATCCATTCAGGAATAATCTGGGTCACATCATCAATGAGTTGAGCACCACGAGCACCCGCATCCAACGCGACCTCAACCAGCCGTACTGAATTGGATGAATTAGCTGAGCCCACCACGAGTACAAGGTCACACTGCGGGGCAACCTCCCGTACTGCTGACTGACGGTTCTGCGTGGCATAACAGATGTCCTGACTGGGTGGATCGGTGAGCGCCGGGAACCGTGAGCGTAAACGAGCGACCGTTTCTCGGGTCTCATCCACACTGAGTGTTGTTTGTGACAGCCACGCGAGGCGAGCAGGATCCGCCACCTCGACAGTATCGGCATCACCCTGTTCGATAATGCGGATCGAATCCGGAGCCTCACCCTGGGTGCCCTCGACCTCCTCATGGCCTTCATGCCCAATGAGTAGGATTTCCAAACCTGCTTTGGCGAGACGCTGGGCTTCCTTATGTACCTTGGTGACCAATGGGCAGGTTGCATCAATTGTCACCAGGTTGCGCTGCTGGGCGGCAATACGCACCGCTGGGGACACTCCATGGGCCGAGAACACAACCACACTGCCGATGGGTACCTCATCGACTTCATCAACAAAAATCGCGCCCTTACCCCGGAGCGTGTTCACCACATGCTTGTTGTGGACGATTTCTTTACGTACGTACACCCCTGGACCATGGATATCAAGCGCCCTCTCCACGGTCGCGACAGCGCGATCCACCCCAGCACAGTATCCGCGCGGTGACACCAGGATCACCCGACGAGTTTCCCCACCGTCACCCTGCGGAGCGAAGCCTTCCCCACCGTCACCCTCCCCACCGTCACCCTGAACAGATGAACCCCTACCGTCACCCTGCTCAGCGGAACCATCCCCACCGTCACCCTGCGGAGCGAAGCCTTCCCCACCGTCACCCTGAACAGATGAACTCCTACCGTCACCCTGCTCAGCGGAACCATCCCCACCGTCACCCTGCGGAGCGAAGCGACTCGCAGGGTCCAGAAACCCCACTCGCTCAACTGTAGAGTCTGGATTCTGTAAATCCGGGCAGAAAGACGAGCGGGACTGCCCCACTGTCTCGTCTCTACTGTCCCTCGAAGTCATACCCAAATCCTACCGTGGCGCTACACTGGTGACCTCAACCCTGCAACGAAGGATCATCATGAAATTCCCCGAGAAGTACGCGCAATGGATGGATAAAGCAACAGCACTATGGAATTCCATGCCACCAATCTGGCATACGATCCTCATCATTTCTGCCATCATCCTTCTTGTCTTATTGATCTTCGGTTGGGTGAAGAGCTTCCTGAAAACCTGGATCAAGATCATTCTCATTGTCGCCATCGTGGCCGTGGTGTGTATCGCCTTCCCCTGGGCTGGTGCATCCTTCATGGCCCTCGTCGACTGGGCGTGGTCCGCCATCTTCGGTTGATCCTGCAGCCATCGGCAAACAGATTCTGTGATATCATTAGAGGGTGGACACTTATTATCTCAGTAAGTCCGGTGGCCTAGTGCGAAGCTATTACAGCATTCACGACGCTAACCACCAGGAGTGCTTCACGGCCGAAACCAAAGGGACTAGTCACGTCATCCTTGATTCGCAAGGAATAGAATTGGCTGAATCAAAAAATCGATGGCGGGAGGCAACGAAGTTCGCGCGCTTTGTGGATTTTTATCAAGATGGTGTTGTCACATCGACCCTCCAATGGAATCCACGTGAATATCAGGAATGTGTTCTCACCACTGAGGGTGGTCGTTGGTCAATAATCCGCCAAGAGCGCAACCAATATGAGGTTTCTGGTTTCGGAGGGGAGAGGTATGCGCAGATACATCGCATAGCGAAACTCAAAGAACCCAGGGATTTCCTCGATTTCATACGGGAAGCTACCGATAGGTATCGCATAGAGATCGAGGAAGAAGTATCAGTTTTACTCGTTGTGCTGATCGCTCTTCACATCAATCACATGTGGACACTTGAGAGGCAACATCAGCGTTATCTCGACAATAACCGCCTTGCCAACATTGAAGACAAGATAAGAAGACGACGAAAAGCTCGGAACCAGTAGTATCGCAAGACAAAGCGGGACGGAGGTGTTTGTGTCACCAAGAACAGCTCGTGCCACTGTACCCAGCAGCCGGCTGATATCATGAGAGGGTGAAGTCGTATTATCTGCGTGAGTACACCAAGAATCTGCTCCGATGGCATAGCATCACTGATGTCGATCACCAAGAGTGTTACGTGGTGAAACCTCAACTTCTCACAGGGTCATCCTTATTCCTGATGGACATGGAGGGAACAGAATTGGCGCAGATAACACCTGACTTTGAGGACCGACGTACTCTCACTCTGGATATTGCACAGGACGGGGTCCATGAGGCACGCTTCCAGATGAAAATGGGCTTCGAGTACGAGAGCCTCGTCACTGTTGGGGACTCCCATTGGGCTATCACCGGAAACTCCATTGGCTCCCAGTACGACATTACTGACCCTCACAAGGGCATCCTTGCGCACATATGTTACTGGGATGAAGAGGTCTCTTCGGAAGAGAGTCCGGACATTGTGGAGGATGCCAAGCCTGGTGAACACGAAAACCTGGATGATAATTCTGGTTTCCTACAAAGTTTCGGATTCGCGACAATGGGAGGCTCCCCAGACACCCATGATGGCTTCCCCACTAGTTGTTGGATCGACATCGAAGAAGGGGAACCAGAGATTCTTCTGTTATGTGTCAGTGTCTGTTTCATGAAAGCTCAGAATTACCAACGCCGCATGACGCAACTGGGCCTCCGTACGGGCCTCCGAACACAACCCAACAATCGCCGACGATAAGGGGCCACTATCCCGTCGGCCAGCTAGTACCGTCCCACAGCTGACCCACACCCACCACCGTCACCCCGCGGAGTACTGCGAGTCGCGCTAGCGCGCTCCGCAGAATGACCGGGTGATGGATAAAACGATGTGCCCCAGTTTCCCGGGGCACATTGCGAGCGGATACTTCTTAACGTACGCTTTGCGCGTACTGTTCATCACTCAGTCACGTCATCGTCGACCCAGTCGAAGGTCTTCGAGACAGCCTTCTTCCAATTGCGATAGAGCCGGTCGCGTTCACTGATTTCCATCTCAGGCAACCAGCGCTTGTCTTCAGCCCAATTGTCGATGACATCTTGTTCACCATCCCAATAGCCGACTGCAATACCGGCGGCATAAGCAGCACCGAGTGCCGTCGTTTCCGGAACCACAGGACGTACAACAGGAACACCAACCATGTCAGCTTGGAACTGCATGAGTGTATTGTTGGCGGTCATGCCACCATCCACCTTCAGCTCGGCAAGCTTCGCACCCGAGTCAGCTTCCATAGCGTCGAGCACCTCACGGGTCTGGAAAGCGGTTGCCTCCAGTGCTGCGCGTGCAATGTGGCCACGATTCACATAGCGGGTCAGGCCCACGATTGCGCCTCGAGCATCACCACGCCAATAGGGGGCAAAGAGTCCCGAGAAGGCGGGTACGAAATAGGCTCCACCGTTATCATCGACCGACATGGCGAGTTTCTCCACCTCAGGGGAAGAGTCGAACATACTCAGGTTGTCGCGCAACCATTGAATGAGTGATCCGGTGACAGCGATCGAACCTTCGAGGGCATAGACAGGCTTGCGACCATCGATCTGATAACACAGGGTCGTGAGCAGTCCATTCTTGGAAAAAACCGGCTTCTCACCAGTGTTCATTAACATGAAACAGCCGGTACCATAAGTGTTCTTGGCTTTGCCAACCTCGAAGCAGGCTTGCCCGAAAGTAGCAGCTTGCTGATCACCCAGGTCACCAGAAACGGGGAGACCCGCAACCACTGGCTCTTTTGCAGTGCCGTACACCATTGACGAAGGTTTGATCTCAGGCAGCATCGACTCGGGGATCGTCATGTCTGCCACAATGTCGGATGCCCATGACAGCGTACGGGCATCCATGAGCATGGTACGCGAGGCATTGGTCACATCAGTGATATGGATGCCACCATCCACACCACCAGTCAAATTCCAAATCAGCCACGTATCGATATTGCCCATGAGCAGTTTTCCTGCTTCAGCGGATGCGCGAGCGCCCTCAACATTGTCGAGGATCCATTTCACTTTCGGGCCTGAGAAGTAGGTCGCTAGGGGGAGTCCCACCCGCGAGGCGTACTTGTTCTGATCTCCACCGCCGAGTTCGTCGACGATGGCTTGGGTACGGGTGTCCTGCCACACGATGGCGTTGTACACCGGTTGACCAGTGGTCTTATCCCAAACCACAGTGGTCTCGCGCTGATTGGTGATGCCAATGGCAGCTATGTCGTCTTTGGTGACCTTGGCTTCATTGAGGGCACCAGTAATCACCTGAACAGTACGGGTCCAGATCTCGATCGGATCGTGCTCCACCCATCCAGCACGCGGGAAAATCTGCTCATGTTCGAGCTGATGGCTTCCCACTGAGCGACCGGCATGGTTGAAGACGATGGCGCGAGAGCTGGTCGTACCTTGGTCAATAGAAAGGATGTATTTGTCTGACATTGTTCCTCCGTTGGATTCGTGTCGTTACGTTAGTTGTGAAAGTCGTGAGTAATTGCGTACTCATCAAGTCTGAGTGTGGGTAGTTTCATACTAGGCCACGTTGCCGAAGATGAAACCACATGGATGTTAGTCGTGTGGTGCCGGAGGTACGGGCGTACTTCCGGCACCCGTTGACCAAGGTCGGGCTAGACAGGCTACGAAACTGTCCAGGCAACCCCGGAAACTGCAAGATAGGCGAGGCCCGCAAGGACACCACCCAGTATGGGCCCAAGAATCGGCACCCAGGAGTAACTCCAGTCGGAGTCACCCTTGCCCTTGGTGGGCATTACTGCATGCCAGAGTCGTGGCCCGAGGTCACGTGCTGGGTTGATAGCATAACCAGTGGGTCCACCCAAGGACGCACCGATGGCGACAATGAGGAAAGCAACACCGAGGGCATTCAGCCACCCCATGTTTGCCACACCACTGCCAGCACCAGCTGCATACCCACTGATCAGGACAACAAACACCAGAACGAAGGTCGCGATGATCTCTGTGACCAGATTCCATCCGTACGATCGTGACGCTGGTCCTGTGGAGAAGACGCCCAGCTTTGATCCTTCTGGTTGCTCAATGTCGAATTGCTTTTTGTAAACCAGCCACGCAAGTGCGGCACCCAAGAAAGCACCCGCCATTTGAGCCAGGATATAGAAGCCGATCACACTTGCGGTGATAGGAATATCGCACTCGGCACCCGTACCACGGAAGCATGGGTTTTCTGTGCCCACCTTTGACGCAGCGATGCCCAAGGTCACCGCAGGGTTGAGATGGCCACCAGTTTGGAAGGCAACAAGGACGCCGGAGAAGACCGCGAGGCCCCATCCGAAGTTGATCAGCAACCAGCCGCCACCTTGTCCTTTGCTCTTGTTGAACGAAACGTTCATACACACACCAGCACCTAAAAGGATCAGCATGGCTGTGCCCATGAACTCGGACAGGAAGATCTGTCCAAGAGATACTGCAAGAAGCATGAGGTCTCTCTTTCTGGCATCGTCAGTGATGCCTTGTAGTCGGGACCCCCATCTTGCCGAAGACCCAGCATTTCCTCTAGGGTGTGGGAGAACGTGCAGATGGGAGGCAATATCATGCACGAGCGCTACGATGACATGCACGAAGCATGTGTCCGTTACTATGTTCAAGATGAAACGATGGAGTCGATTGCACGCCATCTGAAACTCTCCAGATCCTCGGTGTCGAGGCTTCTGTCTGAGGCTCGAAATACCGGGATGGTACGAATATCTGTGGAAGCCCCCTATGGGTCTTCTTCACCGATTGCTCGCAGTGTTTCTGCACTCTTTTCGGTACGCGTCCACCTGGCTCAAGTCGGTGAAGCTGCTTCGGTGACGACTCGTTTTGAACGGGTTTCTCGCTTAGCTGCTGCCACTTTACGTAATAGCGTGAAAGATGGTGACTTCATTGGAGTGGCTTGGGGGGTGACGTTGTCCAACATTGTTCCTTTCCTTGATCGCTGCCCACTCCATGATGCGACTATTGTGCAGATGAATGGTGGTACGAATTATCACGACACATCGGCTCGCCATGTGGCTGCGATTTTGCAGGCTTTGTCACAGACGTTCGATGCTCGCATCGTCCAATTCCCGGTACCGGCTTTCTTCGATTATGCCGAAACGAAGCAGGCTATGTGGAGGGAACGCTCCGTACAGTTTGTCCGATCCCTCCAATCCAAGATTGATGTGGCCATTTTTGGGATTGGTACGATCGGTGCCCGCGTACCCTCGTACGTCTATTCTGCAGGTTTTCTCGATGATGAGGACGTTGCACGGATGCGTGAAGATGGGGTGGTTGGTGATGTGTGTACAGTGTTGCTGCGCAAGGATGGGAGTTTCGAAGACATTTCGATGAACCATCGGGCTTCAGGGCTGACACCTCACGAGCTGCGCGAGATCCCGACTCGTATTGGAGTGGTGGCTGATCCGTCGCGGGCTAATTCTCTGCTGGGTGCTCTTCGGGCCAGAACGATCACTGATCTTGTGTGTGACGATACGACTGCTCGGGCTTTACTGGATTTGATTGATCACAGGGATCACTAGATTCGCGAGATCCTTGAACTACTCTGTCTCCAGGAAGTCGCCGCAGAAATCCGAGATGAGTTGAGCCAGTAGTGCTGGTTGTGTGGAGAGTAAGTTGGCATCGGTACCTGGAAGAAGACGCTTCATGGCGCACTTGTGTGAAGCAGCCTGCTCAGCGCTGGCTCGACCCATGGGGTCACCATCAGCAGCCAGGACGAGTGTGGGCGTACTCAATTGTGAAAGATCCACCCACATGTCCGATTCTGCTAGTGCTTCCAGGGCAGCGACCACGTGTTCTTTGCTGATGTCTTTGAAAAACATCGAAGGGGTCAGGCGGGCAACCCACAGCTGGCGAGAAAGGACGGCCTGGGCCGGAACCATGGGTGTCGAGATGAGGACGATGTGCTTGATTTTCTTCGGGTATTGAAGGGCCGTGCGTAGAGCGACGAGTCCGCCAAGGGAGTATCCCACGAGGTCTGCGTGTTCGGCTCCTCGAGCTTCCATAAGGTCAACGACCGCACCCACAGCGTTGTCCATAGAGAAGCCATGATGCTCTGTGGGTTTGAGCCCTTTGAGCCAGGGTGCAACCATGGGTTGATCGGGGTTGATCGCACCCACCACATCCTGCCAGGCGGGAGGGGATTGCCCGGGACCATGGAGGAAGACCAGCAGTGGAGTATCCATGGTCTTATTGTTCCATGACTAGACAAAATCAGGCATGTGACCGATAGTTACCAGCTGTACCCCTCAGGGACGGGGATGTGGTTTCCGGATTCCTCAGAAAACACTGATGAGATTAAAGTTTAACTTTAATTTCAGCATATATACTGTTCCTATAGCCCACTGGGAATGTGAGGAGGAGCTATGTACATTCCAAGACACCTGGAACCAGTCGTACAACAAGCAACCACGACCTTTCCTGTGGTGATGGTTACTGGTCCTCGCCAAGTGGGCAAAACGACCTTGCTAGAATCGCTTGCCGAGCAAGGAAGAGCCTATGTTTCCTTGGATTCACCACTCAATCGCGAGATGGCAAAAACCGACCCTGAACTTTTCCTCCACCGCTATCCACCACCAGTTTTTATCGACGAATTCCAGCACGCCAAAGAACTACTCCCTTACATCAAAATCCATGTCGACAAGCACAAACGCAACGGTGATTTCTGGCTCACAGGGTCCCAAATGTTTCCCATGATGAAACAGGTTGGCGAATCTTTAGCAGGTCGTGTGGCTGTGATTCCTATGCAAGGACTATCTCACCGCGAAATATCGAAACTTGACCATGCCCCGTTTAGTGTGAAACCCAAGGAATGGATTAGTCGACTGGCAACGAGCCCCTCGCTCACTGTGCTCGATGTTTTCGAAAGAATATTCCAAGGATCGCTGCCAAGAACATATAGTGAGCATCCCAACAGGGAACTGTTCTATAGCTCCTATGTTGACACCTATCTTCAGCGCGATATCCGAGAAATGACAGGTATTGGCAATGAGCTTGCTTTCCTGCGTTTCATGACAGCTTGCGCTGCGAGAACGGCTCAACAAGTCACCTATACCGAGCTCGCGCGGGATGTAGGAATCAGCTCACCCACTGCCAAACAATGGTTGTCATTACTTGCTACCTCGGGAATCGTGATGCTCGTGGAACCGTACTTCAACAATGCACTCACCCGAATCGTGAAATCCCCCAAAATGTATTTCATGGACACGGGACTGGCGACTTATCTGACCCGCTGGGAATCTCCGGCCACTCTCGAAGTCTCGATGATGAGTGGTGCGCTCTTTGAAACCTACGTCATGTCTGAGATCGTCAAAAACTACTACAACTCCGCTCGGCGTCCACCCATCTATTACTATCGCGACACTCAGCAACGAGAAATCGACTTGATTATTGAGGCCGACAACGTTCTTCATCCTTTCGAAATCAAAAAGTCAGCATCACCTGGGAGAGGATCCATTCGCCATTTCAATGTTCTCGAAAAAACACAGAAGAAGATCGGTGCTGGTGGTGTGATCTGCATGACAGACACCGTCATCCCCATTGATTCACAGAATCACTTCATTCCGGCTTGGCTGATGTGATGAGACTCCCCTTGCTACTTTCGCCCCGAATCGATGAAGGAAAACATCATCTCATCAGTGACCACTCCGGTTTGAACTCTCGTCATGCCAGATAGGGGTGACGCTCACCGACCCCGTCTTCCTAGGCAAGCCAAGCCCACCAGCCCCGTCTTCCTGCGCGGAGAAAGCCCCACCAACCCTGTCACCGCGTACGGGCGAAGCCCCACTCACCTTGTCATGCTGTGTGCGGACGAAGCCCCATTCACCCCGTCTTCCTGCGCGCGGAGCGTCGCAGGATCCAGATATGTGGTAAACCATCATTGGTGAGACTGGCGTGGTTGACGTTCACCCACAGACTCTGACAGGCGATACATATGGTGTCTGGTTTCTGCGAGTCGCCCTGGCGGGCTCCGCAGAAAGACGGAGACCGGATGCTGCTGTCATCACGACACTGTGTCGAGCAAGTGCTTCTCTATAAGGATGCCCCCCCCGCAAAATAGCAATCCGGCATGAGACAAATGTGAGCCCACAAGGGCAAACATCTGAGCTATGGCAAAGCTTGCCAAAACAGAGATAGGCTAGTGTCATGCCAACCATGAATATTTCACTCACGGACGATCTTCGGACATTTGTCGATGAGCAAGTGACCCAAGGAAGCTTCCAAAGCACAAGTGAGTATGTGAGAACAGTCCTCAGACGCGAAAAAGATATCGCTACACTGAGAGCGAGTGTTCTCGCCGGAGCAACTGGCCCCTGGACCCCCATGGATGAGGCGTACTTCACCTCTTTGAGATCCGCAATCAGGTGAATCCCGCGTGAAACCAGTCGTTCACAGCGCGCAAGCAATAATTGATGTTCGTGATGCCGTCGCCTACTACCACCGAGAAGTTGACCGTCACCTTGCTGATGATTTCATTAACGAACTGGAATCCGCTATACAACAAATCAGATCGTGGCCAGGCAGCGGTTCGCACAGGTTTTCGGAGCTACTAGATATTTCGGGACTGCAAACCTACTCCCTGAAGAAGTTTCCGTACCTCATCTTCTACATCGAACACCCAGGGCACACTGCAGTGTGGCGCATCCTCCACATGAGCCAGGATATTCCATTGACACTCCATGAGGATTCGCTGTCACTCGATTCCAACATTACTTCGGACGATTCCACATAAGAGACTTGCCCCTAACAACGATCCCGTCGAGCCACGCACGGGCAAAGTCCCACTCACCCTGTCACCGTGTACGGTCGAAGTCCCACTCACCCCGTCTTCCTGCGCGCGGAGCGTCGCAGGATCCAGATATGTGGTAAACCATCATGGGTGAGACTGGCGTGGTTGACGTTCACCCACAGACTCTGACAGGCGATATTTATGGTGTCTGGTTTCTGCGACTTCGCGCAGGGTGACGAGGAAATGTCATTCTGCGGAGCCCGCTAGGGCGACTCGCAGTGCGCAGAAAGACGGTGGTGGGTTTAACTCAGAAGGGGACGCACCCTTGACGTATTGCTCGCGTCCACAGTTAGCAGTCATCACGACCGTTAACTGTGGAAGGGAATGTCACGTTGGATTCCGTGGGAGTACAGTCTTCGTCAGCACTTCCAACCGTACTCCGCATGCTTCATAGGTTGACAGCGCTCGAGCATCGCGGGTGACCAGAACAATATTGTTCTCTCGAGCCGCCAAAGCTACAAGGCCATCGTACGTTACGCCACCGGATATTCCCAGCTGACTAAGTTCGTCGTGAACTCGGTGAGCTAACTCGGTTGGAATCATCCAGCACATGGTGAAGCTATCGTTGATCAACATGGCAGCATCTGTTGAGTCCAACCGATTGGCGCCAGGTAACCGGGTGAGAACAGAATATGTTTCTGCTAGGGCATGACCACACAGTCCAAGCTTGCGCCCCTGTGCCCAGTGGGCAACCTGCTCATGGGCTCCATGAGTGTTCATCAACAAGGGAACCGCGACACTCGTGTCAAGACCGTACTGAATGTCACTCACCGTCGACCTGCATCGATCAGGGAAAACATCATGTCATCAGTGAGAGCCTCGTCCGAGGTGGCCACCAACCTTCCATCCGCATTTCTCACCAGTACGGCAGTACGTCCCGCCGGAGTGATCTGCAGACCACGACCGTACGGCGACACATCAACAGTCGCCCCAGCGGTCAAACCGAAAGCTTGCCGGTATTGCTTGGGCAAAAGAACTCTGCCACCAGAATCAATCTTCGCTTCCATGGGACTATCTTACCATTTAATTCCCATTTTCGATTGGCTTACCCTCACTGCCTGTCTTTCGGCGGATCAGTCTCCATGAGAGAGTCACCACGGTGGAGAGTCGATGGATTCTGCGACTTCGCGCAGAAAGACGGGGGCGGGGGCAACAATGCTGTTCCACCCTCGCAGTCTCGCTTATCTAACATCACCTTGTGGAAGTCCAGACTTCGTCAGTACGGAAGGTGTCCCTAGGGAAGTTAGCAGGAATGGTGAGGGTGAAGGTGCCTTTAGGCCAATCGTCGCGGAGAAACCAACTGAATTCACCTGTCACCGTATAAGCAATACTTCTATCAAACTCGTATTGTCCGTCTTCTCTCTGAACGACGTTAAGATCCGTAAATTTAGCTACTATACGTATAGTCGAAAATGTGCTATTGTCTGTCATAGCACTATTCGGATTTGCTACCAACATGTCGCTGTACTGGTGGGCATGGCCATTGACCATCAAATCATCTATAACAATCGCCACTTGTTTGTCATTGGTATTGACAATTTTATAGTATATGTAGATCCAAGCAGATTCCTCGCTGCTGTTGGGCACGAACATCACGCTGCTTGCATAGATCCTTACTCCATGGTCGTCATAAACCAACATACGCCCTTCACCCTCATCGACGATAGGATCGCTCACTGTGGAGTTGGGCACCTCACCCTCGGGGGATTCCAGTGTTGTACCCACACCCCCACAAGCACTCAACGTACCCATCATCAGGGCCAGAACCAGCACTGGCAGAATTGCGCGTACCTTCTTCATATCATTTACTCCTTCGTGGCAGTCATGAGGTCTGAATAGTCGTTCATGGTGCCTCACTTTCGCCAGTTAGGCTACCTCCGTTTTTTTTTTTTTGTCCATTTTGGTTTGTATGGAGAGTTGGTGGTTGGTGATGACGGTCAGACTCCACAACTGTGGATAACCCAGTATCTGGATTCTGCGAGTCGCTTCGCTCCGCAGAATGACATTGAGAGAGTCACCACGGTGGAGAGTCGATGGATTCCGCGAGTCGCCCTAGCGGGCTCCGCAGAAAGACGGGGTTAGTGTCACCCTGCGGAGCGCGCCAGCGCGACTCGCAGGGTCCAGATATCACATCAAGTGCGATGGTGGGCCTGTCGAACGTGGTCACCACGAACAGACTCTTCTTGGTGGTTGGTCGCTGATTCTGGATTCCTGCCAAGTCGGGCTGGCGCCCTCCGCGGAATGACCATCTGGGTGGGGAGCGCGGAATGACTGGGTGAGTGGTGGTAGCACGGGGACTGACGGTGAAAGAGAGCCACAACGCAACGATGACCCACGGTTACCATCGCATAGTTGCGACCAATGGGTGACGTGGTAGGGAGTCAATGGATGACTTGGGGTATTTGACCAGGGGTATTTGACTTGGGGGTCGTAGTCCATTAGGGTTTAGATAGTTAGACAAACTAAACACATGTTGATAGACGGCCAGCGCAACCAACGAGATGAAAAACAACCAGGGCCAACGGAACAACCAGGGCCACGAAAACGACCAGGATCATGGGAATCAGGATCAACGGAACAACCAGGAACATGAGAAGCAACCACCATCATGGAGGTGAGAGATGACCGCAGCTACAGCACCCCAAGCTGATTTCGAGCTACAGCTCAATGATCTGCTCGTGGACACCTTCTCCACGATCCTCAAGTACGAAGCAGCAGCCCTCACCACTTTCATGGGGGTATCGCTCACTATTGCCGAGGCGCACATGATCGACGCCATTGCTCGACTCAGTGAGAAAGCCAAAGCGACCGTCTCCCAGATCGCCGCGCACATGCAGGTCGCCGTACCCACCGCAACGATAGCCATCAAGAAAATGGAACAGAAAGGGTACCTCACCAAAGTACCCTCAGACACCGACAAGCGCAGTACGTGGATCCAACTCACCGACCAAGGTCGCGTCATCGACCGAGCACACACAATCTTCCACCAAAAAATGGTACGAGATGTCTCCAGCGAATTCGCACCAGAAGAACAAGGCGTACTTCTCAAAGCAATCAACCGCCTCAACGAGTTCTTCTCCCAAGAAGCAAAGGCCTCAGCGTGACCCTCTCTCTTTCAGGGATCGGACTCGCCCTGCCTCGCCGCCGTGTATCCAATGATGAACTCGCCCAGATCACCGGTATCGACACCACCGATGAGTGGATCCAAACCATGACCGGCATCTCGAGTCGCTACATGACCACAGACGAAACACTGATCGAACTCGCCGAGCAAGCCGCCACAGATGCGCTCGCTGATGCGCACATTGATCCCAGTGAGGTCGACTACATTATCGCCGCCACCATGGGTTGCGAAACCTCGACCCCTTCACTGGCTTGCCATGTCGCTGAACACATTGGCGTGCAGTGCCCAGCCGTCGACCTTAATGCCGCGTGCGTGGGGTTCCTCTATTCCCTTGATTACGCTGCCGGCCTCATCGAACGCGGTCGTGCGCGCAACATCCTCATCATCACCGGTGAACGCATGTCAGCCCATGTGGATTGGACTGACCGCCGTACCTGCATCCTTTTCGGCGACGGCGCTGCTGCAGTAGTCGTACGCCCAGGGAGCGCCCTGCAGTACCTCAACCTGCAAACCCGCCCCGACACGGAAGTCATCAACCAATACCGCCGAATGTGCGGCAACAGCCCACTGTCGACTCCCGATGAGGAAACCCCGATGCACTTAGAGGGCCAGAAGGTTTTCAAGTACGCCGTCTCGCTCATGGAACAAGAGATCACCACTGCTCTCGACACACTCCAACTCCAAGCAGACCAGATCGACCACTACCTCATCCACCAGGCGAACCGTCGCATCATCGACTTCGCTATCGAGCGCCTCGGGATCAGTCCGGACAAGTTCCCCATGAACATTGATCGGTACGGGAATATGTCAGCGGTCTCCATCCCCGCCCTCCTTCACGAGATGCGGAAAAACAACACAATTCAGCCGGGGGACACACTTCTCATGTGTGCCTTTGGTGCAGGAATGACCTGCGGAAGTTCGGTTATCCAGTGGGACCCTCCCACGACCTAACCCACGAAACAAAGGAAAAACATGCTGGAACAGATCGAAAAAGTGATCAAGGAATACATGAACAAGGATGATCTCACGATCACAGAAGAGACAACCTTCGCCTCCCTTGATCTTGATTCACTCGAATCAGTAGAACTCGTCATGAAGATCGAAGAAGAACTCGACACGACCATCGACATGAATGGTGAAGTGAACTCGATTGGTGACGTCCTGGCTCTCGTCAGTGCCAACAACTAGTCATGATCAACTCCAAGATCTGTGACCTGTTGGGGATCACGTACCCGATCTTCCAGGGCGCCATGGCCTGGATCTCTGACGCACAACTCGCGGCAGCGGTCTCCAACGCTGGGGGATTGGGCATTATTGCGGGCGGGAATGCACCCGTGGAGTACGTACGCGAGCAGATCCACGCGGCACGTCACCTCACCGACAAACCGTTCGGTGTGAACGTGATGCTCATGAGCCCTCATGCACCCGCGATCGCTGAGATGCTTAGCGACGAGAAGGTGCCAGTCATCACCACGGGGGCGGGCAGCCCTGCTCCCTACATGAGTTCCTGGCTGGAAGCTGGTTCTGCGGTGATCCCGGTCGTACCCTCCTCAGGTATAGCCAAGGTAGTGGAGCGCTTAGGGGCGAGCGCGGTCGTTGCTGAGGGTGGTGAATCGGGTGGACACGTCGGTGACCTCACCACGATGGCGCTCATTCCCCAAGTACGCGACGCCGTGTCGATCCCTGTCCTCGCTGCTGGTGGTATTGGTGATGGACGCGGGTTTGCTGCTGCGCTCATGCTTGGCGCTGACGGCGTACAAATGGGAACACGGTTCCTCGTCGCTGAAGAAAACTCGATCCACCCGACGTACAAGGCGAAAATCCTGGCTGCGAAAGACATTGACACGATCGCCACCGGTAAGAGGCTCGGTCATCCCGTACGCTCGCTCAAGACGACCTTCTCGAAGTCCTTCTTTGCCAAAGAGTACGACTCGTCGATCACGGATGAAGAACTGGAGAAACTCGGGGAAGGTGCGCTCAGGCTCGCCGCACATGATGGTGACGAAGAGGCGGGATGTTTCATGGCTGGTCAGATTGCTGGTTTGGTACGAGCTGAACAAACCGCCGAGCAGATCATCACCGAGATCATCGGTGAAGCTGAAGCCCTGCTCAGAAAGGCACCCTCGTGGGTGGTGTAGCACTAGTTTTCGCGGGCCAGGGTGCCCAGACCCCGGGAATGGGCAGCGAGCTCTATGAGTCATCCCCGGCTGCCCGAGCTATCTTCGATGAGGCAGAGACTCTTCGCCCAGGAATCAAGGAGCTCTGTTTTTTGGGCCCGGCTAGTGAACTGAATCTCACAGTCAACACCCAACCGTGCCTGTTCGTTGTCGATTATGCCTGCGCTGTTGCCCTCGAAGAGGCCATGGGGGAGAAACTCTGCGGCACCCATGTCACTGGTGCGGCAGGGTTTTCGTTGGGTGAGGTTGTGGCCTCGAGTTTCACCGGCATCATGGATTTTCGCACTGGCTTTGACTTCGTGTGCGCTCGCGGTGAGGCGATGAATCGCGCCGGGCAGGACCATCCAGGAGTGATGTACGCAGTGGTCAAACTCGACTCCACCGAGGTTGAAGAGATTGCTGACTCCATGGTTGGGGTTTATCCGGTCAACTACAACTCACCCACCCAGACCGTGGTTGCCTGTGAAGCCGCCCAGGGTGACCAGTTCGTGAGCGCAGTTGCGAATCGCGGAGGCAAGGCACTCAAACTGCGTGTCAGTGGAGGATTCCACTCCCCGCTCATGGAAAGTGCCACGGCAGAACTCGCCGAGCTGACCCAGGTGATGTCCTTCACTCAACCCACGATCCCGCTCTATTCCGCCATGACCACGAGGCCCTATGACAACCCACGAGAGCTTCTCCCCAGCCAAGTGAACTCTCCAGTTCTCTGGGCGCAAACTATTGAAGCCATGGCCACCGACGGTTTCGACACTTTCATTGAGGTGGGCCCAGGTCGTACCCTCTCCAATTTCATCAACCAGATCGACGACACTCTGACCACCTGGCAAGCCAGTGACGCAGAGTCAGTCAACCAGGTGGCAACACAGCTCATGAACAGGAAAGGCAACTGATGCTGACAACGAGAACAGCGGTGATCACGGGGGGCTCTCGGGGGATCGGGCGAGCCATCGCTACCGAGTACGCCCGTCAAGGGTGTGACATTGCCCTGGTTTACCACGGCAACGAAGAAGCAGCCACTGAGGTCGTACGTCAAGCTCAACAGTGTGGGGTACGTGCGCAGGCCTACCAGTGTGATGTCTCTGATTGGGCAGCAACCCAGACCACCTGCCAGAGGATCCTCGCTGATTTCTCTGCGGTCGACATCCTGGTCAACAATGCGGGGATCGTCCATGACAACCTGTTCATGCGGATGAGTGAGGCCGACATCGATGAGGTGCTGGGCGTCAACCTCAAGGGAGCTATGGCGATGACTCGCCACCTGACGCCGACCCTGCTGAAGTCCGCCCATGGTCGCGTCATTAACATTTCTTCCGTGGTGGGTCTCATGGGTAACCCTGGCCAGGCTAACTACGCGGCAGCCAAGGCGGGGTTGATCGGTTTCACGAAATCGATTGCCCGAGAGTTCGCTTCACGATCCGTGACCTGCAATGTGATCGCCCCGGGGTTCATCGCCACGGATATGACTGCTGGGTTGCCTGAGTCAGCGACCGAGAAGCTGACCTCGCTTGTACCCTTGAAGAGAACTGGTGCACCCGAAGATGTCGCTGGCGCAGCAGTGTTTCTCGCCTCCGATCAGGCGAGTTACATCACAGGGCAGGTTATCCAAGTCGACGGCGGAATGAGGATGTGATCATGAAACGAGTAGTCGTGACAGGAATGGGGTGCGTGACCCCCATCGGACTGGGCGTCAATGAGTTCTGGGATTCACTGGTCGCGGGCCACCACGGGATCGCCCCCATCACCAAGTTCGATCCAACAGACGGAAAAATCGCTCTCGCCGCGGAAGTGAAAGATTTCGATCCAAGCCAGGTGATGGAAAACTCAGAGATTCGCAAAACTGATCTCTATGCCCAGTACGCGCTGGTCGCTGCTCACCAAGCCATGGAAGATTCCGGACTTGCTGACAAGATTGAGCCTTCGCGGTTCGGCTGTTACGTGGGTTCAGGCATCGGCGGGCTCGGTACCATGATCAAAGAGACAGAAGTTCTCCTCAACAAAGGGCCGAACAGAGTCTCGCCCTTCTTCGTACCCATGATGATCGCCAACATGGCCTCAGCGTTGATCGCTATGCGATATGGTGCTCAAGGCCCGAACCTTCCCGTCGTGACCGCGTGCAGTACGGGTACGAACGCACTCGGTGAAGCCTTCCGCGCGATCAAAGCTGGCGGGGCCGATGCGATCATTGCTGGTGGGGCCGAGGCGTCCATCAACCCTCTCGCAGTGGGTGGTTTCGCGAACTGTATGGCGCTGACGACCACCACTGATCCTGATCGATCATCGATCCCTTTCGATGCGGATCGTTCAGGGTTTGTCATCAGTGAGGGGGCTGGGATCCTCGTACTCGAAGAACTCGATCATGCGCTGGAGCGCAATGCCCCGATTTATGGGGAGATCCTTGGGTACGCGAACACCTGCGATGCGTACCACATGACAGCACCCCATCCGGAAGCCGAGGGCAGTGCAGCGATGATTCGTGGCGCTTTCGCTGAGGCTGGGATGACACCTGATGAGTCGCTCTATATCAATGCTCACGGTACGTCGACCCCGCTCAACGACAAGACGGAGACCCTAGCGATCAAAAAGGCGCTCGGGGAGATGGCCACCAAGGTTGCAATCAGCTCCACCAAGTCGATGACTGGGCATATGTTGGGCGCTGCGGGCGCGGTGGAAACGATTGCATGTCTCCAAGCGCTGCGCACCGGGATCATTCCTCCGACTGTGGGGTTGACCAACCCCGATCCTGATTGTGACCTGGATTATGTCCCTGGTGTTGCCCGCGAAGCCCACCCGCAAACAGCCTTGACGATCTCGCTGGGTTTCGGCGGGCACAATGCCGGTTTGCTGATGAAATCAGGTGTGAAATGAATCGCGACGAGATCAGGGCGATCCTGCCGCATCGTGAGCCGATGCTGCTCGTGGACGAGGCTCGCGTGGAGGGCGAGGAGTCGATCGGGAGTTATACAGTACGCGGGGACGAGTTCTTCCTTCAGGGGCATTTTCCCGATAACCCGGTCGTACCAGGGGTGATTCTGTGCGAGATGATGGCCCAATCGGGGTGTGTACTTTTCGCTGAGCAGGTGAGCGGCAAGACCCCGTACTTTTCTGGCTTGGACAAGGTCAGATTCAAGCGCAAGGTAACACCAGGGGACACCATCGAATTCCGATGCCACCTCACGGCCACTAAGGGTCCTTTCTTTTTCGTCAGTGGTACGGGTACGGTCGCTGGTGAGGTGTGCGTCAGCGCTGAGATGTCTTTCGCTCTCGCATGACACATGGGTCGGCCCATGGGCCGCAACTGCATTGGGAGTATTCGTGGGAACGTGGCGTGATGGCGGCATCCCCACCCGCTCACTGGGCACACGATGGCCCGACGTCACCCCGCGGAACAAACACCACCAACCCCGTCACCCCGTGGAGCGCGTCAGCGCGACGCGCAGGGTCCAGATATCACACTGACCATGATGGTGACCGCTGGTGATGAGTGATTGCCCACAGACTCACTTTCGTGGTTGATCGCTTGTCCGGATTCCTGCCAAGTCGCCCTGGCGCCCTCCGCGGAATGACCATCGGGGTGTGGAACGCAGAATGACATGGAAACAGAGTTACAACGCGACGATCCTGTGGGTACGTCGCTAGGCAGTTGCGGTCAATGGATTCCGCGAGTCGTACTGGCGCACTCCACGGACGGGGTTAGTGTCATCCACGCTGCGGCGATGATGATCCCGTCGTTGACAGTCCAGCGTACCTTCCACGCTTCAGGGAGATCAGCGGGTACCTCGCGCAGGAATCGTATCTGCCCCGAGGTATCGGCTTCAAGAAACACCTCCACATCAAGGAAACCCAAACCCGTGCGAGTCAGTGGGTACCACGCTTTGAAGATGCTCTCTTTGACGCAGAACAGCACCCGGTCCCAGGGGACATCGGCGCGCTCGTGAGCAAGGGAAGCAACCCGATCCTGCTCCGCAACCGAACTGATGCGCGCCAAAACTCCTCGCGGCAATTCCTCCGCTACCTCAGCGTCGATCCCTATCCCAGCAATGAGCGCGGAAGGCCCAACCACAGCAGCGCGGTATCCCCGACAATGGGTCATACTCCCCACAACGGATTCACCCCAGATCGGACACCCAGATTCATCGTTGACAATCGCTGTATTCACAAGACCCAGGTCACTCAACCCTCGCCGGGCACAATGGCGTACGGTGGCGTACTCGCGGCGTCGGCGCTCGGAGAAGGAAGCAGCGACGTCCCTCTCTGGCGGCAGGAGTACGTCGAGTGAAACATCACCGCGAATGTCATGGAAGACCACACCATCAGGCAGTAGCTCGTGCGGTGCCGGGTGCCCAGTGATCATAGTTTCATGGTACCCAACATCCACTCCTGCGGTAGAATAGGTCCCCGTTGTCGAAACTCAGGCAACGGGTGACAGAGAGGTGTCTCATGCGGGGCAGGAAATTACTCATGGGTCTTATGGCTGTGGTGAGCATAGGCATGGTTGCTGCGGGTTGTGCGGAGAAACCAGAGGATCTACCATCACCGACCGAAACGGCCACTGGAACACCATCACCTACCGAGACTGGTGAAGAAACACATGAGAAGGGCGCCATAGCTATGCTCCTGCCTGTGGATGGGTGGGAGGCTCCAACAGATCCTGACTTGGCGGCGGAATTCGATTACGTCTCTCAGTCTGCCGCGATTGCGATCAACGTAGTCAGCCTTGAAGAAGTCAACAAACAAACCGGGACCAAATGGGAAGTCCAAGACTATATGGAAAAAGAAATCTTCCAGGGGCTTCGTGAGGTTCCGGGGCTGACCTCCACCTCCCCGGTCCCTCTCACTGGCGGAAATTTTGCGGGGTACGAATTAACTTTCATCATGACAGCAGATGACCGTCCCACTCAGTACGGGCTTATCGCCGCGGTCGATAATGATAAGTGGGTTTATGAAGTGTATTGCGTGTCGTACATGAACCCCCCGGATTCTGACTGGGAAGAGTGCCGTGAAATGATCCGCAATATCGCCCTCTTCTAGAAACGGTCCAGTACGCACTGTCCCTACGGTGGTGACTGGTGGACCCTGCGAGTCGCGGAGCCTGTGTTCCTCACTTCGTTCGTCAACCACTTCCTTGGTTTCGGGATAGTGCGCAAGCGCACTCTCCGCTCAACCTGCGTCGTGGTGCTGCGGAGCCCGCCAGGGCGA
>Ga0082212_10000571_pt1 | contig 52994 bp, 40 predicted proteins | sample TergutNt197P3_FD_71548 | JGI IMG/M metagenome (GOLD analysis project Ga0082212, IMG submission 71548) | Neocapritermes taracua P3 segment gut microbial communities from Petit-Saut dam, French Guiana - Nt197 P3 | ecosystem: Host-associated > Arthropoda: Insects > Digestive system > Gut ...
ATCTCTAGCTCAGGCAGTCGATGATTTGTTCAAAGGCAACTGGCAGGGAATAGAAATACCCTTCTTTAGAGCCGAAGAAGAAGACCAGCCTGAACAATATAGCTCAACAATGAAAGCCGTTTTCGCCAGACATATAGCAAAAGTTGAAGTCACCCTGCAAGCATCACCAAACATACAGTCCCTATGGGATGTCTGGGCATGGATGGCAAGGAGTCTGGAAAACAGAGATTGGAAAAAGTTTTTATTAAGTCTGGATGCCTTTACTTACACAGGGGGTCTGCCCTGCCCTGCCCCAAACGTAGCAGTGTGGCTCCTAAAAGAAGCCAAGGCAATCGGAGATTGGGAAAATGTAGTGGAACTAGGCAAGAATGGTAGAAATAGATGGTCTTATCCTGGTAAAGAAGAAGCAATATGGATACCAGGTGGCTGGGGAATGTCTAGCAGTCGCATGCCCCTAGAAGGCTACCCGACCGATACATCATTCATACCAATGCTGGAAGGGCTATTGAAACTAAACCGAGTGGAGGAAGCGAATACAATCTTTGAAGACATATTGCTTTTGGAGGGGGAAGCCAAGCGAGAAATAATGCTAAAGCTGGCTCAAAGCTCAGGGCAAACAAGCCTGGCACAGGCATGGCAAACAAAAGTGCTGGATAATTCTGCCCCTCGGCTAGGTGTCTTTTGGAATGCCGGTGGGCCAACCATCATCGGATGCAACATTGTTTGGACGGGACCAATTCAATTCTCGAAAATTAGCTTTCAATTTGTCTGGAGAGAAGAGGACACTAATAAATTTGGATGGCCAAGGGATGGAAAGCGATGGGCACTGCTAGACGATAACAATCGCCTGGTAATTGAGGGCGAGGACGAACCTAAAGAAGAACCCATTTTTGAGGCGTTAACAAAGATCGGTTATAAGACTCCCGGTGAGCTGGCGCGCATGTATTTGCGCGAACATCCCACAAATACATACGCACAATATGTTCTGGCATCAGAACTCGGCATCGATGCAGTGCTCAAAATGAACCAATTAGATATGAATGATAACGAAACACTGGGGAATGACTTAGACTATGACCTGTATAGTGAATGTGCAAAAATATGGAGGGCATACTACGAAAACGAACTGGTATTAAACAGCCAAATACAAGCCAGTAAACGATTGTATCAGGCCATAAACAGCAATTTGATGAGAGAGGTTGCCAAAGCAGTACTACCCAGATTGGAAACAGCTTTGCAACAGCAACCCATGTCAGATTACCTTTGGGATGCATGGAGTGCTTGGCGCAAAATAGATGGAAATACACGCTCCTTTGAATCTTTGCTGGAAAACCTTGAACCGAGCCCACTAGTTGCTTCTGGTACCTTTCCACCTGCCAAAGTCACTCAAGAGTACTACACGGAATGTGTCGCTAAGGAACGCTGGGCAGATGCCGCAAAATTATTGCTACAACCCTGGGAGCGCGAGCTTGCACGCATAGATGCAATCAATCTTAGCAAGGGTGCCGATTTTAGCTATTCCATACCACTGGCACAAGCATGGAGAATTGGCAAATTGCTCATCACCGCGCTATTGAAAGACGGGAAGATATATGAAGCCGAAGATGTCGTTGAAGCTTGGACTTCGCGGGGTGGCAAGTTTGAGGATGCTACAGACATTATCGAGCTTGCAAAAAAATTAGAATATATGAGTTTAGCCGGGAAGTGGGAACGATTGGCTGAAAAAAACTCCGACAAATCGACCATGTAACAAATTTTGTGTAAACGCCTAAACTTTTAGAAGGAGGTTTTCATGGCGTTTACAAAAGAAGTCGACAGGCTGGTCGAAGGCCTGCGAAGCCTGGAGACAATGTCTTCGCTCATTGCCAGCCTTACTCAAAGATCGTGGATGTTGAAAAATTAATTATGAATCGCTTTGATTGCAACTTGGTATGATTTGCAGCAAAAGTAATGATAGAAGTTAGAATTCATGTTTGTGATTACATTACGGACGAATGATCGCAACTTGGTATTACGGGGCCACTGAAGTAAGCTAAATTACTTATCAGGAGGCCAATATGCCGGAAGAACAGCACGTCAAATACATCTTTTCCCTGATAGTCCTATCGCTACTTGCAATAATAGGGCTTACAGTCCTGGATTCGATGGAGATCGCAAAAATTCCAAAAGAGGTCATCAAGACCATCTCCATCGTCCTGGTCGTAATGGTGGGGGCTTTTCTTGTGTCCTTCCTCAAAAAGCTCTTTAGCAAGAATCAAAACAATAACAACCATCATCACCGTTACTAAGCTTCGATCAAAGAAAAGGGCGAGAATGTCATGACAGATCCTGTCAACAATTTGAGGCACAGTTGTTGAAAGATTTAATCAGTTTACTTTTGGTAATACGTGTACAGGCTGTGCCGAAAAGCCTAAGTACTTGCTAGATTCATTCAGAGTCCAGATTCTGCCGCTGGCTTTTTCTTCCACTCCCTTACCTCTGCTTTGATTGGCTTGACGATGTCTGAATCCGACAGGCCGTATACTCTCCCTTCTATCAGACCGGCTAGTTGCATAAGTGGGGCTCGGCGATCCGGGCGCAACAGGCACAGTCTGACAAACCATGCCCTCAGGGTCTCCCCCGGCAAGGGCTGGACGCGGGCGGACTTTATCAGGGGACGCAGGGCCAAAACCGTGCCTGGCGGAATGCGTGGATGGAATAAGCGCTCCAGGCTGTGCCGCCGCCGCCAAATTTCAAACGCCATGTACAGCAGGGCAGAACAACCTAGCAAAAAATAGACTGTCTTGGCACTGGGCCTCATGCTCCAGATTTTTGCCCCTCTCGCGGCAACCCACGCGACTCCCTTTTGCTGCTCTGCATCAGAGTATCGCACCACGTATCTATCCCACCGAAAGCTGGCGGCATCCATCATCCTGTTCAATTTTGTGAGGAAACTCCAGCTACTTGAGGATGCGGCTACGCCAGGCGGCGTGGGATCAACCGGAACCCACATGTTTGTCTCAGGGTCAACATATTCGACCCAACTGTGGGCCTGGTTTTGCGTTATCAGCCAATAACCGCCCTCTTGAATCCATGGCCCTAATCGATATCCGTTGACCACTCGGCTGGCTATCCCCCTGTGGCGCAGGGCAGATGCAAGGGAGTGGGCAAAGTACTCGCAATGGCCAGCCTTTGTGTGGTTCAGAAAATCTCCAAGTGAATCCGTCGCTTTGCCGCTGGGGTTGTCCAGAGTGTAGGCATAGGTACGCAATTCCGTCGTCAGCGCTTGGACGAGATCTGTAGCGTGCATCCCTCTGGGAGCTATGCGGAGGCTCCAATTTAGCGCCTCTATAGTGGCCGGATCCGGTTGCCTAAGGCCGCCCCTCCGAATTTGCCGCTCTGGAACCGTTTCAGCCTGTCTGGCCAGGAGCCGGAACCTGAAGGGCATAGGGCGGGCCAGTGGGAATGACCACCGAACAGAACCGCCAGAAACCAGGTGCATCTTCGTATTTTTGGGGTGGAATGCATGCAAATTGCCATAGGGCATGGGAATTATTCCAGAAGGCGATGGATAGACAAAGCATTCGAGCGTGTCAGGTTGTTCAATCCATTCATCCGCAAACTCAATGTCTGAACGGGTAGCGGCCTGACGCCGCATTTCCCACCTGCCCTCACGTGCCAGTTCCATCCGAAGGCCGATGAGCAACGACATCCTGTATTCCATTGCCCTTCTTTGGCCCTCCAAGATATCCGGCGGGGCTAATATGCGGGCTACAACTTCGCTGTTGCCAAGGATGGGGCTTTCGTTTTCCAATGACAGTTTGTCCGTCAGGCCCGTAAATGAAGCCGTTAGGCCATTGATGCCGAAGGGCAAGGGGCGCCAGCCGAGGGATGGCCTGGGTAGTATCAGAAAAATTACAAAGCCAATTAGGGCTGCTACTGATGTCCACGCTACCACACGGCCTAGGGGTATATAAGTTTTGGAAGTTTTTTCTCTTGCGCCCTTGTTTTCCCAAAATAACTGAAACAGAACCAGTCCCGCAATGGCAGTCCAAATCAAAGTCCATGGCAAAAAAGAGATCGACGTATTTGCCACGGTGGTGAGGAGGAAGAGCAAAAAGGCCATAAAAACAATCTGGACGCGCACGCTATGGTTCCGCGGTAGCGAAAGGCGCGCCCCGCAGAGGGCAAAGAGGAGCATTATGATGGTTAATATCCAGCCCAGCTTTGCAAACCTCCCAAGGAGTAACACCGATAAACAGGCCAGCTCGACCAGTCGCCTCCAGCGCGACAGTTGCAACTGCATCGCCTCTGCCACGGCAGCAGCTACCAGGGGGGTGGCCATGCAGAGCATCTCCATGTCGGAAAAGACCCCGCACGTAGCAAGGGAACCCCAAGAAGCCCATGGGGGCGCATGATCAATCCACTTTGCGTATCGCATTGCAGACATTATAGCAGTTGAACTGCTGTGCATTGAATGCTTAAGCTAACCGCAAGCCACTGTCCGCTGTCTAACACCCCAAACCCCGAGCAACGCTGTCGCAAACAGTGCAACGCCAGAGGTAACCAAAAAGGCGGCCTTGGTGCCAGCCAGAGTCATCAACAGGCCCATCATTGGACTTGCCACCAAGGCCGCAATGCCTGTGACAGTCTGAAATGCTCCGAAGCCGGTGCCCCTGTGTTCGGGGCGGAGCAAGTCTGCTAGTAGCGCCTTTTCAACTCCTTCTGTCAATCCGTAAAATGTGCCGTAGCCCAGCAGGGAAGTACTGAATATGAGCTTGCCTCCTGCTAGGCCCATCACGGCGTATGCTATGGAGTACACAGTCCATCCAGATATTAGGAAAGGCAACCTGCCAAATTTATCGGACAGCCTACCTGCAGGAATGGCAAGGGCCGCTGCCAGGGCATTGAAAACAAGGAACAGGCCCAGTATCTCTCTTATACTGAACCCCGCTTCCCGGGCCTTGAGCACTAAAAATGCGTCGCTGGAATTTGCCAGTGCAAAAAGAAAGACTATTGCCAAAAAGCCTCTGATTTCTTTTGGCACGTGCCAGGATAGGCGCCTGGAAACAGATATGCCCCTTGGTATTTTTGGGATGCCAAAATAGATGACCACCAGGGCCGAGAGTCCTATGGGTAATGCTATCCATACGCAGGCCCTAAAAAGCGATTCGCCAATCGGCCCACTGCCCACCCCCAGGGCCAGCACAAGTAGCAGTCCCGCCATCGCGCCGAGGGTGTCCAAAAACCGTGTAATTCCAAAATCACGTCCAGCACTGCCCGCCTTTGCTGCGTCGGCAACCATGGCGTCCCTAGGTGCCCCCCTAAGCCCCTTTCCGACCCTGTCTAAGACTCGCGAAGCTCCCAAAACCCACGCAAAAGAACTAAAAAGATACATCGCCCTGGCCGCTACGGAAAGCCCATATCCAAACAGGACAAAGCCTTTACGGCTTTTTGCGCGGTCAGAGAGCCACCCGCTGATGCCTTTGAGCAAAATAGCCGCGCTCTCCGCCGCGCCTTCCATGAGGCCGACAAATGCTGGGCTTTGGCCCAGCACGGCTGTTAGATATAACGGCAAAATTCGAGCCAGTACTTCTGAAGAACAATCATTCAGGAAGGCAACCCACCCCAGACGGAGGGCAACTGAGGGATGCTGACTCTTTGGCATTGATTAAACCCTTGGCGAAATATTGTGCGCCAGCAATGATAAGCTGAGGCTTTGCTCTTCTGATTTTGAACTTGTACCCTATTCAGTGCATTATATACTCTGTCAGAGTACGAACTGCCCCAGGAGACTCCAAGGTGAAAGAAAAGATCAGCCCAGTTGTTATTAAGTTGCCAAAAACGCTATTGTTGCTTGCTGGGTTAGGCCTTTCGCAGGCCGCTTCGCATGCTCAGACAATATGGCTACCTGGCTCCGATTCTGTCAACATCGCACGGTCTGGCACCGGAGTAGCTTTTGGCAGGAGCCTGGAGGCATGTTCACTAAACCCTTCGTTGCTTGTGACGCTCCAGGACCGGATGTCTGGCTATTTGGCCGGGGGAATGGAGATGCAGTCAACACAATTGACCCTTCCCTCCAATGAGCGGGTCTTATACAGCACTGACAGAAACCGTTTATTGACTGCGGCCGGGTTTGGCTGGCGGTATTCGCCAAAGGTCGCTCTAGGTTTTAAGGTGGATTCGCCATTCATGCGCCACGCCGAACTGCCAATGGAGAGTAGTTCCAGGTTTTTTGGCCAAGCCATTGACTTGAAGTCTCTCAGGATGGAATTTCAGGCTTCCTACGCCGTCACGGATGCAGTCAGCATTGGGCTATCCGCTGGAGTTACGCGCCTTGACTATGCCTCCCAGCTGTCTCTTAGAGCCTTGGTGCCAAACGATGCCCACTTGCCCGCGAGTGAATCCAACCCTGCCGAAGTGCTACTGGAGACCATGGCACATCAGGAGGGTAGCGTTTCGGCGCCAAGCTTCGCAGTTGGGTTCAGATACGCTTTCAGTAGCAGGTGGACTGTGGCGGGAAGCTTCACCAGCGGCGTAAAGGGCCGACCAGCATTTGATACCCATCTGCCAAGTAGGAACCTGGATCTTTACAATTCGAGAGGGTTCAATTCGCCCCCGCCGCCATACGGTAGCGAGGAGAGGGCGCAAATAGTCTTGGACGCCTTAACCGTCCATCCTGGGGATGGCGACTTGGCACTTCCATACATAGTCCAGGTAGGCACGCGGCAACGCTACAACCAGATTATGACCTGGGAGGTTGACATCCGCTTCGTTGGCGCATCGACCACAAAATTGCCCTTGCAACCCACGATTGATTCGCCAAGTGGAAAAGTATCCTCAGTGGATAGGCAGTACAGATTCAAGGACGGCCTTGCTTTTTGCGGTATGTTGGAACTCAGTCTCGACAGGGATTGGACTGCAAGGGTTGGCATCTCCTATGACCCCGCCCTCCGCGAAGGCGAGGAGGTCGAAGCCATGCTTGGAGGCGCAAAAGTTGCTGCCTTTTCGTTGGGATTTGGCCGCAAGGTACTGGGAGGCGAGGTATCCGTTGGGTACCAATACCGGCAGGCGCAAAATCGGGAAGCAAATGGCGTTGAAGGAGTATGGAGCATTCATGGGCTAGATATCACCGGCACTCAAACAAGGGTCGAAGGGATGGGCCACATCTGGTCGCTGGGCTACAAAAAGAGCTTTTAGTTGAAATATTTGGGGTTTCACGCCTGTGAAGAAGCATTGACGAAGGGCCTCCTCCAGGTCTTGAGGGTCGCTCCATCTGCCTGGGATCGCCTCAAGGCTCTCAGGGAGTCCGCAAGGCACGCTGGCGTTGCAGTCCACCGCGAACCTAAAGAAAGTCTGGATCGCCGCTCTGAGGGCAAGCGCCATCAGGGCGTCATAGGAGAAGGGGGTGCCGCTACTCTCACAGAGATGGGCGATCTGGTGATGGAAATTGGAAACCGTGGCGCTGGAGGCCTGGTGCTTCTCCTGGATGGCATCACCGACTCCAACAATTTTGGGGCAATATTGCGAACGGCCGCCGCAGCAAATGTCGACGCTGTCATATTTCCAGAGCGCCGCTCTGCCCAGGTCAATGATTCTGCAATCAGGGCAAGCGCAGGCACTGCGGGATTAGTCCCCTTGGTGCGGGTGGTCAACCTGGGAAGGGCTATTGACGAGCTAAAGGAGGCTGGTTTCTGGGTCTATGGCATGTCGGCTTCGAATGAGGGTTGCAAGAATTATCTCGATGAAAAATTTGAGACTGCAACAGCCTTAGTGTTGGGCTCCGAGGGAGATGGCCTTCGACTGAAAATCATGGAGAGATGCGATTCGATCCTAAAAATTGATATGCCTGGCCACATTGATAGCCTTAACGTTTCGGCGGTTGCAGCAATAGCACTTTTCCGAGTATTGGCCGCTCGAGAAAAAAATAATTGATTTTCCCTTTTTATCGTGATATATTTCCAATTCTGGTTCAGGAAAGGCCTGTACTTCGGGCTCCCTGGCCGGTGTTTGCTTTGACAATTTGCAACAAGCCGAGATGGCCGAGTGGTTAATGGCAGCAGACTGTAAATCTGCCACGCGACGCGTTACGGAGGTTCGAATCCTTCTCTCGGCACCACGCCCAGCCCTTTTGAGGAAGGCTGGCCCCGGGGCGTGTTTCCCATATTTGGAAACGCTACCCCCATGGCCCTGGTTCGTATCCAAGGCTAAGGCGCTTTGCATCGGGCTGATTCCGTTCAGCCTGGGCGCCTTTGATGACAACTAGCTCCAGGCGGGAGTAGCTCAGTTGGTAGAGCGTCAGCCTTCCAAGCTGAATGTCGCGGGTTCGAACCCCGTTTCCCGCTCCAAACCTGGCAAAGGGAATCCCCCTGCCCAGGCGATCTGGACAGGCCCACATAGCTCAGTGGCAGAGCGCATCCTTGGTAAGGATGAGGTCGCCGGTTCAATCCCGGCTGTGGGCTCCACCCAAAACGTATTCTCAACCGACAACGGTTTATTACAACTCTCTAGGAGGCAATTGTGGCCAAAGAAAAATTTGATCGTTCCAAACCCCACGTCAACATCGGGACTATTGGGCACGTAGACCATGGGAAGACGACCCTGACTGCTGCCATCACTTATGTTCTCTCAAAGAAATTTGGCGGATCCACCAAGAGCTACGAGGAAATCGACTCTGCTCCAGAAGAAAAAGCCCGTGGGATTACGATTAACACCGCTCACGTCGAGTACCAGACAGAGAAGCGCCACTACGCTCACGTCGACTGCCCTGGCCACGCCGACTACATCAAGAACATGATTACTGGCGCCGCGCAGATGGACGGCGCTGTCATCGTCGTTGCCGCCACTGACGGCCCGATGCAACAGACACGCGAACACATTCTTTTGGCCAGACAGGTCGGCGTGCCGGCCCTTGTCGTCTTTATGAACAAAATGGATATCGCCGATCCTGAGCTATCCGATCTGGTGGAGATGGAATTGAGGGAACTCCTCTCCAAGTATGAGTTCCCCGGCGACGATATTCCAATCGTCCGAGGCTCTGCCCGCCAAGCCCTCGATAAGGCTACTAGCGGAGACATTGACGCGCCTGAAGTTAAGTGCATATACGAATTGATGGATGCAGTTGATTCTTATATCCCCAGCCCAGAGCGCCCGAAAGACAAGCCATTCCTTATGCCCATTGAAGACGTATTCACGATTACTGGCCGTGGCACCGTCGTGACTGGCCGCATTGAGCAGGGTGTAATCAAGGTCAGCGAAGAGGTCGAAATAATCGGCATCCGCGAGACTGTCAAAAAGGTCGTCACTGGCGTTGAGATGTTTAAGAAGCTCCTAGACCAAGGCGAAGCTGGGGACAACGCCGGCATTCTCCTGCGCGGAGTCGATCGCAAGGATGTAGAGCGCGGCCAGGTGCTAGCGAAGCCTGGTAGCATCAAGCCCCACACCAAATTCACGGCCGCCGTCTACGTTCTGAGCAAAGAAGAGGGCGGGCGACACACTCCCTTCTTTAATAAATACCGGCCACAGTTCTACTTCCGCACCACTGACGTGACAGGCTCAATCACTCTGGAAGAGGGTCGTGAGATGGTCATGCCCGGCGACAACGTGACACTCACCGTCGAACTGATTTGCCCCATTGCAATGGAGAAGGGCCTGAAGTTCGCCATCCGTGAAGGCGGACGCACTGTGGGCTCAGGTCGCGTGGACGAAGTTGTTGAGTAGGGATTCGCATTACTCGCATTAAAGGACTGCCTCATGCGCGATATTATTCATCTTCAGTGTACAGAGTGCAAACGCAAAAACTACAGCACTACTAAAAACAAAAAGACCACCACGGGCAAGATTGAAATTAAAAAATTCTGCCGAGCCTGTGCTGGCCACAAAGCCCACCGAGAGACAAAGTAATTTGTTGGGGGGCTATGCCCCCCAAAATGCCTTGGGTAAGCAGTAGGGGAGTAGCTCAGCTGGTAGAGCAGCGGATTCCAAATCCGCAGGTCGCGGGTTCGAAACCTGTCTCCCCTGCCACTTTTTCTCTTTTTATATCCGGCCTGACGCAGGGCAGAATAGCTGTGCGCCCCTGGCTCCCGTAAAGGAAAACGCAATTGATTTCTGTAATCAAACGACAAGTCAAAGACCTGGCCGCCGAACTAAACAGGGTTGACTGGCCTACAAAGAACAAAGTCCTAAGTGCCACCTATGCCGTGTTAGTTGTTTCCATTTTTGTTGGCGTTTATCTTTGGGGGGCAGACGTCTTTTTTAGCTGGGTCACAAAATATCTGCTACCAAAGCAGTAGATGAAATTGAGGGTGGATAATGACAGAGTTTGAGGAAGCTGTGCCCCTACCAGAACAAGCTACCATCATTGTTGACGAATCCTATGCGCCGCAACAACTGGCATGGTTCATCATTCATACGTATTCAGGATATGAAAGCAAGGTTAAAGAGAGTCTGCTTCAGCGCATCGCCATTGAGGGACGTAGCGATTACTTCGGAGACATCGAGATTCCTGAGGAAACTTATGAAGAGATGAAAACAGACGCAAAAACCGGTAAGAAGGAACGTGTCCTCAAAAAGCGCAAGTCTTTCCCCGGCTATCTGTTGATTCAAATTGCAGTTACTAAAAAGGGTAGCAACTACGAGATATCTGACACTGACTGGCATTTGGTTCGAAATACGCCTAAGGTCACTAGCTTTGTTAGTGCAAATAAAAAAAGGCCCGCTCCGCTAACCGACGAGGAAGTGCGGCAAATCATGAATCACACTGAAGAGACCCAGGAGCGTCCCAAGCCGAAATTCAGCTTTGAAAAAGGCGAAAAGGTTCGTATAATAGATGGCCCCTTTGCGAATTTTGAGGGGGACGTGGATGAAATTCACGAAGAGCGTAACACCATCAAAGTGATGGTGACGGTCTTCGGGCGCAGTACCCCTGTCGAGCTAGACTTTATTCAGGTCGAAAAACGATAGGGTTTCTCAAACCAGGCAGGCGGCTCCTTACCGTCGGCCCTTTAAGGCAACAGTCGCAGGTATTTGCCTGAATCAGTTGCAGGAACAGGAAATGTTACATGGCAAAAAAGATAGCTGGATACATCAAGCTCCAACTGCCTGCTGGCGAAGCCACCCCGGCGCCTCCCGTTGGTCCCGCTCTGGGCCAGCACGGAGTAAACATCATGGAGTTTGTGAAACAGTTCAACGCTAAATCCGTAGGGGCAGTCGAAAAAGGCACCATCGTGCCTGCGGTGATAACCGTTTATGCTGACAGAAGCTTCAGCTTCATCCTAAAGACACCACCGGCATGCGTATTAATCAAGAAGAAAATCGGGCTCGAAAAGGGTAGCCCGACTCCCAACAAGGTCAAGGTCGGGCGCATCACAAAAAAACAAGTGGAGGAAATTGCTAAGGTCAAGATGCCAGACCTGAATGCTGCTAGCATTGAATCGGCCATGCGCTCCATCGAAGGCTCTGCCCGTTCGATGGGCGTAGATGTCGTTGACTAGATTTGTGAAATTTTAGTGGAAACCCGCATCGTGTGGGGTTCCCGGCCACCGCGACCGTTATCGCGGGAGATCTGAACGAACAGGAGAAATAATGGCAAAACCTGGCAAAAAGTACAGGGCTGCCGCCTCCAAAATCGAAGATCGCCCCTACGAGTTGAAAGAGGCCATTTCCACCATATCAAGCGTTGCTTTCGCAAAGTTTGATGAAACCGTGGAAGTCCACATGAAACTCGGCGTCGACCCCCGCCACGCAGACCAGATGGTGCGCGGCACCATTGTTTTGCCTCATGGCACTGGAAGAACAATGAAAGTTGCGGTCATAGCCGTGGGCGAAAAGATAAAGGAGGCCGAAGCCGCTGGGGCGGAAATCGTTGGAGGCGATGATCTCGTTGAACGCATCGCAGGCGGTTTTCTGGACTTTGACGCCCTCGTGGCAACACCCGACATGATGAAGGGCGTTGGCCGCCTGGGGAAAGTGCTGGGCCCAAGAGGCCTGATGCCAAACCCCAAGACAGGCACCGTAACCCTCAACGTCGCCCAGGCCGTAAAGGAAATTAAGGCTGGAAAGGTAGAATACCGCGTCGACAAGACTGGCATCATCCATGCCCCGGTAGGTAAAATTTCCTTTGGCCTCGACAAGCTGGCCGATAATGCCAAGGCGCTTATGGACGCCGTCCAAAAGGCAAAACCTCCGGTATCAAAGGGCAGATATGTGAAAGCAATCCACTTGGCCTCGACAATGGGACCAAGCATATCGCTGTCCTTGAGCGTCCTGGAGAGGTGAGGTGGCTATGGACAAGATTCAAAAACAAAATGAGGTAAAGGAGCTCAATAGCGCTTTTGCTACCGCGAAATCTGCTGTCGTCCTTGAATTTAAGGGCCTATCGGTAGAAAAAGACACTTTTCTGCGTCGCTCCCTCAGGGAAAGTAAGGCCCAATACCGAGTCTCAAAAAACACCCTGCTCCGCCTTGCGGTCAAGGAGACTGGCTTTGAGGCTCTTGCCGTTCACTTTAAAGGAGCCACAGCGGTCGCTACATCTGAAGAGGACGTGGTGAGTCTGGCCAAGGCTGTCTATGGATTTCTTAAAGATAATCCCACCGTGACATTCAAAGGGGCGATATTGGACGGCGAACCCGCTTCAGCCATGGACTTCCAAATCATCGCCGAGTTGCCGTCCAGGGACGTTGTCATCGGAAAATTGCTCTATCTTATGCAATACCCAATCTCGGGACTGGTGATTGCGTTAGACCAAATCCGCAAGAAGAAGGAAGAATCAGGCTCATGACTGCCTGAACCTATACTGCTTAACACAAAAACATCTATTTTATGAGGAAAGAACATGGCTCTAACTGCTGATAATTTAATCCAGGAAATTGAATCCATGACCGTTCTCGACCTTGCCAACTTGGTAAAGGCCCTTGAAGACCGGTTTGGGGTATCTGCCGCGGCCGTTGCCGTAGCTGGTGGCCCAGTCGCTGGCGGAGCTGCCGCAAGCGCTGAAGAAAAGACTGAATTTGATGTCGTACTCGCTGAAGCTGGCGCGAAGAAGCTCGAGGTCATCAAGGCTGTCCGAGAGGTGGTCTCCGGCCTTGGCCTGAAGGAGGCAAAAGACCTGGTCGATGGAGCCCCTAAGACGATCAAAGAGGGCATTAGTAAGGACGAGGCGACCAAACTCAAAGAAAAGCTTGAGGCTGCTGGCGCCAAAGTCGAAATCAAATAGGGCTTGCTTTGGTTCTGAGGTTGAGGCCTGCTCCATTCTCGCCAGGCTCTGTTTCAAACAAGCCTACCAGCTACAGAGTGGCTGACTGGGTTTTTGGCCAGCATGTTATTTGGGCAGGTCTCGCTCGGAATTTTTGCTTTATTATTTTTGAAAAAATGGTATGATTTTTCCTTACGCCCAGAGCCAAGCATGGGCTTTCGGTCTCTACTTTACTAAAAGGCTTCGGTTGCAAGACTTTTCCTACTCAAGAGAAAACGGTATCCGAACCCATCTGGGCAAACGCGTTTTGCCCTCGAGGGCAGTGTTGCGCTCTAGCCAAGCGGGCCTAGCAATTTGTCGATTCGGCGATTCCAACGCCAAGCATCCGGGGCTTTTTTGCGCCCTGGAGGGCATGGGTTATAGCAGGAGTGAATCATGAGTGTTCAGCAGAACATTTACAGGCAACGTGTTTCTTTTTCCAAAATCCGCTCCCTGGTGCCCATCCCAAATCTAATCGATATCCAAAAACGTAGCTATGACGAATTCCTGCAAATGAACCTCCTACACGCCGAACGCGAAAGCAGGGGCCTTAAAGCAGTTTTTGACAATATGTTTCCGGTAAACAACGGGAAAAATGTTGATGGGTCTGACGCTACGCTGGAGATCGAATTCATTGACTACACAGTGGGACATTGGGCCTGCAAATGCGGTAAGCACGAAGGTCTGCAACACTTGCGCACAAAATGCAAAAAATGTGGCCACAACATCGTTATCGACCATCCCAAAGACCCTTCAGTTGACTGCCCAAAGTGCGGCACCCGCAATAAGAATGTCGCCACTATCTGCGACATTTGCAATGAACCCGTTGGCCTGCACCAAAAGATGACAATAGAGGAGTGCGTGGAGCGCGGAGCCACTATGGCCGCGCCGCTCAAGATCCGCATCCGACTGAATCAGTTTGACAAGGACGACAAGGGCAACAGGAGATATAAGCAGAGCCAAGAATCAGAGGTATACTTCGGTGACTTACCGACCATGACTGACCGAGGGACTTTTGTCATCAACGGGACAGAGCGGGTCATCGTCAGCCAATTGCACCGCAGTCCAGGGGCCTTTTTCTCCATAGCTCCGGACAAGAGCCTCTACAGCGCACAGATCATTCCCTACCGCGGTTCTTGGATTGAATTTGAAATTGATACAAAGGGCTTGCTTTATGCCAGGATTGACCGCAAGCGCAAATTCCTCGGAGCTACATTCCTACGCGCCTTGGGGCTGTTTCATGATGCCATTGCCGAAAATCAATCGATGCTCTCTAAATTCTACTCGCACTACTCTTTTACCCTCAAAGGCGAAAAAGTATTCGTTGCCCCCTGCGATTTACTCGTGGGAGTCAAGACACTAGAAGAAATTAAAGAACCAAAAAGCGGCGAGGTCATCGTCGCCAAAGGCAAAATTATCTCGCGCCGCCTGCTTGACAGCGCCATTAAGGCAGGAGTTAAAAGCATTCAGGTAGACCGGAGCCTGCTGGACGGGGCGATACTGCTCGAAGACATAGTCAATCTTAACACCGGGGAAGTGTTGCTGGAGGCCAATGACGCCTTCTTGCAGACCCATTTGGAAATGTTCCTTGCCAACAATGTAAAGAGCATTGTGGTTGGCTTCCCCGAATCAGACCCAACAGGCAAGGTGTTCAGCGAGACGCTGAGTAAAGATCATACCGAAGACCCAGAAGATGCGGCGAAGGAGCTTTTCAAAAAAATACGTCCAGGAGAACCTGCTACTGTGGAATCCAGTCGCAAGCTTCTCTACTCTATGTTCTTTGACCCTCAAAAGTACGACCTTTCAAAGGTTGGTCGGCACAAGATAAACGCCAAGCTGGGTCAAGAAATTGCCTTAGAAGAGCGCTCTCTTGCAATTGACGATTTTATCAATGCAATTCACTACCTACTGCGCCTCAAGAAATACGACACGACGCGTCAAGATCGTTCTGATGAAATTGCGCCCGTGCGCAAAGACGACATCGATCACCTTGGAAACCGCCGAGTCAGAAGTGTCGGCGAGCTACTGGAAAACGGCTTTCGAGTGGGACTTGTGAGAGTGCAACGGGCCATAAGGGAAAAATTCTCAATGGCTCAGGACCCAAATAATCCCGTACAGGCCCACGACCTAATCAACAGCAAGCCGGTGATTGCGGCCATGAAGGAGTTCTTTGGTTCTAGCCAGCTATCCCAGTTCATGGATCAGACAAACCCATTGTCCGAAATTACCCATAAGCGCAGGTTGTCCGCTCTGGGGCCTGGCGGACTGAGTAGAGATAGAGCTGGTTTCGATGTCCGTGACGTGCATACATCGCACTATGGACGTATTTGCCCCATAGAGACACCTGAAGGTCCAAACATTGGTCTTATCAGCTCTCTTTCGTGTTACGCCCGCATCAACGAGTTTGGCTTCATTGAAAGTCCCTATCTCAAGGTCGAAAATGGCCGGATCATCCATTACGCCGCAGTCACCCACGTCGGGGATTCTAAATTTGGCTATATGGACGTGGTCAAGTTGGAGGATGTGAATGCCGAAAATGCCAAGCTTGAAAAGGCAAAAAAGAGACCGGCAAAGTTTGAAATACACGCCTGGTACCTCTCAGCCTGGGAAGAAGATGAACACATCATTGCACAAGCCAATGTCGAAGTTGACGATAAGGGCAACATAACGGACGAATCTGTCGTGGCAAGGGTTGCGGGCGAAACAAGGGTCGTGGAATGTAACAAGGTTACCTTGGTTGATGTAAGCCCAAAGCAACTAGTATCGGTTGCCGCCAGCCTTATTCCATTCCTTGAAAACGATGATGCCAACCGTGCCCTCATGGGTGCCAACATGCAACGCCAAGCGGTGCCCTTGATCAGAACCGAGGCCCCAATAGTTGGAACGGGAATGGAATATTATGCAGCCAGAGATTCGGGCAACTGCGTCTTGTGCCGCAGGTCGGGCATCGTTGAGTCTGTCGATGCAAATCGCATAGTAGTCCGAGTAGAAGACGACCCTGACACCGAGGGGATTGAAAGCGGAGTGGATATCTACACCCTCGTCAAATATGTTAGGTCAAACCAAAACACTTGCTACAACCAAGTCCCCCTCGTTGGAAGGGGCGAATACGTGTCTATGGGCCAAATATTGGCTGACGGCTCTTGTTGCGACCATGGCGAGCTATCCCTGGGGAGAAACCTGATTGTCGCTTACATGCCATGGCGTGGCTATAACTTTGAGGATGCCATACTTATCAGCGAACGCGTAGTGAAAGAAGACCTTTACACCACCATTCATATCGAGGAGTTCGAAGTACAGGCGCGGGACACTAAACTTGGTCCTGAAGAAATCACCCGCGATATTCCTCAAGTCAGGGAAGAGATGCTAAAGAACCTTGATGAGTCGGGCATCATTCGCATTGGCGCCACAATCAAGCATGGAGACATACTTGTCGGCAAGGTGACTCCGAAGGGCGAGACGATTCTTTCGCCCGAAGAAAAACTGTTGCGAGCCATTTTTGGTGAGAAGGCATCGGACGTAAAGGACGCGAGCCTCACCGTTCCTCCCGGCATCGAGGGCACAGTAGTTGATGTCAAAGTTTTCACGCGGAAAGGCCAGGAAAAAGACCTCCGCACTCAGCAAATAGAGCGGGAGCAAATTGCCAGATGGGAAAAAGACTTGCAAGATCAAGAGCGCATTATTCGCGCAGAGAGCAAAAAGAAAATCATCGCGTTGCTAAAAGGCAAAGAACTCTCAGAACTGCTTGCTGACGATTCGGGCAAGGAATTATTGCCAGCCAATAAGAAACTCACACAAAATATGCTGGAGGCTGTTCCCTATCGACGTTTTCGCCAAATTAGCGTTGCAGCTGGCAAAGAGCGTCTTGAAGCGCAGGTGCTGGACATGCTCGATAAGACTGACAGCCAGTTAAAAGTATTGGGCGACCTTTTGAACGAGCGGGTAGACCGCCTGCTGAAGGGTGACGAACTCATGCCCGGAGTCCTCAAAAACGTAAAGGTATATGTTGCTGTCAAGCGCAAGCTACAGGTTGGGGATAAGATGGCGGGCCGCCATGGCAACAAGGGCGTCGTCAGCCGCATTTTGCCAACTGAAGATATGCCCTATCTGCCGGATGGGACTCCGGTTGATATTGTTCTGAACCCCTTAGGCGTGCCTTCCCGAATGAATATTGGCCAAATTCTGGAGACCCACCTTGGATGGGCGGGCCGCGTGATGGGCGTCCACTTTTCCACGCCCGTATTTGATGGGGCCAAAGAAAACGAAATCAAGGAATGGCTTAATAAAGCCTGGGAGAAAAATGGAAAATCGGGGCCAGACGCATCTGGCAAGACAATGCTCTTTGATGGGATGACCGGGGAACCGTTTGAACAGCCTGTGGTTGTTGGATGTAGCTACATGATGAAGTTGCATCATTTGGTAGACAACAAGATTCACGCTAGAAGCATCGGGCCGTATAGCCTGATAACTCAGCAGCCCTTGGGCGGAAAGGCCCAATTCGGAGGACAGCGTTTCGGCGAAATGGAGGTTTGGGCGCTGGAGGCCTATGGCGCAGCCCACATCTTGCAGGAACTGCTGACTTACAAATCTGACGATATGTATGGCCGCACCCAGATTTATCAAGCCATCATTAAAGGCGAAGCTATTAAGGAGCCAAGCCTACCTGAGAGCTTTAACGTAGTCCGAAAAGAGCTCAATGCTCTTTGCATAGACGTCGAAATGCTGACAAGCGATGAGCTGTCTTCGCACGAAGTTGAGGATGAACCCGCATTCTCCATTGAAGGGTAGCTCTTTTGCCGCCTGCTTTGGCAATCCCTTTTTGAGTATCTGAACAATTTGAATTTATGAGGCCCCCCATGTTGTTTAATGAACAGCAGAACATCAACGCCTACGAATGCATTAGGGTTTCTCTGGCTTCTCCCGAAGTAATCCGCTCTTGGTCTTTTGGTGAAGTCACAAAACCGGAGACCATCAATTACCGTAGCCTAAAGCCGGAGCGGGACGGCCTTTTCTGTGCCCGAATCTTTGGCCCGGTCAATGACTGGGAGTGCCTTTGCGGAAAATACAAGCGCCAAAAGCATAAAGGCGTAACCTGCGATAAGTGCGGGGTCGAGGTTACAAAGAAGGCCGTGCGGCGCGAACGCATGGGGCATATCCAGCTCGCCAGCCCCGTTAGCCATGTTTGGTTTTTCAAGGGAGTGCCGAGCCGCATAGGCTACTTGTTAGACATTCCCCTGAAGGATTTGGAAAAAGTTCTCTACTTCGAAGCATATGCAGTCATCGATTCAGGCGATACGGGACTAAAAGAAAGGGAAATACTGACAGAAGAAAGATACAGAGAATTTAAAGAGGCCAGACAAGAAGGCTTTAGGGCTATGATGGGGGCCGAGGCTATCAAAGAATTGTTGAAGAGAGTCGATGTGGAGGCCTTGGCGGTTGAACTCAGGGCACAGATGAAGACTGAACTGTCCGCCCAGAAGCGTGTCAAAATAGCTAAACGATTAAAGATTGCCGAGGCGTTTCAGCGCTCAAATAATAAGTGCGAGTGGATGATTTTGGATGTGATACCAGTACTTCCGCCAGAATTACGCCCCCTAGTCCCCTTAGATGGAGGTCGGTTTGCAACTTCAGACTTAAACGATCTTTACCGCCGCGTCATCAACCGCAACAATCGGCTTAAGAAACTGTTAGAGCTGAGGGCTCCCGAAGTTATCGTCCGCAACGAAAAGCGAATGCTACAAGAAGCTGCAGATGCATTATTTGAAAATGGCAAGCGCGGACGTCTCCTTCGAGGAGTCAGTAACAGGCCACTAAAGTCTCTGTCGGATGCCCTCAAGGGAAAGCAGGGACGGTTCCGCCAAAATTTGCTTGGCAAGCGCGTAGACTATTCGGGCCGCTCGGTCATCGTTGTTGGGCCTGACCTTAAGCTACACCAATGCGGCCTGCCAAAAAAGATGGCTCTCGAGCTCTTCAAGCCATTTATTTTTAATCGCCTGGAACACAAGGGCCACGCTGCCACTATACGCCAGGCAAAAGAAATGGTGGAACAAGGCATGCCGGAAGTATGGGATGTCCTGGATGAAGTCATTCAAAACCATCCGGTGTTGCTCAATCGCGCTCCCACACTCCATCGACTAGGCATACAGGCCTTCCAGCCAGTTTTGGTGGAAGGGAAAGCCATTAGGTTGCACCCACTGGTATGCACAGCCTTCAACGCAGATTTCGATGGCGACCAGATGGCCGTTCACATCCCATTGAGCCCCATGGCCCAGATTGAAGCCAAAGTACTGATGATGTCCACTCAAAACATTCTGAATCCCGCTAATGGCAAGCCAAATGTGGTGCCGAGCCAGGACATCGTTTTGGGGGCATATTATTTGACAATTAAGAGGCATGGACGCAAGGGCGAAGGCATGGCCTTTGGTAGCATCGATCAGGTAATATTCGCTCACGATGCTGGCACAGTCGACACTCACGCCACCGTCCGGCTTCGCTATTCAGGGGAACTGGTTGACACTGAGGCCTGGCACAAGAGCGACCCAAAAAAGCGTAGTGAGCAAGACGTATTCGAGTGCCCTGCCCGTACCGTGGAAAATGAGATGATTACTACGACCGCAGGCAGAATCATCTTCAACAGGTCATTGCCGGATGTCGTTCCATTTGTCAACGGTCTGCTCAAGAAAGAGGGCTTGCTTTCTTTGGTAAACAGAGCCTACAAGTTCAATGGGCCCGAAGCCACTATCCTCATGCTCGACATGATGAAGGACATCGGATTCCTTTGGGCCATGAAAGCGGGCGTAAGCGTTGGCATTGATGATCTGGTGGTTCCCAAGACCAAAACCGATCTGCTACGCTCTGCAACCGATGAAGTGCGAGGCATTGAACATGATTACTACAATGAGGGCAAATTAGACGCTGCGACTCGCACCAATCGCATTCTGGAAGTTTGGTCGAAAACGGCCGATCAGGTTGCTTCTGACATGATGAAGGAACTTGAACATCAGAATGAGACCAGCCGCAACCTGAATTCAATATATATCATGGCTGATTCAGGGGCCCGCGGCTCAAAGACACAGATTCGGCAGGTAGCTGGCATGCGCGGCCTGATGGCGAAGCCGAGCGGTGACATTATAGAAACACCGATCAGGTCAAACTTTAAAGAAGGCCTCACTGTTTTGGAATACTTTACCTCTACCCACGGTGCGCGCAAGGGCCTTGCAGATACGGCACTGAAGACGGCTGACTCTGGGTACCTGACTCGCAAACTGGTTGACGTGGCGCAGGATGTTATTATCAATGAAAATGATTGCGGAACGATGGATTGGATTGAAGTTGCCGCTATCGTCAACACTGATGGAACTATCAGAGCCCGCCTGCGGGATCGCATCATGGGCAGGGTCATAGCCGAAGATGTCATTGATCCTTACAACAAGAAGGTTCTTGCCCCTGCGGGAACCCTAATTACGGAAGACCTTGCCTTTACCATTGAAACCAGCGGCATTCAGTTTGTTAGAATTCGTTCCATACTTACCTGCGAGTCGCGCCGCGGTGTATGCGCCAAATGTTATGGCCTCAACCTCTCAACAGGACGCATGGTCGATCTGGGTGAGGCCGTGGGCACCATAGCCGCCCAAAGTATCGGCGAGCCGGGCACTCAGCTGACCATGCGCACATTCCACGTCGGAGGAGCGGCCAGCCGCGCATCTGAAAAGAACCAGCATGAAGCCCAGATTCAAGGAGTGGTGAAGCTGGAGGGCATAAAGTTTGTGAAAAACCGCGCAGGAGAAATCGTCGCTCTGAGCCGCTCCGGCAACATCCTTGTTTTGGATAATGACGGCAATGAGCGGGAACGCTACAAAGTTCCCCCAGGGGCAATTATCCATGTCCAAGACGGCGAAAAAGTCGAGCCAAAGACCGCTCTGGCAGAGTGGGATCCCTATAACGACTACCTGATAAACGAAAAAGCGGGCGTGGCTGACTTCAAGGAATTTGAACTCAACGTCAGCTACCAGGAAGAAAAAGACCAGATAACGGGCCGCTTCCGCAAGAGGATTATTGATGCCATTGATGACAAGCTATACCCGCACATTAATATCAAGGGCGAAAATCACAAAGTGCTTCAGCGATACAACATACCAACCGGAGCCTACCTGGAGGTTGAAAATGAACAAGAGCTGGCACCTGGCGACGTGCTGGCCAAGACCCCACGCCAACAGGCAAAGACTCTGGATATCACCGGAGGTCTCCCTCGAGTAACAGAATTGTTCGAGGGCCGCAAACCTAAAGAGCCTGCCATTATCAGCAAAGTCACTGGCATCGTCCGATACGGAAATAGAGTGCGGGGCAATCAAAAAGTTGTAGTAGAGGGCCCTAACGAAGAGAGGGAAGAATACCTGGTACCGCGCGGCAAGCAAATACAGGTTCAGGATGGGGACGAGATTAACGCCGGTGAAAAATTGACCGAAGGCGCAGTAAGCCCTCACGATATTTTAGAGATTCACGGCGAAAAAGCCCTGCAGGCATTCCTGCTGAATGAAGTTCAAGAAGTTTATCGTGCCCAGGGCGTGACCATCAACGACAAACACATCGAAACCATAATCAGGCAGATGATGCGCTGGGTGCAGATTACCGAGGTAGGGGACACTCCGCTGATTGTCGAGGAAAAGGTAGACAAACACCGCTTCAAAGAAATAAACGAGAGGACTACGTCGGCAAACGGCACGCCCGCTACCTGTGAACCCCAGTTGCTGGGCATCACCAAGGCCGCACTCACTTCTGAGTCCTTCATTTCGGCCGCATCCTTCCAAGAGACTGCACGAGTCCTCACAGAAGCCGCCCTAGAAGGGCGAGTTGACTACCTGAGGGGCCTCAAAGAAAATGTCATTCTTGGCCGCCTTATTCCCGCCGGAACAGGCATGGCCAGATACCGCAATGTACATATTGAGGAAGGTCAATATCCTGAGCGAGTAGACACGGTTGGCATCGATAGCGAAGAAATTGAAGACGAGTACAGCCTCCGTGCCGCCGAAATTGAAGAAACCCTTGGGCTTAGCGTCATAGACGATAACGAAGCATAATCAGACCACGACTCATGCCAAGTTGCGTTAAAACACTACACTTTGAACGCAACTTGGCGTGAGCTGGAGATCTATGCTCTGCAGGCGCCTCTATTTCTTTATATCTGCCACAGTCTTAACCGGTAGCACCGTTTCAGCCATGCTCTTGTATGTGGCGTAACGGTTAGTCACTTCGCGCTGGGCCATGGCCATCAAGTCCCAAAAGTGTTCCGGCGACTGCCTCTCTATCATGCGGTAGCGGGTCTCATTGCGGACATATGTCGCTAGGTCAATCTTAGGCTCCGAGGAATCTAGCTGGAGTGGGGGCAAACCCTGCTCGACCCTGCGTGGGTCGAAGCGGAATAGAGGCCAGTGGGCGCATTCTACGGCCAACTTTTGTTGCTCGCAACCGTTCACAAGGTCATATCCGTGAGCAATACAGTGGCTATAGGCAATTATAATGCTGGGCCCGTTGTAGCTTTCGGCTTCCAAAAAGGCCTTGACTGCCTGTGAATCCTTGGCCCCCATCGCTACTTTGGCCACATAAACATTGCCGTATGCCATGGCTATCATCCCAAGGTCTTTTTTTGGCTGGCTCTTGCCTGCCATGGCAAATTTTGCTCCCGCTCCAATGGGCGTGGATTTTGAAGCCTGCCCGCCAGTATTGGAATAGACTTCAGTATCCAGCACCAGCAAGTTTACATTGCGCCCTGCCGCAAGGACATGGTCAAGCCCTCCATAGCCAATGTCATAGGCCCATCCATCGCCGCCGACTATCCAAATGCTCTTTTTTACAAGGTAATCTGCAATGAGGGCCAACCACTTAGCTTCCGGTGTGCCAATATCACCCAGTTTTTGCTTGAGGGCAACTACCCTCTGGCGTTGCGCCTGGATGCCAGATTCCGTTGACTGGTCTGCGCCGGATATGCCAGCGACTATATCGTCTCCAATTTTTGCAGAGAGTTTTTGGAGCAATTCGAGTGCCTGTTCACAGTTTTTGTCAACGGCAAGGCGCATTCCGAATCCAAATTCGGCGTTGTCCTCAAACAGACTATTAGACCAGGATGGCCCTCTCCCATTTGAGTCTTTGGCATACGGAGTGGTCGGCAAATTGCCGCCATATATAGAGGAGCATCCGGTTGCGTTGGCGATAAGCGCCCTATCGCCAAACAATTGGGTAAGCAACTTGATGTATGGAGTTTCGCCACAACCTGAGCAGGCACCGCTGAATTCAAACAGGGGCCGCAGAAACTGACTGCCCTTGACATCCTGTTTGACCGTTGCCCTGTCAACTTCTGGCAGGGTGAGAAAGAAATCAAAATTAGCTGTTTCGGCCTCGCGTAGCGGCACAAGTGGGGCCATGTTGATGGCTTTGCGATCAGGATTGGCCTTGTCCTTAGAGGGACACGCGCTCACGCAGATTCCGCACCCAGTGCAATCTTCCGGCGCGACCTGAATCGTATACTTCTGCCCCTTGTACTCATTGCCCTTGTAGTCCACAGACTTAAATGTCTGAGGAGCTCCACCGAGAAGTGCAGGATCAAAAACCTTGGGCCTGATGGCAGCATGGGGGCAAATCAACGCGCACTTGTTGCACTGAATACAAACGCCAGGCTCCCAAACCGGAATGTCGAGCGCTATGCAACGCTTTTCCCACTGGGTCGTGGCAGTGGGATATGTTCCATCCACCGGAAATGAACTGACGGGGAGCCTATCACCTTCCCCAGCCATCATCACCGCTAACACTTTCTTGACAAACTCTGGAGCCTTGTCGCTCACAAATGGCGGGCGGCCATGGGCAGCTGTAACCGTAGCAGGAACTGAAACCTCGTGCAGGTGGGCCAAGGTATGGTCAACGGCCTCAAAGTTCTTTTTGACGACGGCCTCTCCCTTCTTTCCATAAGTCTTTTCGATGGATTTTTTGATTTGCTTAATGGCCTCCTCTCTGGGCAGTACCCCAGAAATTGCAAAAAAGCAAGTCTGCATGATTGTGTTGATGCGGACGCCCATACCCGTCTGGCGGCCTACTTCGTACCCATCGATCACGTAGAATTTCATTTTCTTTTTAATGAGCGCTTCCTGCATTTCGCTTGGTAGCGTGTCCCATGCGCCATCAACACCGACGTGGGTATTCAAAAGGAATGTTGCGCCTTCGGATGCATGAGAGAGCATGTCGTACTTGTGGATAAACTCTGTCTGATGGCAGGCAATGAAGTTTGCCTTATTAATGAGGTAGGCAGATCGTATCTGGTTGGGGCCAAAGCGCAGATGACTGATAGTGACCGCACCAGCCTTCTTAGAGTCGTAGACAAAGTACCCCTGCCCGTATAGACCGGCTTCTTCGGTGATGATCTTGATGGAATTTTTGTTGGCCCCAACAGTGCCGTCTGAACCTAGACCAAAGAACATAGCCCGTTTTACGTCATCGTGCTCGATATCAAACTCAGGATCGACCTGCAGGCTGTTTTTTGTGACATCATCAACGATGCCCACCACAAAATGGTTAATAGCTTTAGCTGCGGCCATGTTTTCATATACGGCATTGATGCACCCAGGGGTAAACTCCTTGCTGGAAAGCCCATAGCGCCCGGCCAGAATGACAGGATCGATACTGATAAGACCTTCTGATCGCGCCTCACGCAATGCGGTTACGACATCTAGGTATAGTGGATCGCCAGTAGCCCCAGCCTCTTTTACACGATCCAGCACAGTGATTTTTTTGACGCTGGCAGGAAGGGCCTGGGCAAAATGCTTTATGGAGAAAGGCCGGTACAGGCGAACTTTCAGCACGCCCAATTTTTCGCCTTTGCCGTTAGCCCAGTCGACATACTCCTGAATGGTGTCCACACTAGAGCCCATACTGACAATTACCTTGTCAGCATCAGAAGCCCCATAGTATTCAAATAGTCTGTACTGCCTGCCAGCCAGCTTGGCAAACCTATCCATCTCGGCTTGGACTATGTCAGGGCAAGCGGCGTAGAATGGATTGCATGCTTCCCTGGCCTGAAAGAATGTATCAGGATTTTGGGCGGTGCCGCGAATTTGTGGATTGTCCGGGGTCAGAGCCCGCGCACGGTGGGTAGCCACCAGTTCATCAGTCACCATATGGCGAAGGTCGCCATCTCCTAATATTTCAATTTTGCTTACCTCATGGCTCGTCCTGAATCCGTCAAAGAAGTGCAGAAACGGCACGCGGCTACGTAGGGTGGAGCTTTGGGAAATCAACGCAAAATCGTGGGCGCACTGGACACTGTCAGAGGACAGCATGGCAAAACCCGTTTGGCGGCATGCCATCACATCAGCGTGGTCACCAAAAATTGAGAGGGCATGGGCCGCTACAGTACGGGCAGAGACGTGCAATACAAAGGGCGTGAGTTCACCCGCTATTAGGTACATGTTGGGGATAAATAGCAACAGTCCCTGAGAGGCGGTAAATGAGGTCGCGAGCGCCCCTGCCTGGAGGGCCCCATGTACTGCGCCCGCCGCTCCGCCCTCAGACTGCATCTCAACCACAGAAGGAACTGTCCCCCAGATATTAACTTTGCCTTGGGCGCTCCACTCATCCGAAAATTCGCCCATATTAGAGGATGGGGTAATTGGATAAATAGCAATCACCTCGTTGGTGCGATGCGCCACAGAAGCCGTCGCTTCGTTTCCATCTAGGGTTGCCAAATGTCTTTCGGCCATGGGATTCCTCCTCCAGAGGCGCTGAATGTCAGCAATTGGCGAGCCATAAAGTTCAGGCGCCGCATTGGCGTCTTGGTGGATGGCCGCATCGGGAATGGGACGCCTAGAACCTCATTCCGATATGTCATTATATCCGCTATGACCCAGTCGGCAAAAAGTAATAAGCCCAAATGAGAACATTGCCGCATTGCCATCTATCCATAAACATTGTAAACAAAAAACATATGAACTACAAACGCGACAATACCTGAGTAAATTTACGCGCAACTTGATGTATGTCGGTGCTAGAATCACTTCTAGTGCAATGTAACATTTAAATGTTATGTTGCACTAGGTTGAGATTTGCTTGCGATTCACGACCGCTAAATGCCTGCATGGCGGACTTGCTCCGCTGTTAAGCATGCATCTAAAGCATAACTAGGTACTAGGACGGATTTGAAGGATGCAGGTCAGACGTTTTTTGGGAGGGCTGTGTGGACTATAGGGAGTTGAGCGACTGGAAAATGCGGCTGATTACAAAAAAGAACGAAATAATAGAAAAACACCAGGGATTCAAAGAACGAGAACGCATTGAGTACATGGGCCTCATGGACGAGTGGGCCAAGTACAGGATTGAACAGGAAGAATGGATGAAAGAGTACAGGTCTGCGAAAGAATCAGGAAGCGGAGTTGATGGATCTGAGCCCTTGGATGACATAGGAGAAATTGAACTGACCTTGGATTCTGCAACCGAGGACGAAATCTCAAAATACATGAGAAGGCAGACATAGAAGCTGTTTTGCCTTAGTATCATAGGCCCCCAAATCATTTCCCAAGAGATAACGACAACTGAGAAGTATCGCCAACAAACGCCACTCATCACGACTCAAAGGAGAAAACATAATGGACTTCAAGACCAGCAAAACCGCCCAAAACCTCCTCAAAGCCTTTGCCGGAGAGAGCCAAGCCAGAAATCGATACGCCTTTGCGGCAAAAGCGGCCCGGATAGAGGGTTTTGAACACATTGCCGCAATCTTTGATGAGACAGCCCTCAACGAAAAAGAGCATGCAAAGCTGTTCTACGTCCACCTCGCTCCCCTGGCACCAGGGGCCATCGAAATACATGCAACCTATCCAGTGGTTACAGGCGATACAAAGGCCCACTTAACCGCCGCCGTCAATGGCGAAACAGAAGAGTGGGAGCAGGTATATCCCGAATTTGCTAAAATAGCCAAAGAAGAGGGCTTTGCCGACGCCGCCCAAACCTTTGAGTTGATTGCCAAGGTAGAAAAACAACACGGAGACCGCTTTAAGCGGCTACTGGACAGAGTCAGTAACGGCAACGTGTTCAAGCGGGACGAAAAAATCCAGTGGCGTTGCCTAGACTGCGGTACCATCCACGAAGGCACCTCTGCCCCTGGAGCCTGTCCCTGCTGCAAAAAGCCCCAGTCCTGGTTCGAACCTGTAGGCGAAGCGTTTTGATATAGGATAATTCCTCCCACAGGAAGCGCTCATGAAGAAAATCATCATAGCTATAACTTGCCTTGTCGCCATGGCCGTAGCTCTGGCAGGCCAGGATTTGAAAATAACGTACAACAACGTAATGAAGTTGGGGCGTTCCCGCAAGAGCACAATAACCGTCTACTACACCACACAGTTCTGGCGGACTATTGATGAGGAGAAAGATACCCTGATTGATTTCGGCACCTTTACTTCATACGAAATAGACCACAAGAATAAAACGATTGTCAGGCTAGAGCTGGACGACATGATTCAGCTCATGGATCTTTTTGCCGCTGTAGCCGAAGAAGCTAAAAAAGAGGGCAAAGAGATTAATGAAGCAGGAAACAAGCTGTTGAAGTTGAGCGGCGGTGAATCGATATCTGTAAAGAAAATTGGCACGGAGGTAGTTTTAGGCCGGACTTGTGAAAAATGGGACGTTTCCCTGGGAAAACTCAAATATGTCGCCAGTGTAGATCCCACCCTCGTGCGCCCGATGCCTCCGTATGACATTGAAAGGGCACGTCCTCTACTGGAGGGCCTTTCGTGGCAAGTGCAAGCCATGGCACTGGGCGAAAGCTTGAAAAAATTTCGAGAGGGAGTTGGGCAAATCACAGGAGTCCACCTAAATTCTGAAGTAAAGTTGCCCTTAGGGCCGCTGACCCAAACAACCACCAAGAAAGTCACAAAAATTGAGACAGGCCCACTGCCAGCTTCTGTGTTTGAACTTCCAAAGGGCTATACAGAAGAAGATGTCGGAAAAAAAATGGTAGAAGAAATTAGCAAACGCCTCGGCATCAGCTACTAGGCTACAGCGCCATCAGAGTCTTAAGGCCTTCACGAAACAAAACATCAATTTTGCGGCCTGATCTGTGGTGGATTTTTCCCAAACCAAAGCTGGGATGATCCACCCACATGCCAACCTCCCAGGCAACGCCCTGCCCATATGGCTTTGCTATGGCCCCTGCCTTTTCTTCAACCATCAGGTTTTGGAATTGCGAGGGAGAAGTGGCTGAGGATCTTGTGGGCGTCTTGGTAGCCTTGGCGGGGCGGGTGGCTTTGGACGGAGTCCTGCTTTCTAATGTTATGCGTTCCGGCTTAAACTTGTGTACTGCGCTACAGTTGGCACATATTAGCGATTCGGGAACCCCCTCGGTTATAGACAAAATACGGTGCCTAGTTTCCGTCTTGCACCTGCCACAGGGCGCGTCCATCTCCATCCCGGCATAATAGGTCTTGGTCATCAACACCTCTGTAGCGCTTCGTTCTATAAGTTCTCTGCTTCGAGCTCCAAATCCTAGAACCCAGGCCCTGAAATGGATTTTTCGGTGATGTCCCTTGTAAACTTTTCGGCAACAGGACGGATTTCATCGGCCTTGCCTATGAGGACGAAGACAAGGTCATCCAAAGGGTAATAGGTTTTTATGATGCGCATGGCGTCAGAGGTAGTAATTGCGTCGACTTTCTTGAAGAAGTCATTTACGTCTGAATCCGGCAATCCATGAAGCATCAGGTCTGTCAGCCGATTGGCCAACTGAGCGCTCGTCTCAAAGTTCTGGGTCGGAAATGTCCCCTTAATGTACGCCTTTGCAGAATCCAGCTCTTCCTGGGAAAAACCATTACTATGAAGTTCTTTTAGGGTTTCGATGGTAAGCTCTAAGGCTTTTTCCGTAGTGGCGTTTGCGGTATAGCTGTTTATCAAAAATGGGCCCGCAACTTTATTGTTCATCTCAAAACCAGAGCTTGCGCCATATGTCAGGCCGGATTTAATCCTCAGCGCAGTGTTTATCATCGACGTGAAGCGGCCACCAAACAATGTATTGACGACCTGTATCCCTATCCGATCAGGACAATTTCTCGCAACACCTGTATTACCCACTATAAAGTAAGTCTGCGTGGCGTCTGGTTTGTCGACCAACAGCAATTTCTTACCCTTGACCGCGGCTGGCTGTGGCAGGCTTGCAGGGCGTGGTCTGGCAGGAGACTTCCAATCACCGAAGCGTGCAGTGATCAGCTTTTCCATCTCCGCAGTCTTAAAGTCGCCAACCGCGATTAGGATGGCGTTGGAAGGGGCATAGTTTGAGCCATGGCACTCCAATATGTCATGGTGAGTAATCGTGGTGAGGGATTTTTCGTCACTGGAGCGCCCATAAGGGTGGGAACCAAAGAGAAAAGATGAAAAATAAATGCCCAAAACGCCGCGAGCACTATCCCTTGCGGCACGGATGCTGTCAATGTTTTGAGCCTGGAGTTTTTTGAACTCATCTTCGGGGAAGACAGGGTTCATCAACACATCGGCATATAGTTCCATCCCCTTAGATATATCCTTTGCCATAAATTGGGCCGTGCAGACAACATAATCCCTGTCCGCCCTTGCCCCAAAACGGGCACCCACGGAGTCAAGGACCTCGGAGATTTGCAGGGAGTCCATATTTTTTGTCCCTTTGCGCAAGAGGCTAGCGGTCATGGACGCCACACCCTCTTTGCCAATGGGGTCGGAGGTGGAGCCTGTCTTAAAAACCATTTGGACATCGATCAGCGGTACCTTATGTTGCTCCATCAAAACCACCGTCATGCCATTTTTGAGTGTGGCCTTTTTGTAAGGAGGCAACTTAACTCCCTGAGCCTGGGCAACAAACGCGCCATGGCTGATAGCGGCTATGCAACATATCTTGGCGATTGTCTTCAATAAGCCAGTCATTTTCCTGCCTCCTCTGGGATCAGCGTGGCCACCGTGCGGTTAGTCTCTCTAAAATATTCTTTGGCAACTCTCTTAATGTCCTCCAGCGTGACCTTATTCATTTCTTCGCTTGCGGCGAAAAGCTTTTTGTAGTCGCCAAAAAACACTTCATAAGTACCCAGGGTATTCCCACGGCCATTGATAGTCTGAGTTGCTCGGTAGAAATCAGCCAAGGCCTGGTTTTTTGCTTTTGTGAGTTCTGCCTCTGTCACGGATTCGTCGGCAATTTTCGCCAGCTCCTCATACAGAGCGCTTTCACATGCTACGGGGTCGACTCCGGCCCTTGGGCGGATGCTAAAGGTGAAGAGGCCTGGGTCGAAGTTGTTGCCGGCGCCGCAACTGATGCCCAGAGCCAGCTGGTCTTTATCTACGAATCGATGATACAATCTGGAGCTCTGCCCATTACCAAGGATGCTTTCCAGAAGATCCAAGGCGTAGTAATCGGGATGGTCTGTCTGAGGCACGTGGTATGCGACCAGCAACATGGGCAACTGAGCTGGCTTGCGCACTGTAGTGCGGCGCTCGCCGAGCTGGGGCGGCTCAACAGTCATCACCTTGGGGGGCAGGTCTCTCGCGGCGATGGGCTCAAAGTATTTTTCTGCCATGCGGATAACTTCGTTAAAAGTAACGTCGCCAACCACAACCACAGTCGCATTATTAGGCGCGTAGCCCATCTGCCAGTGGTTTTTTAAGTCTTCCATCTTCCAGCTCTGAATGTCGCTCATCCAGCCAATTACCGGCCACATGTACGTGTGAGCAGTAAAGGCGGTGGCCTCGAGCTGCTCGCGTAAAATACCCATATTGTTGTTATCGACGCTCATGCGGCGCTCATTGGCAACGACTCCGCGCTCTGATTCAATTACTTCGGGGTCGAAGGAGAGGTCAGCTATACGGTCGGCTTCCAGCTCAAAAACCTTTTCAAGATTGGCGCTACCTGACGGGAACCAGTTTTGGTAGGCCGTAACATTACTGGAAGTATAGGCGTTATTGTTGCCGCCCAGGTTTTCTAATATGCGGTCATATTCGCCTGGGCCATACTTTTTGGCCCCGTTGAACATCATGTGTTCAAAAAAGTGGGATATGCCCGTAGTTCCGGGCCTTTCGTTGCGAGAGCCGATTCTAAAAAATGTATAAAAAGCCACGTTGGGTATGGCATGGTCTTCCTGAACCATAATTTTCATGCCGTTTTTCAGCGTGTGTGTCTTAACATCAAAAGACTGTGCACCAAGCGGCTGAAATAGCCAAGTGACAGTTGCCAACATTGCGCTGGCAATGGTTCTGGCGTGCATGGGGCCTCCTCAAATAGTCCAAGTCGGGGCCTTGTTGCCCCTATTCAATACTAATAATTTTATGCCATTTTTCTGAAATTTGCTTACTTTATGCTTATCCCAAAATTGTAGCAAAATATTTACTTTAAATAACTTATGGTTTCCAAGTTTTTCCCGATAAAGTGAGAATGGGGGCTCGGCTTGAGACGGAAAGTTGCATATGTGCTTACAAGAGGCGGAAGCGCCTCTGATTTTAGGCCCCAGTACAGAAGCACCCCTGCCTGGCCCTACAAAACTGCATTCACGTTCAAGGGCAAAAAGAAAAAGAAAGGGAAATGCCCTACCGTTCCTCATGCCAAGAAGTTGTTCTTCTATATCATGAAACGCAGAGAGGGGTTCAAGATAGTCTTTCTGCTGAAGCGCAACAATAAGGGGCATCACCTGCTTCTAGTCTGATGCACCGCATTGTGTCCATAAAATATAGCGATTCGACTTGTTATCGTCCTATCATCTCCCCTTTGCGGTTTCCAAATCCCGCATGATGCGGTCGCGCATTTCCAAAACGGAATCTAGGAGCGCTTCGGGCTTAATTTTTTGAACTTCTTTTGTCCTGCGATCCCGCAATTCTACGATGCCTTCTTTGAGGCCTCTGGCGCCCACCACTGCCCTCAAGGGAAAGCCCAGCAGGTCGGCATCCTTGAATTTAACTCCTGGGCTGAGGCCCTCGCGATCATCTAATAACACATCAATGCCGCCTGACACCAATATTTTTTCAAGTCTTTCGGCAATTTCCATAACTTCTGCATTGCCCGAATCCAGGCACAGCAAGTGAACTTGGTAGGGGGCCACTGGCCATGGCCAAATGATGCCATCCCTGTCATAGTTTTGTTCAATGATTGCAGAAATAGTCCGGGTAACGCCAAGTCCGTAGCACCCCATCACCATCGGAAACTCTTTCCCTTCAGCGTCTAAATATGTGCAACCCATCGAATCTGAGTACTTTGTGCCCAACTTAAACACCTGCCCGACCTCAATGCCCCTAAATGCTTGAAAATGTCCCTTGCTACATCTGGGACAGGCATCGCCCTCGATGGCCATCCTGAGGTCAAAAAAGCCTTTGAATTGTTTTAGGTCTCTGTCGGGCCTGAAGCCAAAATGGTGGTAGTCGGTCTTGTTTGCGCCGCAGGTCAAATTGTATGCACCTCCCAGGCTTTTGTCGGCGTACATTGGAACGTCCAATTCAACTGGGCCAATAAAGCCAGACTTTGTGCCGCTCAATTGTTCAGCTTCTTCGATGGGCACTAGTTCTATTGAGTCGACGACAAGCAAATTTCTAAATTTTACGAGATTTGGCTCATGGTCGCTACGTATCACCAAGCCCACGTCCCAGTTGTCTTCTCCCTTTGTGACGCGGTAGAGGTAGAATTTGCTTGCGTGGTCTATTGGCAAGCCGTCATGGTTTTCATCTTTGAAGGCCCTGGCCTGGTCTTCCATGGCAAGGATACCCGGAGTGCAAAAATGAGCCAGAATCAGCGGCAATTCTGCTTCGTGGGAGTACGCCCAGAGTATTTGCGGGCTCTCGGTTTTTTCGATGTTGCTGGTGTAGTCGCAGGAATCGCAGGATAAAATTGCATCCTCGCCCGAACCAGCCAGCACATGGAACTCATGGGTAAATGAACCGCCAATGGCACCGCTGTCTGCCTCCACAGACCTGAACTTGACTCCAACCCGGCTGAATATTCTTTTGTATGCGTTAAACATCGCCCAATATTCGCGGTCTGCGTCTTCGTTATTTACATGAAAGGAATAACCATCCTTCATAATAAATTCACGCCCCCGCATCAAGCCGAACCTTGGCCTGATTTCATCTCTGAACTTGCCCTGGAACTGAAACAAGTTGATAGGCAGTTGTTTATAACTCTTTATCGAGCGGCGCACTATGTCTGTAATGACTTCTTCATGCGTTGGGCCAAGACAAAAATCCCCATCCTTTCTGTCCTTAAAGCGTAATAACTCCTTACCATAAAACTGCCAGCGACCCGACTCCTGCCATAGCTCGGCTGGCTGTACGGTTGGCATGAGCAATTCTTGACAGCCGTCTGCTTCCAATTCTTCCCTGACGATTTGCTGGAGCTTCTGGATGCTACGGTATGCCAGAGGCAAATAATCGTATATGCCCGCCGCCAGCTTTAAGATCATGCCTGCCCGCATCATTAGCTGCTGGCTTATTACATCCGCATCTTTTGGGACTTCCCTGAGTGTGTGGATAAGCGCTCTGCTCTGCTTCATTTTTTGTCCGAATGAAATTTATGGTTGCAGAAGTTCTTTGAATCAATAGTAGAGCTTAATAACTAAGCACTTTTCGGCATGTTTTGTAATCCACCAATTGTAAATAAACATGCTGATTGCACTGACAAACCCGCAGGATGCCAGGATGACCCAGCCAGTGGTAGCTTGCCCGGGGTCGAGTTGCAGCAAGCCGTTTTCAAGCTTGATGGCATTTTTGCACATGACTTCATTGAATATCCACGCGCCGACAGGCCCGCCAATTATGCTGCCTATGGCCATGGGTAAATTTGAGTAACCCTGGAAGAGGCCCTCTTGTCCCTTGGGGGCAAAGGATGCGATGTATTCATACAATTTCGCGCTCTTAAAAAGTTCGCCAAAGGCAATTATGGCGACTGTCAGCATGACAAAAATGCTACCAACGGGAATTGCCAGCTTGCTTGTGAGTTCTATGGCTTCGGTCACACCCCCTGACATGTAGAGGGGAAAAATGTTGATTGACATTGATGCACCAATTATCAGCATGCCAATGAAAATGCTTTTTACCGGCGGGAGTTTGCCAAAAATTCTTGTAATCAACAACTGGCAGGTAACGATGACAAACGGATTGGCCGCTGTATAAATATCCATTGCGGGGTCTAGTTCAATAGTCTTTTTTGTGTAGAGCGGTAAGAGGTTATAGACTTGGTTGTAAATAAAATAAAATCCACTGGTGATGATTATGAAAACTGTAAATCTAAGATTCGTCAGCACTTTAGGTATTCCTGTCAGAATTTCTCCGACGGATCTTCTGGGCTTCTTTTCAATATTGCCCATCTCAACGTCCGGGTCTTTGTAGAGAAATAACACAAGCAAAAATGCAACGACGGCTGCCACCATGCTCACCAGGAAGATAGCGCTGATATTAAAGCCTTCCGTATGCCTTACCTTGTAGCTGACAAAGCGGCCCACGAGGCTGCCGATGTTGATTACCATGTAGAAAATGGCAAATCCCAATGCCCTTCTTGTGCCAGCCGTCTTTTGGACAGTCCCCGCAATGCAAGGCTTGACAAAGCTACCGCCCACACCGATGAGCAACACGCCCAGACAAATGGGCACTATAGTGGAAAGCGTTGCCGTAACATCGTTTTCGATTGTTTCTGAAAGAGCCGCTCCACCTAGCCATACCGGGTATCCCATTGCAAAGTAGCCCAGTGATACCAAAACGAACGCAATCAACAAGGCTCGCTTGAAGCCGATTTGGTCAGAAATGGTACCTGAGAGGATCGGCAGGAAATATACCAGCCCCCACAGAACAGAAGAATTGATAAAACTTGGCCAGTAGTCTCCAAAGCCAAGCTGGCCCAGGTAAATGACCACAAAGCTCGCCATTGCGTAGTAAGCCGCCCTCTCAAAGAGTTCGATGGTATTGGCAGACCAGAAACTGGATGGGAAGGGGGTGGGTTTGGCTTGGTTTTCGATGTTCATGTTGTTTCCTGTTTTAATTACACTCAAACTAGGTTCTTATTTTAGTGTGATTTCAGTATTTTTTTTGACAAGATATTCAGTATGCAGTCGGAGTCCACAATGAAAACCGCTTTTTTTTCGGCCATTTTGCTATGTTGCCTGACCCTTTCGGCCCAATCATTGGCAGACAAGGTTGATCCACTTGGAGGTACGGCATCAAGCTACGAGTTCAGCCACGGGAACGTATATCCGGCGGTGGCTGTTCCCTTTGGGATGCACGCCTGGACACCCCAGACGGGCAGAAATGGCGACGGCTGGACATATCGTTATGACGCAATTCGCATAAGGGGATTAAAACTCACGCACCAGCCGAGCCCCTGGATAAACGACTACGGCTCAATTTCGCTTATGCCCGTGGGGCCTGAGCTGAAAGTTAGGGAAAATGACCGAGCGACTCTTTTTAGCCATGACAGGGAAGATGCACGGCCCTATTCCTATAAGGTAAAGCTATTGGAAAGCGGTATTTGGGCCGAGGTCACGCCAACCTCAAGGGCTGCCATGATGCGCTTTACTATTCCTGAGGGGCAACCTTCACACATCGTGCTGGACGCTTTCCCTAAGGGGAGAGACGCTGATCTGGTTCAGGTCAGCGTTGACATTAGCAACCGTAAGATTACGGGTATTTCCCGCCACCACAACGGCGGCGTACCAAAGGGCTTCGGCCTATACTTTGTGGTGGCCTTTGACCAGCCCTTGGTGGACGCTGGAACATGGAACGAGAGGGAGGGGACTAAAAGCGACTTGTCCATTGAAGGCGACCAGGCTGGTGCATGGGTGAAGATAAATAGTGGGGTTGTCCACGCAAGGATCGGTGCCAGCTTTATCAGTCTGGAACAGGCGGAGCGCAACCTGACAACGGAGATCGGTACCAGGAATTTTGACGCAGTCAAAGCCAGCGCAAAGGCCGAATGGGAAAAGACTCTAGGTATGGTAATTGTGGAAGGCGGTACCAGCGAACAGCAGTCTGTTTTTTATACCTGCCTGTATCGGGCATCCCTATTTCCCAGGACATTCCATGAAATTGACGCAACTGGGCGCACTGTCCACTACAGCCCCTATAACGGAAAGGTTATCGATGGTCTTATGTACACAGACAATGGCTTTTGGGATACATTCAGAGGTGCTTTCCCATTGCTGACGATCCTCCAGCCAGACCTCACGGGCCAGATGATGCAGGGTTTCGTCAACGCATACACCGAAAGTGGGTGGATGCCCGAATGGCAGAGCCCAGGCCACAGAAACTGCATGATTGGGACAAATAGTTCCTCTATTTTAACTGACGCATGGATCAAGGGCATCCGGGGCTGGGACGTGGAAAAGGGGTGGGAGGGCCTCATCAAGGCCGCCCACAATCCAGGGCCGGTCAGCTCTGTCGGAAGGTTGGGCGCGGAGTACTATGACAGATTGGGTTATGTGCCGTGCGACGTAGGCATCAACGAAAGCGCAGCGAGGTCGCTGGAGTATGCCTACAACGACTTTTGCCTGTGGCAGTTAGCAAAAGCTCTCGACAAGCCAGTCACTGTACAGGAAAATTACCGGGAGAGGGCGCTCAACTATCGCAACCTATTTGACAAATCCATTGGCTTCATGCGGGGGAAAAATATCGACGGCACCTGGCAAACGCCATTCAGGCCCGACTCTTGGGGTGGAGTTTTCACCGAAGGCTGTTCCTGGCACTGGACATGGTGCGTCTTCCATGACATCGCTGGGCTTTCCAGACTATTCGGCGGCGACGAGCCCATGTCCGAACGCATGGATGATGTCTTTACAACCTTACCTACTTTTGAATACAGCTATTACGGCTCGGTGATACATGAAATATCTGAAATGGTGGTAGCTGACATGGGCCAGTACGCCCATGGGAATCAGCCCATCCAACACATGCTTTACCTCTACAACCACGTTGGGCAACCATGGAAAGCTCAGGCCTGGCTACGGGAAACCATGAACCGCATGTACAGGCCAGGGCCAGAGCTATACTGCGGCGACGAGGACAACGGTCAAACCAGCGCATGGTACGTTTTTTCTGCCATGGGCATGTACTCCGTCACCCCTGGCGTGCCCCAATATTCTCTCGGATCGCCCCTCTTTAAGAAAATTTCCCTGAATTTAGAAAATGGCAAGACGTTCACAATAGAAGCCCCTAATAATTCTCCAAAGCATATTTACGTCCAGAGCGCTACGCTGAACGGCAGGCCCATCAGCCGAACCTGGATTAGCCATGATGAAATAACGGCAGGCGGTGTGCTGAAGTTTGAAATGTCGGAGAGTCCCAACCTTCAAAGAGGCACGAATATCTCTGACCGCCCCTACAGCATGGGGAGGTGGGAAACAAAGTAGTTGCAGTAGTAGTAGTAGTAGTATGTTTCTATGTCTCCAGAGGGGGAACAAGCCATGCGCTTTTTTGGCCTCATCCCAGCGATCGTTTTTTCAACATCCGCAATCGTTGGCGTCCCTGCAATTTCCCAGGCACCCCAGCTGGGAAACTCATGCACCCTATGGCACATACGCGACCGTAGCGAGTCACTCTATCAGGTGCTTCAGGACACACTCAGGACTGAGGAATTGGCCGGAATGAGGATTGCCTTCAATTCCATGCCAAAAAACTCAGCACAGCATACCCAATATGTCCGAGAGGAGGGCCTTTCGCTTACCTCCCTCTGGGGGCTCAGGGTTCCTGCTACACCGGGCACCGCCCAGTACCGCTTTTTGCTACAGGGCACTGAGCCACCGACTGCCATTGATATACAGAGCGCACTTGACAAAGCTGGCATAAAAAGCCCCATAAGGGCATCCATGGATTTTCTGAGGCAACACCCAGACCATCTGGACGCCAAAGTCCGCCTGCTTAGCTACCTCAGGCAAACCGCTGAAGAACGTACTCGGCAGGTATTGAACTTGGAAGCCCCCACAGCAAGCATCGCACCTTTTTTGTTAGTCGTATTCGATACCAGTTCGATGGATGGCAAACATTTGGAGCCAGAGCAGGACACGGCAATTTGGGGCCCATATGCCATGGAGCTACAAACACTGTTCGCCAATGGCGACTGGCGGCTCATGGGGCTGAACTGGATGCGCTCGCAAATGCCGGTAGAGGCGTGTAGCCCAACGATGGTTCAGCTTTTCCAGCGACTAATTCCAGAAGTCGAAGCGTATTTAGAGGAAATGCCATCAATCCCATATCTATGGCAGACCTATGGCTGGATGACATCGATAACAAAAAGAGGCTCGGCCCAAAGATTGGTAGACAAAATAGTCCCACCCCCGGACATGCAGTGGCCGAACATGCAGGCGGTGAGTCTGCTACTTTCTGAAGAAATGCCAAATGGCAACTGGGGCGCCATAGCCGAAATGCTCTGGTCAGACTGGCCCAATCGTCGGCGGTTTTTAATTTCGGGCATCAACATCGTTGCTTCTACTGAAGAACAAAGATTATATATGGCAAGGAGATTCCTGAATGAAAATTGGCGGGAAAGAGAAAGATCGTTGATGGAGTCTTTAATCATGGCCAACCGCATCGAAGATGCAGAGACAGTCTTTTTGGACATTGCAAGAAATCCACTCTTCAGAGACGTACAGGGCATGGCAGCGGAGCTGGCCCTTAGCCTTGGCAGGCAAGACCTGAATGAGAAGTGGCTGGCGCTTCAAATGCCTGAAAAAGAAAAGCCCACCATTGTCGATTTGCAAATTGCGCTATTCGCTCCCGATTCTGCTCCGCGCTTAGCAGTTATAAATGCTGATGAATCCGGCCTAAGGCAAATTCAGACATTATTGGCACAGAGTCGAACAAACGAATGGAGGCTAGCTCAAGCCACGCTCAGCCCCGAACTGTCGGAGTTTTTGCGGATAAGAGAGGGCTGGCCGGAGGGCCAGATCCACTGGGCGCTGTACTGCGACGGCAAGATGCTTGCCCATGGCCCTGGTCTGCCAACTGAAAACGCCCTGATTTTGGAGCTTGAATTATTGCCCACCCATGCCAGCGTTTTGCGCCGTTTCATTTCAGAATACCCGTCCAACTTTGCGGCAAAAGAGAGCCTCATTGAGGAACTAAAACGTATCGCAGAACGCAAAGTGGGGGAAAAATATGGCGAAGTAGCGGGAATCGACGATACTCGCACACTGACATATGAAGAAGACCAGGATATATGGGGTGAATACGCATCGCTCTACCGCCAGACTCTTCCAGACATCCTGGAACGGGTCAGCCCGAATTCTAGAGCGACGCAAAACGCCTGGAGTAGCGATTTCTACATACACAGCCCAATTATGAAGAGTCTCGCCACTTCCTACGCACAGAGAGCGGAGGCTGCCCTGATACGTCAGCCGACAGACCCGTTATTGTGGGGTGTTTGGATATCCATAACTGACCTGTCGCCAAACAGGGGATTCAAGGACATACAGAAAGCGTTAGTGCTTCCGCCAGGCATGGACATAACAGAAAACTACGTGGCCTGGCTCAATGTAACTAACAACACGATCCCTCCCAGTGGCTCAAGGGCCAGGTTACTATCCCGCTACAAAGCAAAGTCAAACTGGAAGGAGGTAATCGACCTCCTAACAGAACTATCCAATAAATTGCGGGAGGCCAAAACATTGATGAATACATTCTATTGGTCAAGCATCATGCAACCACTGTTAGAAGCATATTTGCACTTGGATAAAACCAGCGACATTTCAGACTTTATTCAATTTTGGAGCCAGACCCCAGTTTGGCCCCAGATCAAGCAAAGTGCAGTTGACCTGGCAAAAAATTGCGGAAAAGAAACTCTGGCCGAGCAGTGGGGAAAATTGTAAAAGCAACCGCAGCTCTAAGTTCTAAGTTCTAAGTTCTAAGCTCTGAATTCCTATCCCACAAATATCCCCCGCTGTTAAAAGCACCTGGCCTGATTCTGTGAGCACTGCTAGGCGGCCATCTGACTCCCATCCCTGGCACACGCCGCTACCTTCTTCCCAATATATTGGATCACCTTCCTCGGGCCAACGAAATGCGGCCCGATGCCCTCCAAGGTCCTGCCAGGCAGACAGTATGGCCCTTGCCAGATCAACCATTTTTGGAACACTCACTGCCCCGAGAGATGACATCGATGCGGGTGGGATGGGCCTCTCAGGCATTTCAGGCGCGCCGAAAATATTCAGCCCCAACCCCAGGATTGCGTAGTCATCCTTTTGCTCGCCTATGATCCCGCCGATTTTTACCAGGGATGCCCCAGGCTCTCTATAGGCAACCAAGTCATTGGGCCACTTGAGGCCCAAGCGCACTCCGCATGGTTCTAGCACTTCGGCCACTGCGGCCATTGCATACTGCAAAAAAATTCCGCTTAAAATTTCTGGTTTGGGCAAACGTGCTGATAGCCATAGGCCCGCTCCCCGCTCGGCCACCCAGGAATTTCCCCCCCTGCCCCGGCCTGCCGTCTGTTCATCTGCCAAAACGCCGCAATGTCCCAATTCTGGGTGCCTGGCAAGGAAGGATTGGGTGCTGTCAACGATTCCAAGATGAACGAGTGGCAAAATGTTGCTCATCTGTTCAGGAACCAGATGGAGCGGAGGCCGATAAGCGTAAGGTCTGGCACGACGCAACTGATAAATTTGCTCTCTTTCCCAATCGTTTTTGCCAGCCCTCCGGTAGCTACTACCACAGCCTTAGGGTATTCGCTGGCAAGACGCTCCAGGACTCCATCTATTTGGCCAATGCAACCATAATAGAGGCCCGACTGCATTGCCTGAACAGTATTGCTACCCACGAGTTTATCGGGCTTAAGGATTTCGACCCTGGGCAGGCGGGCCGCCCTCTGAAACAGAGCCTCGGCAGAAATCTTGATGCCCGGGAGGATCATGCCACCCAGATATTCGCGGCGTTCATTCACTACGTCAAAAGTTGTCGCAGTCCCCAAATCAACAGTTATCGAAGGAGCTCCGTACATTTCAATCGCGCCGACGCAGTTGGCGATTCGGTCGGCCCCGAGTTCGCTCGGGTTGTCAATCGCCACGCTGAGCCCCATTTTTACACCTGGTTCGACCCAAAGAGGATGGGCACTAAAATACCTATTGGCGCACGCCTCCAGTACTGGGTGCAGGGGCGGGACTACGCTTCCGAAAACCATCTCGGAGACCATGGATAAATCCTTACCCTGGTGCCGGAGGAGTTCCTGAAACATTAGTCCATACTCGTCAGCTGTGCGCTCACGGGTAGTAGCAACGCGCCAACTATGCAAAAGGGGAGACTTTTGCCCCTGGGCCAGATCGAAAATGCCCAAAACGATGTTTGTATTGCCAACATCAACTGCTAAAAGCAAACCCATGTAGCCCTCTTCAAAGGGTAAATTATTCTGAAATGAATGCCCGTATCTCGTCGTTTCCGTAATCAGAAAAACAGGATAAAAGAATTGCGCAATGTCCTGGCTGACCTGGCGGCAGGTCAACAGATCCGCTGAACGCGCCAGTTTCGTCGGTCTTGCCTGTCAATAATTCAACTGCCTTTTGGAAACTTGAAATTAGTTTTATGGACACTCTAGCTTCAGGCACGGGGAACTTACTATTAGAAAGCCTCGCCATTATCGTGAATTTGAATTGGGACTCAAATTTTGGTTTCAGAGGCTTCTGAAGAACCAGTTCCAAAGTTTCGGAACCGCCTTCGCTCTGCAAATACTCAATAAGGGCCTCCAATAGTGGGCGGTCATTGAACACGTGCTCTTCTGCAAATATTTTTCTTCCAGGCGTGACGTCATATTTACCATTTTTTATGTCGCTCACCACCTGCTTATGCTGTTCTTCCATCCTCTTTTGGATATCGCCCTCTGAAACGGGCTGTTTTTTAATCAAGTCTGAGTAATCCCCCTGAACACTGTCCAGAATTTCGCCGCGGATATAAATCAACGTCTGAATCTTTGGGTTCGCAAGGCCCTTATCTTCGGTCTGTACATGATATACATGGTTATTCAACTTGAATTCAGTGTTAAAACCAGTAATCATGTCGCGCCAACCCAAACGCTATTTAGTGACAATGCCACTCATGCCCATATTTTTTGCCACGGCCCTGGCGACGGCATCAATAAATCTTTGGTCTGACAGCAACTCTGAGGCCGCTGAGGACAGGCCGTAGGAAGGTGAGGCAAACGAGCGAGATTCTGTCTCTTTGGCAAAAATCTCAGGGCCAAAGTCTTCTGGGGATGTGTCCAAATAGTCGGAAGGGCTCTGCGTCGGCTGCGTCGGTGCAATATTGGTAGCTAACTTTACCTCTGATGCCAAACTCTGTACCAGTGGGGTTTGGGCAACCGAGGCCGCGGTTGGGACTATGTGAGCTTCTTCAGGAACGCCAGAGGCACCTGAAACGTCATCTGAGGCAAACGAATCCACAGAATCGTCCTCGGACAGCCCGCTTTCGGCAGCCGCCAACCTGTCCATGCCATCCAAATCAAGGTCTTCAATGTCTAGAGAAATGACTTCTTCATCCTCCTCTACATCGTTGCCGACGGCGACAGTATCAATGCCATGGCTTTCGGCACTGGGTTTGGCGGACACCTCGCCAGAGGAGCTAAAATCTATTTCTTCTGCTAAATCCTGCTCCTCGAGGACAAGCAAGTCAGAAGGGGCGGCATTGTTATGATGCAGGGCTGGTTCAGCCTCCATGGAGGGCCCAAACATAAACTGCCCGACTTTTTCGGCAAGGTCACGAAAATCAACCGGTTTGCGCAATATTGCCCTGATTGGTGCCCTTTCGACCTTTTCAGCATCCAGGTCTTCTAGTACGCCAGCCATCATTACCACGGGCATTTTTGCCGTTTTTGGATTAGTCCTCAATCGGCCCAGAAGTTCCCACCCATCCATTTCTGGCAGGGTAGTATCAAGCAACACAACATCAAATGGGGCTTCTTTTGCAATATATCCAAAGGCCTCTGCCGCCGAGGATGCATAAGACACCTCAATCGCTGTGGAAGCAAGCAAAGATGCAACAATTCTGTGGATGCTTTGGTTATCGTCTACCAACAAGAGACGGGGCATGGACACCTCAACTGCCAGTCTACACTATAGCCTTTTTTTGCAGAATTGCTTATTGATTATTTTTGCCAGATCGCCCTCAAAATGGCCTCATGCACAACACATGATTTAATGGGCGGCTTTAGGAAGACATCCACTCGCTGACAAGTTTTTCAAATCTTTCGCCCCGCTCTTCGAAATTATTGAACTGGTCAAAACTTGCACAGGCGGGACTGAGCAGAATTTTATCCCCGGGAACTGCCAATGCCAGGGCCTTTTTTACTGCCCCGTCGAAATCTATGCAGACGGTGTGAGGCAAGTCCCCTAAATCCCTCTCCAGCATTGGCACTGCATCGCCCATAAAGACCAAATGGCGCAATTTGCCATGCAGGGCCACACTCAAGGGATCATAGCCGCACCCCTTGTCCTCCCCGCCGAGCAAAAGTATCAAAGGGCCTTCCAATGCCTGAATGGCTGTCAGTGTGGCTTCAACGTTGGTCGCTTTGGAATCGTTGTAAGCCCTTGCGCCATTTTTTTCACCACAAAAGGCCAGCCGATGAATTAATCCTGGATACGTCTTTAGCCCCAAACGAATTGAATCTATCGAAGTCCCGCCCAGAAAAGCCAACAGAGAGGCAACCATCGCATTTTCTACGTTGTGCTTTCCTGGAATCAACAATTCGGAGCGGTTAACTATGTCTACTTCATCCCCTGAGGGGTCATACATCAACATATTCCCCTTCGAATCGCACCAAGCTCCCTTCCCTTCGATGTGATTCCATCCAAATTTTGAAACCTGGGCACGGGTGTGGAATGAAGACAGGAAATCTGCACTGGCCGGGATTATGCACTGGTCAGCCTCAGACTGCCCTTCAAATATGCGGAGCTTTGCCGCCAGGTAGGCTTCCATGTCGCCATGCCGTAGCAAGTGGTCTGGAGCTAGGTTGAGGATTGCGGCAACCTCCGCCCTAAAATTCAGGATGGTTTCCAATTGATAGCTGGAACATTCCAGCACAAAGCGAGCGCCAGCCTCGGCGGAATCCACTGCATCTAAAAATGGAAAGCCATAGTTTCCACAAGCAACGGCTGGCAATCCACCGGTTTTAAGGAGGTGGGCGGTCAGGTCAGTTGTAGTACTCTTGCCGTTGGTTCCTGTAATTGCCAGCACTTTGGCCGTCGAGTCCCTGGCACGGAGAACTCTGTGGGCAAATTCAAGTTCGCCGACTACTGAAATACCACGCAGTTTTGCTTCCTGGACAAACTGTATGCCCGGGCTTACAACAGGGCTGATAATAACTTCAGTAGCGGAGTCGAGCAGGGAGAAGGGGTGGCTACCCCAAACCCCAGGCACTCTCCATGCGGCAAGCTGGGACACAGTATCGTTGTGAGGTGAAGGGTTGCTGTCTGTCATTACAGCTGGAATCCCAGCCTTCGCCAAGTGCCTGGCGACAGCCATCCCTGACTTTCCCGCACCTACGATTACTGTGTGTTTCATGGGGTTCCATAGGAGACATAGCAATTAGTGGTCATGGATAATTACCAACTCGAGACGTTCCTGTACAAAACTGCCACACTATTTTTTAAACACGAAAAGATATTCATGGGCCAACAAAAGAAAATTGTACTTTATGCTATTAGTCCTCCAATATCCTGTTGCCTTGCAATTATGTTGTTCTTTTATTATGACTTCTTTTATCTTAAAACCTGCGTGTTCAAATATTTTCAACACATCAAAACTCATAGTCACGACACTGCCTCTTTTGCGCGTATCCCCCATCAAGATAGCGCAAATTTTTTCATGTTTCAAAACACGATAGCACTCTGCGGCCACCGGCTCCATTTGTTTCAAAAAGTCTTTTACATTATAGTTTGACAAATCGCCTTCAATGCCATCACTGTAAGGAATAATGTCTGCATAAGGCGGATGCGTACAGATCAAGTCTATACCTTCGTCAGGTAAAAAAACGAGATTGCGGGCATCGCCCTGTTTGATATAAACATGGCCGGATTTTTCACTTTCAAAAGCAATTTTTTTCCTGCAACGCTCCAATGCCAGAGGATTAATATCCACGCCTATTATATTTCGTTTTAAAAGTTTTGCTTCAACAAGAGTAGTCCCACCGCCAGCAAATTGATCCAATACCATATCGCCTTCAGTTGAATACCGGAGCAAGAGGTTGCGGGGAATGTAAGGTGACCAGTTGCCTCGATATTTTGCATCATGCGTAGCCCAATTGCCGCGATTGGGAAATGACCAGACGGTGTTCATCTCAAGTTCAAAATTGTCTGGTTCCCACTTTTTCATAATTTAACTCAACTACTTAAATCAATAAACCGAGATAAAAATATTGGTCGGGCATAAAATGCTCTGGACCTGCTACCACGTCCCGGCCCCTTTGTGCGAGGTTGCACGTATTGACCCATTTCGCCGGTCAAATGCAAAAAACCGCGATTTGGGTCATTCAGGCAATCCTGGACTAATTGGTAGTCTGCATGAACAGCATCATACAATTCTCCGACTAAGCCAATTGGTGTCACTGAATGGACAAATGTTGGTTCGTCAAAAGATTTGCCAACAATTCTTGCAACGATGACTGCTTTTTTCAATTTTGAAAGCAAATGACTTTTTTCAAAGGGCGTTTTTTTTACATCATATTCGTCTATCATGGTGATGGCCATTGTTTCCTTAAAAGTCAAACTCCCATTTTGTAGTCGCTTTAGTGGGATACTCTTTAACTCCCACGAGCCAAAGTTTGGGCTTTGAGAAGAATTTAACGGTAATCCTAAATATCTTTCGCATACATGGCCTGCCCACCCTTTATTAACTTTGCCGCTAGCAGAGCGAACTGTTAGGTCATACTTGTTGGCAAGGAGATGTAGATCTTTCCCAACGAGTTCTTTTAGTTTTTCTATTGCCTCTTGTTGCTCCATATTTTCCCCAACTGTAGCAGACTGTTGCGTTTCTGGATATTTACAATCAGCCACTTGCAATTAACAACTCATTAATCCGACCACGCCCGTTGCCGCTAGAATTAATTGCTCTGTTGGCTTCTATCCTCAAAATTTCATGTTTCCCGTAAAGTCTGTCAAAAAAGTCGTCTTTTTCATCAGTATTCTTTGGGTCGGAATTGCTGGCTACTACCAAAGCACCGCGAGCACTCATTTCATCAATAAAGCCAGCAAGTTCCTTCTGTGCATCATCGTCAAAGCCATCCTGTGCGTATGACGTGAAGCTGGACGTTGCGGACAGCGGACGGTATGGAGGGTCAAAATATGCAAACGTCCGGTCATCAATGAAGCGTTGCGCCATCTTGTAGTCACCATGGACAATCGTTACACGCTGTAACCCAGATGATGCTGCACGAAGGTTTTTTTCATCACAGATGCAGGGCTTTTGATAGCTCCCCTGGGGAACGTTAAATGTGCCCTTGGCGTTCACTCGATATAGACCATTGAAGCATGTCCGGTTCAGGAAGATGAACAATGCGGCCAATTCTAAAGCGCTACCATGCACATGCTTCAGTGCATTGAACCTATTTCGCCTCTCGTAGTAAATACTCTTTCTGGCCTCTGCTCCCACTGACAGGTAATCTTGCTGAAAAGCCAATAGCACATCTATCAGCCCATCAACATCATCCCGAATCGTAGTGTAAGTATGAATTAACTCACGGTTAATATCACTTATATAAACTTCATCAAAAAAATAGTGATTCAACACATCGAACAACACCGCGCCGCCGCCAACAAAAGGTTCGGCGTATTTATTGAAGCGCAAACCTAATCCAGGTGGGTATTTTGCTCTTATTTCATTGAGTATTTGTGACTTTCCGCCTGCCCATTTCACAAACGGTTTTGCACCTTGGCCATTTGCAACTTGCATCATTCCCCCTCTGCCTCGATCTGTTCCAGAGTCAGGATGTGTGCATATATCTCCAAGCTCGCACCTTCCGGAACATGGATTTTTACCACGCGCCCTGATTTGGTTGCTCGGTACTCGTTTTCCATTTTCATTGCTTCTAGAATGAAGAGCGGCTGGCCTTCTTCTACTTCTTCGCCCTCTTTGACAAAATACTTCATAAGCTTGCCCGGCATTTGTGCCTTGATTAAGTCCCCACCTACTTGCGGTGATTTTGCCATGGCCTCGGCAAGCAGTCGTTTATTTGGATCCTGAAGGGTAAACTCGAAGGCGCCGCTGTGGTAGCTACCGCGAAAACCGTGCAAGTCAGGGTCTTCTGTAATCCGCAACCGATCGACATTAACTCCAACGCTACGTTTGTCGATAATTACTGAATAGCTCGTCGGCTCGACCCTAACAATATCAACAGGAATTTCTTCGCCGTCCCAGACCATGGTAACTTTGCCGCTGTGGCGATACATTTCCAGTTCATGGCTCTCATCGCCAATTGTCAGCGTCCTTTTCATATACTTATCCCTCTTTCACCTATTCTGTTACAAAACCCCTGCCGCATACACACGGCTTCATATGCGATTGAATTTGCCATGAAGCTTCCATTGGGATGGGCTGGATTCTCCCTTCCTGTCTGGAGGTTGCTGGGCCCTAATCTCTTCCATTTCCAATTCATCAAACAGTGCGGCCGCCACCACAAATTTTAGGTCGGCCCCCAATTCTGGAGCGCCCCACCAAATGCTATCCAACATGGCGGTATTTGTTTCGCCCCTCCTGAATGATGGGTGCTCGTTGAGCGCCTTGTGAAATGCTACGTTGTTGCGCAGACCGCCAACCCTGAACTCGGAAAGTGCTGTAGCCATCCTTCTGATCGCCTCTTCTCGAGAAGTCCCCCATGAGCTTAATTTAGATAGCGTTGGCGCATATGAAGGTGCGAGGTTCCACCCGTTGTAGACACCTGAGTCGTTTCTTATATTGCGGCCAGATGGGGTTCGCAAGTAGCTGATGCGGCCGCTGGAAGGGGCAAAATCTCTCAAAGGGTCTTCTGCATTAATACGAGCCTGTATTGAATGGCCCCAAAGCGGAATGTCGGATTGCTTGAGGGGTAGCTTTTGGCCCATTGCAATTTCTATTTGCCATCTGATGATGTCCTGGCCTGTGATCCATTCCGTGACCTGGTGGCTACCCTGGATTCGGCAGGTCATTTCCAAAAAATAAAAATTGCGATTTTCATCAACAAGAAACTCAACTGTGCCCCCACCGATGTAGCCAGCTTTTTTGGCAATAGCCACAGCCGCCTCGCATAGGCTTTCCCTTAGTTCTGGCGTGGCAAAAGGGCTGGGAGCCTCTTCCAGGACTTCCTGGAAACGGCGCTGGATGCTGCAATCCCTTTCCCAAAAATGAACCACGTTACCGTAATGATCCGCCATTATTTGAACTTCCAAGTGATGCGGCGCTGGAAGAGCCTTTTCCAGGTATACCTGATCATCATCAAAATGCACTATCGCATCACCCTTGACCCAAGGCAGGCTCCTCTGCAATTCCACTGGGGACTTGACCAGCCGTATCCCCTTCCCATGCTCGCCCTTAACCGCTTTTATCATCATGGGAAACCCCAATTTCTTGGCCTCTCCAAAAAGGGATTCATCGTCCATCTGGCCTATCACTGCGGGCAAAACTGGTACGCCCACGCTCTCAGCAATTTTTCTTGCCCTAGCCTTGTCGCCCATAACTTCCAGAATTTCAGGGCTGGGCCCAATCCATACAATCCCCTCGTCAATAATCTTGCGGGCCGCAACAGGGTCGCAACTTAAAAAACTGCATCCAGGATGTATGGCATCTGCTCCTGCCCTTTTTGCAGCAGCAATCACCTTTTCCGTGTCTGCATACCCACTCATGGCAGGTGTTTTGCCGATTGGAATAGACTCCATCGCAAGGCGCACATGCATGGCACCCCTATCCACGTCGGAGTATATCGCAACAGTGGGAATACTCATTTCCCTGCAAGTGCGAATAATTCTTGCGGCGATTTCCGCCCGATTGGCAACAAGTATTTTTGTCACTGCCATCCAGTGGGCCCTTTCCTGAACTGCCAATGGCATATTTTTGAACAACAAGGCATCATAACATAGTGATGCGAAGTCTTAGTTTACCCCTTACCCTCCCTTTTGTGGCTACCATATTGGCACTGGTTGCCTGCGGGGCCAAGGGCGATCCGAGGCCAAATCAGCGGCGACAGCCAGCTATTTGCGACGTGCGGGCAATTGACCTCAGGACAATTGAAGTTGTCCTGCCCACCCTTGATACTCAGGGGAACCGCCTCTCAGGCATCGAGGCAATAAGAATTTATTATTTATCATTGAGCAACAGCTACCCGTCGCCCTTAGAAGTCTTCCAGCATGGAGAAGCAATTCTCGAGCAACGTCGCCCCAACATACCCCGCCCTGGAAAGACGATTGTTTTGAATCTATCAAATTTTGGGCGCCCACCAGGATGGCTGGTGGTGGTGGCATGGGCCGGTAATGCTCCGGGAGTCCCTTCCCAGGTTCTGCCCTGGATTGATCCGTCCTTTTGATACCATTTCCAGTTTCTAATGCAAGAAATACCATACGCAGAACCGCATGGCACATTGGTTCTGGTCTTGTAACTCGTAACTTGTAGCTCGAAACTGGCATAAGGCAGGAGGTATTGCGTTTGCCAAAAACTCAATTTTGATCCCAATTGCATTTACCGCCAATCATTTTAGCTCCTGCGGCACGCCGTTCTTCCATAGGCATGCTACCCCGTCTGTGTGTGGCGGTAAGCGACTCATACCAGCCACGTACACATTACCGTCAGAAACCCAAGCAGAACTGGCTACTCCATTGCCGAAATGTTGAGGTATGCCATTTCCCCAAACTGTGGCAGTTGTTCCAAGTCTACCGGAAGTGCCGGCTGTAAAAATGTCTCCGTTTTCCACAAAAATTGAGGAGCCATATTCGGCAAAACTATAATCGCCAAGCAACGGCTCCCCATTTTTTAACGCAATTATCCGGCACCCATGCGAATCGTCACCGAAATACCCTGCCAAATAAACATCCTCGCCTGAGACGAATATGGAGTGGACGTTTGTATGCTCATTTCCGCCATACTGATAAAGGGCCTCTCCATTTTTCCATACAAAAGCCCTATGGCCTTTGTCATGGCCGCCTACATAAACATCTCCATTTGCTACATAGAGAGAATAGGCAAGTGCACCCAATGGGGCAAAGTCCGAAACGACCCTGTTGTTTTTAACCACACTACCCCAGTGCGTGTAGAAATTGAAAAATCCTGCCACATACACGTCGCCGTCCGATACAAAAACGGAAAGGGCGCTAGACATGATGTCGTTGTTGCCGATTAGCTGGCCCACGCCATTTTTCCACAGCGTGGCTTGGCCGAGATTTGGTGGCAAGCTTCCAGAACGCGGATCTATCCATTGAATCCCTGCCACGTATACGTCGCCCTCCGATACAAAAACCGAATAGCCTGCCGAGCCGGTACCCTGAGTGGGCAGGAATTGCGGCAGGCCGTTTTTCCATACAGTTGCAACATTTTTGCCCTGGGATTTGTCATATTTCCTTCCCGTCACATAGACATCGCCATTATACACAAATACAGACGTGGCCGAGCTAGTAAGGTCGGGAGGGTCTTTGTATTTGCCGCTACAGGCTATAAATGTGGCAAAAAAAGCTAGCGTAGCAATGATTGGCAGGATGTGGAGGGAATGCCTCCACTGCAATAGCGTTTTGCAGGCTCTTCTCTCTGTACATCTTTCCATACTATGCCTCATTGCCTGATATGAAAAATAACGCATTTTGTCTAATTGAGTTCAAAATAGTCCTGAAATACATGCTCCATCTTGTTGCCGGAAGTGTCGTATGCAGTGATTGTCACCGTTGTTAATACGGGAGGGAACATTGGCCGCCCGGTGCGGGTGTTGTAGGAAATGGGAAGAAGGTAAGCAAATTGGCTAAACGAAGTTCCGCCTGAAGTAAATTGGTAAAGCAACGCCCCGTTTAATGTTTTTTCCTTGCCAGAATACGATATTTTGACGCTTGTATCGTCAGTGAGCTTTACATTGTCCCAAAGAGTAAATGAAATATCGTAGTAGGCCCTGCCTACTATGGGCGCGTCATATTCCACCAATACAATATTTAATTCGCTGACGCTTGGCGGCTGGGTGTCGTTGTTTATCCAATTGGGAATCAGTTTGTAAAATTCAAATCTGTACTCGCCGCCAATGACAGTGACCGGCCATGTTGGGTAATGATAGTGCCAGGCATCATAGTTCAGGTCTTGCGGGATTCTTAATATGCCGTTTTCCCTGTTTGTGACCCACACTTGCGTATTACCATCCTTTTTCGAATAACCGTTACCCCAACTGTTTTGCACAATAAAACTATCCTCGTCATAGCCGATGATGCACATCGCATGCCCACCCTGCATCCAATCAGTTTCATTGCCAAAGTCGGTAATCCCTACAAACCTTGTAAGCTCGGCATCAAAACCTGGCATGGTACTATAAGCTTTCCAATGCTCATGTAATAGATTAAATGAGCCTGGTCCGCTTCCTTTCCAATGCCTTAATACAAAGGCTACCGCATGTCTTTCGTCAATAGCATTTTTTATTGCCTGTTTTGCTGCACTGGTATTCCCTATCTGCTGAATCGAAATATTTGAAAAAGCGTACCTCGGTGTCAGGTCATTAAATATGTTATTTTGGTATGGGCTGAGAGGGGATAGTCGCCAGTAGTTCAAATAACCCCTAGTAACTATCGAATAGATGTAATCTGGGACGTGAGATCCCCCCTGCAAGGTGCTGTCTGCGTCGAAGATCACCCTGTGCCCAAAGGTATTGTTAACATTTGCCTCAATCGAAATAGCCACCAGCGAACCCCATGCGACGCAATTTCCCACGGCTTGTTTCCAGTAGGATGCATCAAACGTAGCCCCGCTGTTTGGCGCGCGCCCCAAATGTTCCGCAACTAGGTCGTCGCTGGGTGCGCGCGTGGCCGCCACTGTCTGACCTACTCCGCCACTGGGCAACGTCAGGAACGGCGACCCAGGGCCCTGGTAGCTGGAGGAATAAGTCACACTGGTGCCCTTTGGTAGCGAGGCCAGGACACTCTGTGCTGGAAGGACAAGCCCGGCATCTTTTGAAAAGAACGACAGCGGCAGGCCCTGGGAAAAATAGCAACTCATTTCATGCACGGCCTCGTTGCCGGAGGTGTCGAGGGCAGTTATTTTTACAGTCGCCATAACGGGCTGGCTCATGGACTCTGGCTCTAGAATCGGCACCCTGGCCTCCAGACGGCCGTCCCTGAATGTGGGATACAGAAACCTTTCCCCTGCCTGGGGGATGTCAATGGACAGGCCCACTTCGTGCGCGACTTTTACGTCGTCCGTTATTTGGGCCGTTATTTCGTAGTGCCTTTCATATGCATTTACCTTTGCCTGGTTTATTTCCGGGGGCTTCGCGTCGCCTTTTATCCAGTCTGCCCCAATTACAAAGAACTCGTGCCGATAGGTGCCGGATATTTTATTTGATTTGTAAAAAAAGTTTTCATAATCAAGATTCTGGGAAATCTTTATTGTGCCGCCGCCTTTGTTTTCTATGTATTTGAGTACTGGCAGGAGAAAGGGCCCACCTGCGCCCCTGCTATCCTGGACTATGAACGACTGGTCTGAGTCATCGTAGCCGACTATGCACATTGTGTGCTGGCCGTCATAGAGGGAGTCATAGTCGGAATCGTCTATGTATGTTTCGCTTTCTTGGAGGTTGAATTTGAGGCGGAAGAACTCCTCCCTGCTGAAGCAGTCGTCTCTTATGAAATTATATGTAAATACGACTGCCTGG
>Ga0082212_10000572_pt1 | contig 52985 bp, 44 predicted proteins | sample TergutNt197P3_FD_71548 | JGI IMG/M metagenome (GOLD analysis project Ga0082212, IMG submission 71548) | Neocapritermes taracua P3 segment gut microbial communities from Petit-Saut dam, French Guiana - Nt197 P3 | ecosystem: Host-associated > Arthropoda: Insects > Digestive system > Gut ...
GAGGGCTCCACCGGCATTGGAGGTGAGTTGTTCGGCATTGAATTGGACGGTGAGGGTGTGCCGGGGGAGCGGGGCGGTTGCGGAGAGTGGGGCGGTGTGATACACTGTGTTTTCGGTCGTTGCGAGTGAAGTGTGTTGCAATCTCGTTGCAACTTGTTTAGTAGCAACATTTTACCACAACGACCAATTTTGAAACATAACGCCCTATGAATTATCCGGGCTAATTGGAGTATGTGTCATCGTCGAAAAACTTTTCGTGGCGAACAATACCGGATTCTTCTTCTACTTCGGCGTGAGTTTGCCAGCGCCAACGTCTGGGGGCGGGTCGTTTTTCCTGCCTGACCTTGATACGCGGCTTCGAGTGAATACCAAACAATTGTAGGAAGGAATCCCACCATGTCGGATCCGCAATACCCTTGATTTCGACAATTTCCGGGGGTTTTTCCGGTTCGAGATAAAATTTCCGCATAGAGACTCTCGTCCCAAAGTCACCGCCGCACCGGCTACACGGCAACTCATTTTTCGGTGGTCTGACGGTATGTCCACAGGTTTTGCAGATATGCCGGTATTCCCAAGGTCCATAGCCGTAACACGTCTCTTTCATGACCGTAGAGTATAACATCCGAATCGTGAAAACGGAAGAGGGAAAAAACAATCCGTTTTTTGGAGAATTACTACTGTCTTGGAACAGTCCCAACAATCGCACCAGTCTCGGTCCCGATTGGTCGGCGATGACCAAGCGAACCTTATGAGGCAAAATCAGCAGTTCGGCAAGGAGTGATTCCCATTCCGTCTTAAAAATGCCTATAATTTCAATACTTGAGCAAAATCAAGTGACAAAAAATGACATCGAAATCGCCAAACCCGGTTTTTGTGGGACTAACGTTGGGACACTAGTGATGATTTAGTTCCAATCTCCACGACCACGTTCAAATGTTGCCGTAACCGTAATTGTTGACAACGTAATCAATATCCTTGTCGCCGCGACCCGAACAGTTGATCAAAATGGTGCCCGTGTCCATCTGTTTGGCAAGTTTCATCGCAAACGCAATGGCATGCGCACTTTCCAGTGCTGGGATAATTCCCTCATACCGGGACAATTTGAAGAACGCATCAATCGTTTCGGCATCGGTGGCACCGACATACTCGACCCGCTTTTCCTCACGGAGAAACGCATGCTCCGGTCCCACGCCGGGATAGTCCAAGCCAGATGCAATCGAATGGACAGGAGTCGGTGAACCGTCTTCGTGCTGTAACAGGATACTCTTGAAAGCGTGCAGAATACCGGGTTTGCCGTAGGTCATCGTTGCGGCATGTTCGCCAAGTTTTGCACTCTTGCCAAGCGGTTCGACACCATAAAGCGGCACGGGATCGTTGAGAAAACCACTGAAAATTCCCATTGCATTGCTCCCGCCGCCGACGCAGGCACACACTGCATCGGGAAGATTACCGGTCATTTCCATGAACTGTTCCCGCGCTTCAATGCCGACGACCATTTGAAAATCACGTACCATCATCGGAAATGGATGCGGACCCACGACCGAACCGATGCAGTAAATTCCGTCTTTGTAATTCTGGAGGTACGATTGAAACGCCGAATCCACTGCCTCTTTGAGCGTCCTTTGACCGAAAGTCACCGGCACCACTTTGGCACCGAGAACTCTCATCCGCGTCACGTTTGGTGCCTCTTTTTCAATATCGACTTCTCCCATGTGGATTTCACAATCGAGTCCAAAATGAGCCGCCGCTGTTGCAAGGGCAACGCCGTGTTGCCCTGCCCCGGTCTCCGCAATGAGCAATTTCTTGCCCATTGATTTTGCCAAGAGTCCTTCCCCCATGCAGTGGTTCAATTTGTGTGCGCCGGTGTGATTCAAGTCTTCACGTTTCAGGTAAATCTGACTTCCGCCGATCTGCCGGGAGAGCCGCTCGCAGTGATATACGGGAGTCGGTCGTCCTTGAAATTCCTTGCGGATTCGACGCAGTTCATTGATGAACTGTGCCGAATAGCAGATCGTCTTGTAGGCGTGGATGATTTCCTTGAAGGCGGGAATCAATTCCGGCGGAAGGTATGCTCCGCCGTAGGGTCCATACTCCCCTTCGGAGTTTGGATAGTTACGAAAATAGGTTCGATAGTCCATAATTTTGTCCTTTCTTAAAATAGGGTTAACGAAAAAAGCCGCAAGCACAAAATTCTGCGCTTGCGGCTTTGAACAGTTGGAGCAACAACTTTCAATGGGCGGTACTCAAGCGCAACCGGCTTTGCCAGTCCCGCCACCAACCCAAATTGACCACCATATTGTATTGCATACCTGATATTATCGCCTTTTTTCTTTTCTTGTCAAGAGGGCAAGTCAGTCCACCATTTTCATACCGTTTTCAGTATATTCACCGTTGATTCAATCGAATCATGGCACTTTCCCGATGAGCGGTCAAGCCTTCCTTCGTTGCAATGATCTCAATGTCCGGGGCGAGAGTTGCCAAACCGCTACGGTCAAAATACAAAATGCTGTTCGCTCGGAGAAAATCGTTGCACGTCAGTCCACTGGTAAAACGCGCCGTTCCACTCGTCGGCAAGACGTGCGACGGTCCCGCCGCATAATCCCCGACCGCCACCGGAGTGTCATTGCCCAAAAACATGGCACCCGCACACGATATTTTGTCCGCCAACTCTTCCGCATGTGCCGTTGCAATGTGCAAATGCTCCGGCGCAATGTCGTTCGTGAGTCGGCACGCTTCGTCCGCATCCCTTACCAAAATGACCGCCCCATATTCATCGAGACTTTTTTCCGCCAACTCTGAGCGTTCCACTTTGACAATCTGCTCTTCCATCGCACGCACCGCCGATTCGAGAACTGCCTCATTCCAGCCGATCAAAATGCTTACTCCCGGCGAGTGTTCGGCTTGGGCAAGCATATCGTAAGCGGTGTATATCGGATTGGTCGATTCATCCACGATCACGACCACTTCGCTGGGACCGGCAATCGAATCGATGCCTACCGTTCCGAAAACACGTTGTTTTGCCAGAGCGACGTAGGTGCTTCCGGGACCGACGATTTTATCGACTTGTGGAATTCCTTCCACGCCGTAGGCAAACGCCGCCACACCTTGCGCTCCTCCCATCCGATAAACTTCAGTAATGCCGAGTTCGTGGCAGACCGCCAGCATATCGGTATTGTATGCACCGAAGGGAGTCGGCGGAGCCATCAGGGCGATTTCCTGAACACCGGCAACTTGGGCAGGCACCGCCGTCATCAACACGGTCGAAGGATATGCCGCCGCTCCGCCCGGAACGCAGATGCCAATCCGACGTAATGGTCGATAGCGTTGTTCAAGATATCCGCCGGGACGCTCAATCCGAACCGGTTTGTGCAGAATCGCCCGTTGAAATTCTTGGATATTTTGCCGAATTCTTCGGACGGATTTCAATAATTCTTGGTCGGCATGTTTCGCTGCCGATTGCAAGTCGCCGAGAGGAACCCGGAGCGTGTCGGCAGTGAGGACAACCTTGTTAATTTTTTCGGTATATTCAAGAAGCGAGGAAAGACCATTGGTTTCGACTTCGCTGCAAATTTTCTCCACCACTTGCCGGGGAGTCAGCGGCTCGCCGAAAATGTCGATGGTGCGTTGCCGATCCGATTCACTGACGATGTCTCCTTTCGGACTCAATTTTTCCCGAAGTTCTCGAATATTCTGTGCGGCATCGTCCTTTCGGGTGTCTATTCGTTGAATCTGCATAGCGAGTCAGTGTAGCGAGATGGGGAAAAATGTCAACAATCATGAAGGTTGTATTTGGTATCCGCAAATTTGATATTTTCCTTTGCATGCGTTATACTTGCCTGTGATACACTTTCTTGATGGAGGAAATTCAATGTCGAACAAAAGGACAAAATTATTGGGTCTGCTCGCCGCACTTTTTTTGTTGCTGACGACCATCGGTGTCGCAGACGATGTAAAAGAACCTGATGCACCTAAAAAACCGGGGACACAACGTAGCGAAGTCCCCGAACAAACCGAGGTAGACTTAAAGCGGCAAGCCGAAGAGTTAAGACAGCAGCAGCGGATGAGAGAAGAAATAAAGCGGCAACGGGAGAGAGAAGACTTGTCCGATGCCCCCCTCATCACCATTCGCGGCAAGGTACTCCTGCCGGACGGCTCACCAGCAAAGGATCTACAGATCGATATGCATTGCTCGCCTCATCAACCAAATGGGCCGCTCCATGTACAGGTGGACGAACAAGGGGAATACTCCTGCGATTTGCCACTCGGAACATGGATGGTTGCGAGAGTACTGAACCCTAACAACCCCGTTGATTGGAACGGAGAGAGGCTTGTCTCGTCGATTATCTCCAACATCGTGACGGAAAACCCGGTTGCGGAACATTACGATATTCATCTCCAACAGGGCATTCGGGTAACGGGAACCCTGCGTTATGAAGACGGAACTCCCGCCGCCAACAGAGGAGTCTCTCTCAAAGAATACGAACTCAAACGACCGGACGATCCCAAGCGCGGCGGCATGATTTCTTATTCACACCATCACACGGACGAAGACGGTCGTTATACCGTTTGGGTACGTCCCAATAAAGAACACGAACTAGCACCGGTCGATTGCCCGGACAATGTCATGCCATTGCAACTGCCCGAACATCAGCAAGAATTCACGGTTGATTTTGTCCTTCCGATGCCGACGGTACTCCGTTTTGTTCTTCCTGATGCAACGACGACCACGGACGTCGTGGTCGTTGTTACGCCCGGGCGGGATGGATCGCACGGTATTGTCCACTCAGAACTGTTGAAACCAGAGTTGGACGGTAGTTTTCGTGCCGTTCTTTCGCAGCGTATTGCCTATTTGATAAGCGCAAAAACAAGTGATGACAAATTCGGGAAACACCATTTTATACTGGCAAACGAAATTTTGGGAACCGAGATTCCGAATCCGATTACCCTAACACTGGAACCTCCTGTTACCTGCAAGGTTAAAGTCGCCGAACTAAAAAGCGGAGCCCCGATTGCCAACCACACTCTCAATTATTATCCGCAGAAAAGAATTCACAACACATGGACCCTGAGCGGCTTTTCGATGGACACACGGGGAGCGGCATGGACGGAGGACGATGGCGTTGCAACGTTGCCGTTGTTTGTCGGTGCGGAGTATGCGGTGTACAGCAGTGATGGGGGAGGAGTGTCCCGGCTCGAAATTACGCCGGAACAGTCGGGCGAAATTATGGAGCGGACGATGACCATTGCCCTTCCCGAAGCGGAGGAGTAGGGGACAGACTCACCGGGGGACAAGCTCACCGGGGGACTAGCGTCCCCCGCTCTTGTGCGGAGTTCTTTGCTTACGCTTTGGACTTTGATTCGCCGTCATAAGATTGCGGTTCAGTCGATTCGATGACTTCTTTGAGTTCTTCATTTTCGATGATTTCCTTTTCGAGGAGACGCTCCGTGAGACGCTCTAAAATTTCCTTCTTGTCTTCGAGTAACGTCTTCGTCTGCTGAAAAAGTTGATCAATAATCGACTTGATTTCCTGATCGATCTCCCGTGCCGTTTCTTCGCTATGCATGCGCTGCGGCGGCAAACCCATGCCGTTGCCCAGAAAACTGGCACGTGGATTGTCCCGAAAAGACATCCTGCCCAATCGACTCATTCCGAAATCCATGACCATTCCCCTCGCCAAATCGGTCGCCCGCTCCAAATCGTTTTGCGCTCCCGTCGAAACCGCATCGAACTTCATCTCCTCGGCAATCGTACCGCCAAGAAATGTCTGAATCCGCGCTTCCAATTCATTTTTGGTCATCAAATACCGGTCATCCTCAGGACGCTGCGACGTGTATCCCAGTGCCGCCAATCCTCGCGGAATAATTGAAACCTTATGCACAGGGTCGGAATTCGGCGTGAAATAGGCGACCAAAGCGTGTCCGCATTCATGGACGGCAATCCGCCGCTTTTCGTCGGGACGAATCACGCGTTGTTTCTTTTGCAATCCTATCGTTACCCGCTCGACTCCTTCGGTGAACTCCGTCATGGTAACGGCAGGTTTGCCAGCACGCGCTGCCAACAGTGCCGCCTCATTGACCAGTGCCGCCAAGTCTGCCCCAACAAAACCGGACGTGATCGACGCAATTTCCTTCAAATCGATGCTCTCATCGAGTTTGACGTTTTTGGCGTGAACCTTCAAAATGGCTTCCCGACCGACCAAATCGGGACGATCAACAAGCACTTGCCGGTCAAAACGTCCGGGTCGGAGCAGTGCCGGATCGAGAATCTCCGGTCGGTTGGTCGCTCCCATCACGATAATTCCCGCTCCGGTACTGAAACCATCCATTTCGACAAGCAAGGCGTTGAGTGTTTGGTCTCGCTCATCGTGTCCGCCGACGGAACCGCCGCTACGGATTTTGCCGAGAGCATCCAATTCGTCAATGAAAATAATACACGGATTCCGCCGTTGTGCCTGTTCGAAGAGATCACGGACTCGTGCTGCTCCGACACCAACGTAGAGTTCCACGAAGTCCGAGCCGGAAAGACTGTAAAACGGCACGTTGGCTTCACCAGCAACGGCTTTGGCGAGGATCGTTTTTCCTGTGCCGGGCGGACCAACCAGTAGCACTCCACGGGGAATTCTGCCGCCGAGAGCGTGGAATTTTTCCGGTGTTTGGAGAAATTCCACGATTTCTTTCAATTCCTCGACGGCTTCGTCCACACCGGCGACATTTTCAAATTTGACATCAATTTCCTCTTGGGCAACGAGCCGGCCGCGATTGCGTCCGAACGCCATTGCCCCGGAGTTGCCCATGCCGCGAACCAACAGGAATGTCAGTCCCAGAAACGCGACGAACATCAATATCCAAATTCCGTGCATTTGAAAAAAACTGGGAGAACCGACACTGTGGTATTCCCATTCTTTTTCAGCAAGCCGTTCCTGTAATTTTCCGCCGTCATCGGCAAAGGCGACGCGACCGCACGAGACCGGGAAATTGGCGACGGGGCTCTGTGAAGTCGGCTTTTTTGCCGTTTTCATGACCTGACGGGTTGCCGTTCCGCGAATGTCGTAGGCTCCGACCATCAACTTTTTAAGGTTGGAATAGCGGACGGTCATTTCATACGACCCGGTTCCTTCGGTAACGGTAATGGAGTGGTCTTCGCCGGGACCTTGGTCGATCAATTCCATCATTTTGTTGAATGGGATGTCCATCCCGCCGGGACGATTGAGAAGAGAGAGCATAAGAACCGAAGTGGCGATGATCAGGACGATGAGACCAATAGAAGACGTTACACTTTCCTGCGGCTTCGGATGCGGCTTTTGATGGGGACCGCTTTCGTGGGCACTCTTCGGTGCGGTACTGCTTTCCTTGTCCTCGTCGAGAGACAGCGTCGGCTCATCAATATCATGATCGTCTTCCGACTCGCCCTCCAAATTCTGTTTCTTGTCTTTTGTTGCCCTCCGGTGTTCGATCAGACGTTGTACGTCCTGTTGAAACTCGTTCGGATCATTCGATTCGCTCGTTTCCGTGGGTTGTTGTTCGGGACAGGTTTCGTGTTCGTTTGGAGACATTGCTCCCATTGTATCAAAATGCCGATGATTGACAAGGAATCCGAGTTATACTGAAAACGGCATGAAAATGGTCATTTTTGTCATTCCTGCGAAAACAGGAATCCAGTCGCGGGACGTTATCCTTCTGGATTCCGGCTTGCGCCGGAATGACGCTGTTGATGCGAATTTGTCGACGGACAGCCTCAAGTACCGCAAGTGAAAACCTCAATACCGAGTTCTTCTGCCATTGCCGCTTTGACGGCGAGCAATCGGTTCGCTTCTTTCGCACTGTTTGCATAAACAATTTGGATATGGTTTGCCGGATGCCGACCCATAAACTGGTCTCGTGTCATCCCGTCAAGGATGGCATTCACGACGGGCCATTCGGGATTCGTCAGTTGTCCTCGCCTGCGAGCCTCTTCTTCCGGTAGTTTTACGACTCGTCCACGTCCGAGGTCTAAACGAAGTTTGTTTCCGACGACGCAAAGTCTCGACCACACAATTTCGCCCGGTCGTCCAGTGCCCGCCAGAGTTGCGCCCCCTTTTTTGAAAAACACTGCCGATTGCCGATAAGCGTGTGAACCAGACCATCCGCCTTCCAGATGCGCTGGCGGTACCGCACCAGAAATCATCAACAGCCAGACGAAGCCGTCCACCGTTCCCGTAGGGTCAGGTGCGCCCCAACGTACATCGTGGAGCGTCGTTTCGACCGGTTGTCCCAGTGCCAACGCAACCCTGTTATTCAAGAGAGCGTCCAGAGCGGAACCTTCATCGACTTCGTTGAAATGAATCACCGGCTTTCCCTCGAACAGCACGTTGCCTACGTTGTCCCGCACTGGCGGACGGTCTGCATTGTTGAGAATTCCTTCAACCAGATCGCTTGCCGGTAAAACATCGATCAAGCCGAGTTGGTACTGAATGCCGATCAGATCGCAGCCCAACTTCGCCGCCGTCCGCACCGCCGCAATGTACATTTTGCATTGAAGAAGAACATGTTCCTTCGTCAAATCGCGGGCAGGATCGTTTCCAAAATGAAAGGTCATTCCTTTGTTCTTGATCCAATCATAAACAACTTGTGCTTCGGTATCGGAAACCTGCATCGTGTCGTGAAACAGTGCCGACTGACTGAGCCGCTCCTTGAAAATGCCCAGCGGAAAGAGCAGTTCATCCGGGATGATAGCATTGTACATGCCCATGCAACCTTCATCAAAGATTCCCATGATCGGTTTGCTCTTTCGGAGTTCGGTCGCCAATTTGCAACCGAGTTTCCGGTCTTTCTCGGAGACTGCGAGTTTCTTAATCGGCTTGACGTGCTTGTTTTCATGCTTGACCAGTCCGGTCGCAAGCCATTTTTCGAGGCGGGCGAGGAACCAATCATCGGTAAAATCTTCGCTCCAAAGCGTGGAAAATTCCCTTTTTGCTTTGAGGAGACAACCATTCAGGTTGAGAAGTCCCACGAGACCGGGCCATGTCGGCGACCAGTTTCCGACGGTGAGAATCGGTCCCTTGTGCAGGAGCAAGCCGGGATACACATGATGCGAAAATTGCCAAACGGACTCGGCAACAACGATGGGCGCATTTTCCGGGATTCTTGCGAGAACATCGAGTCCTTCGCGTTGTGAGGCGAGGAATCCATGTTTACGAACGGGATCGTAGGAGTGGGCGCGGATAACTTTACGACCAAACGTGCTGATGGCGGCGATCAGTTTTTCTTCCATTGCGGACTGTTCAGTCCAACTGGCTTCAAGGGCAGCAGGACGATAATCGCCGCTGGACACGAGATAGATAGGCGGTTTTGGCATGGGAAGGAAACGGGAATGAGGAAAATTTACTGTTTCAACTCTATCGGTTTGATAAGCAGTTGTTCTCGGGAAGGTAATTTCGGGAAGGGAGCGTGCGGTTCCGTCTGATACCAGAACACGGTACTCGAAATGTCATCTTCAAGCGGCAAATAACGACCACTCCCGTCATCCATCCAACCGAGAGCCTGCATCGTTACCTTGATGTCCTTTTCGAATCGAATCGGATCGGTCACGTGCCAACGATACAAACCGAAGCGTTGACCAGGAATGTAGGCTTTCGTATCTTTGGGGAGTACCTGTACCAGACCGGCGTAGGGGGTACTAAATTCCCGATAATAACCGCCGCGATCAAAATTGTACGAACCACAGAAATAGTCTTCGGTTCCAGTTCCTGCGATGGTCGGGAACTCCTTATCTCCATCAAGATAGAACTTGATTTCACCTTCTCCCCACCATCCTGGACTATGCACTTCCCACGCCATATAGGTTCCGACGTAGTGCCCTTTTCCCTTAACGCCATCGAGCATTGTTACCACATCCTTTGCTTTGAGCGGATTGACCCGGCGGAACTGGGCATGGAAATAGGCGGCATTTTCCGGGACATCGCCCAGTGCATAGTTGATTTGATAATAGACCACACACTGTTCCGGGTTGAGATTTTCGACAGTAACCTTCGCCTTTTTCTTAAACGGCATCGTCCAATAACAGTTGAAGGCACTGCCCGGATTGACATTGATCATGAGCGAATTGTTCTGGCAATACTCCATCCAACCGCAGCCGAAGAAGTCGGAAAGCGGACACTCCACCGAGGGTGTGTCCTCTCCGTCCCAATAGAAGCGGATAATCATTTCACGAGTCCGATTTAGCGGCGCAGGGGTAAGCCATATCTGTTGGATGGCACCACTTCCGTTGATTTCGGCAAGTGTGAACGTCGAATGACCGGGAATGACAACATAAGGGGAGACTTTCCATCCTTGCCCCAAGTCTCGTGCGGAATGCATGGCGGGTCCATCGGTGGACATGCCCGCTTTTCCTTTTTCGCCGGTGAAATTCTCCGGCGAAATTGAACGTGTTTGTGCATTAGACAGGAGGTGCAACGACGTTTGGTCAACCGATAAACCATTAAAGGTCGGCGCGGCATCTCTTCGAGAGTTAACGAGCCGCTGTGCCTGTACGGGAACGGCGGACAGGAGCAAAAATGCGAGTACGAACGGGATCAAGAGCGAATGCTTCATAATTTTTTCTGCATGAAAAAGGTGGAAGAAACCTCATTGTAGTCCTACAGGAAGGGAATGTCAATGTATTGCATTGACAAAATCAATCTCAAGGCAGTGCGTCGACAAATTCGATTTTCCCGTCACTCCAGTGAAGGCGGGAGTCTAGGAAAACAGGGTTTACATCTCCCATCTGGATTCCCGCCGCGGGAATGACGGTGTTTTGGAAAACTTGTCGACGGACTGAATCTCAGGGGGTGCCCAAATTTTCGGTTGCGGATTTTGGTAATTTAGTCACATTGCCCCGATGGAGCAACACAAGGTAACCGGGGTGAGCGATAGCGAACCCCCGGTCACCCTAGTGCATTTTCAAAACTGCTCTGACTGAAAACACGAGAACGTCCGTTTCGCTGTACACGTTTGTTACCGGTTGGTACTGCTCGTGCTTGATCTGTTGGTACTATTCGTACTATTGCCACTCGTGTTATTCGTACCGCTGGCACCGCCGGTGCCAGAGCCGCCGGAAACACCGCCAGCCAAAGGACTGTATTCGGTAACGCCGCGGAGCGACGTGTAGTATTGCTGGACTCTCATCAATACATATCGCCTATCAGGAGATACCGCAACGTCGTAGGGACCAAAATACAACTGAGACCCCACATCCAGAAGTTCAACAACCGGCGCATAGCCGATGTAGCGGGAACGATATAAATAATCACTGAGCAACGGATTAGGAATCACCACACCGGCACTTCTACCCGCTCCGGCAACACCGGCACCCGTACCAGTGCCCGTGCCTGTTCCCGTTCCCGTTCCCGTTCCCGTACCAGTGCCCGTACCTGTTCCAGTATCGGTACCTGTGCCCGTGTCAGTGCCCGTACCTGTTCCAGTGTCGGTGCCTGTTCCCGTACCAGTGCCCGTACCTGTTCCAGTGCCCGTTGTTTGTCCTAGTACACTATCATCTTGCAACCGCCAGAGTGCAGAATTTCTATCAACGACTCGCTGGGCAACGGTCATTTGGAAATCTGTCGCCGCCAGTTCCGCTTCGCATGCGGACTCCGTCCGCCGTCCTGTATCCAAAGCAAAGTCAATCCTGATCCCGTCAGAGTCCATGGGGACAGCCACTCCTTCAAACGTGCTTTCACCGGGAACAACATTCGTTTCCACGTAAACTTTGACGAGGTTGTTTGACAAGTTCCCCCAACTTTTGTGCAACACTAACGAATAATCTCCATTAAATCCCCGGGGGCAAATGTAAGAGACTCTTTTTGTCGAAGACTGCTTCCCGGCTCTGGCAGAAGACATCGCCGGAGAAGTTTTCAACAGTCCCCCGGACATGCTCCTCGGATTTTTGAACCAACAGAGCGAATTCGACGGTTCACGCACCATCAAATCGATCCCTGCGTCGCCAGTCCATTCTACGGTTACGACGCAATCCCGAAGTTTTGCTTCCCTGATTTCATAAGCAAGTTGTTGGGCTTCGCCGTTTCGGTTTTGCCTTATCAGGCGGTTGCCGAGCATGGTCAGCGTATCGCTTGCGTCTTGCACCAGTTTTGCTCCCAGCGCACCGTTCCATTCCTGCGAAAGGATCGCAAGTCCTATCCAACGAAGCGATTTTTCGTCATCATCGTCGCGGAACAGTTCCTCTGCCAACCGCAGTGTTGCCGCATAAAGGTCGCGTTTGGGGGGCAAGTTTTCGAGAGCCTGCTGGTAGAGCGGGAAAGCCTGTTGTTTCAGGTCGAGTACCGTCCGCATCACGAATCCGACGTTGAGCAAGTCCACGGGATTGTCGCAGAAGTCTGCTGCGGAAAGAGCCGCCCGAAGAACTTCGGCTTTCGGTGCCCCTTTGAGATACAACGAAAGTGTCAGTGCTTCGTACATCCACGGTTGAGCGTTACCGCTCAAAATAGCGGCTTCAACCAAAGCGATAATCTGGTCGGCACACTGCTTGTTGGTTTGCATTTCTCTGCTCAATCGCTTAACAACCTCCTTGACAGTATCCGAAGGGACATTTTCTTGGGCAAAGTAATTTGTCCAAAATGCGTTGCAATCTTCTTCGGCTTTGGCTTCCAGCAACAGTTGATTGACCGTCGCCGTGTTTCGAGTGATTTCGTCGGGAACACTGCGGTAGCCGCCGCTCATGCCGCCCATCCTGCCGCCGCCCATGCCGCCGCCCATGCCGCCCATACCGCCGCCATAGCCACCGCCCATACCACCCATACCTCCGCCCATGCCACCCATGCCGCCCATCATGCCTCCGCCCATGCCGCCCATACCACCCATACCTCCGCCCATGCCGCCCATCATGCCTCCGCCCATGCCGCCCATCATGCCACCGCCCATACCACCCATCATGCCGCCCATCTCAAGCATGTAAATGTCCGCAATCGGATAGACCTTGTTGATCATGTTTTCCCGCTTCTTGGACTCCTCAACAGTTGTAACCAGGAGTGTCTCATCCCGAATAATGTAGGTCAGATCAAGCGGACTCAACAATCTTGCCAATATGCTACGTAATCGCATACGCGGATGGTCAAATCCTTCGGGAGCAACAATCGAATCTGACCGGTACTCGCCAGCATCCTGCAATGCTTTCCGATCCATGTCGATATTGATATCCGGCAGTTTCAATCGGCGCAATTCGCCTTTTATCATCATGAACAAGTCGGTGAACGTGGTCGTTTCGTCAATGTTCAGACGAATTTCCCGACTTTCCAGGATAGCCTTTATTGTCTTGATCGATTCATCCGGGTCGGAAAGAGCAATCGCCGAGTATTTTTCCTTTCGGTAATCGGAGAGAAGTTTCCATCGTTCCCGGTCGATGTAGGTAATCGGCGGTTCAGCCGGGATCGGAACAAAAGACCGCTCCGCATCCATGAAGGTTTCCAGGAAACCGATGTGCCGCTTATGGCGGATGTCTTCGTATTCTTCTACGTATCCCACCATTTGTGCCAAACGCCGGGCAAAATAGGAACCGGGATGGTTGGGTAACATATCCACTGCGGCATCGGCAACGGACTCGGCTGCTTTGAATTCACCCTCCTCCATTAACGCCTTGAATCGGTCGAAAATTTGGACTGCCTTCTCTCTGTCTGCCTGCGATGCTCGCAGGGTCTCTTGGCGAGTCCGTTGTTTGGCGATTTTTTCTATTTCCTGCACACCTCGGAATTCCGATTCATGTTGCTTTTGCCCGACCTGTCTGATGGTATTTCCCAAGCGGTCTATGAGTGCGTCCCGGCTCGCGGGTGCAAGGGCAGTATTGCTTCGAATCATCTGCTGCATCAGTTTAAGTTCTTGCAACGTACCCTCAAAATTGGGATCGTTTGCCGAAACCTGCTTGTTGGCATTGACAATCGCAACTTCCACCTCTTTCTGGATTTTCTGCATTCCCAGTGACTGTTCCCGCATCATCACGTCGACAAAGGTGTTTGCGGAAGCGGTCTTCCCGGTATCGCTTGTCATTTCTTCGGTGGGTTCCTCGTTCGGCACCACCACATTCGGCAGAATGTTGTTATCCATCTGTTCTTCCGCAGCAAAGAGCATATTTTGGGCAATTTTGTTGACCGGCTCTGCACGTAAGACATCGTTTAAGATGGTTAATGCCTGTTGGGGATTACCCGTCGCCATTGCCGTTTCGGCTTTATTGATTTGCTCTTCGACATTGGCAATGAACATTTCTTGGATATTCAGCAACGAATTCCAACCCACGATGGGCATGACGGCTCCGCCATCTCTGGCTGCCGTTTCGACAACGGTCAGGAGATAGTTGTTGCTGGATTGTGCCGCTTCGGGGGTCAGCGGAAGTGTTAGGGCAATTTGTCCCTCCGCTGTTGCACCGACGAGTTCTAAATCAAAAGCCGGAAGCGTTTCTCTGTCGGCAGTTCCGACGAGAATTGTTGCCCGATCACTGCGAATCGGTTGCATCTGCGCCGGATAGACCGTCCAACCTTCGGGAAATTTGACCGAAGTGGGATCAATCCAGACGACCGTTGCCGTTGCGGAGTCGGCAATTTCCTGCCCGATTTTTTTCCAGTCCGTTTTTTCCAAGTCGATATTCACTCTTTTTCCGTCAATTCCTTCGATTTTCAGTTCAGACGGAGAAGTATCAATCAAATTTCCGCCGGTTCGGTTGGCAAACGCCGAAATGAACCCGAAGTTTGTCCGCAGACCAATCGCACAAGCCGTAAAGGAAATCTTCTGTTCCGCAAAAGCGTTGGCTTCCTTCTCAAAAACATCTGCCGAGATCGTTTTCGCCATACTTCGTCCGCCGCCGAGGTACAACACGGAGCGTCGAACATCGTTTGAGCCGGTTTCAAATGTTTTCCTGACGGTTTCCAGTCCTTTGCCGAAGTCGGTGGCACCGAGCGGGACACGCCTGTACAGCGTTTTGAGAGCAGATTCTATTTCGGGTGCCCCCTTGGTAAAAAACTGTGTTGTCAGCGGTTCGGTTTCGACATCCATTGCAAGAACCTGGATTTTTGTTCCTTCGGGCAAATGATTGATTGCCGACACGATGGCTTCGAGGGTATCGAGCCGGGCTTGCCCGACTTGTCCAGCCGACGTATCGACCAGGAAGAGAACTTCCGCCGGTTGCTTGGCGGGTTGCTCTTGCGCTTGTAAGCCGAGAGCCAAGTAGTGCGTTCCCTCGGGAGCGGTGTATGACCGGTACGGTTGCACTTCGCCGTTTAATGAAGGCGCAAGGCTTAAAACTGTACAAAAAACGACGAAACAGAAACGAACGCAAATTTGAATGGATTGCCGCAACATGTTTGAATCTCCTACCGCCTCGAAAAGAGACGGATAACGACCTCGGACATCATCATGGGACAGTATAGTTTATGAATTTGTAAAAATCAACAAACTTTACCTGTTTTGCCCATTTTTCCTGTAATAGAGGACGGAATTATAGCCCTCCGTCGCTGTTTTCGGATAAAAAGGGATGTCCATGTTAGAAAAAATGCAAACGTCCAGATAGAACGGTAATACGCCGCATATCAATTTCAAGGATTAGGCATATTCGAACCCTCTGTTTCGATGCGCTTTTTGAAAGAAGGAGAACCGGTGTTTTGCGACTCGTCGTAGATTTTGTCAGCCGTTTCCAAAAAGGCTTCGACGACCAGTGGATCGAAATGGATTCCCTTTCCCTCGGCAATGATATTCAAGGCTTCTTTGTGCGTGAATGCCTTTTTGTAGGGGCGAACTGAAACCAACGCATCATAGACATCGACAATTGACATACAGCGTCCCTGAAGCGGAATGTTATATTCCGATAAACCATACGGGTAACCGGAACCATCCCATTTTTCATGATGGGAAACTGCCATCGTACCAGCATAGTGGATGAATTGATGCTCATGTAATTCCCCTTCGATGTCTCTAACGATTTGGTTCCCAATAACGGTGTGGGATTTGATGATGTCAAACTCTTCTTGTGTTAATTTCCCCGGCTTTAACAAAATTGCATCGGGAATCGCCACTTTGCCGACATCGTGCAACTGAGAGGACAGGAGCATCAACCGAACATCCCATCCATTGATCTCATCGCTATAAAATTTCCTTTGTAATAGTGCATCAATCAGGACACGAAGATATCTTTGAGTTCGGCTTACGTGGGCACCGGTTTCATCATCGCGGTACTCGACGACTGTCGCCAACACCGATAGAATGGCATTTTGTAGTTCTACGATAGTCTGTGTTTGGTCTTTGACCATGCGGGCTAAATTTTCTCCGTATTCACGTAACTGTTTTTTTTGCGTCTCAGATGCTAGATGGTTTTCGACCCGTCTCATGAGTAGAGGTGGGGAGAACGGCTTTGCCATATAATCAATGGCTCCGATGGAAAGCCCTTCCAACTCGCTACTGGCATCTCGTCGGGCGGTTAGAAAAATAACCGGAATGTCCGTTGCAACATGGCTCTTCTTGAGTTTTCTCAGGACATCGTAGCCGTTCATGTTTGGCATTTCGATATCAAGCAAAATAATATCAGGAACGATTTGTTTGAGAAGTTCAAATAGTTTTTCGCCCGAAGGAACGGTAAAGACTTCGTACTGTTTTTTCAGAACGTTCTTACCATTGATGAGATTAGCGTAGTCATCATCAACAATCACCACTTTTTTTAATTCCAATTCGGACACTTTTCTGCCACTGCCAAGTCACCAACACAAGCCACTGACATGATACCATCTAGCGGACTCGGTGTCTATACAAGAAAATTGCAAGTCCTCCAAACGGGGTGCGTAAAAAGTTTGTGGGACAAAAAATGGAAATTCATGTCGTTGCTGGGTATAAAAATTAACGTACCCGTCCCCCCCCCAAATCTGTTTTGACGTTGCAATTCTCATATCTGTTACTGTGGTCTTCAGAACGGCACAAACTTTAGGAAGAAATTCGAGGCGAGGCTGACATTCCGGTTGTAACGAATGTTCCGATTATATCGGTGCCCTGCTAAAAAATTACCCAAATTTCCGAGAAAAACGTGCGATTTTATTGCACAGGCGCGTAATATCCTGTATGATACACGTCGGTTTGATGGAGTTCTTCGTTGAACCCTATCAACGGTTTTTTATTCTACTTCTACGGGTATGTCGGATAGTATGTGTACCGAAGTCGAGGAGTTGGTGCGGAACGCCGAGTTGCGAACGGAACTCGAACCCTACGCCGACGAATCCCTGTTCCGTGTCCACATGAGACATCGGTCGCTCCGCCACGAAAACGAATTTCTTGCGGGAATGCTCGACTGGGAAATTTCTCCCGCAGAACCGATTGCCCGGTGGTTCATGCCGGAACTCGCTACTCCCTCACCGGAACGTCTGAACGACGAACAACTTTTTCTGGCACTCGAAAACATTATTGCGAAACTTTTTGAAAAAAAACTGATTCTTGATTTCACCGACCATCTTTCGGACAGAGAACTTTACACTCTCATTTATCGGGACATATTGCCGTCGCGTGAAAAGAATCTACGGCATCGAAACGGCTTTATCCATTGGGATTGCTCTTGCGGAGACGACGATATTTGGCTCCGTTATTATGCCTCCGATGACGAGCGGGAACAGTATCAGGATTGTACCGGCGAACTGCTCCCGCCGAAGGAGATTCCGCCGCACTATCGAGACCTGCCTCAGTGTGCGTTTTAGAGTCATACGGGAAAAGCCGGGTAGCGGCAGACTGGTTCCGCAAGTTGTTCGGGTCATAGCCCGCCAACAGGGAGTTCCCCCTTTTTCTGCTGTATCAATTCTGTGGCAACCTTATAGATTCGATCACACAACTCATCTGAGGCATAGTACACACGAATATATTCGTATTCCTCCAAATAACTTTCTGAAGTCTTGATGTCAGGCCAAATGACTGCCGCGCACCATGCTAAACCGGCGAAACCGAGCATTCGATCTTCAGCGCGGCTGCTCAAAAGGGCAAATTCCCAAAATAGGTGCGCACTATTACTTGTGTCGTCTTTGTCAAAGTAATAGCGAATCATCTGCCGCTTCGCTTTGTGTTCCCAAGAATACCTCTCGTCGGGAAAAAGGTCGCTAACGGCTTCCCAAGCGTCCGGCGTGTCTAAAAAACAAGCGTACACCCACTGCTCCTCGATTGTGTCTTTTTGAGGAATGCCCTCCGTTCTGTCTTCCACCGGACTCGGGCTGGTCCATGTTCGGTAAGCATATCCCGATGACCAACCTAATAGAGAAAGGAATGCGGCAAAAAAAACAATGACAGTAATTCTGCCGAATAGTGTCCGCCGTCGTTCCAAGGCACGTTGTAACATCAGACGAGCGGACTGTGGAGTCCGAGTTGCCTTTGGCGCAAGGATCGGTCGGTCAGAAGTCAATCCTTTCGCTTGCAGTTCCTGCAAAATATCGTGGAATGTCTGGAACCGGTGTTCCGGTTTTTTTTCGATCATCCGTTCAACAATGGCGGCAAGGGCTGGCGGTATATCGGGGCGTTGCTTGATGAGGGGGGGCGGCGGATTATTGACGTGCTGCAACGCCACCGAGAGAGCAGTATCCCCCGTAAATGGCGGTCTTCCGGTAAGAGCATGCCAACAAGTAATGCCAAGAGAGTAAATATCGCTACGGTGGTCAAGTGTTTGTCCCTGTGCCTGTTCGGGACTCATGTATAGCGGTGTTCCGAGTGTCATTCCCGCCTCGGTCAGAGCGAGTTGTGAACGTTCTGCCGATATTTTGATGTGGGCTAAACCGAAATCGGTAACTTTGACGACCCCGTTGGAACCGAGTAAAATGTTTTCCGGTTTGAGGTCGCGGTGAACGATTCCCGATTCGGCAGCGGTTTCAAATGCCGCCGCAATGTGCCAAAGGATGTTCGTCACTTTTGCAATCGGCATCGTACCAGCACGTTGAATTTCCTGTTGTAAGGTTTCCCCTTGGACATATTCTTGGGCGATGAACCAGTAGCCGTCGAGACAATCGGTTTGGTAAATTTGAACGAGGTTCGGATGATTGAGAGCGGCAATCGCCCTCGCTTCCCGAACAAACCGGCGGAGATGCGTTTCATCGCTTGCCAAATCCTTTTTCAGAATTTTAAGAGCAACGCGCCGTCCCAGAGAACGTTGTTCAGCCAGAAAGACATCCGCGGTCGCTCCGCTTCCGATTTGCCGGATAATGTGGTAGTCGCCGAATTCGCGATCCGATAAGTCGTCCATAGAGAGCATTGTACCATCAGAACCCCCGTAAAAGAAGAGTTTTTGAGAGATGTCCTACAACTAGGCTTCCGCCCGAAAATGTCATGCCGCTTTCGTCATTCCTGCGTAGGCAGGAATCCAGACAGAAGACTTTCATATCAACTCCTCTGGATTCCCGCTTTCGCGGGAATGACGGTATATTACTTTTCGGCGAAAGCCCTAAACCAGGTTTTCCGAGGTATGATGTTGTAAGGAGGCAAAGCACCTATGAGCAAAAAAAATAGAACGCGGCTCTTACATTGCCCGGTTTGTGGACAAAAGCCGAAAATCAACAAAAATGGAGATGATTGGTACGCCCGTTGCGATGGCTACATCAGTTCCGAAGATGGTATTCAGATACCCACTCATAACCTCTCAGCCGGACCCCATCCGACTTTGGAAAAAGCAGCGAAGGCATGGAATAACCTTATCCGAAATCGGTAGTTCATCAATCATACATTTTTATTTGTATCGCAAGTTGTTTCATTGTAATTAGTTGCGTCGTTTTTTTCAGAGCAAACAAGTCTTTTTCAGGAAAATTTCGTATTGTTTCGCACAAAGGCACGAAGTTCACAAAGGATTTTGAAGGGCATTTTACTCCTTCGTGTACTTTGTGCCTTCGTGAGAGGCAAAAATAAGGAACAGTGTTTGAGAAACCGTGTACTACCCTCTATGGATTGCCAACCGAGAACATGTCGCTATAATAAATGGCAGTTATTTTCACACCTTTTTCTTCCACCTCTCATGTCCCATAACGTAACGCTTCATGATCGTGCCGTCGACTTGTTCAACTTCCAAGAAACACTCAACAACGTCCCATGTCGGGTGACGGAACGACGGCTCGCCGGCGGTCCGTCCGACGGCGTATCGCTGGTCGAATTGGAAATTGGCGACTTGTCGCTCGGAGTGTTGCCGACCCGAGGAATGGGCATCTGGCGCGGGCGGTGCGGTGACGTACAACTAAAGTGGGACTCGCCACGCGTCGGTCCTGTTCATCCGGCTTTGGTCAATCTCGCCGATGCAAGTGGACTCGGTTGGCTCGACGGATTCGACGAATGGCTCGTCCGATGCGGTCTCGAAAACAACGGCGGTCCCGAATTTGACGAAAAGGGAAACCTCAAATACCCCCTGCACGGGCGTATTGCCAATATACCGGCACATTCCGTAACGCTCACCGTTGACAAGGAAAAAGGGGACATTACGCTCACCGGTGTCGTCCGGGAATCTAGGTTGTTCTTCAAGAACCTCGAACTGACTTCGAGTCTCACGGTGCGGGCAGGAGCCTCAGGATTCACGATTCGAGATACAGTAACAAACCTTTCCGCCGAACCGGGAGCATTTCAGTTGCTCTACCATATCAACAACGGAATGCCATTTATCACGCCGGGTGCCAGAGTCGTCGTTCCATTTGACCGACTCGCTCCACGCTCGCCCGATGCCGTTGACAATTTGCCGGACTGGGATAAGTTCGGACCGGAAACGCCGGGAAGCGGTGAGGTCGTTTTCTTCTTCGAACCTGCCGCCGACAAAGACGGTCGTGTCCAAACAATGCTTGTCAATGCCGAAGGCAATCGTGGTTTGGCACTCAGTTTCGATAAGAAATCATTGCCCCTGTTCAGTCTTTGGAAGAGCCGCCTGTCGAACAACGATGGTTACGTCACCGGCATCGAGCCGTCGATCAATTTTCCGAACAATTATTCATTTGAAAAGAAGCAAGGTCGTGTCGGGACGCTCAAACCCGGAGAATCACGGACACATGAACTCCGATTCGAGGTGTTGAAAGATGCGGAATCCATTAAAAAAATCGAAAAGGAAATCGCCGCTATTCACAAAAACGCTGCCGGAAAAATTGAATCGAAGCCCGTGCCGGAATGGACTCCATAATCGCGAGTGCGTTATTTCATTGGAGTAGTATTTCCGCACCCATGACAAGTCTGCGGCAATGGGATATACTTACGTCTCCTTTGGTGAGCGGCAACGGTGCCGTAGAAATCAACACTTTCCTTTTCGGCAATGAGTACCAGCCAACAAGACTATCACAACTTCAACTTACCGTACCAAAATTCTGGAGTCGACGCAGAACTTGACCATACCAGACAATCACGTCGAGGGGGCAGATGTTGCTTTTGCGGATGCTGTCTCGGATGCCTCGGATTCCTACTGCTCATGGTTTTTGCCCTGTTCGGATTCTGGTATTGCTTCACGAGCGGCGGTGCCGATCTCATGGTATCGGAGGAAACGACAGTCATTACTGAACCCTTGAAGTCCGATGGAAAAACCGTCGATTTTTTCCGGGCAATCCAAACAATGACCGAACCGGAAATTCCGGCAAACGAAAATGGTTTTCGTGACATTGTACTCGGCTACGGTGAAGCGGTCTTTGAAGCAGACGTTAACAGGAGAGATTCCCGGAAGGACTATCTCGCCATGTGTACCCATTTGGGGATTGACCCGCAGACTCCGCCGGAATTATCCGTGTCCTCAACGCATAACGCCGCATCGGATATTCACCGTTGGCTTGACCAAGTCGGAAAAGGATTGGATGTCATTCAAACTGCTGTTGCCAAGCCGCATTACTTTGTTCCAATGATACGACAGAGTGAAAAGGATTTAGTGCTTATGTCGCAGCCCTTTGCTGTCTATGAGTTCCACGGAGAGTTGTCCGATGCACTCCAAACGCGTGCCCAATTCCTGCTGTTGTCGAAAAAAACCGCTGAAGGTTGGAACGATATTCTCGCATCAATTCGGCTTTTCCGCTACGTTACGATCTATCAAGCATGGCTTGAAGCAATCACATCCGGCGAAACGCAATTACTATCTCCCGTTATCGATGTATCCCCCGCATGTGAACACTGGACACCGGAACAGTTGAGTCAAGCCATTAAGGATTTGGAGTCGCTCCCGAATTGGCAAGATCGGAAAACGGCACTCACCATATTGCAATACACACTATTGGACATCATTTCGGCAACAAACGATTTGGATGGTTTGAGTCGCAGTTTACCGAGAGAGGTGCGGGAAATGGCGGACGTGTTACGGGTCATTGCTTTCGACTGGAATCTCGTTGCCAAGGAATTGAACCATGAAATCAATGCCTACGGAGAACTTTTGGAACGTGCGGAGGGCAAGAGACTCGACGATCAATTTGACATGTTGCATCTGCGTCAGTTGGGAGAACGTCAGCGCGATATGGCTTTGAACAAAGATGTATTGCCAGAGTTTGTACGAGACCATATCGAATCGGGCGGATCGCTGGATATTTTATTCACCTCGGGACGGTCAAAACTGACGGGGGCTTTGGCGGGAAAAATTCTGGTTTCGTGGGCAGCGGGAGAACTGTACCGGATTCAACTCATGGAAGAAACACGTTGCCAGGCACTGCGTTTGGTACTGGCATTGGAATTGTATCATCGGGAAAATCAAAAATATCCTGATTCACTGGAAGAACTCCACTTGAAAGCGATGCCCGTGAATATGTACCTTGAATATGGGAAGCAAGGAGAAGGATACCGTCTCATGAATAAGGTTTTCCAGTTGGAGAAACAGTAAAGTGTTTGCCAACAGTTATGTTACCTCACTTTGATTCGGAAGGGGAGACTTGAAAAAAATGTTCACTAGGATACGATTCTGTTTTCCTTCTATCCACGCAATCTTACGATTGCGGCTCAGAAATGAATACCCAAGCGAAAGATTTTTTGCAAAAAATCCTTACTACACCGAGCGTTACCGGGTTTGAAGAACCCGTGCAACAACTCGTCAGGGAATATGTTACCCCCTTTGCCGATTCCATCCGCACGGACATCCATGGCAATGTGATTGCCGCTCGAAATCCCGATGCACCACTCCGCGTCATGTTGGCAGGGCACTGCGATCAAATCGGACTCATCGTTAATTATATCGACAAAGAGGGATACATTTACGTTCTGACCGTCGGCGGCTGGGACATTCAAAATCTCGTCGGCGTGCGGGTCAAAATCTGGACGGCAAGCGGTCCCCTCGATGGAGTCATCGGTAAAAAGCCGATTCATCTGATGGACGATGATGAACGGAAAAAAGTGCCGAAGATCAAAGATATGTGGATCGACATCGGAGCGAAAGACAAAGAGGAGGCGGAAAAAGTGGTGAGCATCGGCGATCCGATTACTGTCGAATTGGAGTACCGCGAACTGCGCAACAATTTAGTAGCGGCACCGGCAACGGATGACAAGGCGGGTGTCTGGGTCGTGATGGAAGCATTGAGGCGAATCGACCCGGCAAAACTCAAAGCCGGAGTCTTTGCTGTTTCGACGGTGCAGGAGGAAATCGGCGTGCGCGGTTCGATCACGAGTGCGTTTGGCATTGATCCGCACGTCGGCATTGCTACGGACGTAACCTTTGCGACCGATTGCCCAACGATAAAAAAAGAGGAAAACGGCGAAGTCAAACTCGGCGGTGGACCAGTCCTGACTCGTGGTCCCAACATCACCACGAAATTGCTCAATGCTCTGACGGGAGTGGCAAAACAGCACGAAATTCCGGTTCAAATCGTTGCGGAAGGAAAAGTTACCGGGACTGATGCGAGGGCGATTCAAGTGAATCGTAGCGGAGTGGCGACGGCACTGATGAGTATTCCGAATCGGTACATGCATACGCCGGTAGAGATGATTTCGCTCCACGATATTGACTATGCCGCCGACTTGATGGCTCGCTACTGCGAGTCGATTGACCCGAACGTTTCGTATATTCCGTAGGCGGAGTCCCGAGAGAACATCATTCCGGCGCAAGCCGGAATCCAGAAGAAAACGTCACTCGTCTGGATTCCGGTTTTCGCAGGAATGACAAAAATGACCATTTTCATGCCGTTTTCAGTATATCTTATTCATCTTGCCAACATGTTAACGAACTGTCCCCATTTTCAGTACCGCTCTGTTAAGGCTATCCTTCCCGCAAAGATGGTGTATAATGCCAGACGTGAGTACTCCAAGACCACCAACCAAAATCCGTATTTGCTTCGTCTTTGATTTTTGGCGGGGACGTGCCGGAGCAGAACTGCAACTGGCACTTCTCCTACGGTACATTGACCGCGACAAATTTGAACCATTCGTACTCACTCTGCGCGGAGACAATCAATCGATTCCCGAATTGCCAGACTGTCCAGTGCATTGCCTAGAGATGGGTTGGCTCCGATCATTCTCGACATTCACCAAAGCCCTGGAACTACGGCGATTTTTCACGAAAAATAAAATCGACATCATTCAGGCATTGACCATCGACAATCCATCGTTAATCTTTGTCGCTGGTGTCGGAAAATGGAGCGGTGTCAAAAAAGTTTTCGGCTTTCGAGTGGACATCGGCTTTTGGATGACACCCGGACAGGCGCGAGCCGGGAAGTTTGCCCACCGTTATTTCGTCGATAAGATCATCGTCAATGCCGAAGCCTGTAAAAGGTCAATCATCGAGCAGGAAAATGCCAAGCCGGAAAACATTTATGTTATTCCGAATCTCATCGAAACCAAACGTTTTGAAAAAATCTCGACATGGACGAAAGAAAAGGCACACAGTCCCCGAAGGATCGGCATTGTAAGTAACTTGAAGCCTGTCAAAGGGACAGACATATTCCTTGAAGCGGCGAAAATCGTCCTCAAAACGTACCCCCATGTACTCTTTGAACTTGCTGGCACAGGCAAAACGGAACAATACCAATCGCAGATCAGGAAACTCGGCATCGCTCAAGATGCCCGGATACTCGGTTCGCTTTCGGATGTACCGACTTTTTTATCCACATTGGACATTGCCGTACTCTCGTCCCGGTCAGAAGGATTACCCAATGCCATTATGGAATATATGGCAGCGGGCAGACCTTGTGTCGTCACGGATGTCGGTGGGTGCTGCGAACTGATTCACCATGAACACAACGGATTGCTTGTTCCTTCGGAGAACCCCGCCGCCCTTGCAGAAGGTATTGTTTACCTCCTCGATCATCCTGAACAAGCCGAACAGTTTGCAGCGGCGGCAAGAAAAGATGTTTCGGAAAAATACGAGGCTTCCTTGTTGGCAAACCGATGGTGTGAAATCTATGAACATGCGATACAAAAAAACGAAAACGTGTAATGATGGGGCAGAGTTTCACCGTTGTCCCTTGTTTTTACAGCGGAATTTGTTACAATTCGGGTAATTCAATTCGACTTTTATCCCTATTTCCTTTTCGCCGAACATGAGTAATTTGGTCAGTCCTAAACTTCCAAAGACAGACATCAAGAAAGTTGCCATTCTCTTTTCTGGGGGACCTGCCCCCACCGCCAACGCCGTGATCGGTAGTGCCGCTATATGCTTTGCCCGGGCAGGCATTGAAGTTTACGGCATGAAAAACGGCTACACCCATCTTGTCAATTTTCAAGAAGGTCAGAAGTTGGAAGAAGGTAAACACTACCTCCGGCTGGATGAAATCGTCCTTGCCGGTTGCGGCGAAGGACTGCGGACGACTCGTGGTATCTGTATCGGGACGGCACGGGTCAATCCGGGCAAGAATCTGAAAACTCCCATTGATCTCAGAGATGCCGAAAAAACCGCCCCGCTTATGACGGTCTATAAAGCACTCCGCTCGCTGGGCATTGATGCCCTCATTTCCATTGGCGGAGACGACACACTCACTACGGCGGCAAAATTCAAACTCGTTATGGACGCATTGCCCGATTCCGAAAAGCGAATCAAAGTCGTGCATCTTCCTAAAACTATCGACAACGATTATCAGGGAATCGATTTTACGTTTGGCTATTTCACTGCCGTCGAAATGCTTGCGACCGAAGTGCGGAACTTATTGGCGGATTCCGAAGCGACGGGAACCGGCTACATTGCCCAACTCATGGGACGGAAAGCCGCATGGCTCGCCTACGGTGCCTCCGTCGCTGGTGAAGGGAGTATGGTCATCGGTCTCGAAGACATTCATCAAAATTGGTATGGTTCCGAGCCGACCACTGATCCCGAAACAGGCAACGAAGTGACGGGTAAAGACGGCAAACCTCTCATGCGGCAAGTGTTCGATGTCCAAAAGGTGGTAAACCGGTGTGTTGATGTCATTCAGGCTCGTGAATCGGAAGGTAAATCGGCATACGTGGCGGTGGTTTCGGAAGGATTGGCAGAATATCTTCCGCTTTCCGAAATCAAAATGTGCTGTTCCGACGATGAATACCGGTCATTAAAGCCGGATACGTTTGGACATTTTCCGGTGTCGCAACTCAAATTCAGTAGTCGGCTTGGACGGTTGATTGCCGAAGAGTACAAGCGGCGTACCGGCAAGTCCAAAAAAATGGTGGGGTTGCAGTTCGGTTATGAGGTACGATGTCATCAGGCAACGGCTTTTGATGTGATCCTCGGTAGCCAGATTGGTGTCGGAGCGTACAGGGCACTGGCAGAACTGGATAAGAACGGGGTCATGGTTTCCGTTGGCCATACGATGGACATTGCCTATCCGGCGTTTGAGGAGTTGATCGACATGAGTCGGCTCAGAGCGCATGAGCGTCCCATCGCTGTTGGCGGTGACATGCACCAACTCGCCCGATACCTCGAAGGGTGGGTGAAAGAGTGAAACTTGAAACCGCGAAATCGGACTGAAAAAGTACCCCTACTACTAACGGGCTACAATAATGCTACAATGTGGGGTTGCTGTTTTGGCAGGTTTCCGGGACAGCACAGAACGAACACTAACCCCATTTCATTATGGCATTGAGGAGGACAGACGCACCGAGAGACAGCAGAGATAGACAACGGGTAAATGAGAGAATTCGTGTTCCCCAGGTTCGGGTGATCACCGAAGAAGGGGAGCAACTGGGTGTGATGAGTACCACCGAGGCTCTTGACAAGGCTCGACAGGCAGGACTTGATCTGGTTGAAGTGGCTGCCGACAGCAAACCTCCCGTCTGTAGGATTATGGATTACGGCAAGTACCGTTACCAGCAAAAAAAACGCCTGAGCAAACATCATGTCCATCAATCAAAACTGAAGGAAGTGTGGTTGCACCCTAAAACCGGTGAGCATGATCTTTTGGTAAAGGTCAATAAAGCCAGAGAATTCTTGACAAACAAGGACAGAGTGCAGATCGTCGTCAAATTCCGTGGGCGCGAAAACGCCCACGTCGAGGAAGGCTCTAAAATCCTCTATCGAATGATCGAAATGCTGGAAGACATCGGCAAGGTCGAAGTTCCGCCGAAGCCAGCGCACAGACAAATCCTTTGTACGCTTGCCCCGAAATGAGATCGCCATTCGGTTTTATTTGGATGCCCGCGCTTCCTCTGGATCGATATACCCGTCATCGTTTTTGTCCAACTGCTTGAAGAGCACTACCAGCCTTGGTGAAAGCGTCGGAGCAAACTCCGCTAACGAAATCTGTCCGTCGCCATTCTTGTCCAACAGGATGAACCAAGATGGTACACCTCGAAGGGTTTCCGGCAACACATGGTACGGACGCGCCGACGGAACCTGACGTTCTTCCAGCATTTTTTGATAGACATCTTCATCAACCGGTTGTTCATTCGCCTTCATCATTTCCTCCACGCTCGTTTCCGTCGACTCTGGTGATGTTTCGGTATCGGGGACTGCCGGTGCTGTCCGCCGTAAGACGGGACGAAAGACCTGCAAGTTTGTCGGGTCAAATTTATAAGGTGCTGACAGGTCACGTACAACAATGCGGTGAATGGTTCGACTTTGTCCGTAATGATTAAAGTACCAAACGAGTTCGTCTTTGGTAATGAGTCCATCGCCGTCTAGGTCGATAGCCTGCGGTGTACCGGGCATTTTTCCCCACTCTTCACGCTGTAAGACTCCATCACCGTTTGTGTCGTAACGTTTGATCATCACGTCGGCATATCGTACCACCTTTGCCGGTGCGGGGGCAAACTCCGCAGCAAACGATGCGGGGAGCAGGCAACCGATTCCCATACAAAAAACGAGCAGTGTTTTCATCTGATTTATTCAAAAATATCACTATTCCGCCGCAAGCACTCCGCCCTGATTGAAGCAGAGTGCGGTAATGACCGGGTGTTCACTGTCCACCACGACTTTACAGACAACCCCATTGGCAGTATAGGCTTCCGAAATATCCGGCATTCCGAAACCTATATCGGGAACCGTCAATGTGAATTTACCTCCCATTTCTTCCAACAGTAACATCAAGCGACCGCCGAGAACGTTTGTCAGTTCGGCAATCAAATCTTTAACGAGAGGCGTGTCTAATTCCATACTTTCGCCAGCATACATGTTTTCCATGAGGGCGTGAGCCAAACTCTGCGGGATGATAAACCAAACGGAATGGACATCAGGAGAGTTGACTTTCATGCATGCCCAGCACCATTCCGTTTGACCAGCAACCATTTCATCGAAGTCGGCTTCTTTCGGTCGGTTTTGTCCTCCTGTTACCGCATCGGCGAGGTGGGAGTCCCCCCAAGGATCAGGAGTTGATAGCGAAGCGGGATCGTTAAGGACACCACGTCCCCATACATCGTCTGCGGTCTCTGATACATTGTCGGTCCCCCAATCGTCCATTGCCGCCGGAGGCGGTTCGGAAAAGGTTGGTTCGGGACTGTCTCCCCAACTTGCTTCCGGCGAGGCAACGGCGGGTGCTACCGTTCCCCAAGCATCTGCCGGGTCTTGTGTGGCGGGAGGGGCTCCCCAGCCATTGGTGGTGCCGGTCTGAATACCAGAGGCAACTGCAAAATCATCATCTTGAGCGAACTCTTCGCCAGCAACCTTGATCGAGCAGGGAACAACGTCCGCAAATGCCATCGTTTCCAGCGTTTCTCGAACAGCGTTGTACAACAATTTGCCGCAATTTTTGGGTAACATAAACGTTTTATTGGTGTTCCAATCGAACCAACTTATCGTTCATCCTACTCTCTCAAGCGGAAAAAGTCAAGGACAAACTTTTTTGGCGGGTTGCGACAGTCTCTCTCTGATTTTTTGGAAAATCTTCCATCGGCAAACGTCATGTATAATGAACGCAGGAGTTTCCGAGACGATGCCGAAAGATTTCACGCCGCTCAAACCGGACGACCTCTGCCGATTGATCGACACCCACAGTGCAACGCTGGTGCTCTACGCCAAACAGTGGAACGCCGATGACGCTGAAGATGTCGTACAGGAAGCCTTCCTGCGGTTGGTCAAACGCGCCTCCTGGGAAGGAAAGCCGGACAATCCCGTTGCTTGGCTGTTCACCGCAGTCCGAAACGAGGCGATTGACCGGCACCGAAAGGACAAACGTCGGCAGCATCACGAAAAGCAGGCGGCAACGGAACGTCCGGTCTGGTTGGAAACACCGCCGGACGCTACGCTCCGGTTGGAAGAATTGCAGGCAACGCTCGACGCATTGCCAATGGAGCAGCGGGAAGTCGTGGTCGCACGAATTTGGGGCGGTTTGACATTCGACGAGGTTGCCGCTTTGACGGGCGATAGCCGAACGACCGTTTTTCGGCGATACAATGAGGCGTTAGAAATTTTGCGGGAGAAGTTGATATGACGAAGACGGCAGACGGCAGACGGCAGACAGCAGCAGACGCAAGCGGTGTGGGAGCACCTCTTCTGCCGTCTGCCGTCTGCTGTCTGCCGTCTGATCTCTCCCCCGAACTTTACGGCGTTGAAGCCGCTTTGGCGACGGCAACGCCGCAGATGGACGTTGCAGTCCGCGAACGAATGAAGGCGGTCGCCCTGCTGGAAACATGCCGACGCACGCAGCCGGAATTGCCGAACCTCGTCGAAACCATCGTCGATGCCGGCGAACAGGGCATTACCGTTTCACTTCGCAGGTATGTTAAGATGGAGCGGTTCCAAGCGATGGTGCTTGGCATCGTGTTCGGTTTGATTGTCGGTGCCATCGTCAACCTCGTCGGGCTGACAGTGATTTTGCGGTATTTGAAATAAACACAAGAGCGGCATACGCAAGTATGCCGGTGAGTCCTTAGCAACATGCCCCAAAACCGGCGGACTTGTGTCCGCCGCTCATGAATTATGATTTCCCTCGGTTTCCTCATTTTTGCCATTTTGTTCGTGCTGTCCATCATGCTCGGCGGGCTTGACAAACTCCCCGTGTTCTGGGACTTTAATTCGTTCGTGTTGGTGTCCCTGGGCATTGCCGGTTACACTCTCCTCTTCGGACGCAAAGAATTCGTTCGTGGAATGAAAGTGTTCTTTGCGTTTTCCTTTCCGCAGGACGACGATGCCACGAAAGCAGGTCGGTTCTTCCTGCGACTGGCAGAATTTATCCTGAGTTGGGGACTCTTCGTCATGATATTCGGGTTAGTCATGATGCTTGCCGATTTGGATCCAGATAAAGTGGGGATTGGAGTGGCGGTCTGTATATTGGGTTTTCTTTACGCAATGAGCATTGCCTTGTTTGTGTTTCTGCCCATCGGTCTGCGCCTTTCTCCATCGACGCTACCGATGTCGGGACTCTGGCGGTTTTCCATTCGGCAATGGCTGATCGCATTCTTCAGTTTTTTCCTGATACGTTGTTTGTTCGTGGTGATATTCATTATCTTGCAAGCACCGGAGCGGACAGGACCGATTACTTCCCAAGAGTTCGGCACTGTTGTTTCACGAGCGGCGTTTATGTTCAATCCTGCCGATCCCCAAGGCGATGTCCTTCCTTCTGTTGCGGACGTTGGAATGCCGCTTTATTTCCTCCAGATGCTTTGTTGTTTCTGGGACTTACCGTGCTTGGTACTGGTCGTCGGCGGTTGGTGGGCATTTCGACTGGCATCGGGAAAACGCCGAAAAATGATTGCCGCCCCGGTCGTCATCCTGATTGGTCTCACGGGGACGATTCTCGGTTGCGTACTTATGCTTTCCGATCTTGATCCAGAGTTGCTCGGTTGTGGTTTCTTGGTGAGCATGATCTCGACGCTATACGGTTTCATTGGTGCGGTGGGATTTTTGATCAGCGATATGCGGTCAAATCCGGGGACTAACGTCCCCGGCTCTTGCGCTGTGTCCCCGACTCTTTCGGAAAGCGAAGACATGGAGCAAGCGAAGCAGATCATCGACCGGGCTGTCGAAGATGTTCAGAACCGCAGTGTTCGATAGTCTTGAAAATACCACTTGATATTTTATACTCAAGAAAAAGCATCGACTCATAGACAATGATCTGCGTTACCATCGCCTGCGGGACTCATACCCGGATGATCACGGAACACGAGCGGCTCGCCGAAGAAGGGATCAAATTGGTCGAACTTCGGCTCGATTTTTTGCGCCGTGAACCGGATTTGAACCGGCTCGTTCCCCCTCGTCCCACCGCCACCGTTATTACTGCCCGGCGGCAGCAGGATGGCGGACTTTGGCGGGAATCCGAAGAAAAGCGGCTCACGATGCTCCGAACCGCCATTTCTTTGGAGCCGGAGTTTGTCGATCTCGAAGTCGATATTGCTGACCAGATTGCACCCTTCGGAAAAACCCGGCGTATCATCAGTTACCACAACACGGAAACGATGCCGGAAGACCTCGTCGGTTTACTCCGCGAGATGTCGGCGAAAAAGCCCTATTTCATCAAAATTGCCGTTACGCCGAAAACCGTCGACGAGATGTTTCATTTTTTGACGTTCATCCGGCAGAAAAACGAAAACGGTAAAAAACTGCTCGGCGATAAGGCAATCCGAGTCGTCGGAATCTGCATGGGAGAAATGGGCAAAGCCGCCCGAATTCTCTCGAAGAAATTCAGTATGCCTTACACGTATGCGACGTTTTCCGAAGACCGCGTGATTGCACCAGGAATGCTGACTTACAAGGACCTGCTTGATCTTTATCATTACGACCAAATCAATCAGGAGACCGTCGTGTATGGAATCATTGGCAATCCGCTGGGACACAGTTTGAGTCCGCTGGTTCACAATCGGGCTTTTTTGGGTCAGAACATCAATGCCGTCTATGTTCCCTTTTCGATTGACGACTCCAATGTTGCCGGACTTATACGGCTTGCTCCGGAATTGGGCTTGCACGGGATCAGCGTTACGATTCCGCACAAGGTTGCCGTGATGGATCATCTGACGAAGATGGATCCTGCGGTGGAACGAATCGGCGCGTGCAATACCGTCGTGTTCCGCAACGGGGAGCGGATTGGATACAACACCGATTACATTGCGGCGGTGAGCGGTATCGAATCGGCACTGGGAGGTAATTTTTTGGACGAAGAAAGCGTTTTGAAAAATAGAAAAACTCTCGTTCTCGGTTCAGGCGGTGCAGGAAAAGCACTCTCTTACGGACTCGTCCAACGCGGTGCAATGGTAACAGTCACGGATATTGATGCAGAACGGGCGGTGGAACTTTCCCGGCATCTTGGGTGTGAGTATGTGAAGTGGGAAGTGCGTGAGTCCGTGCAGCCGAGAATCGTGGCAAACTGTACGCCGATAGGCATGCACCCGAATGTCGATGCAACACCGTACCCTAAACATTCACTCCATTCAAGCATGTTGGTGTTCGATGCAGTCTATAATCCTGAACATACTCTGCTCATCAAGTCGGCGCAAGACAAGGGATGCAAGGTCGTAACAGGCGTGGAAATGTTTGTCGGGCAAGCGTGTTATCAGTTCAAACTCTTCACGGGACAGAAAACCTCTGCAACGAAGATGCGAAACCTTGTTAAAGAAGCGATAATGAGGATAAATCTGGAATAGGTTCGTTCGGGGAAATGGACATCATGAGTTTTACATTCCAGTCTGCTCGCAAGTTTTCGTTCAGAGTTGATCAGGTAGGTTGCCGACCTCCGGACATTTCAAGGGTGCCGTAACCTTCAGCAACATTTCGCAACCACTCGTAACCTGCCGTAAACATAAGGGGTTACGGCTTCCCCTTCCTAACCGTTTACTGCTCTATTCAGCCCATTTCTGCGGGTTACAACAGTAGGTAAGGCAGTAAAACGGTTGTTCTCACCTGCGTTTCCCCGCAGCAACAGCATAATCCTCGTCCGTCACCATCAGATAATATTGCATCGCAGTTTTCGTCGAATGGCCAAGCCAAACGCTTTCCTTCTTCGCTCCGTACTCGTTGCATACCTCTGTTGCCCGACTCGCCCGCATATTGTCAAATGGACGGGGTATGGTGCCAATTCCCGCCTTTTTAGCAATACGGTTGAAACAGGCAGCCAAGTTCTTGTGAGACCGATTGACGACAAACTCCTTGTCCTCATTGCCTTGCCGCAACTTATCCAGTTCCGCCACTATCTCCGGGAACAAAGGCACCTCACGCTCATACATCTTTCTGTTCTGCCGCATCTTGGAATTCAATGCACGAAAACGGTCATTCTTTGCTCCACCGATGTCCGACCAACGCAACGACTTGATTTCGTTGGGGTGAAGTCCACCAATGCGGGCGAGGGTGATAATAACCCGCCATTCTTGGCTTGGACAGGCATCCAATAGTTTTCGGTACTCCGCTTGGGTAATGAACCGGTCCCTATCCTCATTGCGATAGGAGCCACGCCCTACGCCATCTAACGGGCTGTTGATCAGCCATTTATGCTCCTTTGCCCAATTAAACACCGTTTTGGCTTTGGTAATCGTTCCGGTAATGGTTGCATCTGCATACTTGCCACAATCCTGCAAAAACGACTTCCACTCCCTCATCCGGTCTTGGGTCAGTTCTCCAATGAGTTCATCGGGTTTGAAAAACATAAAAAACCGTGCTTGGGCGTGGATATAGGTGTTCAAAGTCGGCTCGTGCATATTGGGGCGGGCTTGTAGGAATGCATTCCACAATTCCTTGACCGTGCGTTTCAGGGGCAGGTGATACAGTCCCAGCCGAGTGAGCTTTCTCTGTATCTCCGGCGGAGCATTCTCTACCCATGTCTTCACTGTCGGGTCTTGCCTTGGGTCATTGTTGACCCTCTTGTCTACCAAAACTTCAACGGTATCTTTGAGTTGCAAGGCAATGCGTTCCTTGTACTTGCGACCACTCAAGGTAATCGTCTGCTTGCGGTGGTGTTCGTCCCTAAATTGGAGTTCCCAGCCACCATTGGTTCTTTTCTGTAGTGTAGCCATATTCTTTCTCCTTTCCTAGCGGCTTCACTACCAGCATTACTGGCATCCATTGTAGCAGAACGCAGGGGAAGTCAAGCCCTTCTGTACCCGCCCTTGATCAATAGGCAAGTTGATGTAGGATTCAGCACCATTAATAATTATTAGACCGATACACCTCTCGTTCGAGAGGATGTACGTCATGTGCTATGACGGTCATGTATAGCGCCCTCTCCAATAAGAAAGGAGGTCGAGCCATGATCAATTTCGTCATGAGCCTCGTGGCTTCGGTTGTAGCCAGTGTTGCCGTAGAACTAATTAAACTACTATGGCAACGCAAAAATCAACCATGGACTCGACAAATTACCATTTAGTATGTGCTTTTTTGACAAAGTACGATTGCCTTATTTCTTCAACTTTACTATCCACGACAGGTTCTACCCTATCTTTCAAACACTTCCATGCAGCGATCAAGTCGTCAATATCAAGAGATTGGTTAAATCGGATAATACAGCCATCTAACTTGTCGTAAATCTCACATGCCTCTTGATCATTAAGAGCCTCGATATGCTGTTCCACCGATGCCCTAATACATTTGAATCTGTATGGGAAACAATCGCACACCGTTCGTAACGATACAACTGATCGCCAAAGATCTCTAAATCGCGCTCTCATCTTTGTTTCTTGTGTAAAAACTCTTCCAGGCAGTCCCTTGTAAACAGTACCAGTTTGCCATTACGCAACGGCTGTATATCTCCGTTTCTTACCCTGTTATAAAGAGTTTTCTCACTGCATCGTAAGAATTGTGCAGCCTCTGGGTATGTAAGATATTTCGTTTCTTCCTTCGTTTCTTTCATATTCTAACCTTTCAAATTCAATGGCAGCAAGCCCAATATTCACTTCGCTCGTACTTCATTTCCAAACTTTCTCTCATCGGATCCGTAATCTATCTTTTGGTAGCAATAGTGGTGGCAGTATGGACATTTTTCTACCCTGTGAGAGTCAATGTTCACAACTCTATTACCCCGAATGTCATTTGGCAAAATACCGAGTGCACAACACCATCCGAAAATCAAAACGGAAACCAATATCAAAATTATAACAAGCATGAGTAGTATTATACATATCTCAAAGCATTTTTCGGAAATGCTATTTGCCACAGTGTATATCGTTTCTTTCATATTCATGCCTTTCAAATTCAATGGCAGCAAATGCAATATACATAATATCACAATATGCACAAGAAGTCAATCCCATACATACAACAACCCCATTGCTCCAATTATCTATCAGAACAACAGGGTCATCTATTACCACGATCTGCTAATTAGCATGGTTTAGTATGCACCAAGCAACAGGAACGAGTCCATTACTGCAAACCCTGTCTCCATCCAACCATAGTAGCCAATGGTCTGACTTCTGTGGGTGTAGCTGCTATTATCAGGGAAGGTTTCAAGACCTGGGTTCCTGATGGGCATCTTGGCATACTGTCCGGTGTTTCTACCATCCATACCAAGCACAAGTTCTTTAGTAGCGGCTGGCAAGTTTAATCCCATTCCGCCCTCGGTGGTATCAAGAGTCAGCAATTGCTGCAACGGTTGACCAATACCGAGGTCTTCATGTTCATGAATATCAATACCGAAGAGGTTGGCAATCGGAATACCGTCACGCTTGGCAAACATCTGCGTCCGCACCGACTCTGGTACAAGGGAAAGATCCCAAGACCTCATGCTTGCTGCGGCTTCAGGACTGATATAAAGGTCGGTCAGCTGGAATCCACTAGAGGTCATGTTACCACCGCCATTACGCTTCATAAACACCTGCATCAGACTAATGAGCCGTGGTGTCAACTGGTATACCGCAGCGGTATCATCGGCAACCACGATATTACGGTAGTAAGCCGAGGCTGCCAAAAGACTCCATCCATCAGAATTGAGTTTCTTTGTATATCCATTCCTATACACCTCCAATCCACGGGAGAGGATATCCCACCGTGCCTGTTCGATGTGTCTGATCCAGAAGTCAATGGTACTACCAATGCGGTACGTAGTCACCTTCACCGAACCAGAGTGTACATATCTCTGGGGTAAATAACCCAGATCAGGAATAGTATATGCCCAAAACTTATCCCTATCAGTCGCCTGATAAAAGTCAATCGGGAAATCAATCTCGACACCCTTGGCAACGGGAACCACTTGGAAAATATCTCCAATGGTATCTTCATCCAACGGACCAGAACGAATAGGCTCTTTGTCGGTATAGATAATCTCCGACTTTACCTTATCAAACTGTCCTGTCATCGCATATACAATATCCGCCCATGCAGCCTGTCCTTCAGGACTATTGGGATTATCAGCGACCGTCTTGAGGAGTGCATGCTCCCACGCATATTTTACTGGATCACTCCAGTCAAGCAGTTGTTGCGAACGTGCTCTGTTATCAACTCGATTGTTCATATTTTATCTCCTTGTTGGTTAGAATTATAGTCCTTTCTGGCGGCCATAAGTCGGAATATCAATATAAACACGAGCATAGCCATTAGCATCTTTTTCCGATTGGAATGTCCCCACGCATGGGCTGTCATTCACCAGAGTAAAGTATCCATTCTCATCGTAGTAGGCAGGTTTACCGGCAATACTAACAGCAGATGCCGCATCACTAGCCAGACAGCGAGTGTTGCAATATCCGTCTTTATACACTGCCACCTTACTGCCTACCATGACCACTTCAAAGTCACTCATGTCCATTGACATGCGAGTATTATCGTACTCTATGACTTCTTGCATAATCAAACCAGCCGGGATAGTATCAGCAAGGGTTCCTTGCGGCGGACCCACCTCGGCATTAGGGTCATCCCATAGCGACCCAGTGGGCCAGCTCCGAACACACACTATCGTTCCATCTTTGCAGGGGGTGTAGCAATAGAAGCTAATATCACTGCTGCTAGGATGAAAATTACGTTCTGGAAGTAAATTTCTTACCATTGTATCTCTCCTTTATGTTATTAAGTTGATGTTATTGATTCGACTTCTTCGGCGTAGCAGCAGAGAACGAATTAAAAAGACTTGCTTTAGATTTCTCTTTGCACTTCTCTTTTTCGTCTTCTTTCTCCTTGGCACTAGTCTGTTCAGTCGGCTGCATCTTCTCAAGCATCTCGGCACTGATTTTGCCATCCTTCTTGAGTTGTTCGAGTGCCGCTTTGGTTCTATGAGACTCAATTGCAGTGGATGCAACAGCCTTGAACTGTTCGTCATTGAAGCTGGCGTATGTCTTGATAAACGCATCAACTTCTTTGGCTTCAATACCCTCTTGCAAAAGCATCGCTTGACGCTGGGCGGTCTGTTGATTTGCCTTCAATTCGGCAAGTTCTTTTTCAATAGACTCGATCTTTGCAGCCTTTTCCTTCTTATCCTTCTCGTCCTCTTCCTTCTCCTTTTTCGCAGCCTCCAACTGTTGATGAAGTTCTGCTTTCTCCTTCTCGTCCTTCTCCTTTTCCTTTTTGGCTGCTTCGAGTAGCGTCTCGTACTCTTTCTTGCCAAATTCAAACTCCGAAATAGACTTTTCGGCTTTCACCAATTCATCTTGAGTTTTCTCAAGCTTGGCTTGGAGCTTATCGTTATCTTTTTCAAGTTTGTCGGCAGTTTGTGCCTTTGCAAGCACGCCCGCATATTGAATAGGATCAATATCACTCATCTTTTTATCTCCTTTGTTGTTAGTATTGCCAACAGTAATCCTGCCAGCTGCCAATTTGTTACTATCAGCCGCCTCCTTATTGTTAGCAGCACCAAGTTTCGGTTTGAAACTTTTAGTGAGTATTATCGAATCAGGATTAGCCGGGTTAGTAACAAAGCCTTTTCCTGTAAATGTAATATCCCTTAAAGCTCTACCTACTCTGTAATAGTCCTTTACTTTTCCATCACTATCTTTTACTGTATGTACCCCTGGTCCTCCAAGCCATCTCAATAGTCCAGACATCCAAGCAGTATCCTCATTTCGTACTACTATCTTTACTGTCCCCGTTGACTCATCTAATAACGCATAATCGAACTCCTCAAAATGAGCCTCCATACTCACTGCCATCTCATCAGCCTCTATTGCCAAAATCAACTTGTTGATCTCGCTTTGATACATAGAACCAAGATCACGATAGATCTTCAAAGGATTTTCTATTCAGCCTGTTAGTATAATGCCTTGCATTTACTATATCATCAGGTAGTAACTCCCTAGTAAATGCCACCTGCCCTTTAGAGTAATTGATAGTAACATTTGGCTCTGTTACTCCGTTTACTGTTACAATAGCCGGGGTAGGGATGACATTGCCAGCATCTATGCGTCTAGGTGCCCAATTCTGTATTGGGGAGTTCCAAACCATCAAATTGGTAGTACCATCACTAGTGTCAGGGTGTAATACCGAGGTTCTTTCTGGAATGATGCTCCCGATGTGTAAAAAAGCATCTTCAAGATACATTTTCAAATTTATCTCCAAAAGATTGGAAATGCCGTCATTGTCATAACGAGCACAATTTTTGAATCCTGACATTATATTTTCTCCCGGATATGATTGGTTGCTATGTTGTATATTTCATCATGCACATCAATTTGCAATCCTTCAAAATACTCGTTCATGAATGATGCAGGGACAACTGTCATAATCATGTCCTGTACCCCAGGAATATCTATCATGACATTAAATCCCTTATGGGCTAGTGGTTTAGCCTCTGACTCTACAAAATCAAATACTATAGGGTTCTCTTCATTATCAAAAATATCAAGAACTCTTTTCACTTCATCATCACTTGCGGCAGCCTCTTCCATCAACATGGCAAGACGACTCTTGATATCATCTGTGATTGCCGGAAGTGCTGTGTTGATTGCTTGAGTCAACTTGTACTTCGCAAGTTTTTGAGCAGCCTGCATCACAGATTGACCTTTTTTCATAGGATGTTAATTCGAGAATTTTGGAAAATTTCCTATTTTTCTCAATTTCCCTGACTATCTGTATTAGACCGTTGCTAAGTCACCCCGTTGCTGTAGTCAAAAGTTGATGTAGAATCCCAAAGACATCAACAAAAAGAAGAATCCCGATGCCAACGAAAGAATATCAAATCCAAACAAATGCCGCAAATCGTCCAAGATGTCAACAAGAATTTCATAGAAATTCACAGAATTTTAGTTACTAGTCTGTCCCCCTCTTGTGAGTCACTTATCAAGTATTCCATAGCCGGAATTAGGTGGATCATCAATCAAAAACGTGTAATTGCAATGTCTACAATGCCAGTAACGAGATTTGTACTTTTCGCTGTAATTTGATCCAAATGTATGTATGGCTGTACTCACATCTGTGCTCTCATCCACCTCCGGTATCAATCGCTGTATAGATTTTGTCTTTTTACAGTGTGGACAAATTGATGTGTACTCAATCGAAGAGATAGTTGGTACAGTAGACTTCCGTTTTGCTGATCTACACTTACCTGCGCGACGTGAATTAAAATATCGACGTATAGTCATAATATATTCAACTACTCTACAGCGTCAACCCCATTGCACAATCTGTAAGTGATACTCCGTGGACAGAAAACGAGTGGCGGTGCCTCTCCTCACCGCCACTCAAACAAAAACATTGAAAATCATACCTAGGGAATGAAGACCTAGGACACAATGCTTCGCTGACAAAGAAAGCAGTGGACATCATGGACAGTGTAATTACATTGTTACCCATTACATTTGCAAATGGCTTGACAATTAGTCCGCCATTCTGACCCTGACAGACGGTAAGTGGCATAGTCTGTCATTTCTTCCCTTGTCAACAGATATTAGCCCGCTAGAACTCCCTGCGTTCTCTTATTTTGCACCACACTCACTGCATTTCCTTCGACCTCGTAAAGTCCATCCGCCAAGTGCACCTAACCCAAGTCCTATAATAGCCAACGTTGCTGGTTCAGGTGTCATTGTTGTTACTGGCAGATCCTCCGGTTCTTCTGGTTCATTGGGTACTGGATTAGGATTATACGGTATTGACCGAGGGCTGTCAAGTGGTGTGTTTAATGAGTTAATAGGTTGCAATACTGCAATGGGTGTTTCTGTACCATCTTCTTCTAATTTAGTCAGTGTGATAGGTTCTTCTAGCAATACTAACGTAGACGTACCACCGGGTGTCATGGCACAAGTTGTTTGCGATGTGTCTTCCGGTGCATCATCCATTACCAAATCCTCCAGTTCACTACCATCCCCTAAACTCAGGGAAAAGGTAATAGGTTGAATGCTACGGACAGAGTCGGCATATACGTTGCAGCACATAGTTCCTGTCAAAAATACCGCAATAAGTGTTAATGTTTTGTACATGGTAATTGAATATTGTCTATGATCCTCTAATCCATAGTAGTCCATTATTTCAATAGATTTGCTCGCAGAGGGGATAGTAACTATTGACAACAAAGGAAAACGAAGATGAATATGATTCAATATCCGAAAAGACCTGTGGATGAAGAAGACAAACCTCAAAATGACGGCTTCGATACGACATATATTGGAAAATTATTTCAAAATGGTAGTGCCTATGCGCATGTCAGGTACATGATCGAAATGAGCCGTAGGCATCCGGTGCTGTACTGGATTTGGTATCGGTGGTGGATTCCATCATTGTTACATGAGGACGAACGCAAACGCCTTGACCACTGGAGAACACTGTGTCTCAAATATGAATTCAGACCGTACTGGGCGGACTTTGCTTTGTACCATCCGGTTCAATTTCTCATGTTCCTATTGTTATGGAGGACACTTCGCATAAAACTTATTATAGAGTTCCCAGTAAAGTTGTTCACCATTGCTATTAAGAAGATCGGTAGGATTGGCAGGGATCGTTGCACCAAAGATAGCACTGACTACATGCGGACTAAGGACAAACTCGTCATACAGGACGGCAACATGTCATCGAACGGAGTTGCTATCACATGATAAGGCATTCACGTACATTTCCGCAAGGTTCTTGCCGTAAGCATTCCCTTTCAAATAGGAATTAGGTGTACTTTGTAGAAAAAGATTGAATACCTCAAGCATGATTCGTTCGTCATATCTTGGGTAAAATGCCATTACTTGTTTCCTTTGGAAAGGGGTCAGTAGCAACAGGGGGTATGAATTTTAGAAATGTCAGTCAAGAGCAGTTTCTAACTTCTCCACAGATGAATAAAATCCGCCACAGCTAAAACATGAGACGAAACACAAAAATGGCGAGATCACTCATCATGAATGACCTCGCCTGCAACAGAAAAGGTGCTCTCTGTTATTTTTTCATTCTTCGTGCAAAGCCAAGACCGGCAAGTCCAAGTCCGAAAATCAACATCGTGGCAGGTTCCGGTGTGGCAGTGGTGCTTTCAAATGGTTCTCTATTCGGCGAACCCGTTACCGAAATCAGCGTTTGACTGACTGTCTTGCCACCCTCGGCAACATACACCGTCAAATCGTAGTCCACATAATCGCCCATTCCAATCGTACTCCAATTTACATCACCAAGCACTGCATTCAGTAACGCATTCGTGGCATTCACGACCGCCATATTGTAGTTGGCAGTCAAGCGGAAAGAACCTTCCAAAATGTTGTAGTTGTCCGTCTCTTCGTGCAAAATCGACCAGATCGACAGTTGGATTGCCTGGGCATACACACTGTCCAGGATATTGCCGTCAAGGTCAAAGGCAGTAGCGTAAGAATGTCCGAAAAGATCATCGATCCGGCTCTTTTGAACATCAGAGTAAAAGTCAATCGTGGAAGACCCCATTGCAAAGGCATTGTATTCTTGTCCAGCGGCAGAGCCGTAAGCGGCAGTGGTCGAGGTGAAAAAGTCTCCGCAGAACAAGAGAAAATCTTTTTGTTCGGTGGTATTGTTGGTGACTCGCATCGGGGTCACATAAACGTTTTCTTGAATGCCGCTCCCATTGAGGGTGGACCAAGTGGTTTGGGCAACGTTTCCAGTGAGAAAATCTGCACGGACACTGGCGACCAATGCGAATATAACAAATAGCACAGATAAAGTCAGGTTAAAAAGCGGTTTCATAGTAGCACCTTTAATTTTGTTTGAGTTCGGAAAGCATCTTGCATTTCCTTGATTCACTTATGCAGCAGAAAACGTGCCAAACGGGTCGGAAGTGAGAAAAGCGGGCAGAATTTTGGTTTTTTGGCTGTTTATGGGAAAAGCACCAGTGTTTTTCATTGAAATTCGTCGGCGGAAACGGGGAGTATCGGTATTTTATTGGCAAAATTGTGTAGCGTTTTGCAAAAAGTGTAGCATTTTGCGGCAGACAATTCGTAATGCTCATGCAAAACTATTTCCTTACGAAAAAATAATAGCCGAGTCCGATACCCCATAGCCCAAGAACCGTCCCCAGTCAACTACCTCCGATTGAAATTTGCTCACTCATTGGACAAATCGCCTCCTGTAACGGATGACCCCTGGGTGCACTCCAAAAATACGAGAGAGCTCTTGATCCGTTGCGTAAGGGTAATTATCAAGACACTCTCGTAAAACATTGCCGGGACCAACAGATTGTCCGCAAACACATTTGCCTCTAGTTCCATTGGTGTTGGCTCGACGGCACAGGTATTTCTCATCATAACAGAATAATTTTGCACAAAATCTGCGTCCTCATGGTGAGCGAGCAGAAAATGACCGAGTTCGTGTGCAATCGTGAAATTCTGTCGGAAGGGAGTATCCTCAGCATTGACAACGATTTTTTTGTTGGGAACATCAATATACCCAGCCACACATCTGGCGTTTTCTGGTCCAAAGACAGCACTGATAACCTCAAAACCATATGCATTTGCCAAGCGAGAGGCGACAACAGGCGGTTGCCAAATCCTGTGCGTTTCAAGAACAGACAACGCCCGGCTTTTGACTCGACTTTCGTTTATCTCGGAAGTAATCATTGTTGCCATTGTAACTCTACCTTGTTAAGGACGGTTGCCATTCTAGCAATATTTTACATAACGGCAAGTCCGCCACTCCAAAATCTACCGGTTATTAACCCCGCACCCGGATCAACCGACAATTTAGCCCAAAATTCCCTACAAAACAACAAAAATCGACATCAGGCAGTAACGCTGGCAGTAAAGCCAAAAAAATGTCTGTTTCGTTCTGTAAATACAAGGGTTGTCAAAGCCGACCTCCGGGCGGCAACGTCGGCGGTAGCCGACTGGGGACAAACACGTTAGGCTCAAGTGCGGAGTACCGCACCTTTCTCGCTCTATCGCACAAACTTGTAAGCGGACTACCGCACGGGGCAGTCCGGTGGTGTTTTTTTGTCCAGACATCGTGTAGAATATCCCGATATGGAAGGTTCAATCTAAACGCAATGGAACGCTCCCTCGATCTCTCTCTTTCCCGAAGTATTCAGGCTTGTCGGCAATTAACGACATTGTCTCAGTCCAATTTTGTACCTGCTTTTGCGTTGCTCCCCGCCGCCAAGCGGCAAGCCATGGAAATCTTGTACGCCTATACCCGTTTCACCGATGACATCGCCGACCTGCCCGACTTTTCCCCGGAAGGAGTCACCGTCATGGTTAGTCCTCGTCGGAAAAAACAAAAATTCAATCAGTGGGTCAGTGCGTTGGAAGCCGTTCTCGGAAAAGTCGGCGACGAAAATGTTCCCCAAATTGATCCGAATGATGATCAGGCATTCCAACGTATTGCCGAACAATTCCCGGGATGTGCCGGTTTGGTTCTTTTACCCGCCCTCAAAATGATCGTGGATAAATTTAACATCCCGCGCGAACCGCTTTTTCACCTTGTCGATGGGGTCGAGTTGGACATGGAACCAAATCCTTTTGCGACATTCGACGACAGTGTGGAGTATTGTCATCAGGTTGCTACTTCCGTAGGTTTTGCTTCGCTTGCTATTTGGGGGACAACGGAGCCGCTCTTTTCGGAATCGGTGGTCAAAGCGGCGAAGGCGTGCGGAGTGGCGTTTCAGTGGACAAATATCATTCGGGACATGCAGGAAGACTATCAAAATGGACGCATCTACTTGCCGCAGTCAGAATTGCAACGTTTCGGATTTACAGACAAACAATTTGGCTCGATTCTGGATGGCGAAGGATGGGCTGCCCAAAAAAAACCGCCCAAAAGAGGGGAGGTGAATGACCAGTATTCGCACCAAAGTATGCTCAAGGAGATGGAAAACTTCGAGGAAAAATTTCTCAAATTGATGACGCACCAGTTACGTCGTTGTGAAGTCTATTATGAACATTCACTACCGCTTTATAAATTGATTCATCGGAACAGCCGAAGGGCATTTGGTTTGATGTGGAACTATTATTACTCGCTCTATCGGAAAATCTGCAAAAATCCTCTGCTGGTAACAAAAAAAGCCCGCGTTCAATTATCTTCTTATCGGAAATTGCGGCTTTGGCTCCATTGGCGGTTTATGCCATGCCTGAAGTTGCGTTAACCCTGTTACCCATTACGCGAGATTTTCGGTGTACCAGTTGATCGCCCGTTCCAAACCTTCGTCGAAATAGACAAGTGGAGTGTAGCCGATTTTCTCTTTCGCAAGGCTCACATCGGCAAGCGAATGTTTAATATCCCCAACTCTTGGCGGCAGGTAGTCCGCTTGAATATCACTCTTCATGAGCGACTTCAATTTTCCGAGAATTTGATTGAGCGAGACAGCAGAATTACAGGCAATGTTCACCGGCGCACCGTTGCAGTGTTCGGCGGGGGCGTGAGCGGCAAGCCAATTTGCCCGGCAAACGTTTTCGATATAGCAAAAATCCCGGGTCTGTTCGCCGTCGCCGAACACTTGCGGACGCTGTTTCCGAATGATATTGATGACAAATGCCGGGATGACTGCCGCATAAGCCCCAAAGGGGTCTTGATGAGGACCAAACACGTTAAAATAGCGAAGACAAACGGTTTCCATTCCGTAAGCGGCAGCGTATGCCTGCATGTAACACTCACACGCAATTTTATTAGCGGCATAAGGACTGATCGGCACGGGACACATCGTTTCCAATTTCGGCGAAAGAGGATTGTCGCCGTAGGCGGCACTGGATGCGGCAAAGACGACCCGCTTGATTCCGGCGGCACGAGCGGCTTCCAGTACGTTGATCGTGCCGTTGACGTTCACGTCGTGAGCGGTACCGGGATCGGCAACGCTGGCGGGAACGGAAGCCAGGGCGGCTTCGTGAAAAATTGCCGATACGCCCTGAACGGCACGGTCGAGCGTTTCCCGATGGCGAATGTCTCCTTCAATCAATGTAATTTTGTCGAGGATTTCCGTCAGATTTTCCCGTTTACCTGTGGAAAAATTGTCGAGAACAACGACTTCGTGTCCTTCATGGAGAATGTGTCGAGCGAGATTGCATCCGATAAAACCTGCGCCGCCTGTGATGAGGTATTTCATAGTACGTCAAAATGGAATAAAAGTTCCATTTTCTCCGAAGGGCGGTGAAGAGTCAAGCGTGGGTGAACGACAAATAAAGGTATAAGGGCGAACAGTATATGGTGAACCGCTTGCGAGTACGTCCCAAGCCGATTAGAATAAATACCATGACAACCGTTTTAGAAACGACTTCCGTTCCCGGTGTGCGGCTATTGTACCGCCTTGCCGTGCTCCTCGCCGCCATCAGTGGGGCGTTTTGTCTCCTCTTTTGTGTTCTCCTTGCGATTAATTACCACGGATTCCTATTTCCCGAAAGCAGAACCGTCCCCCATATGGAGACATTTCCAACAAATGACCCTCCCTATCGGAAACCTGGGAGCGACTCCTATAACCGATTGCCGACCGATTATCAGTCTTTTCTTGCTCTTCGGCATGCACTGACGCAAGACCGGCAGAATGAAACGCTCAAAGCACAAATCCGGCAACTCGACCTCGAATTGCGAGGCAATTATTTCAAACGCCGAGAAAATATTCACTTTGCGTCCTTCTTTTTGTTCGCTTCGTCGATCCTGTTTTTCGCCGCCGTTCGCACCGCCGCCGTATTGAATCGCCACATTCCCAATCCTACCGAAAATATTTCACGACGTGAAAAAAGGAGTTCCTGGGGCTTCGTCGCTCTTGTCGCCTGGCTGATGCTCTTTACAGGACTCTACTTGGGACTCATACTCGTGCCGCCGCTCCAAATGGAGCAGATATTCCTCGACAAATTGGTTGCCGAGTCAAGCATGACCGCTCTGCCGAGCAAGGACGATACACCGCCACCAACAGCAACACCAGCAGCAGCAGCAAAAATCGTCCTCACGGGAGAAATCCTCGCCCAAAATTGGGTTTCTTTCCGCAATTTCGATGGAAACGGTGTCGGTTTCTCCGACAATCCGCCGACTCGCTGGGACGGTAAGACAGGAGAAAACATCCTTTGGAAATCCGAAGTACCGCTACCCGGCAATTCGTCCCCTGTCATTTGGGGCAATAAACTATTTTTGACCGGTGCCGACGAAGAGACACAAAAGGTTTTTTGTTTTCACATTGAAAACGGCGAACTCCTCTGGACGGCAGATGTTACCCGACCGGAAGCAAGGGTGGGTAAAGTGATGGAGGACACCGGCTATGCCGCTCCCACGGCAGTGGCGGACGGTCAGCATGTGTATGCGATGTTTGCCAATGGTGAATTGATTGCCCTCGATTTCAGTGGAAATCTTGCTTGGCGGAAAAGCTTTGGAATTCCCGATAACCACTATGGTTTTGCGAGTTCTCCTGCCCTCTATTTTGACCGGCTGATTGTGCAATTTGATGACGGCGAGCAATCCGAAAGTTACTCGCGACTGGTTGCCCTTGACGTGACCAATGGAGATACTCTCTGGGAGACTCGTCGAGAGGACGTGCATTGTTCCTGGGCATCGCCGACGATCAAAAAAATCGGCGATGCGTACCAGATCATCACTTGTGCCAACCCCTTTGTGATTGCCTACGATCCTGAAAACGGTGAGGAAATCTGGCGATGTAAATGTTTGCAAGGTGATGTGGGACCATCGGCAGTTTCGCTCGGAAACGTTGTTTTGATTACGAATGAGGGCCCTCGAACGTCGGCGATTGATGCTGCCGGATCGGGAGACATTACGGCAACGCATGTCCTTTGGACGGGGGCGAATGCGACGCCGGATACACCGAGTCCCTTGGCAACTGAAGATTATTGTTTGACGCTCAGTTCCGGGGGCTATCTGACGGGCTACGATCCGAAGGTGATTGACCCCAATAGAAAAAGGGCGAGGTATTGGGAACTAGAAGTCGGCGACATGGCAAATTTTTATTCTTCGCCGCTTCGGGTGGGAACGTACATCTATGCCTTTGATATGACGGCGAAGAATCCAAGAGCGTTCGTGATTGACTTATCAAAAATTTCTGTTGCCGAGGATGGTTCGTTGACCGAGGAGTCTGCCGCCGCAATGATTCTTTCGGAGAATCCGATGCCGGAACCATGCGTGACGAGTCCGGCGGTGTTGAATAACCGGCTGTACATAAGGAGCAAGACGACACTCTACTGCATCGGCACTTTTTAAGGGGCGGTGTCGAGGTCTTCGTCCACTTCTGGTTCGAGGGCGACCCAACGGACGAGCCGACACACAATCGGTCGTTGTCCGTCGGGAACGTTTTGGTGTACCGTTACCGCAATTTCTATCAGGTAATCGGCAACGTCGATAATTTCCACTGAGTAGAGCCAAAGCACCGTGCTACTGCCTTCGGTAACGGCGTGGGTATCCGAGATGATGTCTTGCCTATCAAAACCCACTGGAACATCAAATACTGGTTCCAACTCGATAATACCGAGTCTGACCTTTGCCAAAATGCTTTCTGCCAAGAGTTCTGCCTGTATGAGGTCGCGTGCTATTCGGGCATTTTGGAATGAAATTCGTGCCAATTCGCCGACCATCGCCACAGCTCCGCCCAATAGGGCAAGAGAAAGAATGACCTCCAAGAGAGTCATTCCTGTCCTTTTTGGTCGGCTCGTATATCTCATCGTACTCAAAATGATGCAAAATTTCCAAGTCGGCACTCCGCTCTGGGGTGTGTCATTCCTTGCGATGGCAGGAATCCAGAGAAACGGGCTTGATACTTTACGTCTGGATTCCCGCTCGTGCGGGAATGACGGTCTATTGCTTTCAAACGAAAATCTTACTTAAACGGCAATGGCGAAGTATAAAGACCGGGCACAACTTGCGTGGAGTGGTACATCTTCATCCCCAAATAATTACCGAAGGCTTCCCAAAGGACATTGCCGAAATGCTCCTGCACAACACCGACATGATGCGGGAACTGTTGCAGAAGAACGTTGCGGTACAGTGATTGCAGGTTCGGAATGCGGCACCAGCCGTAACATCCGAATGTTTCGGAAGCATTATCTTCGAACGCCGCCTCGGCAATGACGGCATGCCACTGAGAATCGACATCCTGTGTAATGCGAAACAACGTGACCGGACCGGGTTTGGCAACAAAATGCACCGTACCATACGAGTTCCCTGGGGGAGCGTCCTGAATTTCCATAGCAGCCATGCGGACGGGCGTTTTTGCAAACGCACCGGGAAAGACACCGCAATGCCACATCGTCGCAAGTTCTGCGTCTTCGTTGTGTAAATTGTTCCAGTCTGCAAGACCCGCTGGCGTTCCAGCGGCAAGGACCGCCGCATGCATCGACATGGTGCCGAGAATATCCGATTCGCATGCACATGGAAAACCATCGTTGCCGAGACGACTCATCGCCAGGCATGAACAACAACCATAGTTATATTGGATGGAAGTCCAGCACTGAATACCGAAACCGTCGATTCCATGCCGTTGCTGGAAACGCCGCAGAAACAACTCGAATTTGGCACTGCGTTCGACTCCCTGCGACGAACATTGAGAACAATCGGCGTATTGTTTTGTGGCTTCAACAAGGTTGCGGAAATCGGGATCATCGTCTTTGATCTTGTTGGTCTCGGCAAACGCATCGGATAAATCGCACACAACGGCGGTGGGTCCCAGTTGTTGCAGTTTCTTTTCACTGTAACGGCACGTCCAGAAACAATCGGGACGAATCCCGATTTGGGCATATCGGGCATTTTTAATGCCGCTGACCACACGGCAGACGCGTTGAAACCAATCAACATCAGCCGCAAATGACGCATCTTCGGGAAAACAGATCGGCGTTGGGGCTACGGAATATTTGGCACCGATTTGTCGTAAGACATCACACAAGGAAAGTAACCCGCAAAACGAATCGCGGCGAACGGAGTCCATCGTGAGTGTTTTGTCTTCTTGCGAGCCAAAAATCAGGATAGGAACGTCCAAAGCTGTTTTTTTGATTGCATGGGCAAGGGTACTTTCTTCGCCGAAATTCATTGCGCCGATCAAAATTCCATCGACGTTTTCCCGGCGGAACAATTCTGCGATCCGTTCTGCCTCGGCAAGCGTCAACACGCAACCGTATTCGGTTTGCTGTTCGTTGGGGACAACGAATTCGACTCCAAGTTTTTGGAGGGCAGCAATCGTTCGTTTGCGCATATTCCCTGCGGAAACGCCGTCAAAACAGCCGCGTCTGATGGGAAGAAAACCGAGTTTGATCTTTTTGTTCATGTTCATATTATCTGTCCTTTGCAATGCCGCTTAATCGGCGACGACACACGCGGCATTATACCACATGAGAAACATTGGATGCAAGAGCCGCCCAGGGAATGGCAGTCCAGGGTGCGTTCAAATATAGTTGCACATTCATTTTGCCTGTTTCCAGTATTTTTTCCATTTGTCACAGTAGCGTATGGCCCAGATCGTCGCCATTCGATTGAGTCTGGGTACCAACCACTTCGCCCAGGTCTGCTTTAATCTCTTCCCAATCAAGTTCTTGCATGCCCCCTCCACCTGTCCACTCCCAATCGCTCGCCCCTGCGCCAATCGCTCTCGATAACACAATCGCTCCCGATTGTTCACTAAATAACCACGTAACAATCGCAACGACTCCTTCGCCTTGTCCGATCACTCCTTCTGGTCCAAAAAATATGCTACAATACACCCCACTGGCAACCCAACAGGAGAACCCCATGTCCGCACCACACATCATCGCAACAGTTGCTCTGTTGCTGCTGTCCGCCTCGCTCCTTTCCGCTCAGGAAAAGCGAGGACGCTTCCCGGAAAAAATGACCGTTACCGTCGTTGACGAAGCCGGAAAACCGATCCCCCACGCCAACGGTTTTCATCGCTTCGGACAATACGTCAGTTATTCCGTTAACGAAAAGGGTATCTTCGAGATTCCCATGGACGAAGAAAAACTGAAACAGTGGTCCACCACCGATTTCACCGTCAAGGCAGAAGGCTACGGACCCTTCTCGGCTCATTTCGACGAAGATCCCATCATTCCTGAAACATTTACGGTCGTTTTGCAACCGGCACAACGAATCGGCGGCATCGTTGTCGATGACGATGGAATTCCCGTCGAAGGAGTCGACATTCAATTCCTCGTTACCCCAATAACGAACTACAAGGTAGATCGCGGTTTGATCGTTTCTTTTGATATCCAAACGGATGCTGAAGGTAAGTGGTCGTTTTTCAATTTTCCGGCAACAGACCAAAAACCCTATTTCTCCCTCAAAAAAGAGGGATTCTTGCAAATGGGTATTGGAGACATTCCTGCCGCTCGGTTGAATCCTGATGCTGAAGGGCAATACCACGAAAAAATCATGCTCGAACGCGGCTACGTCTTTTCCGGTAAGGTCATCGACGAAACCGGCACGCCCATCGAGGGGGTAACGCTCCAATTCAGTGCATGGGATTCAAAACCGATTACCTCGGACAAGGAGGGTAATTTTCGGTTTGAGAATTGTCAGTTGACCGACCGGATGTTGCTGACCGCCTTTGCTCCCGGCAAGGCATCGCAGGCTCTCTTGGTTGAAATCCGCTCGGATAACGAACCGCTCGAAATCGTGATGAAGCCGGGTCGAAAACTGACGTTTAACGTGACGGACTCGGCAGGCAAACCGCTCAAAGATATTTGGGCTACCGTCGCGGGAATTGATGGTTTGCCGGGAAGCCATCTACGCATGGAAACCCAATTCCTTGGCGAGAACAACAAAACTGACAATGATGGTCGGCTTGTCTGGAATGATGGTCCCGACACCTTTTGCGACATCGTTTTCTTTGAGCAAAAATATCTGGAAGTCCAAGTACGTGTCGAGCCGGGACAGGAAACGATTCCCATTAAACTGTACCGCTCGACAGTCAAACTGAACGTACTGGATGCCGACACCGGCGAAGCGATACCATCATTTCTAGTAGTAACGAATATGTATGCTAATCCAAACGATGACAGGATTGCCGCACGAATGTCACCGCAAACAAACACCGCAGGGGCGGAAATGATGATATTTAACGATGGCAACCGGTTCCACGCTTGGCAGTTCGATATTCAAGCACCGGGCTACGAAACAACGTCATCGCGAAAGGTCGTTCTGGGCGAAGAAGATGCCGTTTTGGACATCCGCATGAAGAAGGCACCAGCATCGACGGCAACCGTTTCTACAACTGCCGGTGTCCCTTCGGCGACTCCTTTGTTTCCGCTTTCCGGCGGGACGATTCTCACGCCGGACGGAGTTCCCGCCGAGAATGCCGTGATTGAAATAGCCGTTGCGGAGTCAATATGCGGACCGGCTGCCGCTCCGGTACACTCCGACGAGAAGGGAAAGTTTGTCCTTTCCGATGACCAGCACCGGATGATTGGACCGCAGGAATTCGTGGTGAAAATCACGCACGCTTCCGGTGCGGCAGTCATTGACGGCAACGTTTTTCGCCGCAAACATGACCGGGAAGAGAACGCCCAAGCGGAATCGATTCGGTTGATGAAATGGGGACGCATCGAAGGAACTCTCCAAGTGGGCAACCGAAAATTGGAAGGCACCGGCGTTGCTTTCCGTGCTCCTTACTTCTACACCGGGGCGATAACAAAGACAGGCGGTCGGTTCGTCGTGGAGCAAGTCATACCGGGAACGGTCAAAATAACGAGACATGTCCCCTCTGGCGGACTGAGTCCCGGTTGGTCAACTTATTGCGAAACGGTCGAAGTGAAGCCGGAGGAAACGACGGTGTGTACCATCGGCGGGAAGGGCAAAGTGGTAACGGGCAGCGTTACCGTACCGGCAACGGTGGACTTCCGGCAGTACACGGCACGTATCGTTCCCAAGCCGGATGACCTAGTGGACTTGGTTTCTCCTGATCTTCCCAAAGAGTATTGGTCTGATCCCTTCGCCGATGATCCGACCACTTGCAATGTTGCCCGGCTGATGTGGTATCAAACGGACGAAGGGAAGGAGTACAAACGGCGAGCCGAACGTAACAATAAAGCAATGGGCGAGTTACGGTTTACCGTTTTGAACCGGGACGGCACGTTTCGATTTGACGATATTCCTGTGGGCGAGTATGCGTTGGTGATTTCCGAAACCGTCAACTGTGCGATGGGCATTGAAGTCGGCGAGTGGCATTGGCAATCGACGTTTACGGTGGGGGAATTGCCGGTGGACTTGGGCAACCTCACGATGCAGTGGGTGCGATGAAAAGAGCGGCGGACACAAGTCCGCCGGAAACCGATTGATCCTGATTTTCGGGTGCGTGGGCTGGGCTACATTATTCAGTCATACGAAGAATTCAGAGAACTAAGGAAAAATAACATATCTAATTGCTATTGTATTTTCTGCGTACCTTTGTTACCCTTTGGAAATGGAAAGGAGTCTATTGATAGAATCGATTCGCCGGAAATATACCGCCGTACGTGGAGTTCTGCACGAACGCGGCCGGCGTATCTGGGCAGCATCCGAAGCAAGACAACTCGGAAGAGGCGGGATC
>Ga0082212_10000573_pt1 | contig 52948 bp, 38 predicted proteins | sample TergutNt197P3_FD_71548 | JGI IMG/M metagenome (GOLD analysis project Ga0082212, IMG submission 71548) | Neocapritermes taracua P3 segment gut microbial communities from Petit-Saut dam, French Guiana - Nt197 P3 | ecosystem: Host-associated > Arthropoda: Insects > Digestive system > Gut ...
CAAAGTACGCAAAGAAAAATACCTCAAATTCAAAACTTTGCGTTCTTTGCGTAACCTCTTTGCGTTCTTTGCGGTTCATATTTTTGACTTTTTGCACAGCCCCAGAGAGAGTATGGATGCCGTTTCTGCCCCGAGCTGCGCCTGCGGCTTGCACGGGGTTATCCATATTTAACGCCTTCGGCGTTACGAGATTGCGCTTATTCTCCCCGCCTGTAAGGAATGTGTTGAGTTTATTATCCCCCGCTGGCGGGGGACAAAGGGGGTGGAACATATTCATTGCCGTTGAATTGGTATGTTTTACCTTAAACCTTAAACCTTAAACTATTGCACTATAACCTTCCCCGAAGCCACAGATTGGTCTTGCAACACGGCGCGGTAAATATAGAGCCCTTGCGGTAAGCGGGTGTTTATTTGCGTGGTAAAATCTTTGGGCGTATCTGTAAAAACTTTCTTCCCCAATATATCATACAACTCAATACTTTCAATTATCTGCTCGCTGTTTACCGTAAACTGCCCGTTAGACGGATTTGGATACACCTTGAGATGGCTCTTATTATCCTTATAGTCTTTAATTCCAATAATATGTTCGTCAAAATATTCTTGAATTTCGGCGGCGAACTCTTTGAGTAGCGCCAGTGAAGCCAGAGGGTTTTTTCCGTTACTTCGAGCAAAAGGCAAGGCAATATCTATATTTAAGTTACCGCCGGCGGGGAACGTAAATGGACCGGCGCTCATTAAGCCGCGTCTGTCACCGGGGGCATTGGGCGAAGAACCGGGACCCTGAGGGGTATATTCTGTCCAGCCGGTTTTTTCAATGGGATTACCGCTAAACATATAGCGCGTATAATCTGTTGAGCTGGGATTATATCCTGTTCCCCACATCGTTACAGGAAGTCCATCGTTCCAAAGAGCACGCAAAAAATTGTAGAAGCCCACATAGTTGTCAGGGTCGCTGGTAGGTGTACCGCCACTATTCTGGTGATATATAAATGCGCTCATTTTTTGATTGAGGAACATAAATCCTTGTGCGGGCGGGTTAGCGCCGTAAGCCCAAGATTCCCCGTTTCCATCTATCTCCATTCCATTATAACCATACATTAAATTCAGCAAAGTATCACATCCCACATAATCGTCATAGTAACAGCCAATATCAAAATCCGACCAAAAACCGAAATAAAAATCTTCATAATGAGTTTCCGATTTATTGTGGAGATTGTAAGAAAGGAAAATCGTGTTATTTAACATTTCATTAGGACTGTTGAAAGCATAAGCCATCCCCAGAATCTCTACCCCTAAAGATCTTGGGCATTTCGATTCGTAGTGTACGCCGCCTCGGTCATTCATCATAAACAGCACAGCCTGATCGCCGCGAATATCGGGATAATCGCCTTGCCAGGGATTGTAAACGGCGCTTCCCGATACGCTTTTATAGGGCGCTAAGTTTGCACTTTCGCCGTGTTCGGTTCTGCCGTGCGCGGGCCATTGGGCAATACTCGGCGGCATAACATACCCGGGATCTGCATAATGCGCACGGTGGTAATTAATTTCCGCCCTGCTTACCTTCCAAGTGTGATAGTATTTTTGAATATACGCATCGGAATAGGCTACCCTTTCCATAGTCCAGTTGCCCACAGCAAGTGTATCTGTTATCATTTGCCCATCCTCCGAAATCGGTCCTACCCAAAAGTCGAAACCGCGCTGGCAAAAGGTTTGTGCGGCAACAGATACTTGCCCGCTTGCATCTTTACCCCCCAACCAAATATTGGAACTTAATATGGTACTCTTTCCGCTACCTTTGGGAACTTCAAAATACTGAATGTCATATCGAGGATGATCCCAGTGTAGAAAAGGAACGATGGGGTCAATATATGTTTTTATATTATTTACATCTAAATAATCAAACTCCATCGTGTGGTCTTTTGCCACTAATTTAATATTATCAATCACAAATTCAGTATCATAAGAACCTCCTCCTGAAGGGTAAATCATAAAGCGTAGAGTATTTCCCGAAGTGCTTGCCGGTGCGTGATAACCTGTCAAACTATTTCTTGTTTGACATCCCGGGGTAAACTCTATCTCATATTCCTGCCACTCTGTTCCCAATTCAATTCGCTTCTGAAAACGCAGGAAATAATCATTATAATCTACATTATCTCTTATAGCTAATTCAATATTTCTACCTTTAACTAATTTTGCCACAAAAGAGAGCACATATTTTTTTCCCCAATAGATGGGAAAAGTTTCAGTACTATTAAAGTATGCATCTACTTTTCCTGTTATTTTGCAGGCATAGTTCCCCGAGTACGCCGGTGTGTATTGAGATACAGTAGTGTAATCTCCAAACTGCCAGCCGTCCGGTTTGCCGTCTGTCCAGTTTTCAAAGTCGCAACTATACACGGTATAGGGCTGGGCAGAGCAAGGGAGAAAGGAGAAGGGAGAAAGGAGAATGAGGAAAGTACAAAGCACGAAGGCAGTAAGCGGTTTGTGTTTTGGGTTTAAATGATAATTTTTTTTCATTTTTTGATGTTCGGTTATATCCCATTGAACTCGTCGGTTTTAATTTTTAATTGAAGTAAATCTATTGTTTTTATTTTTTAAAGACATAAAAAAAGCGTGGACTGTTCGTAAATTGCTTATTTTAACTGACAGGCTCTGGTAAACCTTTTCTCCTAAATAAGTACGAATAATTCACGCTCAAAACGTGAACTTTCGCAATCTTATTCTCAGGAGAAATTTACCAGAATTCGCCAGTTAGAGAATAAGAGCCAAAAGCTCAAGTATTTTTATGTTTTTCAGTTTTATGTCATAATATTGTAAAGATTTTTTAAGGTTAACATATTCGTTTTTTACATATTTGTATGGTTTTAGTGCAAATATTTTTAAAACACGCAAAAGTATAATTTATTCAACACAGAGGCACAAGGTTAAAAATTTAAAATAGAATCGATTGAATTTTTTACGTTGAAATAATGAGAATTATTGAATGCTTCTGTTTTCCTTTTTTCTATTTTCGCCGCTGATAAATCAAAAGCCTATTCATTTATAATTATGTTAAAAGAAGTTCAACTTGGCGGCTCAAACGAATTTGACATTAAATTAATGTTGTATTATTTGGCATTGATAACTGTTGGTTGGCTTACCATTTTTTCCACTTCCTATAATCCTGCGGCAGAAGATTTTTTCAGTATGAGTAATGCTTATACGCGACAACTTGTATTTATCGGCTCCTCATTTGTTATTGCGATTCTTATTCTTTTGCTAAAAGGACAATATTACTCCTTTTTATCTTATCAAATATATCTATTTTGCTTGTTTATAATGATTTTAGTACTTTTTATAGGGACAGAGATTTCAGGGGCGCACGCGTGGATTAAAATCGGGAGTTTCAGCATTCAGCCTACGGAGTTTTGCAAGTTTGGTACGGCATTGGCATTGGCAAAATTCTTTACCGAAGGAAAAACATCGGAAGAAAAAAAGAACAAATGGTTTATTGCTTTTGGAATTATCTTAGCGCCTGTTTTTATTATTGTGCTTCAAAAAGATACGGGATCGGCGTTGGTATTCTTTTCATTTATATTGTTGTTTTATAGAATGGGTTTATCCGGTTGGATTTTAGTGGTAGGCGGAGTAGCAGCGGCGTTGTTTCTATTTACCTTATATCTGAATGAAATTTACGCCATCGCGCTCATTACAACTGTTTTTATTGTTTTTTGGATTTGGAATAGAAAAAGTAAAAAGAAACTCATCAGAAATGCTATCATTTATGGCTTTGCACTGTTGTTTATTACAGTTTCTAATGTGGGGTATAACAATGTGTTACAACCTCATCAAAAAATGCGCATTGACACACTGTTGGGAAAAGTAGATGACCCGCTGGGCGCGGATTTTAACCTTAACCAATCGAAAATTGCCATTGGTTCCGGCGGCTTATTTGGAAAAGGCTATAGAGAGGGGACACAAACCAAACTCAACTTTGTGCCCGAACAGCACACCGATTTTATTTTCTGCGGCATTGGCGAAGAATGGGGCTTTTTGGGAAGTTTAGTAATTTGCTTCCTGTTTATAGGTTTGGTATTACGACTTTTAAAACTTTCCGAGCGGCAACGGGATCCGTTTACCAAATACTACGGATATGGTATAGCCGGAATCATATTTACCCACTTTTTTATAAACATCGGAATGACCATCGGATTGCTTCCCATTATTGGAATACCGTTACCATTAATTAGTTACGGCGGTTCCTCGCTATGGGCATTCACCATTATGCTTTTTGTTTTTATAAAGTTAGATTATCGGTAATTATTTTTGCTCCCAAATACAGATTTGAGTTCGTATGTTTGCATCGCCTTATGCAAATAAAAAACATAAGTCAAAATCTTTGTTTATTTTTTGGGAGGCAAAAAAATCTTTCGTAACGAAAAAATATATTTTTGCCGTTCCTAAAAAAATAACAATATGAAAAAATTTGATCCGGCGAGCGCCATTCAGGATTTACGCCAATTCGGCGAGTTTGGTGATGTAAACCCCTCTGTTACAGATTCGGCAACTTACACTTTTTTAGAAGCACGTACAATGACCGACACGTTTCACGGCGAAACGGAAGGGTGCTACCTTTATTCACGCCATTGGAATCCGAGTAATAAATATTTAGCCGATGCCCTGGCGGCAATGGAAAACACAGAAGCTGCGTGGGTTACGGCCTCCGGTATGGCGGCAATTACCTGTACCATCCTGCAAATCTGCAATGCCGGAGACCATATCGTATCCAGCATGACCACCTACGGCGGCACTTTCGCTTTCATGGAAAATTATTTGAAAAAATTTAACATTGCCGTTACTTTTGTCAATATTTCCAATTTAGAATCGGTGAAGAAAGCGATGCGCCCCAATACCAAGATGATTTATACGGAAACGATGACCAACCCGCTGCTGCAAATATCCAACCTGCTGGAATTGGCAAAAATTGCCCACGCAGGCAATGCCAAGTTGGTATGCGACAATACTTTTACGCCACTTATGGTAACTCCCAAACATCATGGAGTTGATGTGGTAGTATATAGTATGACTAAATTTATTAACGGCAAAAACGATTGTGTTGCCGGCGCCATTTGCTCTACTTTAGATTTTATAAACAGTTTGGCAGACGTGAACAGTGGTACCGCCATGTTGTTGGGTCCGGTGTTAGACCCCAAGTTAGCTTCTTCCATTTTAAAAAACCTGCACACGCTACATATTAGGATGATGCAACATGGTAAAAACGCCATGTTCCTGGCAGAAAGATTTAAAGAATTGGGAATTAAGTTTAACTATCCGGGCTTGCCGAATCACCCCGACCACGAGCTATTGAAATCTATGATGAACGATGGCTACGGCTACGGCGGAATGATTGCGATTGATATGGGCACCGCAGAAAAAGCAAGCGCCATTATGGAAAAAATGCAAGACGCCGATGTGGGCTATTTGGCAGTAAGCTTAGGCTATTTCAAAACGTTATTCAGTAATTCCGGAAAATCAACCTCATCAGAAGTACCCGAAGATATGCAACGCGAAATGGGAATGTCGGAAGGATTAATCCGTTTTTCTGTAGGCTTAGATATGAATATTGAACGCACTTTTGAAAAAATAAAATGCTGTATCCTTTAAAATTTTCCCCCATACTGAAAGAGCGTATTTGGGGAGGAAAAACATTTTCCGAACAATATCATAAAACCGATGATGCTCAAACTAAATTCGGAGAAAGTTGGGAAATATCCGACCTTGAAGATAATGTTTCGGTGGTTGCCAACGGTTTCTTGGCAGAAAACGACCTGCAAGAACTAATTGAAATCTACATGGGAGAACTGGTAGGTGAGGCTGTTTTTGAGAAAAATGGTTTGGGCTTTCCGCTGTTAATTAAAATTATTGATGCGCAGGAAGATTTGTCGGTGCAAGTGCACCCTGACGATGATTTGGCTCAGCAAAGGTACGAACAAAACGGCAAGACCGAAATGTGGTATGTGGTTCATGCCGAAGAAAACGCAGGTATCTTTGTGGGCTTTAATAAACCGGTTGAAAAACAAGACTACATCCATGCCGTACAGAACAAGGCGATGGCTTCCATTTTGCAATTTTATCCGGTAAAAAAAGGGGATCTGTTTTATATCCCTGCCGGAACCGTGCACGCTTTGGGAAAAGGAGTTCGTGTAATTGAAATTCAACAACCTTCTGATATCACTTACCGTATCTACGATTGGGATAGAGTGGATGATTCAGGGTTGCCGCGAGAATTACATATTGCCGAAGCGGTAGATGCGATTCATTTTAATGAGAAAGAGGTCTATAAAATAGAATATCAAGAAAAAACGAACAGTACTACACTCTTGTTCCGTTCCGATTTATTTAATGTGAATGCTATTATTTTCGATAAACCGCTTCAAAAAAACTATTCCGCCATAGATTCTTTTGTGGTTTATATTTGTGTAGAAGGTGAGGTGCATCTCTTTGGCGATGATTTTCACGAAGTAATTTACGCAGGTGAAACTGCGCTAATTCCCGCTGCTATTCCCGAAATAAATGTAGTACCCAATACAAAATCTAAATTGTTGGAAATTTATGTGTAAATTTTCCTTTGACATGGTCGACATTACCCCGCAAATAAATATTTGTATATTTTTGCGATGTGATTCGTGTTGAAAATGTGTATGGAGCATTCTCTGTGCCAAAAACCTATAATTTTCAACCAGCCAAAAAGTTATGAAAAAAATTGCAATAGTCAACGGTGTTAATCTCTCAGAATTGGGAACCCGAGAAGTAGATGTTTACGGACATACCGACTTTAACACTTATTTACATACCTTAAAGCAACATTTCCCGAATGTTGAATTGCTCTATTTTCAATCGAACAAAGTGGATGAACTCGCCGATTTTATGTTGCAACACAAACATTGTGACGGCATCATTTTAAATCCGGGAGCGTTTACCCATACTTCTCTTGTATTGGCAGATACCATTGCCGCTATTCCTGCCAAAGTGATAGAAGTGCATATTTCCAATTTGTATGGTCGCGAAAATTTTAGAAAGAAATCGTGTATTGCTTCAAAATGTTGTGGCTCTATTTGCGGGTTCGGACTTGCCGGATATGAATTGGCGCTATTTTTTTTAACCCATTAAACTTCATTAAAATCAAATTGTCATAATCATTCAAAATTTTAATATCTATGAAAAAGTTTTTATTTTTAACACTCTTATCTCTTTTGTCGCTTGCCGTTTTTGCGCAAGTAGAAGGAAAATCTGAAAAAAAATCTAAAGAAAAAAAGAAAGAACGTATTGTGGAAGACACACTTCCCAAAGTTCCTGTGATTACCTTTAAATCGTTGGTGCACGACTACGGTAATATTTACAAGCATGGTGACGGCGTTTGTACTTTTGAATTTAAAAACACGGGCAAAGCCGATTTACAACTTGCCAATGTTTCTTCTTCGTGTGGGTGCACGGTTCCGGAGTGGCCTAAAGAACCTGTTCCGCCCGGACAATCGGCTGTCATAAAAGTATCTTACAACACTGCCAATGTAGGTACGATTAATAAAAGTGTTTTTGTAGATTCAAATGCAGGAGAAAGAATTACGCTAAACATAAAAGGTACTGTTTCTGAACGCCCACAGCAAGAGACACTACCGGAAAATAAACCTTCGCAGATGTTAAAGAATGAATAATGAATAATGAACAATGAATAATATATCGCATACCGCATACCGTCTTCTCCTTTTTTCCTTTTTCCTTTTCTCCTTTTCTCCTTTTCTCCTTTTTGCACAAAATAAAGATAAAAAACCGGTTGAAGTACAGTACGTTCCGAAAGTAACTACCGGCGCAGAAATAGAGTTTGACAAAATAACTTTCGATTATGGCACATTAGAAGTGGGCGCAGTAAAAACCGGTGTTTTCACTTATACTAATGTTGGGAACAAACCGTTGGTGCTATTCGATGTCATTGTATCTTGCGACTGCACCGAAGTAGAATGGCAGAAAGAACCGGTGATGCCGGGCAAAACCGCCGTAATTAAAGCTGTTTATACTGCCAAAACCCCCGGACTAATATCCAAGCAGATCACTGTGCAATCTAACGCCCAAACAGATAGAATAAAGCTACAGTTGAAAGGTAATGTAAAAGATTAAATCGGCATTTTTTCCGATTCGAAAAGTTTATATAATAATTTTAGAAATACCACACACCACTATTCTTTCCTCATTAATTTTTCTTCCAGATTTGCGGTTTTGTAAGCAAACCACGCCATGATGACAGCATTATGGCGAATATTATCGGGGACAAGTCGCTCCACAAAATCCATCACACGATGCGATCCTCTCCCCCACTCCAACGGGTCCTGGATAAACTGAAACGCGGGGATACCGGCTTCGTCAAACGGAATATGGTCAGTGCTGGTATAGTAACGATGAATTATGGTAGTAAACCCAAGATGGTGCCACGGTTTTGCCCATTCTGTAAAAAGCGGCTCTAAAGCTATGTTGCATTGCGTAGAAATTCCTCTGAATTTTCCGGGCCCATAATCCGCATTATAATAGGCTGATATTTTATCGTATTCACTTAGTTTATTGCCATTTGCATCTTTCACATATTTTTCAACATATCCCTTTGAGCCGTGCAGCCCCACCTCTTCGCCATTCCACAATACCATTCTGATAGTTCGTTTCGGCTTAATATTCAAGGTTTTTAACAGGCGCATGGCTTCTAAAACGCCCACACAATTAGTAACATCATCGCCGGCGCCGTTGTTCATGGGGTAGCCGTCTAAATGAGCACCAATAATCACCAATTCATCTTTCAACTTGGGGTCTGTGCCTTTTATTTCACCTACAACAATATAAATATTCTCATCCTCAATAAATTCTACTTCAACTTCTACATCCAATCTTACTTCTTCGCCATTTTCAATTAAACGTTGCATTAACCCGTGGTGTTCACAGGTAATATTGATTTCGCAAGGCGAAACTGCTTCGCCCATTTTATGCGCAAAGAATGTGATTACCGGCACGTTAAACTCGCCGGTTTCATGAATAACTATCGCCGCTTTTTCTGCTCTTAAAAATTCCAAAATTTCTTGATAAGTTAACAGCACATTTTTTACAGGCATCCCTGCTTTCTTTTTTGGAGTAGTAATGGGCTGATATTCCATCTCTTTTAATTGCTGTTCGGTATATTTTGCGGCTAATGAATTATAATTAATCTCATACGTCATCACATCGGGCATAAGCACAATTTTGCCTGTATAAAACCCTTTCAGCTCCTCTAATTCTTCTTTTGTAGTAGCAGAAAAATAATGCACTCTGTTTGAAATCAATCCGTTTGTGCCGCTTGTCCATGCCACCGGTGCGGGATAAAAGTGCATATAATAAGGGGCGGTCATTGCCATGTATGCTTTTTTCAAATCCCAGCCGCCACGTTCCCATGTTCTTGCTGTTTCGATGCGTACATTTTCAAGCCCCAAGTTCTTCATTTCCAACATGGCTATGGTATCTGCCCGCAGCATCCCCGATGATCCGGTAAGTTTGGTCCCTCCTTTGTCGCATAACAGATACAAATATTCATCTACTTTCGAATTTTTCAACTCATCTGCTTTCATTTGGTTAGCAATTTTGAGGTCAGCGTCAAAAATAGACGGCGCGTTTTTTTGTGCGCATAAAGCAAAGGATATTAGGAAAATATATCCAAAAATAAAACTTCTTTTCATAAAAACGAATTGGTTTGCGAAAATACATGAAATAGTGATTACAGGAATGATAAAAATAACACTATCCTGTTTTTAGCCGTCAAAAATGGAAATTTGGATTGCATTGGAAACTTTACTTTTACTTTTTGTACGTTTTTGGTAACTTCTTCTGTCATTTTTGATTAGCGGTGTGAGTTTTAAGAGTTAATGAGGGTGTAAATGTACACATTATAAATTGTAAAAAAATGTTTCTTTGCAGTATTAAAATTTTTAACTTTAATGAAGATTTTTGAAGGAAAAGTAGCCTCTGAAGGAGTTTGTTCCGGATATGCTTTTGTATTGGATACAAAAAATACACGGCTAAAACAAATGAATCTGAACAATTTGAATCAACTTCAATTGTATGAAAACGCTTGTAAGCAACTGAAAAATAAAATACTTCACGGTATTGAAAATGTTTCTGAAAAATTTGTAGAATTTTTACAAATTCAACTCATGTTTTTGGATGATCCGGAATTTGATGCAGCAATAAAAAATAAAATTTCGGAAGGAATGACTGTCGTAGAGGCAATTACATTCATTGCAAATCAACTGAATACCGATTTTTTGGCTATTCCTGATGAATATTTAAGTCAAAGAGGACAAGACGTTTTAAATTTGGCAGACGATTTGGTCAATATTATTTTATATGATAATGACGAAAACAATAAAGAACTCCCCGATAACGCCATCATCATTACAAAAGAAATTACGCCGAATCAAATTTTGTCGTTTAACCAAAAAAAAATGGCAGCTTTAATTAGCGTTATCGGCTCCGAACATTCCCACGCTGCAATACTTTCACGGATGCTTGAAATTCCTTATATTTATGGTATTTCTGATGATATTCTAAAAATAGATAACGAAAGTTCAATAGTTGTGGATGCTTGTATTGGAAAAATTTATTGCAATCCAACAGAAGAAATTTTAGAAGAAATAACAAAAAAAACAACTGTAATGCTTGAAACAAAGGCAAATATTGAAAAGTATCGCGGAAAACCATCCATTACAAAAAATGGAGAACAAATTCATCTGTACGCCAATATTGCTACTGTTGAAGACGCTAAAAATGCCGTTAAAAACGATGCCGAAGGAGTAGGATTATTGCGTACCGAATGTTTTTTTATGAACCACAACGCATTTCCAAGCGAGGAAGAACAAATTGGTTTTTATTCCGAAATAACAAATGCTATCAATAATAAACCTTTAATTATTAGAACTTTTGATTTTGGATCTGACAAAAATGTACCCTTCTTAAATTTGCCAAAAGAAGAAAATCCTGCATTAGGTTACAGAGGGTTGCGTATTTGTTTGGATAATAAAGCGTTTTTTAAAACGCAATTAAGAGCCATTTATAAGGTTGCCATTAAGGCAAGAAATCAAATCGGTTATAATTCAATTTCGATTATGTTTCCTATGATTACTTCGGTTTGGGAAATGGATGAGTGCCTGCAAATATGCCGCGAGATTGAAACAGAACTCAATATTGATTTCAAAGTACCGCTTGGGGCAATGATTGAAACGCCTGCTGCCGTTCTTATTGCCGATAAACTGGCTAAAAAAACAGCTTTCTTCTCGGTAGGCACAAACGATTTGGCACAATACCTGTTGGCAATTGATAGACAAGGAAATGAGAATTTAAAGAAATATTTCAACCCGCACCACGAAGCCCTGTTGCAATCGCTAAAAATGATTGGCGAGGCTGCCGTTAAAAATAATATTTGGGTCGGAATTTGCGGCGAACTCGCTATGGATATTACCTTAACCGAAAAACTAATCGAATACGGATATACGGAGTTTTCTGTAAATTCAAACAAAATATTAACATTAAGAGAAATAATAACAAACCTATAATAAAGAAGTTTATGATGATTTTTTTTCAAAAACTCGGAAAATCGTTGATGCTGCCGGTGGCGGTCTTACCTATTGCAGCCATTTTGTGCGGCATTGGGTATTGGATTTCAACGGCAAGCGGCAATGATAATAACCTGACTGCCAATTTCCTTACGCTTGCCGGCGGCGCTTTGCTTGATGCTATCCCGTTGCTGTTTGCAGTCGGCGTTTCAATTGGTATGGCAAAAAAAGCAGACGGTACTTCGGCGCTCGCCGGATTGGTTTCGTGGCTGATTGTAACGGTGTTATTATCAACAAACAGCATTATGAAACTAAAAGGTTTGGATACCATAGATTCGGTTGACCCTGCATTTGCAAAAATTCAAAATGTATTTATCGGTATCATTTGTGGATTGACAGGCGCTTTTGCATACAATAAATTTAAAGATACAAAACTGCCCGACTTTTTATCTTTCTTCAGCGGAAGGCGGTGCGTAGCCATTGTTTCAGGCGGAATCTCACTGCTAATTGCGTTGATTTTATTCTTTATTTGGCCCTTAGTATATGATGGATTGACATCTTTTGGAATGTTTATTTCCGATTTAGGTCCGTGGGGCGCAGGAATTTACGGGTTTTTTAACAGATTGTTAATCCCGCTTGGCTTGCATCACGCATTAAATTCCGTATTTTGGTTTGACGTAGCCGGAATCAACGACCTGAATAACTTTTTGAGCGGAAACGGAGTGTTTGGCGTTACCGGTCAATATATGACAGGATTTTTCCCAATTATGATGTTTGGATTGCCGGGCGCTGCGTTGGCAATGTATCATACGGCAAAAACGAAAAACAAAAAAATTGTTGCCGGACTATTGCTTTCCTCTTGTTTTGCATCCTTTTTAGTGGGCGTTACCGAACCCATAGAGTTCGCTTTTATGTTCTTAGCGCCACTTTTGTATCTGATTCACGCCATATTTACCGGAATTTCATTAGTCATAACAACCATTTTACCGGTACGAATGGGATTTGGATTTTCGGCAGGTTTTATTGACCTGTTTTTAAACTGGAACAACCCGATGGCTCAAAATCCATGGATAATTTTTATTTTGGGCATATTCTGGTTTTTCGTTTACTACATTATATTTAGATTTATAATTGTGAAATTCAATCTAAAAACTATGGGGCGTGAAGAGGAACTCGAAGCTGCTCATGCCGTTAATACGAATAGTTTTGTGGAACAAGCGCGAGGAATTATTGAAGGGTTGGGCGGAAAAGAGAATATATCGGAATTTGACCATTGTATTACCCGCTTGCGTCTGCAAATAACCGATTTGAATAAAATGGATGAAAATATTTTGAAAATACACGGCTCACAAGGATTGATTAAACTTGGAGAAAATGTATTGCAGGTCATTATTGGGCTTAACGTTCAATTTGTTGCTGATGCCATGCGTGAACTTCTGAATGGGGAAGCGGAAGTGATTATCAAAGCCCCAATGGAAGGCTATTTAATTGATATTAAAGATGTACCGGATGCTACTTTTTCCGAAAAGATGCTCGGAAACGGATTGGCTATTTTACCTGTCTCAGGCGAAGTGTACGCTCCGTTTGACGCTACTGTTGAACAAATTTTTGAAACAAAACATGCCATCGTTCTTCGTGGCGAAAACAATGTAAATATATTAATACATATAGGATTAGACACTGTAAACTTGAAAGGACAAGGATTTGAAACATTTGTAAAAGAAGGAGATAAAGTAAAGTCCGGCGATTTGCTCATCAAAGCAGATTTAGATTTTATTAAAATAAATAATTACAACCTCGTTACGCCTATGGTTGTGGCAAATACAGACGATTACAAAGAAGTTTGCATAATAAATAATGATGAAATGGCAAGTGTTGGAACTGTAGTACTAAAAGTAAAATAAATTGATATGATAAAAATTTCAGAACACGAGATTAAAGATTCAGTAGGCATACACGCACGTCCTGCAGGAAAATTAGTAGCATTATTAAAACCTTACAAAAGCAAAGTTACATTGGTTTTTGGCGAAAAACAAATAGATGCCAAAAGCCTGTTAGCCATGATGAAAACCGGCATTACATGCGGCGATGTCGTTTCGTTTGTTATTGACGGAGAAGATGAAAAAGTGGTGTATGATGTTTTAGTTGAGTTTTTAAAGAGTAATTTGTAACTAATCATTCTCGTACTACTTTTCCATTTTCAAGACTATATTTTTGCTTTGACTCCGGGCAAAAGGCAATTCTTTCTTCATTAAAATGTAGGCGATGACCATACTCACTCATCCAGCCCGTTTGTCGTGCAGGATTACCTACTACTAATGCATAATCAGGAACCTCCTTAGTAACTACCGCACCCGCACCTATAAAAGCATATTGTCCAATGTTATAACCACAAATAATGGTAGCATTTGCACCTATGGTAGCACCTTTACCCACATGAGTTTTTGCATATTTATCTCTCCTATTAATAGCAGAACGAGGGTTGATGACATTGGTAAAAACCATCGACGGACCTAAAAACACATCGTCTTCACAAGTTACTCCGGTATAAATCGAAACATTATTCTGCACTTTTACATTATTTTTTAACACCACTTCGGGCGATACAACGACATTTTGTCCTATGTTGCAGTTTTCTCCAATTTTGCAATAAGACATAATATGCGAAAAATGCCAAATTTTTGTTCCGGCGCCTATTTGGCAACCTTCATCAATAATTGCGGTTTCATGTTTATAGTAATTCATAGTTTAAGGTTTAAGGTTCAAGGTTCAAGGTTTAAGGTTTAAGGTTCAATTTATTAACCGTAGGTTTCAACCTACGGAACACCGGCAAAAAACAGAGCGCACCGATGAGATAGCCACACTCTACATCTAACCAATAATGCACGCCGAGGTAAATGCGACTGTAGCCCAACAATGCCGCCCAAAAGAAGATGGCGCACAACACCCACATTTTTCGGTTTCCGGCATAAAAAAATACAAAAAGCGCAAATACCATTGCATTGGAGGCGTGCGCAGAGGGAAAGCCATAGCGCCCACCGCGATAAAATTCACCGTCAGACTTTTTTACAAGATGTATTTTATCCTCTAATTCAACCGTATGGCTGGGGCGCAACTGTTTGGTGGTTCGCTTCAATAAATTACACCCTTGATCTGAAATAGCAATCGTTAGTATAAGTAAGAGTATCAATACTATTGATTTTTTCTTCCATTTTTTTATCGTTAAAAATAATACAAAAACATACAACGGAAGCCACACAAAACGATTTGAAATCCAATACATAACGGGGTCGCACCAAGGGGCGTGTAATCCGTTAAGAAACAGCGTTACCACAGTATTCCAATGTAAAATGGTTTCCATCATAATTATTCAGGATAGATTAAGTATTTGTTTCTAATCTCTTTAAATTTTTCCAATGCAGGCTGCCACGAAGCCCGAATCTCTTCTTCTGTTTTACCGTTAATGATTTGCCAGCGCAATGTTGAATTTCCGGCTAATTTGTCAAAAAAATCAGGATTCGTAAAAAACTTCATCTCTTTCGGAAAATGATTATAAGCATTAAGCAGATACGAAATATTGAAAAAATTATTGTCGCTTTCAGGGTTAATTTCGTGGGTTAGATTAAAGCCTCGACACTTTTTGCCTTTTTGTGGCGGATTTTCAGAAACACCTTTTATCGGTTCGGGAGTAAAATAATAGTCGCCATAAGTTAAATTGGGATGCCCGAATATTTGAAAAGGAGTTGTAGTGCCGCGCCCCACGCTTATATCGGTTCCTTCAAAAAGGCACAGAGAAGGATACAAATAGATAGCCTCATCAGAGCCCAGATTCGGCGAAGGCTTTATGGGTAAACTATATCTGCTGCTATGAGTATAATTTTTACAATCAATGATTTGCAAATCACATACGAGATCTTTTTCAAGCCATTTTTCGCCGTTTATCATTTGTGCATATTCACCGATAGTCATACCATAAACCACAGGCACAGGGTGCATTCCCACAAACGACTTCTGCTTTTCTTCCAACACGGGACCATCCACAAAATAGCCATTTGGGTTGGGGCGGTCGAAAATAAGAACGGGAATATTGTGTGCAGCGGTAGCCTCCATAACATAATGTAATGTAGAGATATAGGTAAAGAAGCGACACCCTACATCTTGGATGTCAAACACAATAATATCTACATCTTTCAGCTGTTCTGAGGTAGGTTTTTTATTATTTCCATACAAAGACACGATAGGGATTCCTGTTCTTTCATCTGTGGTTGAGTGGATTGTGGCGCCGGCTTCTGCTTCTCCGCGAAAGCCATGCTCCGGCGCAAAAATCTTTGCGATGTAAACACCTCTGCAAGTCAATGAATCTACCAAATGGGTAGCCGCAATGACAGAAGTTTGGTTGCAGCAAACCGCTACACTTTTTTCATGCAGTATCGGGAGATAGCGCTCCATCTGCTCAGCGCCCGTAATGATTTGCGCAGGCAGGCTAATTCCGCAAAAGAAAGTGATAGCAAGCAATAAAATTTGTTTTTTAATGATATTCATAAAATTCGTTTATTTGCGCGACAAAAATAAAAAAGATTAGATGATTAACGAACAAATTGCATCTTATTGTGAGAATCATTCAACCTCTGAGAACGAGTTGTTGTATCAATTGAATCGTGAAACGCATATTAAAATTATGAACCCGCGTATGCTTTCGGGGCAGTTGCAAGGCAGATTTTTATCTATGATTTCAAAAATGATAAAACCTCAAACTATTCTCGAAATAGGCACATACACAGGTTATTCCGCTTTATGTTTGGCAGAAGGTTTGCAACCTGTCGGCGAATTGCATACCATTGAAATTAATGAAGAATTGGAAGCAATTATTACCAAATATTTTAATTTATCTGAACACAAAGAAAAATTGCATTTACATATTGGAAATGCGCTGAAAATTATTCCTGCTTTACATAAAAATTGGGATTTGGTGTTTATAGATGGAGAAAAAAAAGAATATTTGCAATATTATGAAATGGTTTTACCTTACCTCAAAAACGGAGGTTTAATTTTGGTTGACAATGTGTTATGGAACGGAAAAGTAACCGACCCCATAGCAGAAAACGACTTTGATACCCAAGCAATAATAAATTTTAATGATATGGTACAAAAAGATCTGCGTGTGGCAAATGTACTTTTGCCTTTGCGAGACGGATTAATGTTAATTGAAAAATTATAAAAAAATAGCAAAAATGAAATTACGAATTGACATACTTACCTTGTTTCCACAAATGTTTGATGGCATTTTCTCCGAATCAATCATAAAAAAAGCCATAGACAGAAATCTCATTGAACTGTTTACGCACAATATTCGCGATTATTCTTTAGATAAACATAAGCGGGTAGATGACTACCCCTTTGGCGGAGGCGCCGGAATGGTGATGATGATAGAGCCTATTGCACGTTGCATTGAACATTTAAAATCGGAACGCCGATACGATACCGTAATTTTTATGGCGCCTGATGGAAAAACATTCAACCAATCTAAAGCCAATCAGTTGTCGTTGTATAAAAATATTATGATTTTATGCGGACATTATAAAGGAGTGGACGAGCGGGTTCGGGAGTTGTTTATTACAGAAGAGATTAGCATTGGAGATTATGTGCTTTCCGGTGGAGAGATTGCTGCTATGGCTGTGGTAGATGCTATTGCCCGCATTATTCCGGGTGTACTGAATGACGAATCTTCTGCGCTTACGGATTCATATCAAAATGGACTGCTCTCGCCGCCGGTTTATACACGCCCCGCAGATTATTTTGGACATAAAGTTCCTGACATTTTACTTTCCGGACACGAAAAAAACATCTCCAATTGGCGCTTTGAACAACAGTTGGAAAGAACAAAATTAAAAAGACCTGATTTAATGATGTAAAAAGTGTATTGTGAATGGACGTTATGGTATTAAAAAAAAACTATTTTTGCCGCAAAACAATTAATTATTTACAATTTTTTTCAAAAGTATTCATTTAAAATTTTTAAATTATGAAAAAAGCCTTATTTTTTATTTTCATGTTTGCAGGTTTTGCAACTTACGCACAAACCGCACAATCAGTTAGTATTGATTTTAACAAAACGCGTGTTCCCGGCGCAAGTATTGTCATCGCCGGATATGATGCCGATTTTGTTCAAAACGCATTGATTTACCGCCTTGAAAAGGTGGCAGGTCTTAAAGGTACAAACTCTAAAGGATTTAGAATGTATCCTGCTCAGAATTTTTTGGATTTCGGCAATAAAAAATATGACATTTATACTTTGGTAGATAAAGGAGATAAAAAAAATCCGGTGGTAACGCTGAATCTCATGGTTTCTACCGGAAATGAAAATTTTGTTTCCCCTATCGATGACCCTGATTTGGCTGAAAAAATGAAAGACTTTCTGACAGGATTTAACGATTACATGAAAGAATATGAAAGAGTACAAAAAATTGACAATCTTACAACTTTAATCGGTAAATTAGAAAAAGAGCATAATTCTCTTGTGGTTGATACTGATAAATTGAAGAAAGAGATTTCAGATCGTGAAACTAAATTAAGAGATAAAGAAAAAGAACTTTCCAAAACCGAAAACGAACTGGAAAAAGCAAAAGATGAGTTAAATTCGTTAAAAAAATAAATCTATACTCTCAAACTTCACTGTAGAGATATTTACAATTTTAATTCTTAATAAACTTACCCGCATATAGCAAAGTTTGTTCTGAAACAATTTTATAGAAATAAAGTCCATTGGGTAAAGTTTCCACATTTACCGTATTAACGCCCGCGTTCAAAAGGTAGTTACTTGTTTTTTTACCTTCCACAGTGTAAATTTCTAATGTAACTGCTTGCAGTTCATCTATTACAAAATTAATGTAGTTTGAAGTTGGGTTGGGATATACTTGAATTTTTGCTTCATTATCGAAAGATATTAGAGAATTGTTTCTTTCAAAAGTAATGGTATAAATCATTTCGGTTTCGCCATCTTCGGCTACTATAGCTACTGTAACTTGCTCCGGAAAGGAAGAAAGGTAGTTTATATCGGGTCCATGCGCGTTGATATCTTCTTTTTCTGCTGTAACCCAAGGTATTCCGGAATAATTAATGGGCAAAGGATAGGTGTAATTTTTTTCATATTTGTCAAAATCCGGCAATGGTTCGCTATCAATATAAATCATAGAGGCGAAAGCATTGGAATTACCGCGAACGATAAAGAGTACCTGATACTCTCTGCTATCGCCATTTATGGCTGTAACAGTAATATTTACCAAATTTTCATCTGCTTCATGAGTAACTGTGGCTCTTTCGTCGGCAGGGATTCCCTCTACATCCGGAAAATCATCAGGGGTAGTTCCATGAGGCAAAGTAACCGTATAGAAGTATTTTTCTTTGTCAAATTCCCACCATTGCACACCGCCTATCAATAAGTCTTCCAAATAGTTATTGTCTCCTGCCTCAACGCTGAAATTAACCGTATAGGTATTTGTGTAATTAGGGTTACCGGCAGTAACGGTAACGGTTGCTGCTCCCGGGTAGTCATCAATATCATTTACTACCACTGTGGCATCAATTTCGGTGGCAATTGCCGTAATAACAGGAATCGGTAAAGGTTGTTCTCCATATTTATACTCTATATCATAGTTAAAGATATTTTGATTAAAGTTTTCAATGGTTATGCCATCTATTTGCAAATCGCTTAGCAGCGCCTCAGTAGAAAGTTCCACCGTAAAGTTTACCGTATAGGTGGCAACGTCATCTTCATTCCATGTAACCAATGTTACCCAAAATGTACCATTGGGAGAATCGGGTTGTTCTTCTGTAATATCACATCTGCTGTCTTCCGGAAAATAAACCACTGTTGGAGTTTCCGTTGTTGCCATAGGTAAAACAACATTATAAACATAAGTTGTAGGAGAAAAATTAGGAACAGCAATAGATTCATCATCAAGCATATATTCCAAAGAGGCTAATTGGCAATTTCCTTTTCGTTCAAACACAATGGTATAGCCAATACTATAATTTTCATCTTCAGAAATAACAGTAATAGTAGCCGTTCCAAACGGAGTATTAATCTGATTGTATTGAATCACTGTGTTTACCCAACCGGCAGTGGCTGCTACTACCGGATTTGTCGAGTTATTGAACGGCAATATCACATGGTAGGTCAAAGTATCGGGATGAAAATCGGGAACAGGAATGCCATTATAGGTAATACCTGTAATGAGCGTACTGCTTGACAATGTTCTTTGGAAAGTTACCGTATAAGTTGCTTCATCTAAATTTTCGGCAGTAACGGTAATCGTTCCGGTCAAATCGTTAGTTTCATCGGGTTGTTCCTCAATTTCAACGGTAGCGCGGTGGTCGGCTAACACGATTTCGGTAATTTCGGGTTCTCCCAATGTTTCCACCGGCAGCGAAATTGTTACTTCAGTATTATTCCCCACAAATTGATAGCTATAATCTTCGTCGTTATAAGTATAGGTAAGCGTTTCAATATTTGTTATCGGAGATAATTCTCTGGTAAAATCAATAGTATAAGTAGATGTGAAAGCATCATCTTCCGCCGTAACATGAATCGTAACCAATCCCATTATGGTATCAATATTTGTAATCATAACATCGGCAAAAGGATGCACAGGGGTAGCAGTAACTACCGGTACATTAAATTCTGTGTAAGGAAGTACATAATCATAGTCAAATTCTTCAGAGTCAAAATTGAGCAACGATACGCCATTAATTTGAATATCTGCCAAATAAGGATTGATGTTTTTAATCCGATTAAAATCTAAGGTATAGAGTTCGGTTACCTCCATATTTTCCGAATACACCAAATATTTTTTTGTATAGGGAGGCGTGTTCAACTGCACATCGCCAAAAACCAATGCCGTAGGCGAAGAAGCAAAAGGAGTGGTTTGCGGCGGCGTTGGGTCGGAATAGGGAACATCTACTATATAATAGGTAATGGTTGGATTAAAACCGGGAATAGAAACATTGTTATATTTTATATCTATTAAATAAGCGTCTTCTTCCTGCGGTACCACCTTAAAAGCAATTTTGTAAGTTTTTGTAGCTCCGTTTTCAGCGGTTACCACAATGTAAGCGGTGTCGGATAGCGTAGCCGCAGGAGTATAATCGATGTTTTCTTCCGGTAGCCATTGAAAAGTGGGTGCAAAGTCAAGTTCGGGAACTTCGGTGGCAGTAGAAGGAAAAATAAGCATATAATTTTCTGTAGCAGGATTAAAACCCGGAACATTAATACCATCGTATGTAATATATTTCAGGGTAGCATCAGATGAAAGCGTTGCACTAAAAGTAACCGTATAAGTTTTGTTTGCAGTGCCATCATTGGCAACAACTTTCACACTTCCCATACCTACTCTGCCGGCGGGTTGCGTGTAAATAATAGTGTCCACAACAGGAGCTATGGGATTGGCATCAATAAGTTCTGCCGGTTCATTAGGACCTATCGGCAAAGTAACATTATAGTTTACCGTATTTGTATTGTTGTTATTGGATGATGTAATATTTATAGTACTGTATGTTACTCCGTTATATTTGTATTTTATACCGTTTCCGGCGCCGGTGGTTAAATAACAGTTTGTATTTTTAACAACAACTTTATACGTTTGTTGGTTAATGCCGTTCATTGCCGTTACATTAATCATGTTGGTATCGGGAAACCATACCGTAGGGGAGGGAAATACTACGGAAGAACCCGTGCACCCTTGTTGAGAGGCGGTGCTTGATAATGATAAAGTGAATGCAGCTGAGAAAGAAGCCGAGTAGGTATCCGTATAATTATTGGCAGCGGAAAAAGTATTGTTTCTATTGGTAGTGTTTATCCTGTATCCCAATAGAACGGTATTATCGTTGTTGAAATTAAAATTAACCGTATATATTCTTTGGTCGCCGTTTTCTGCGGTTACAGTAATGGTTGCTTTTTTGGTAGCTAATGTTGCCGGCACATAAAGTACATTGGCATAAGCGCTTGCTTTTTCGTATGTAATTGTTGGGAAAGTCGTTGTACAACCGGTTATGAGATAGTTATAGGTTAATGTATCAGTGTCAAAATCCGGCACATCCACACCGCCTATTTTAATCCAGTTTAATTCGTTATTGGTTGAAACTGTTTTTGTAAAGAAAACGTTGTAGGACTTCAGCGCTAAGTTTTCTGCACGCACTACCACCATTCCTTTTGAATTTACGCCGGTGGGCTGTTCAATACGTTGAATTTCAGCAGTTGCAGGGTCAGATAAAACAATGCTGGATTCCACAATTTGAGGAATTTGCGTTTCTTCCGGACCGAAAGGCGGAATAGTGTAATTAATTTGAGAAGGTGAAAATGGAGTTATCGGAATTGGAGTTGTTCCATCCATACTATAGCTCATGGCTGTAATATTGTTGTTATCGGAACGATCAGAGAAGTAATAGATTCTGTATTCTTTTGTGGTAACGCCGTCTTCAGCGGTTACCAATATGGAGGTGTGACCGCCATCGGCATCGTCTGATGGTCCGGGGACATTGGTTACTACAACACTTTGTATATCATTTACTTCCGGCGTCCACGAAAACGCTGATTCAGGGTAGGGAAAGGGACAGTATTCGCCGGCAGGACAGGTCAATTTAGGACCGCCATAGGTTAAAAGGGTTTTATTAAATCCATCAATCGTTACTCCGTTTACTTTTAAATCGGTAAGCCAGGCGCTGTAAATAAATTCAATATCGTCAACCCACATTTGGTCGGCGTTATTAGCGCCTCCTCCCGGTGTTGCATTGGTGGTCATAGATAACAGTAAATAATAATTTCCATTAGCATTCTTCTGAATATTACTGCCATTATATACAAAAGGTACCTGATAGCAATGCCATTGTCCATCTTCTTTATAAAACTCACTCATAGCCTTTCCGTAGCAATATTGCTGTTCTGTCCAACCGGTTGGGTATATGGGGGTGTCTCTGCAAGGTCCTGTTCCATGAACGTAAACTCTTACCCGTCCTTTATCCGTAGTATTGGTGGCTCCGCTTCTACCGGGCAAATATTTTACCCAAAAACGTAGCGAATCCGGAGTTCCGGTAATTTCAGGACAAAATTTGATGGGATTGGGAGGTGTCGTTTGAGTAGTAGGAGTGTAATCCGTATAATTATAATTTTCCACATTATTCGCCGTCATACTCCCTGCATTAATTCTGCCGGTAGTAACATTTCCGTTGGCTCTAATTCCTATCACACTGGTGCTAAACAAACGAATGGAATAGATTCCTGTCGTTCCCGGACGAACATCCGTTGAAATTTCGCAACGTTTGTCTGACGCCAAACCGGCATAGCCTCCGGTAGCGGAATAAAAAGAGTTATAACCTACAGGTACAGCGCTGTTTGCATTGGAAGTTTCCTGATACCATCCATTTTCAAATCCGCCATTGGGAAGTTGATAAATCGGTTCTTGCGCGTTTACTGTGCCTGCAAAAGAGAAAATGAAGAAACACAAAGCAATGAGTTGATTTTTTTTCATAAAATATTTTTTTTAATGATTAATTTTTAATGGTTAATGGTTAATTCGTAAATCTAAAATCCACCCCCCAGCCCCCGCCAGCGGGGGAGATCTCAAATCCCAAATCTAAAATCGTAAATCATAATTCGTAAATCGTAAATCGTAAATCGTTTTCTGGGGGCGAAATTATTATTTCTTTAATACCAATCGTTAATGAAAGTTAATGAAAAATATATAATATTGACTATTAAATATATAAAAATGTTAATAAATGTTAATTTAATAAAAATGCACATCTTCTGTGCACTTCATACCGCATACGATTAAAAACTCCACCCAAACCCGATCGAATACAAAATCGGTAATTGATAAATAATGTTTGCCGTTAGGCGCTCTACATAAAAGATATTCTTGTAACTATACAAATTGGTAGCAGAAGCGCTGAGTTCTATGATATTTCTTTCACCGAGGAAGAATTTTTTCTTTACACTTAAATCCAATCGGTGATACATCGGCAAACGACCCTTGTTAATATCTGCAAGCAAAATGAATATTTCTTCATTATTTTGCATCCAGTCATCGGAAATATTTCCGAACCCTAAATTAGGTATAAATGCTTGGGTTTGAGTGAAAGGGAACCCCGTTCCAAAGTTCCAGCGCACATCGGCTTGCCACGATTTGCGTTTCTTGCCCCATTGGTAAGAAGCGAGCAAATTCACATTGTGTCTTCTGTCGAAATGCGTGGCGTATGTTATTTTTTCATCGGTTCTTTTTACCCAACCTAATGTATAAACAGCCCAAAGATAGAAGTTTTTATAGTCAAATTTTGCAGTAATGTCTCCGCCGTAAGCCTTTCCTTTTTCCCATAGAAAATCTTTGTCTTTCGGAAATTGTTTATATCTATTTACGGAAGTAAGTTGCGAGAAATTTTTGAAAAATCCTTCAATATTAATATTTGTATGTTTAAAGACATCTAATTCAACTCCTAAAACAATATGTTGCGCTTTTTGCAACGTGTTTTTCATTTCTTTATCAAAAAACTTGCGTGGGAGGTCTGCTTCGGAGGGGCTGGAGAAAAATCCATAAAATAGATTCACTACATCTCTATCGGAGGTAACGGCAATAAAGTTTTGAGAGTATAAGCCGCCGGCAAGTTTTAATCTTACTTTCTTTGAAATATTGTACTTCAATGCAAGTCGGGGTTCTGGGGTAGCAGTGGATAAAGATGCATAATATTGTAATCTGAAGCTGGGTTCAACGAGGAGCAGGTCGTTAAGATTATATTTATATTTCACAAAAACTGCAATATCTGTGGTGTAATCGGGAGGGGATTCTTTTACTACATTATTCGCATCAGGGAATGAGTATCTTGTAGTAAAAATATTTACATCAATGCCTGCCGAAAACACACTTCTACCGGCAAAATAGTTAAAGATCCATTTAAACATACCGCCATTCAGTGAGGTTGTTCGGGGGGCATATTTGCCCTCAATCATTGAAGCAATATAGGAAGAATAAGACAAAGTTCCTTCCATACTCATCGGCACTTCGCCGGGGATAACCAAAAAATGAGCGCCTAATCCCCAATTATTCCATCCATAATTTACCAATTGTGAATAGTTGACTTTATCATCAAAATTAAAGCCAAATAAACTGAGTTTGGTTCCGGTTTTTGTGGTTAATGCAATTTTTCCGTACAAATCCCAATAATTATAAGGGAGCCCTTGTTCTATATAAGGATAAAATAGTTTTGCGCTATGCTCTAAATAGGAGCCTTTAGCCGATAGAATAAAACTCAATGCACTACCTCTGTCCTCTCTCAACTTCACGAAAGGACCTTCCAGCAGCAGTCGTGCGCCAAATATGTTGGCATCTATTTTTCCGGCAATTCTTTTTTTATTTCCATCTCTTGTTTTGATATCCATTACAGATGAAATTCTTCCGCCAAATTCAGCGCCAAAGCCACCGGTATAAACATCGGCGCTACTAATAATTTCCGTATCAAATGCAGAAAAGAGACCGATAGAATGAAACGGATTGAAAATGAGCATCCCATCTAACAGCAGCATATTTTGAATGGGGGTACCTCCGCGCACATAAAGTTGCCCGCCTTGATCGCCGGTAGATACAATACCGGGCAATATTTGCAAGTACTGTGCAAAATCGGGAGTTCCGCCTATGGAAGGCATCATCGACAAATCTTTCGGAGTAATGGTAACCACCGAAGTACGCGTTTCCTGCACACGACGCTGCCCTTCGGCATCCACCTGAACGGCATCTAAAGTATGGGAAGTCGGCTGAAGCATAAAACGTTTTTGTACCATATTGAATTCAATAGTAATTACATCTGTTAATGTATTATATCCAAGCATGGTAACTTTAACGGTATATTCTCCATTGGGGATTTTGTTTATAATAAAACTTCCGCTTTGATCGGTCATGGCGCCATAAGAAGTATTTTCCATCTGCACCATACAAAATCGAATAGGCTCTCCATTTGAGGCATCATATACAAAGCCTTTTACAGATCCCGTTTGTGCAAAACAAACGGTAAGCAGAATAAAAAATAAAGTGAAGAAAATAGAGAATCGTTTCATATTTTTATAAGTGGTGGCAAAGGTATATTTTTTTGGTTATGAAAATAAAAATAATTTTGCACCCAAAAAAGCTTTGAACTTTAAACCTTAAATCCGTAGGCTGAAGCCTACGGCTAATAAAAAAACTTTGAACATTAAACTTTAAACCAGAAATTATGCCCCAACCCGACCAAATTAAAGAAATGCAAACCCGACTCAGTGAGTTAAGGAGGTGCCTTTGACATTGATGTCAAGTTAAATGAAATTATCGTAAAAGAAAAAATTACTCACGAAAATGATTTTTGGGACGACCCAAAATCTGCGGAAAAATTGCTAAAAGAGATTAGTTTAATTAAATCTTGGGTGCAAGAATATGACCAAACGGCTACATTAGTGGATGATTTATTGGTGTTGTATGACTTTTTTCTTGCAGAAGAAACCACAGAGCATGAAGTAGATGAAACGCTGAAAATTGCTTTACAAGCCGTTGAAAAATTGGAGTTTCGGAATATGATGCGCGAAGAGGAAGACCCTTTGAGCGTAATACTTACCATTAATTCCGGCGCGGGCGGCACCGAAAGTTGCGACTGGGCAGAGATGCTGCTTCGTATGTATTTGCGCTGGGGGGAACGAAACAAGTACGCTATCAGATTGTTAGACAGACAAGAGGGTGATGTTGCCGGTATCAAATCGGCAACCATTGAGTTGGATGGCGCCTACGGCTACGGCTACTTAAAGAGCGAAAACGGTGTGCACCGGTTGGTGCGCCTTTCGCCTTTTGATGCGGCAAACAAACGCCACACCTCTTTTGCCTCTGTTTATGCGTATCCTATTATAAATGATGATATTGTGGTAGATGTGAATCCGGCAGATATTTCGTGGGATACCTACCGCTCAAGCGGACCCGGCGGGCAAAATGTGAACAAGGTAGAAACCGCTGTGCGCCTCTACCATCATCCTACCGGAATTATTGTGGAGTGTCAGGAAACGCGCTCCCAGCTGCAAAACCGAGAGAAAGCCATGCAGATGTTGAAATCGCAACTATATCAGCGCGAAATGGAGAAGAAACGCGAAAAACAATCGGAAATTGAAAGTACAAAAAAACGAATTGAGTGGGGCTCGCAAATTCGCAGTTATGTGATGCACCCATATAAGATGGTGAAAGACCTGCGTACCCGCTACGAAACCTCTAACGTTAACGCAGTTATGGACGGCGAATTGGACGACTTTATTAAGGCGTATTTGATGGAAAATTGAGAATTTTGGGGCGACCAATGGGATTCGAACCCACGACCTTCGGAACCACAATCCGGCACTCTAACCAGCTGAGCTATGATCGCCATAATTCGGCGGCAAAAATAATTTTTTTTCCATATCAAAATTCTTGTTCTTTATATAAAAAAATAATTTACGTTTGCAAGGTTAAAAAAATAACTGAAAACTAAATACTAACATTATGATTACAACAAAATTATTGACACAAAATGCTCTGGAATTTCTTGCAAAAGATGCGATAGCAAATGAAATATCGCACATAGAAAACGCCTATCATACGCTTATTTCCAAAACCGGAAAAGGAAACGACTTTTTGGGGTGGCTCAATCTGCCCGAAAATATTACTTCTTCTTTAATTGCTCAATTGAACAATAGGGCTGCAAATCTTGCGGCTCTGGCTGAAGTTATTGTGGTGGTGGGTATCGGCGGCTCGTACTTGGGGGCACGCGCCGTAATTGATGCGCTGCAACATCCGTTTAAATCGTTATTCCCCGAACAAAAAACGCCTCTGGTTCTTTTTGCAGGAAACAGTATGGGGGAAGATTATCATAAAGCATTAATAGATGTGCTTGATATTAAAGATTATGCCGTAATTGTTATTTCAAAATCGGGAACCACCACCGAACCTGCCATTGCCTTTCGCATTTTGAAAGCGCACTGCGAAAAAAAATATGGCAAACAGGAGGCGCAAAAACGGATAGTTGCCATAACAGACGAAAAAAGAGGCGCTCTCAAAACTTTGGCAACGGAAGAAAATTACCCCACGTTTGTCATTCCCGATGATGTGGGCGGACGTTATTCCGTGCTTACTCCTGTGGGTTTGTTGCCTATCGCCTGCGCCGGATTCAATATCGAAAAACTGTTGGCAGGCGCTCAAAAGATGCGAAATAATCTTTTGCAACATTCTAATTTTGAAGAAAATATTGCTATGCAATATGCGCTTACCCGTTATTTGTTGTATAAAGAGGGCAAGAAGTTGGAGTTGGTGGTGGCGTACGAGCCTCAACTGTTTTATTTTATAGAATGGTTTAAACAACTTTTTGGCGAAAGCGACGGCAAAGAGGGCAAAGGGATTTTTCCTGCCGGAGCCGTGTTTTCTACCGATTTGCACTCATTAGGGCAATATATTCAGGAAGGAGAACGACATCTGTTTGAAACGGTTTTGTCGGTTGAAAAAGCAGCTGCACACTTGCCTATTCCGTTTGTTCACAATGATTTGGATGGATTAAATTATGTGCAACAAAAAACCATTCACGAAATAAATCTTACGGCAGAGGAGGGTACTCGTTTGGCGCATATTGCCGGAAATGTTCCCAATTTGCGCATTACCATTCCGGAAATTTCGGAAGAAACGCTGGGCGAATTGATCTATCTCTTTGAATTTAGTTGTGCGCTTAGCGGCTATCTATTGGATATTAACCCATTTGACCAGCCGGGTGTAGAAGCCTACAAATCAAATATGTTTCGTTTATTAGGAAAATGAGGAACACATCGCATAATCGGAAATCGGAAAACCTATTTCTCCGGATATAAATTTCCTCTCACATAATGCTCAATGTCAAAATATTGTTGCAAAAAATCGGCAATGGCTTTGGAGGTGAGGTTGTTTACCCGCTCATTGAAAGTAGGAATGGTAGTAACATCATCACCCTGCAACCACATATTAGGCAACATTTGCGACCAGAACTCGTTGGTTTGCAATGCAGTTTCGCGTTGTTTGATGAGTTGTTGTTTCACCTTTTCCATTGTTTCTTCCGAAGGTCCGTTGGACACCATCTCTTTCAATATTTTGAAAACGGCATCAGAAAGCTTATCGGTATTATTGGGCGCACAACCAAAGAGAATCATCATAAAATAATTAGATACAGGCACTTTATCCCAATTCATAACGAGTATTGGGGAGTAAACGCCGCTCATCTTTTCGCGAATTTCGGCAATCAATTCAATATCCAACGCATCTTTTAAAGCACGCAGAATCGCTTTATTCTCTTCATTCCAAGGAAATTCCTTTTGAAATACAATGCCTACAAAACTTTGCTCTTCTGTTCCTACATAAATATCTTCATTGATTTGTTCTTTCGGAAAACCTTTGATTACATTGGGGTTTATATCATCTTTATCTTCCGAAGTCTGCAAAGAACCCAGATAGAGTTCAAGGTAATCTCTCATTATTTTTTCATCAAAATTTCCTACAAAAGTGAAAATAAAATCTGCAGGATTGGCAAAACGCTCTTTGTAAATTTCAAATCCTCTTTCATAATTAGATGAGTTAACAAAATCCTCAGAATATGTTAATTGCACTAATGGAAGGGTGGAATAATAATCGTTTTGAGACACTATTTGAATCAAGTTTTTTAATGCTCTGTACATTGGTATGGCGCTTACCATTTTAAGTTGTTCATTGGTTTCTTTCGTAATCAATTCATAAACAGTGGGATCATATCTTGGTGTGGCATAAAAAGCGTGTAAATACTGGAAGAAAAACTCCAAATCTTTCGGAGTAGAATTACCATTCATTATTTCAGAAAAAGTAGTGATGTTTGGCATAAGTCCAACCTGTTTTCCTTTCATTTTCTTTTGTAACGAAATCATATCAATCTCGCTAATACCGGCTCTATCCACAAAATCGGTAGCCAATAATGCTGAGGCTAAGTCGGTTTCATCATACAAACACGCGCCACCTTTACTTAATGCGTTTAATAAAATTTCATCGTTTTTATAATCTGTTTTTTTCAGCCAAACCGTAATGCCGTTACTCAGGATTAGTTCAGTTACGCCCACTTCTGCAATTACATTTTCAGAAATAATTTCGCCTCTTTGCAACAATTCCACTTCCACCATTTCCTGTTCTTTATAAGTATCAATATATGGTTCAAGATCTTCTAAGGCAGGGTCTTTCACAATAGATAGAATTTCCGCTTCGGTGGGCACGGTAACTCCTTCTTTTTCAGGCGCCATTATGATAACACAGATATTATCTTTTGTAATCCACTGCGCAGCCAACGCATTTACTTCATCTAATGTAATTTCTTCCAAATATTTTTTAGCATAATTAAACACCCGTTTTGCACCCGGAATGGGGTCTTGGCGCAAATAATGGCTTAAGTAATCCTGTGCAAATCTTTGAGATTCCGTTTTACCAACCTCATTGGCAGCAATTTCGTATTTGTTAAGCAGTTCGTCTTTGGCACGCACTAACTCTGTTTCTAAAAATCCATATTTCAACACCCGATAATCTTCCTGCATCAATACTTTTAGAGATTCGTCAATTTGACCTTCTTTGGCAGTAGCCTGCGAGAAGTAAGCATCGGTATTTCCTATAAATGAACCATATCCGGTACCGCCACCAATAAAAGGTGTGTTCGGATTTTGCATCAATTCATCAAAACGACCGTCATACATAGTATTAAACAAATCGTAGGTCATCATCGTTTTGTAATCACCAACGGTTTTCATAATAAAATGGGGGAATTTTCTTACCATTAAGATGGAATTCATCCCTGCTTCTTTATCGGTGCAAACCACAGCCACCTGACCCTTAGTGGGTTCTATCGGGTAATGAATTCTTTCGCGAGGATTTTTCTTGGGTTTAATTTTGCTGAATTTGGCAATGATCATCTCCTCAATTTTGGCAGCATTCACATCGCCTACAATAACAAGCGCCTGTAAATCGGGACGATACCAATCGTAGTAAAAATCTTTCAACGTTTGCGGTTTAAAGTTTTCCAATACTTCCAACGTACCTATGGGATATCTTTCTGCGTATCTGGAGTCTTTGAACAGCACAGGCCACCATACTTTGCGCATTCTATCCTGCGCGCCCAACCCCAAACGATATTCTTCAATAATGATGCCGCGCTCTTCTTCTATCTCTTTGTTATCTAATAAATAATCGTTTGTCCAACCTTTCAAAATATTCATAGCCATTTCAATATTTTTCGGATTGTCGGTGGGCATCGTTAAAGTGTAAACGGTTTCATCAAACGAGGTGTAAGCGTTAATTTCTCTACCAAATGAAACGCCAATTTTAGCTAACTCGTCGGTAAGTTTGTTGCCGGGAAAACCCTTGATACCGTTGAAGCCCAAATGCTCGGTAAAGTGCGCTAAGCCCAATTGGTTTTCGTTTTCTTGCATAGACCCGGCATTCACCACCAACCAAAATTCGGCGCGATTTTCCGGTTTTTTGTTCTCTCGAATGTAATACGTAAGCCCATTGGAAAGTTTTCCAATTTTCACATTCGGGTCATTGTTAATAGGATCGGTCAATTTTTGACCCATAAGGCTGCCAAGGCAAAACAGGGCAGCGAGGAGGAGGAGGGTTAATTTTTTCATAATGGTTAATGGTTTATAATGGTTAATGGTTAATGGTTAATGGTTAATGGTTAATGGTTCAAAGTTTAATGCGCACCGTCATTGCGGGCTTGACCCGCAATCTCCAAGTAATGTGCTTTTACATTGGTAATATAATCTTCATCAACCCCTATTTCTTCACTTAAATCTCTCCAATCAGGGTTAGAGTCAGTAATCAGTTTATTCTTCCATTCGCGTTTCCAATTCTTCAATTGCTTTTCTCTGGCTATAGCATCAGTCATCAAAGCAAAAGTTTCATAATAAACCAATCTATCGCAATTATACTTATAAGTAAATCCTTTATTTATTTTTGCTTTGTGCTCGGCAATACGACGAACAATGTCGTTTGTAACACCAACGTATAAAACATTATTATAAGAATTTGTCATAAAATAAATATAAGAATTATCTTTCATACTGCATTGTTCCTTTCTTTTGGGATTGCGGGTCTGCTGAACTTGATTCAGTGCAGCAATGGCGGTTTGTTTCAGGGGATTGCGGGTCAAGCCCGCAATGACGCCCATTAACCACTATTTAAACGCCGCCTCGCTCAGCCCCTTGCCCTTCAACGCCAAATCTTGCATATATTCCGGCACGGTTTTTCCTAAATATTTATCAACATAGATTTTAGCCAAATATTGCGCCAGCATAAAGCCGTGCCCGCGCATCCCAACGAACAAACCGTTTTCGGGATCTACAATGTAGCGCGGCTCAACGTAATAGCCCGACCAGAACGCTTGGAACGTTACGCCGCCCAACTGTGGAATCCAATCGGTAAATATTTCGGAAACAATCTCCATAAACTCTTTGGAATTTATGCGCAAATCTTGTCGCGCCTCAATCGGGTCGCAGGCGGGGGAGGCGCAGCCAATAATCTGTCCGGTTTCCGCCAACTGCTGCCCGTAAACGGCAGTGAAGTTCTTGTAGCGCCTGCGGTCTATCATCATATCCATAGCATCGCCGTCTTTTCCCAGCAGTGGTAACCGTTTGGTAATGAATGCCTGATGTTTCACGGGGTACAACCCTGTTTCAATGCCCAATTGCAAAGCAAAGTGCGCGGCGTTGGCGCCCAGTGCATTCACAAAATGTTCGCAATGATATTCCGTGTAGGTTTTGTTATGCTCCAACACCAAAGCCATAAAGCCTTTCGCGGTTTTTTGCACTTCCAGCAAGGTGGTGTCATCTAACAAAACGCCGCCGTTTTTCACGGCTATCGTTCTAAGGGCATCCAACACCAATCCCGGCGTTGCCTGCCAGCACTCGTGCGTAATGAGCGCCGCCTGATAGGTGTTTAAATTAGGGTTGAAATGCGGCGAAACCTCTTTGCGAAAATCTTTTTTGTCCACCATATAGGCGTCCGACCACGCGGTAGAGGCTTCCAGCGCTTTGTAGGTAGCCTCATCGTGCGCAAACCCCACATAGCGAATAGGTTTGAAGTTTATATTGGTAATTTCTTGTAACTCTTTAAACAAGCGAAGATTCTGCTGCGCAATGTCGGCAATTTCGGGCAGGGAAAACGCGGGGCGACCGCCGGCAATGTTGCGCCACGAGCCGCCGTGCTCATTATTGGCAAGCACCGTTTTTTTGCCGCTTTCTGCAAAATAGCGAAACAGCGCGCTGCCGGCAATGCCGCCGCCGGCAATAAACACTTCACAATCCACGCGGCGCGTTTGGTGGGTTCTAATATCTGTAATAAATTGTGGCTGAACCTCCGAAGGGTACAGTTCGCTCATCGTTACCTGATTCGACAGCGGCGCTCTGGGCGTGGCATCGCCCACCAACTCAATACCTTTGCTGCGCAACGCCTGCCGCACACGCGGAATACAACGCTTGCCCCTGCACGCCCCCATCCCAATGCGCGTAGTGTGCTTCAATTCATCTACGGAAATCATCTTTCGGTCGCCCACCACTTTGAGAATAGCCTCCATATCAACGTCATCGCAATGGCAGAGGTAGGTTTGAGATTTGGGATTTGGGATGTGAGATGTGAGATGTGAGATGTGAGATGTGGGATTTGAGATGTGAGATTCTCCCCCGCTGGCGGGGGCAGGGGGGTGGATTTGATGTGTGAGGTGTAACGGTTCTGGGTATTTTTCTTTGGGGATGAAACCGGTAACTTCGGTTATTTTTTCTATTGATGTTAATATTTTAACTCTTGCAACATTCGTTTTGTTGGGTTTTAGTAAAACTTTTTCAATAATCCCTTCGCCGAGTTTTTCGCCCTGGTTGTTTACCAAAAACACTTCCGCATTTTCTTCCACAAAATTTTCAATGGGTAAAAAAAGTTGGCTTTTAGCCAAATTATAACCAAAAATTGCCAACCCCGGACATTTTGCCACGCAATCCATACAACCGATACATTTCTCATAATCAATCACCGGCACGGTTGAGGTAGAGGATTTTTGGATAGCATTTTTGGGACAGGAAAAAATACACGGATTGCAAGCAAACGCATACACACAATCGGCAACCACAAACGGTTTCGCGTGCATTCTTTCGGCAGTGGGCAACGTTGGTTTTTCCAAAATTCTTGTAGGATGTTGTTGCGAATCAATATATTCTTTCGAGAGTTCCAAATAATCATCGTAACTCACGCGCTGTTGGCACGCCATCGCGATTTCCATTGCCGTTTGTTTGCCTCGTAGCACGGCGCACGTGCCTTCACCCACGCGAATGGCATCGCCCGCACCAAAGGTTTTGTCGCCAAACACTATACGCCCTTTTTCCAACAGTTGGTCATCGGGAATTAAACCGGTGCAAATGTTAATCAAATCAATATTGTGGATAATTTTTTCGGTGCCCGCAATCGGCGCAAAGTTTTGGCACTCAGCCACCACCGCGCCCACAATGCCGGTATGGTCATCATTCGGAATCGCTTTAAGCAAAATATGGGAAGTTAAAATTGGGATACCCAATCGGCGCACGCGATTTGCCTGCACGGGGAAACCGCCTTCATGGGCTTGCGCTTCCACAATTGCCACCACTTGCGCCCCCGCTTGCGTTGCCTGATACGAGGTAAGGTATCCGATATTTCCGGCGCCGATAGACAAAATGCGTTTGCCCAGCAGCGTATGTTCCACATTCATCATCTTTTGCAGCACGGCGGCGGTGTAAACGCCCGGCAGGTCGTCGTTTTCAAAAGCGGGCATAAACGGCACGGCGCCGGTTGCCACCACCAAAAATTCGGCATCCACATAATAGATCTCATCGGTGGTAATGTTTTTTACGGCAATCCGTTTGCCTTCCAAAAGATCCCAAACCGTTGAGTTCAAGAAAATTCCGGTATGGTCATCGCCGGCAAGGTGCGACGAAATTTCAAAGCCGCGCATGCCGCCGTACAGTTTTTCCTTCTCAAAAAAGAAAAACTGGTGGGTTTGCATATTAAACTGTCCGCCAATTCGGTCGTTGTTGTCAATCACGATGTTAGGAATGTTCAACTTATTCAGTTCTTCTCTGCACGCCAATCCGGCAGGACCCGCACCTATGATGGCTACTCGGGTTTTGTATATTTTTTTTTCTTTTTTGTATGAAACCTCCGTATTGTACAGTTCTCCCGTATTCACTTCATTCACTTCCTTCACGCCGTCTATCTTTGTGATACAGATACGTTTCACCTTTCCATCTACCAACATTTCGCAGGCGCCGCACTTTCCGATACCGCACGCCAAACTGCGCTCGCGCCCCTCCAAACTGTGGCTATGAATGGGAAACCCCGCCTGATGCAACGCCGCCGCAATCGTATAATCGGCGTGCCCCACCACCTGTTTACCATTAAATAAAAATGTAACTTCTTTGTTTTTAGGAATTTCTAAGATAGGATGTAGGTCAATTTTATACATAAAAATGGCTTAAAAAATAAGTGGCAAAGATAGTTTTTTTACCGCTCAAAAATTAAAGCATTGCAATATTTGCAGGGCAAAATCATTAAAATTTTCCTTGGGATTAAAATACCGAACATCTTTAGTCTTATCTTTTTTCTATTTTTGCAAACTTCAATTTTTAAAAAAAATATTTATGGTAACTTCAAACAAAGATTTAATGACACAAGCTCGCGAAGCGCTTTCAGGGCGCTGGGGTTTGGCTGTAGGTACATTTTTTGTGTACCTGATTATTACTGTGGCTTCACAGTCCTGCATTCAAATTCAGTCACGTTCAAACGTACTGCATTTCAACCCACTCATACTTAGCACGGGCTATATCGCCACGCTGTTACTATCCGGCGCTTTAGCGTTTGGCGCTGCAACTTTTGCTCTTTCCATTGCCCGAAAACAAGAAGCATTTTTTAAAATGATTTTTTCAGGTTTTAAATATTATGGGAAAACGTTAGGGTTATTTTTACTTCAATCCATTTTTATTTTCTTGTGGATGCTGTTGCTAATCATCCCCGGTATTATTGCAGCAATTTCTTACTCAATGGCTTTCTTCATTATGTCGGATGACCCCAATATTGAAATTATGGAAGCCATTGACAAAAGTAAAAAAATGATGTACGGCTACAAGTGGAAATATTTTTGTTTGGGATTACGTTTTATCGGCTGGATAATTTTAGGTATTCTTTCACTCGGCATTGGATTTTTATGGATAATCCCTTATATATTTATTAGTCATGCCAAATTCTACGAAGATATAAAGGCTAACTATTCAGAAATTTTCTAAAAGTTAAAAAAACTTAACCAAAAAAACATTTCACAAATTAACTTTCAAAAAAAAATATATTTTTGCCGCCTCAAACCGATTGACCAATGGTGTAATGGTAGCACTTCAGGTTTTGGTTCTGTCAGTCTTGGTTCGAATCCAGGTTGGTCAACACTACGATACTCTCACTACTATATGGTGGGAGTTTTTTTTAGAAGAAAGAAAAAGTGGGGCGAAAAACCCCTCTTTTTTTTAGATTATTAACATTTAACATAAAAAACAAAACGTCATGGAAGAAAGTTTAAACTTATTGGAAACCTTAGCCGAGTTTAAAGATTTTAAAAACATTGAAAGAGAATCGTTAATGCGAATTTTGGAAGATATTTTTCGCTCTGCGCTTACTAAAAAATATGGTCCCGACGCCAACTTTGAAGTGATTGTAAACGTGGACCGCGGCGAGTTGGAAATTCAACGCTATAGAGAAATTGTAGAAGATGGAACCGTAAAAAATGAGTTTACTCAAATTGCATTCTCAGAAGCCATTAAAATTGAGCCCGACTTTGAAATTGGGGAAGAAGTAATGGAAAATGTACACTTTTCCGATTTTGCCCGCCGCGAAATTCAAGCGCTACGCCAAAATTTGGTTACAAAAATTATGGAATACGAAAAAGACCTCATCTACAAAAAATATGAACACCGCATCGGTGAATTGGTGAGCGGCGAAGTAACTCAAGTATGGAAAAAAGAGATTCTAGTAATGGACGAAGACGGCGTGGAACTTATACTGCCAAAAGGCGAACAAATTCCCGCCGATAAATACAAAAAAGGCGACTCGCTGTCTGCTATCGTATTGCGCGTGGACATTAAAGGCTCTTCACCGCAAATTATCATCTCAAGAACATCGCCCCTGTTTTTGGAAAGATTGATGGAAACAGAAATACCTGAAGTATATGACGGACTTATCACTATCAAAAATGTAGTGCGTGCACCGGGCGAACGCGCTAAAGTGTTAGTAGAATCTTTCGATGACAGAATTGACCCCGTGGGCGCTTGCGTGGGCGTAAAAGGAAGCCGTATTCACAGCATATTCCACGAATTACGAAAAGAAAGTATTGACGTCATCAATTATACAAACAATATAAATCTGCTAATTTCCAGAGCGCTAAGCCCTGCAAAAATCTCTTATATTGAAATTGACGAAGAAAATAAAACGGCTAACGTTTATATGAAACCCGACCAGGTTTCATTAGCCATTGGAAAAGGAGGGTACAATATTAAATTGGCAAGCAAATTGGCAGGCTACGAAATTGACGTCTTTAGAGATGATATTAAAGAAGAGGAAGACGTGGACTTAAGCGAATTTACAGATGAATTTGACCAATGGGTAATTGATGCTTTTAAAGCCATTGGTTGTGATACCGCTACCAGCGTGCTGAAATTAAGCCGTGAAGAATTAATTCAACGCACCGACCTTGAAGAAGAAACCGTAGATGACGTGATTGCATCCGTTAAAAAAGAGTTGGATATTGAGGACTAATGAATAATGAATAATGAATAATGAATAATGAATAATTTTTTCGTGTTAGGCGGAATTTCAAATTCCGCCTAACACAATTAACATTGAACTTTAAATCCGTAGGTTGAAACCTACGGCTAATAAATTAAACTTTGAACTTTGAACTTTAAACCTTAAATAATAATATGTCTGAAGAAAAGAAAATTCCACGTTTGGGGAAAGCTGCAGGAGAGTTTAATGTGGCTATATCTTCTATTATCACACTTTTTAAAAAGTTTAAGATTGTGATTGAAGATAATCCGAATACAAAACTCACGCCGGAGATGTATGAAATTCTAATTAAAGAATTTCAAGGCGAAAAAATGGTCAAGGAAGAATCCAAAAAATTGGATATAGGGGTTTACTCAAAATCAAAGGCTGAAATTGAAGACAGCAAACCTCATGTTGAAGAAGTGCAATCCCCTCTCCCCGTAAACCCAAAACCTCAAGTAGAAGAAAAACCCATTGAAATAATCAAAGTAACGGTTCAAGCGCCTAAAGTGATAGGCAAAATTGATTTGGAACCTAAAAAAGCGTCCGAAAAACCTGCGCCCATAGTAGCAGAACCTGTAATCGAAAAACCATTGGAAATACCTGCTATTGTTGAAGAAAAAGTTACCCCAAAACCGGAACATATTGAAACTGTGGTAGAAGATATTACCAAGAACATTAAAGTTATTGATAAAATTGACTTAACTGCCTTTGAAACCAAAAAATCTAAAAAAGATAAACCAAAAAAAAATAAAAAAGATGAAAGAGGCTATAAAGGTAAAGAGAAAGTAAAAATATCGGAAGCAGGTAAAGTAAAAGAAGATCTAAAAATTGTTGAAAAACCTCAAACCGCTCCTGTACCGTCGGTAGTAGAACAAAAGCCTGAAATTGAACATATTAAAACAAAACACATTAAACTGGAAGGTCCTAAGGAGGTAGGCAGAATGTCGTTAGAAGCCTTCAAACCAAAAGAATCACCCAAAAAAGAGAACCCTGAGCAGGCAAAAGAAAAAGCGAATGCAGAGAAAAAACGGAAGCGGAAACGCATTAAGCATCATGCCGGAAAACACGGAGACGACGACAAACAAAAACAAATAGTAGCAAAAGTTGAAATTTCTGACGAAGATATTCAACGACAAATTAAGGAAACCATGCAACGCTTAGAGCCGCTGGGGAAATCTAAAACATCGAAGCGCAGAAGAGAGAAACGCGCGCAAATACAATCGGAAATACATGAAAGCGAAATGCAGGAACTGCAAAATCAAAAGAAATTGAAAGTTACGGAGTTTATCACGGCAAACGACTTGGCTACATTGATGAATGTCCCCGTAAATCAAATTATTGCGACTTGTATGAGTATCGGACTTTTTGTTTCTATCAATCAAAGATTAGATGCGGAAACCATTGCATTGCTCACAGAAGAGTTTGGCTATGAAGTAGAATTTGTAGGCGTAGAAACCGAAGAATCAATTAAAATAGAAGATGAAGACAAGCCCGAAGATTTGCTGCCGCGTCACCCTATTATTACGGTAATGGGCCATGTGGATCACGGAAAGACATCCTTGCTTGACTATATCCGTAAAACCAACGTGATTGCCGGTGAAGCAGGCGGGATTACGCAACACATCGGCGCCTATTTGGTAAATCTTCCCGATGGCAGAAAAATCACTTTCCTTGATACTCCGGGACACGAAGCCTTTACTGCTATGCGGGCTCGCGGCGCAAAAGTTACCGACTTATGTATTATTGTGATTGCTGCCGACGACTCGGTAATGCCGCAAACGGTGGAAGCCATTAATCACGCGCAGGCTGCCGGCGTACCTATGGTATTCGCCATTACTAAAATAGATAAAGCCAACGCTGCCCCTGAAAAAATTAGAGAAGCGTTAGCCAATATGAATATTTTGGTGGAAGATTGGGGCGGAAACTATCAATGTCAAGAGATTAACTCCAAACAGGGAACCAATATTGATACCCTGCTTGAAAAGGTGCTGCTTGAAGCTGAACTTTTGGATTTGAAAGCCAATCCTAATAAGTTGGGTAACGGAACAGTATTAGAGTCATCGTTAGACAAAGGGAAAGGCTATGTTGCTAAAGTATTGATACAAAACGGAACTATTAAAATCGGAGACCCCATTTTAGCCGGTAATTATTTTGGTAAAGTGAAAGCATTGTTTAACGAGCGTAACCAACCTTTAACGGAAGCAGGACCGGCAACGCCTATCCTGTTGCTGGGGTTGAATGGCGCTCCGCAAGCCGGCGATATCCTGAAAGTGAGCACCTCCGAACATGATGCCAGAATTACAGCCACCAAACGCTCTCAATTAGCACGTGAAATGGGACTCCGTACTCAAAAACATATTACATTGGATGAAATTGGCAGACGAATTGCTATTGGAGACTTTAAAGAGTTGAATATCATCGTAAAAGGTGATGTGGACGGCTCTATAGAAGCATTATCCGATTCATTATTAAAACTATCCACCGAACAGGTGCAAGTAAATGTAATTCACAAATCGGTGGGGGCAGTTACCGAAAGCGATGTGCTGTTAGCGTCTGCGTCTAACGCGATTATTGTGGCGTTTCAGGTGCGACCTTCTCCGGGTGCAAGAAAATTAGCCGAACAGGAACAGATTGACATCCGAACATATTCCATCATTTACACGGCAATCAATGAAATTAAAGATGCCATTGCAGGTATGCACACACCGGAAATTCGCGAAAAAATATTGTGTAACTTTGAAGTACGCGAAGTATTTAAAATTACAAAAGTGGGCAATATAGCCGGATGTATGGCGTTAGACGGTAAGTTGCAACGCAATACCAAAATCCGCTTAATTAGAGACGGTATTGTTATCTACTCCGGAAAATTGGGCTCGCTAAAACGTTTCAAAGACGATGTAAAAGAAGTCGTTGCCGGTCAAGATTGTGGCTTGAATATCGAAAACTTCAATGACATTAAAGTGGGAGATATTATTGAGGGATATGAAGAATATGAAGTGAAAGTGACGTTGTAAATTTCAATATTTTAAAAATAAATATGGATGAAAAACATTCGTAAGATTTTTGCAATTAGTTTTTTAATAATTATTTTGGGGAATCTCCATCATCTTTATTCTCAGGTTACCTGCACGGCAAGTGCGCCTCCGCAGGTTGTAGTGGGGCAAGCGTTTACCTTTACTTACGCACTCAGCCAAAGTGCCCAACAGTTGGCTTCCTATCAATTCACAGGATTTGATGTGTTGAGTGGTCCTAACTCAAGTTATTCTACTTCCATGACTAATATCAATGGACAGATGACCCAAAGTACTTCATTTTCATATTCTTTTACGCTACGGGCGCAAAAAGAGGGAAGTTTTACCATTCCGGCTGCTGTTTTTGTAGTAGATGGCAATCAAGTAAAATCAAATGCCGTGCAAATTAAGGTATTGGCGGGGCAACAGGCAGGAACACCGCAGCAGCAGCAACAACAGCAAGGAACACGCAATCAGCAAACGCAAACTTTCGACAAAAATGAGGTTTTTGTGAAAGCATCTGCTTCTAAAATGACCCCCTATCAAGGCGAACAGGTGATTATTACCCATAAGTTGTATGTGGGACAGAGTGTAAACGGCGGCTATCGTTTAAATAGTACCACCATGCCCACGCAAAGCGGGTTATGGTCTTATACATTAGGCGACCATAATGCCGAAAATACGGCAAAACAAGAGGTACTGAACGGAAAAAAATATGCCGTACATGAAGTTAGAAAAACCGCCGTTTTTCCACAAAAAACAGGAGAAATAACAGTTACCCCAATGGAGATTGATTTCACCGCCGGTGTGATTGTGAGTCAAAGTACCGGTGATCCTTTTTTTGACCGTTTTTTTGGCGGCAGACAAAATGCGCAAAACTACAATCTTGACATTAAGTCAAACACCATTCAACTCAATGTAAAGCCGTTGCCTCAAAACAACAAACCCGATGATTTTAGCGGTTTAGTGGGAAATTTCACCCTCTCTTCTTCTTTAAGTCGGGCGCAACTTAAAGCCAATGACGCCACGAACTTAACCGTTACAATTAGCGGAACCGGAAATCTGCAACATATTGACCCGCTTGATATTGCATTTCCTCCGGATTTTGATGTAACCGAACCCCGTGTTTCGGATAATATTAACACAAAAGGAAATACCGTAACCGGCTCCCGTATTTTTGAATATGTAATTATTCCTCGAAATGAGGGAACATTTACCATTCCTGCCGCTACTTTTTCGTTTTTTGACCCACAAACTAATAGCTATAAAACACTTAAAACCAATGAATACCTGTTACAAATTGAAAAAGGATCAGGGCAATTGTCTGTTTCAAACACCTCTTCACAAAAAGATATCAAAATTTTAGGTAGCGACATCCGTTTTATTCGCGCTTCTAATTTTAATCTTAATCCCATAGGAGTTGTTTTTTTCGGATCACTTAAATATTATGCCGCTTTTTTATTGCCGGTATTACTTCTATTCATTTTTATTATTATTTGGAGAAAACAGATTGAAATCAGAGGTGATGTGGCATTGATGCGCAATAAAAAAGCAAAAAAAGTGGCACATAAAAACTTGAAAACTGCGAAAAAACTCTTGGAAGAAAAAAGCAAAGAGTCGTTTTATATGGAAATATCCCGCGCACTTTGGGGCTATTTAAGCAGTAAATATCACATTCCGGTGTCGCAACTCTCCATGGAAAATGTGGCATCGAAACTTGTGCAATTAAATGTTTCCGGTGAACATATAGATAATTTTGTAGAAACGCTGCAGCAGTGCGAGTTTGCACGTTTTGCGCCGGGAGACAGTTCTGAAATTATGTACGAAATGTATCAAAAAGCCGCCGACTTTATCTTGCAAAACGAAATGGCGCAACGGAAACCGCATACTACATACCGCACACCGCTTGCGTAACAAGTGTTTCTCCACTTGAAATTATAAAAAATCTCTATTTTTGTGCACAAATTTTTGAACTATGAATACACTATCCAAATTTTTCTTTTTTCTTTTTTCCTTTCTCCTTTTTTCCTTTTTTCCCTGCTTTGCGCAATCTCCTACCGACATCCCTACCACCAATGCCGTTTACGCTGATGGGATTCAAAGTATTAAACTTACCCCGATGGGCGTTGAGTTCGGGCAGCCCATTATTCAATTATTTTCAGGTGAAAAATTACTACTCTCTTTCGACGATTTGTTGCAAAAAGACCGCTATTTGAAATATACGTTTATCCATTGTTCGCACGATTGGCAATATTCATCGTTGAATCAAATAGAATATTTAGATGGCTTTTTTGAAGATTTAATTACCGATTATTCCTATTCATTCAATACCATTGTTCCTTATACAAAATATAAACTGTTGTTTCCAACTGCCGAAATGCGCATTACAAAATCGGGCAATTATTTATTGGTAGTGTATGACGACCGTATTGATAATCCTGTGTTAACTATGAGAATGATGGTGCTTGATGTGCAGCAGGCAGGCATAAAACCCAACATTACTTGGGCGCAAGATTTGCAATTTCGTTCAACGAAACAACAAGTTGATTTCAAAGCCTATACCGGCACATATACCATTCGTAACCCTGCAATGTATTTACATGCTACCATTTTACAAAATGGGCGTTGGGACAACGCTATAGAGCGCTTAACTTTCCGAAATGCAAAGTCAGGGGAATACGATTTTAGTTTTGATAACACAAACAAAAATGTCTTTAATGGTAGTAATGAATTTAGAACATTTGATATTAGAACATTACGTTCTCCGGCAGATAGAATTAGTTCCGTAAATTTTAACAACAGAATTAATCAGGCATACGTTATGGAAGATTTGGCGCGTCCTTGGGGCGCCTACGTTACGAACCCAACGCTAAATGGGTATTGCTTTTATGCGAATCACGATTTTGCCGGACAAAATACAGAAGACTATGTGTTGGTGCATTTTACATTGCGTTGCGATTTTCAAGTAGGCGAAGGCGACCTGTATGTTTTTGGCGAACTCACCGATTGGCAAATTGACCCCAAAGCAAAACTTACTTTGAATCCCGAAAACAACTATTGGGAAACTGATTTTTATTTAAAACAGGGGTTTTACAATTATTTATATGTATTCGTTCCTAAAACCAAAGGCGCCAAAACCATTGACGACACCTACATTGAGGGCAGCCACTGGGAAACTCCGAACAACTATACTATTTTATTGTACTTGCAAGAAGAAGGCACATCGTATGACAAATTGATAGGGGTAAGTACGAGTAGTATTTAAGAGTTATGGGCAAGTTTTTTGGAGAGCCAAATCATGGTTGAACGGGCGCTCTATTTAAAACTTATAAATCGCCCCAATCGTTAAATATCCCATTGAGATAATATTGGCAGAATTAAACCCAATATTAAAGTCGTGCTTGATACGTGTTGTTTTGTTCGGTTTTTCGCCTTCAATATTCCAATTAATATCATATCCTAAACTGAGGAAATTAAGTCCTGCCTCCAATTGGAAGTGGTCTGATAATTTGTAGCCCAACATCGGGGTAATATTGATAACGGTTATGCCGATGTTATTTTTAAAGCCTGTCATTTGATTTGTATTGTGGTGATTACCGTACACACCCATATTGCCTTCCAATATCAAAGAGAGTTTTTTATATGTATAGACGTGCCATCTAACAAACGGACTAAATTTCCATGGAACAGAAAAAGTTAAACGATCTATAGCATTTGGATTCGTTGTTAAAGAGAAATTTCCTCCAATGGAAAGGCTTAAACCAAACGCAAATTTCTCGTTGAAATAATAGCCGGCTTTGGGGGCAATATGAAAACCAATTACCGTACTGGCATAATCTGTACCACTACCGGCTATGGTTTGGTCTGTTTTTGTAGAGAAGCCAACGTTACCTCCCAAAAACCATTGGGCATTTAAAGTTACTGCAATACACATAATTGCAAGGATTAAGATTGTTTTTTTCATAATATTTTTTTTTGGTAAATGATGATACAATAACGTTAAAAGAGAGTTTATCTTATATTAACTCTGTATTTTTCTATGTTCTCCGTATCTCTGTGCTAAATTTATCACCCTGCCTTTCGTTTATGCTGCACTAAAAAGATCCCGCCAATTACAATAATTATTCCCAGCACTTTAGATACCGTTATTTCTTCATTCAGCACATAAAATGCAATCACAACCGTCATAACCGGAATGAGGTTTACGAAGATGTTGGTGCGGGCTAACCCCAGCACACGCATCGCACCGATATAAAGAATAAAGGCAATGGCGGAACAAAAAATGGATAGCATTAACAAAAAACTTAAATTTTGCATATTTCCTAATGCATGATATTGAAACGCAATACTTTCGCCATTATTAACAAAAAATACCAATGGTAGAAAAGCAATAAGCCCTAAAATATTTTGCCAGGTAATAACAACGATTGGGCTATAAGTAATTGGGATTTTTCTTAAGAAATAATTGTAACCAATAGTAGAAAAAACGGCGCCAAATGCTAAAAAGATATAAAAACTAACTTCAGAATTAATGAAGCTGTGCCACAACATAATAACAATGCCCGAAATGGACAGCGCAATGCCAAAAAAATTAAGTTTGCTTAATTTTTCTTTAAAGATAAAAACTGCCATTAATGCCACAAACAATGGAATAGTGGCAATAATTACCGAAACCATAGAAGCATCGCAATATTTTAAACTGTATGTTTCAAACAAAAAATAGATAAACGGCTCAAAAAACGCCAACCCAATAAAATATTTAAGATCTTTTTTTGCAATTTTAAACTCTTTTTTATACACAATAATACAGAAAGTTGCAAAAATAATGGAAGCAATCACGCATCGTGCAAAAATGAGCGTAATAGGGTTGAAATCGGTAAGCAAATGTTTGGTAAGCACAAACGAACCGCCCCATAAAAACATAGCGATGAGGAGGTAAAGGTAATAGATGAGGGATTTGTGTTGCACTTTTTAGTGTATTTATTTTTAATGAAATGTGCGGCAAATATCCATAAATTTTCAAATTAACTTTCTGTTCGTAGATTTTCGCTAGAAGAAATAATAAAACCTATTATTTTATTTAATATTTTCGCTGCCTTATTAACATTATTCAAAATGAATATCTTCCGGCAAGCCCTTATCTGTGCCATATCTATTGTTTTTACTTGTGCCACGACAGCACAAAACAACACGGCATTGGTAATAGGTATTGGCGATTATCCTGCCGAAAACGGCTGGAGAAAAATTAATGGAGATAGAGATATTGAAATAGTTTGTGCATTTCTTCAAGCAAACGGTTTTTCTAAAAATGAAATCACTACATTGAAAAATGATGAAGCTACAAAGGAAAATATTGTACAACAATTTCAACTATTAGCTAAAAATGCCAAAACAGGAGACTGCATTTATATTCACTTTTCCGGACATGGGCAACAAATTACGGATACCGATGGCGATGAAGATGACGGCTGGGATGAAGCATGGATTCCATATAACGCAAAAAAGGTCTATAAAAAAGGTGTTTATGAAGGTGAAAACCACCTTATTGATGATCAGATTAATGAGCTGTTGTTGCATATCAGAAAAAAAATTGGCGCAACCGGTAAATTGATTATTGTTGCAGATGCCTGTCATAGTGGCGATGGAACACGCGGAGAAGAAGAGGATGAGGAAGATGTAATTATTCGTGGAACACCCGATAGATTTATTATACCGGGAAATTTTCCGAAGAAAAATGAAATTAGAAAACCTATTCAATGGATAATAATAAGCGCATGTTTGGCATATCAAAATAATTATGAATGCAAAGTTAACGGCAAAAACTACGGCTCACTTTCCTACTCATTGTATTTACTTCGTAAAGAAATTGGAGGAGTTTCTTTAAAAAATGCTTACGATATGATTTCAAATACTATGAATAGTTTGGGTGTAATGATGCAAAACATACAAGTGGAAGCGCAAAATGATTTAACAAATACATTAATATTTAGCAAACGATGACCGACCTGCAATATATTTCAGCCCTTCAAAATGGTAATCAGCAGGCGTTTACTCACTTGTATGATACCCACAGGGGACGTTTTTTCGGTTACATTCGGAAATGCTACAATAAAGATGATGATTACATTGCCGATCTTTACCAAGATTCTTGTGTTATTTTTTGGCAAAATATTCAAAAAGGAAAACTTACGCCGGAAACGCTTACAAGTTCAATAGAAACATACCTTATTGGAGTAGCAAAATATACGCTTATGGCGCGCGACAGACGTTATAAAGAGATTTTGCATGACAACGAAATCGCCTCTTTTGCACCGGTAATTGATGAAGATGAATTGCGAAATGAAGTTGAACGAAACGAAGTGATTCACTCTGTTGTAAATAGAATGGATGAACCGTGCTGCAGTCTGCTCGATAAATTTTATTGGGAAGAGTTGAGCGGGGAAGAAATTGCCGCTCAAATGAATTATAAAAATACCGATACGGTTAAAACACAAAAATATAAGTGTATGCAAAAACTCAAAATGGTGTTGGTAGCAGCGTTTAAAAGTCATAATTTATTGTAAGAATGGAAACAAAAGAACAAATAGACGAAATGGAAATGGTTATTATTGATGCCATTAAAGCAAAAAATGCTAAAAAACTCTTGCAACAAAAAGAGCATCAAATAGTAGTATGGCAGCGCAGAAAATTTTTCATTCGCACATTATCAGGTATTGCTGCTGCTGCTTGTTTGCTTTTTGGAATTATACAATTTAATGAGGTTATTACTTGTAAAGCTCACGGCGAAAAATGCTATGCAGCCTTGATACTTCCTGAGCCTCGCGGAGGAAACGTGGCTGCCGATTTAATTCTAACAGCCTACGAACAAATAGGTGCAAAAGAATATGATAAAGCGCACAAAAACATTGATGCAGCAATTCTGTTATTAAAAAATGAAAAATTTGACCTCAATACCGAAGAAGGAAAATATTTTCATCAATTAACCCAATCCATGATAGAGGATGCCGAATGGCTGAAAACGATTGCTTTCATGAAACAAGGAAAATGGAAAAAAACAAAAAAACGGCTGCAAAAGATTGTTGCCGGAAACGGTATCTATAAAATTGATGCGCAAGAGATATTGAAATAAAATTTTATTTGTTTGATTAAAAATGCTTTAGATAAAATTCAAAGCATTTTCTATTTTTTGGGGTTACTTTATTCCTTGTTTGCGACATTAATGGATAAAATTCAAATAAATTCTATTAATTAAAAGTTGTGCCCGACACGTATTAGGGATAAAAAAATGAAAAAAATGTTATTATTAATGGTTGTGCTTTTTACGATTATTTCCACAAGCAAAGCGCAATATTATGGACAAACTACAGGAACAGCAACCACTACTACAAATGGTTACGGATCAACAACGACCTACAAAGATGAGTATGGTAGAACAACCGGAACATCTACAAGTACATCAAACGGATACGGAACAACTACAACCTACAAAGATGAGTATGGAAGAACCACCGGAACATCAACAAGCACATCAAACGGATACGGAACAACTACAACACAAAAAGATGCTTACGGAAGAACAATTGGAACAGCAACTACTACGTCTAACGGTTATGGCACAACTACTACGCAAAAAGACGCTTATGGAAGAACCACAGGAACATCTACAAGCACAACAAATGGCTACGGAACGACAACAACTTTTAAAGACGAGTACGGAAGAACCACAGGAACAGCAACAAGTACAACTAACGGATACGGAACAACAACAACTTTTAAAAGATAAAACAAAAATAAAAAATTGCATCTTTATTGCAAATTTCAACTTTTGTTATATTTTCGCCGCGTTAATAGTAAAAGAAAAAAATTATGTTAATTGAGTTCAACGTAGAAAATTACCTCTCTTTTAAAGATTTGACAACACTTTCAATGGTGGCTGCCAAATCGTTTAAAGAACATGAGGAAAGTCATCTTATTAAAACAGAGGGCAATATAGATTTACTTAAATCTGCAATTATCTACGGCAACAATGCAAGCGGTAAAAGCAATTTGCTTAAAGCCATACTCTTTATGCGAGGAACGGTATTAACTTCTTTTAGAGATGCTTTAATGGATAATACGGAAAGAAAAATCCCCTTAGAAAAATTTGCATTAAACTCTAAAACCGAAAAAGAAACCAGTTTTTTTGAAATAGTTTTCATTCAAAATGGCACAAAATATCGCTATGGTTTTGAAATAGATTATAATAAAATTGTGGCGGAATGGCTTTTTCATACTACAAGCAAGGAAGTGTATCTATTTAAAAGAGAATTACAAAACATTGAAATAAATAAATCGGCTTTTCAGGAAGGTACGGGAAAAGAAGAAGATGTGAAAGAGAATGTTCTTTTTCTTTCTTTTCTTGCTACATTGGGTAAAGATATCTCATCAAATGTTGTCCATTGGTTTAAAAATCTCAATATTTTAACCGGCATTTCCGACACCGGATACAAGCGTTACACTATTGACAAACTTAAAACCGATAAAGGATTTCAAAATTGGGTTCGGCATTTTGTGAGATATTTAGAAATAGACAATCTATTAACAGCAGAATATATTGATATTGAGGAGGCTGATGTTGAAAATTTGAGAGATAAAGAGACGCCAATACCAACATCAAAGAATCCTAAAAGAGAATTATTACTTGCGTTTCACAGAAAATACGATGAAAACAACCTGTTAATTGATACCGTTCCTTTTAATTTTGAAGCGCAAGAATCGGAAGGCACAAAAAAACTTATTTACTTACTTGGACCTTGGTACGATACAATACAAAACGGAAAAGTATTAATTGTTGATGAACTTGAATCGCGGCTACATTGCCATTTAACCATGAAGCTCATTGATTTCTTTAACCAAAGCAACAACAACTGTGCACAACTTATATGTGCGGCTCACGATATTTCATTGTTAAACAAAGAAACATTCAGGCGAGACCAAATTTGGTTTATCGAAAAAAATCAGTTTGGTGCCTCCGAATTATTTTCATTAGCAGATTTTAAAACAAACAAAGTAAGAAACACCTCTGCATTTGAAAAAAACTATTTGGAAGGCAAATACGGAGCCATACCTTATTTTATTGATGATGCGTTAGAAGAAATTTTATATGGGAAAAGGGAAACAGCACAAATTTAACGAAAGAACCGATTATTCTTACCAAAGAGAATTAAAGAGGTTGCCTTTGCATTCAGCGAAAAGCGAGCCCTTTATTGTACTTAGTTTTAGAAATTTTGATAGAACACAGGGGCAATCTTTCCAAGATTGGGAAAAGAATCAATTATTAGCGCTTGCCATAGAAAAACTGACGGGAATTTGCCAATTCACCGTTCCGCAAGCCATTGCTAATAAAATGATAAAACAATATTCCAAAGGAACCTTCCCCCAAAACTCTCATTTTCATCATCCCAAACATATTCCGGAAGACATTGCGTGGTGTTCTATGCACATTCAAGGCAAAGAATGTGTAATCGGATATTTTACCGATAATATCTTCAACATCGTTTTCCTTGACAAAGAGCATAGGTTTTGGATAACGGGGAAGAGGAATAGTTGAGGAAGTTGGAAGGAAGGAGAAATTAGTAAGGAGGCTTAGAAAAATAGAGGAACTGTAAATTGATGAAACAAACATAAAATAAAACAATATAATTAAATATTTAAAAATGATATTATTATGTGGAACTTAAATAAACTTGAAGAACTAATCTCAACAGGTGTTGAAGAAAGTTTAAATTTGGATTATAAAGCCGCAGGTGCACTCGACATAAAAGAGGAGAAAAAAAAGGAAATAAGTAAAGATGTTAGTTCATTTGCAAATAGTGCAGGTGGTGTTATCATTTATGGTATCCAAGAATTTGGCGATTCTACAAAAAAGCATTTGCCCGAAAAAATTAATCCAGTTGATAGAATAGCATACACAAAGGAATGGTTGGAGCAAGTCATCAATACTAATATATCACCGAAAATTAGTGGATTGAAAATTCATCCAATTACGATAGGTAATACCGAAGAAAATAATGTAGTTTATGTAGTGGAAATTCCTCAAAGTAATACTGCCCATCAAGCAAAAGACAAACGATATTATAAGAGATATAATTTTGAATCTGTTATGATGGATGATTATGAGATTAAAGATATTATTAATAGGGCAAATAAAACTGATATAGAAATTAGTTTCGAGGTACATCACGGTAAAGAATGGTTTAAAAGATATACTGAAACTGACAACAAAAGAATCGAGGCAACAATTTGGGCATATAATAATGGTAATAAAGTTGCTCAATATCTACAAGTTTTTGTATCTGGAAAAAAAGAGGCATCAGGTTTTATTATTGAACCTTCTGTTGCAAGAGGACAGAACTTTCAACTTTTGTTTTCCAACGAAGAAAAACGAAAAATAACTATTAATGATAACGATTCTGTTATAGCAATAGATAGAAATCCAATACTACCAGGAACTAAAAGACAAATCGGAGAAATAACTTTTTATTCTGATTTAATAAGACAAGAATTAGAAATTGAACTAATAATTTGTACTGAAGATGGTAGTAAAATTGAAGTTATTAAGGGGCAAGAATTTATCTATGGAAAACAAACAAGTGCCTAATAGTAAGTATTCCAATATGAAACAATTAAATTATATATGTCTATTTATCAGTTTTTTTCACAACTACAGATAAGAAAAATGAAGAAAATCTTGCTCTTTGGAATCTTTTTGTTTTGGAATATTACTTTCGTATTTGGCCAAAATCCAGAAAGTTTATTTGAGCAAAGTAAACAATTATCTCAAGAGGGAAAGTATGAAGAATCCATTGCTCTGTTGGAAAGCATTAGGCCTCATTTTAAGAAAAACAGCAAAGATTATGCTATAATACTAAATTCTTTAGGATCAGATTATACAGTAACGCGAAACTATATAAATGCGGAATCATGTTTTTTAGAGGCAATCAAAATTATGAAAAAGAAAATGAAAACTAAACATTCCGATTATGCTACAATGGCAAATAATTTTGGACGTTGTTACAGTTACATGGGTAATTATAGCAATGCAGAAAAATATTATTTAGAAGCAAAAAAAATCTGGGAAAAAACTTTGGGTAAAGAACATCATTATGCAACTGTCTTAAACAATCTTGGGCATTTATACTATAACATGGGAAATATTAGCAAAGCGGAAAAATATTATTTGGATGCACTTTCAATAAGAGAAACAGTTTCAGGAAGAGAAAGTTCCAGCTATGCAGTCACTCTATTTAATATTGGTTCTTTTTACAGCAAAATGAAAGATTTTGCCAAAGCAGAAAAATACAATTTGGAGGCAAAAGTAATTTTTGAAAAAACTTTGGGCAAAGAACACCCTTATTATGCGAAGGCATTAAATAACTTAGGAGATTTATATAGCACGATGGCAGATTTTGCTAAAGCAGAAGAATATTATTTGGAAGCACTATCTATTCGCGAAAATGTTTTGGGTACGGAGCATCCTGATTATGCTACTGTTTTGAATAATTTGGGGTTTTTGTATAGAGTTATGGGCGATTTTGTCAAAGCGGAAGATTATTATTTGGAAGCACTATCAATAAAAGAAAAAATTTTGGGCGTAGAACATCCTGATTACGCAGTATCATTAGGAAATTTAGGACATCTGTACAGCATTATTGGTGATTATACACAAGCAGAAAAATACAATTTGGCGGCTAAAACAATTTTTGAAAAAACTTTGGGTAAAGAGCATGACAGTTATGTTACATCCATAAACAATCTTGGACATTTATACAGCATCATAGGCGATTATGCTCAAACAGAAAAATATTATTTGGAAGCAAAGGCAATTACTGAGAAAGTTTATGGAAAAGAACACTCTAATTTTGCTGTGAAATTAAACAATCTTGGATATTTGTACTATATTATGAACGACTATGCCCAAGCGGAAAAATACTACTTGGATGCGATATCAATACATGAAAAAGTTTTTGGGAAGGAACACCCTAATTATGCTACTTTATTACACAATTTAGGATTCTTGTTCAACAATATGGGTGATTATGCCAAAGCAGAAGAATATTATTTAGAAGCATTAAAAAAATTAAATAAAGAATATAAGACTACATATGGTATTTCTTTAAAAGTCATCTATTCCAAAAAATATTTACATGATAATATGGCTTCTCAAATTATTTTAAATGTTTTAAAAATATGTTCCATTTCTGTTCTTTTAATAGCTTCAGGTATCTTTGGAGGTGTCTCACTTAATAATCATTTAGAACAAAAAAAAGTAACGGGGATAAATAATACAATTCAAGAAAAAATAAAAGATACCGAAGACAAGGAAGTAGAAGAAAACGGAAAGATAAGTAATATGTTTATGGCTTTATTAGAAATAAATAATGATACCGTGGGCTGGCTTAAAGTAAACAATACT
>Ga0082212_10000574_pt1 | contig 52941 bp, 51 predicted proteins | sample TergutNt197P3_FD_71548 | JGI IMG/M metagenome (GOLD analysis project Ga0082212, IMG submission 71548) | Neocapritermes taracua P3 segment gut microbial communities from Petit-Saut dam, French Guiana - Nt197 P3 | ecosystem: Host-associated > Arthropoda: Insects > Digestive system > Gut ...
CGGCGAGCCGATGCCCTGCAGTTCCGTCTGTTCAGGAATCTGCTGCGCCTGCGCCACAACCGGAAACGCCAACAGCAGCAATGTAACCGCAAGAAATTTTCGGAATTTTTTCACACAGAGGCACAGAGTCACAGAGGAAATAGTGAAGGAGAACTTTCTTATTTTTGTGCCTCCGTGCCTCCGTGCCTCCGTGCGATTCATAGCCGATTTCATCTTACAACCCCTTGAGCCTTTCGCTTCGTTTGCGGATGTTCTGCGGATCGGGGGGGGACGATTCCGGCGGCATTCCAAACCGGCGCAGCATTGCCTTAAAGTCGCCGAAACGGCCGCCTCCGGACGCGGCGCTCTTGCGGGAATTTTCCAGGACCATCGCGTCCAGGATTTCCTTGTCTTCGATTTCGGCGATTAGGTTAACTCCGCTTTCGGCTGATCCGACAAGCCATGCCTTTGAGCCGACGGAGATTATGTGGGCGCTGCGGCTGGCGCCCAGGGGGGTGCTGGCGAGAATTTTCAGGAAAGGATCCTGCGCCGCGCCGCCCCTCATTGCCCGCTTGAAAAAATAGACGATTCCGTAGATTGCCGCCGCGACTACGGCAAGGGTGAGCAGCACCCTGAGCATGCTCCAGACGGAAGCAGGGTTCGCGGGATCGGCCGTACTGGCGTTTTCCCAGTCGAACCGCACGGGCACGTCGGGGCTGGAACCTTCGCCCGCCTCCGCCTGGCCGCCGGATGGGGCCTCGACGGAATCCGCCGGGCCTTCTTCGGCTGCCTGTTCGACGGACTCTTCCTGTGCTTGGACGTTAATAACCGGCAGGCTTAATAAGCATAGAATAAACGCTGTGAATAATAGCGCGCGCAATGCGCCAGCAGGCAATTTCAGTTCTCCCCTCCAAAGAAACTTGGCTCTGCTAAATTCTATACCAAAATAGAAATTATTTCAAGTAAAATGTGAAACTTTACAGCAATTACCCCATATCGTTCATGCGTTCCATGGGGGACACAATCTCGGTAACGCGGACGCCGAAGTTTTCGTCGATAACTACGACTTCGCCCTTGGCTATGAGTTTGTGGTTGACCATAATGTCAACCGGCTCGCCGGCAAGTTTGTCCAGTTCGATGATCGTACCTTCGCCCATTGCGAGGATATCCTTGATCAGCTTCCTCGTCCGCCCAAGTTCGACGGTCATTTCCATGTACACGTCCATGATCAGGCCGATATTGCCCGATTCATGGACTCCGCCGTGGGGCATCAGATTGGGAAATTGTACTGACTGGACGTTAGTCGGGGAGAAGGGTCCGCCCATCCCCATCTGCATTCCACCCATGTTCATGCCTCCGCCCATTCCGGGCATCGCGCCATGTGCCTGACCGCCCGCCGGTGCCGCAGCATGCTGCGCTCCGCCTCCTGTCAATGCCTTGGCTATATCTGAGGCAGCCGATGGCCCCAGTACCTCCCAAATCTGATACATTTTTCCGGATCCAAGGTCGATCTGGTACGCCGCTCCGGCAAAATCGCCGGCGGGCAGGGCCACTACGGCCTTGGGTACGTTGCTTGCCTCGGGAGAAACCGAAGCGATGGATTTATTGCCTGTCTTGTCGGTCAGCGACGTTATCTGGTGTCCGATAAACTGGGAAACAACCTCGCCCAGCACCGACATCGCCATTTCGTCAAGCTGAATGTTTTCCTCTTTGTTCATCAGGCTGGCAATGGCCTTGGCGCAGTCTTCGCCAATGATGAACATGTGCTCGCCGGGGAAACCGGAACTGAAGTCCGCCTTGATTACCGTTACCGTTTCGGGAAGCTGCTCAAGAAACGCGTCGCGCCCGTTGACGGTGACGTTCGGCCCCCTGAGAATAACCGTTGCGCCGGTCATCAGCGAAAGGTTGGATGACTGCGCGTCGGTTGTGGAAGCGAGGAACGATTCCAGCGCCTTCCGTTCGGTATCCGAGAAGCCTCCTGTGGCTACCGCCGCAGGCGCGCCGCCGTCTACTCCGGCAAGCAGAGCGTCTATTTCCTGTTGAGAAAGGGCGCCGTCGGCCATCATCATCATCATAATAAATCCTCCCCGTCGATTCCAAACTCTTCAAGATCGTCAGGATTAAGTTCGGCAATCTTCTTCGTAATCTGCACCGCCAGTATTTTTCCGATCATGCCGGGCCGGCACAGAAACTTAGGCCTTGAGCCTATATTAAGGGAGTACGGTTCGTCTATACGGGTGTTGTACAGCCGGATCACGTCCCCCCTCTTCAGGGAAACCACATCCCTTACGGGGATATCGATTTTCCCAATTTCTGCTACTACATTAACATCGACAGTTGAAAGCTTCTCCTTTAGTACATTGAGGTTTTCCGAAGTGGCGTTGCGGCGCACCGAGGAGTACCAGAACTGGGCGGAAAGCTTGCTGATAATCGGCTCGATGGTGATGTAGGGTATGCAGAAGTTCATCATCCCTTCCACCTCGCCGATTTTTGTTTCAAGGGTCACCAGCACGACCATTTCCGTGGGGGGAACAATCTGGGCGAACTGGGGGTTGGTGTCGATCTGCCCCAGCCGGGGCCGCAGGTCTATCACCGTGGTCCACGCCTCGCGCATGTTCCCCAATATGCGGACGATGATCCCTTCCATGACCGACTGCTCGATGTCGGTCAGCTCGTGCTGTGATTTGGTTCCCTCGCCCGTGCCGCCGAACAGCCGCTCGATGATCGAAAAGGTGATCGCCGGGTCGATTTCCAGGATCGCATTGCCTTTGAGGGGATCCATGTTGATTATCGCCAGGGTCGTGGGGGTTGGAATCGAGCGGATAAATTCCTCGTAGGTTAGCTGGTCCACCGATGCGACGTGGACGTGCACCATGCTCCGCAACTGGGCGGAAAGGCTTGTCGTGGTAAGCCGGGCAAAGGTTTCGTGCATTATCGAGACGGTGCGTATCTGTTCCTTGGAAAATTTGTCGGGGCGCTTGAAGTCGTAGATCTTTATCTTGCGGCTGTCCGCCGCCGGCTTAAAATCTTCCGGTTCGGTGTCTCCGGCGTTTATCGCGGTGAGAAGCTGGTCGATTTCATCCTGCGATAGAACTTCGGTCACTTACACCTCAATACACTTCATTAACGTTGAGCGTGATAAAGGCGATCTCCCGTACCCTCGCCGTGTCGAGCAGGCGGGTGTTGAGATGGTTTTTTATCTCCTGTTTGAGCCGCTCTTCGTTTTCCGGCCCCAGCTCGGCGGCGTACTTTCCGGCAAAATATCTGCGGACAAATTCCTGCAGCTCGTTTTTCCTTTGCGAAAGCTCGCCGGAAGCGGCGGCGTCGTCCCTGTCGAAGCCGATGTTCATCACCACCATCACCGTATGGCTGGTGGTAACGTCCCTGGTCCTGGTGTTTACCTGCCCGATGTCGGTGTACCAGGAATAGATCGGCCGCCTGCCGATGTAGGGCGACGAGGGATCTGCCGACTGGGTCTGGGCTTTGCCGCCCTTGTTCACCACATTTACCGTAATAACCGAGACGGTAACAATAAAGATAAGCGCGCCTATCCCGATTGCCGCAAATTTAAGAATGGTTGGCAGCAATGCCCCAAGGCCGCCCTTTTTTTTCTTTGGCGCGGAACTTGCTTCCGGCGATTCGCCGTCGCCAATATCAAGATCATCAGTGTCTGACATATACAACCCTCCAATTCACAATAGCGAAATAATTATACTATATAATCGGTATATATTAAGCGTTATTTTAGATAAACCTACAAATGCGCGTCGTCGAGGATTATTATGTCCACGCGGCGGTTATAGGCGCGGCCTTCCGGCGTTTCGTTGGTGGCGATGGGGGCGGTGTCGGCAAAACCGGCTACCTGAAAGCGGCGTTCCTCTATGCCCAAATCGGCAAGGTAGTGCAATATGCTTATAGAGCGAGCCGCAGAAAGTTCCCAGTTGGAGTCCCAGGGGCCTGCCGGGTCAACGTCGACGGCATCGGTATGGCCTTCAATCCTGAATTTTCTGCCCCTCAGGTCGCTGGAGGCAAGATAGCTGCCCAGCCGCAGCAAAATGTCCCTGGTCGACTCCATGTTGATCCTCGCGCTTGCCGGGTTAAAGAACGCGTCCGAGGCGAGGGTAATGACAATGCCCCGCTCGTCATGGGTGATGCGGATCTTGTTGGAGTGAACCTCCGGGGAAAACACGCTCACCGCCTTGCGGAGGGCCGTTCCCAGGGAGTGGCCCCGTTCGGTCGAGGGCAGGGACATGATCGTGCTGCCAAGGTTGGCGCTGCGGCCCGACGAAAGGGTAAGTCCGCCGGCCAGCGCTCCCAGCCCCCCGGTCTGCATCGAGGTTGATATCGCGTCAAGCTGGGATTGGGTAACCTCGTCGGGGTTGAACATGATGACGAAGAAGCAGAGCATCAGCGTGACCATGTCCGAATAGGTGGTTAGCCACGCCTGTGCGTTGGGGGCCTCTGCCTTCTTTTTTTCCCGCGCCATTTTCTCTAACCTAATCCTTTAGCAGTTCGGCTTCCATGGTTTTTCTGACAGCCGGGGTAAGGTAGGCCATCAGCTTGAGCGCGAGGATGCGGGTATTTTCACCGGCCTGGATGGAAAGCACCCCTTCGATAACCATTTCTTTGGTTGTCGATTCCTTTGCGTCGTGTTTTTTGAGCTTTTCTCCGAACGGTATCAGAAGGAGGTTCGACACCATCGAGCCGTACAGGGTGGTGATAAGGGCGAGGGCCATGTTGGGGCCGATGCGGGCCTTGTCTTCCAGGTTCTGAAGCATCCCGATAAGCCCGACGACCGTTCCAATCATCCCGAGGCCGGGGGCCAGCGCCGCCCAGCCGCCAACGGTGGCTATTCTTTCCCCGTGGCGGGCCTGCATCTGGCTGAGTTCCAGTTCCATAAGGTCCCTGATTACCGATGCGTCGGTGCCGTCGACCATCAGGCGCAGCCCCTTTTTCATAAATTCGTCGTCAAGGTCCTCTAGCTCGTCTTCCAGCGCCAGAAGCCCTTCGCGGCGGGCCTTTTCGGAGAACGCCATCATCTTTTGAATTATTCCCTGCTCATTGTACGATTGCAGCTTGAATGTGCGGCCGAATATGTTCCAGATGCCAAGGGCATCGGGCAGCGACGAAGCGGTCATGAGGGCGAAATACGAACCGAGGACGACCATGAGGAATGACGGGAGGTCGATGATTGACATCAGATTTCCTCCGCCGACGAGGACGGAGAATACCACCATGCCGAAAGCGCCGAATACGCCTATATAACTTCCTATATCCATGCGTTACTCCTGAACCACCTGCGGAACCAGCCGCTGGCGGTAATCCTCAATTTTGCCCAAAACATCGTCCGCTTCTTCCCGCACAATATAATGTTTGCCGGACAGCATCACCAGCGTCGTATCGGGGTTTATTTCAATACATTCAATCTGGTGCGGGTTAATATAATACTCCTTGCCGTCCAGCCTTGTTACTTTAACCATACCATAAATAATGGGGCTGGGGAATGGGGATCGGGGACTGGGGATAGCTATTCGAAGTAACAGCGCACACCGAATAAACCTCCATGCTCCGAAGAAAAATCCCTAGTCCCTGTTCCCTAGTCCCCATTCCCTATTTTACCTCTTAAGCGTCAGCAGTTCCTGTAAGAGCTGATCTGCGGTTTGAATCGTCCGCGAGTTGGCCTGGAAGCCCCTCTGCGTAACGATCATGTCGGTGAACTGGTCCGCCATGTCTACGTTGGACATTTCCAGAACGCCGGGAACGATGGTGCCCTTTCCCGCGATGCCCGAAGCGCCGATGTCGGCAAGGCCCGAGTTATTCGACATGCGGAAGGTGTTGTCGCCCGCTTTTTCAAGGCCTCCCTGGTTGGGGAAGCTGGCGATCGCTACCTGGGCCAGCGCCCTGGTGCTGCCGTTTGAAAAAACGCCGGTGATGACGCCCGATGAATCGATCTTGAAATTGTCTAGATACCCCATCGGCCTGCCGTCCTGCTCAACGGCCTTGGACGAGCTTGATTCGGCGTACTGGGTGATCGAGCGGGTAAAGCCGCCAACCTGCCCCAGGTTCAGGACAAATTCCTGCCTTGCCGCAGTTCCGTCCTCGTTGGCCGTGGCGCTCTGCACGTCGTAGGCGACGTTCATCTGCACCTGGCCGGTCGCGCCGGAAATGTTGCCGGCCCCGTCCTCGGCGGACAGCAGGGTTCCGTTGTTGGAAAAGTTGACGATAAAGGTGGTCGGGCCCCCTTCGCCCGGCGCCTCGTCGCCATAGCCAATGGTGGTATTGGTGGGGATCTCGTTCTGGGGATCAACCGTTACGGCGGCGTTCCAACTGTTGTTGGTGTCAGGCACACGGGTAAACTCTACCTGCAGAATGTGCTTGTCGCCGAAGCTGTCGTAAATGTCGATCTGGGTCGCCCATGTTCCTTCGAGTACCTGCCTTCCCGTAGCGTTGTCGGGAATTTCGGGGATCCGCTTGTCAAGGTTGCAGGCAAAGTTCACCTCGGTGGTGGCCTTTGCCGGGTCCTTGCTGCCGACGGGGATGTACAGGTCGGTGACCGGCCGTGAGGTGTCCAGCACGGTGTAGCCTTCAACCTCGCGGGCCATCCAGCCCTGCACCTTCATGCCGTTGGCGGGGTTAACCATAATTCCCGCTTCGTCAATGCTGAACGCTCCGGCGCGGGTATACAGCTGCTTGCCGCCGTTGTCCAGAATGAAAAAGCCCATGCCGTTTATGCCAAGGTCGGTTCCCACGCCGGTGCTCTGGAACGCGCCCTGTATGTGGATCGTGTCGATTGACGCGACGCTCATGCCAAGGCCCACTTCTTTGGGGTTTACGCCGCCGATTTCGGCGGTGGGGCGGGCCGCGCCCTGCAGCTGCTGGTACAGGATGTCCTGGAAGTTCACCCGGTTCCTTTTAAAGCCCGTGGTGTTAATGTTGGAAATGTTATTGCCAATCACGTCCATCCTGGTCTGATGATTCTGAAGTCCGGAAACGCCGGAAAACAATGATCGCATCATAATGAATACTCCTTATATCTATTCGTCAAAGACTTTTCGTACCTGGTTCCAGTTATAGTACTCGCCGTTTACCAGCACCGTTGGCGCATCGCCCCTGGTTACCGCTTTTACGGTTCCCTGGACTACCGATTCCCCGTTGATAATTTCAACATTCCTGCCCAGCGCCGATGCGGCTTCGCTGCCGGTGATCATTGCCGTAAGTTTGGCAAAATCGGCAGACATGCTGGTCATCTGTTCCAGTGTCGAGAACTGGGCCATCTGGGCGATGAATTCCTTGTCCTCCATCGGGGATGTCGGATCCTGGTAGGAAAGCTGGGTGATAAGCAGTTTGAGGAAGTCGTCCTTGCCAAGATTCTGCTGCGGCTGCCGTCCCTGGTTGAGCTTGTGGTTAAAGTCATGGACATACTGGTTGACCCTGGCCTGTTCCTCGGCGCTCATCCTGAACATGTCAGCCGTGTTTAATGCTACTGCATCCATAGTTTCTCCTGTTAGGCAAGCATATTGATTGCCCTTGCCCCCTGCCAATAGGCATCGGGGAAGAGCGGCATTTCCATTCCCTCAATGGCGGTGTCGTACCGGGAAGCGGCAAACTGCCAGGGCAGGGCACGGCTCGCTTCCGTTCCCCGCCATTGCTGCTGCGCTTCCCTCGAATCCGCCGCGAGGGACATTTCCAGATTCGCGCCTTCAAAACCCGAATCCCGGAAAGCCTTTTCCAAAGATGAAATCTCCCGCTCAAAGGCCCGCAGGGCTTCCTCGCTTTCGACGACGATAAGTCCTGTTATCTTGTTTTCGGACATTTCCAGGCGAATCTTTACATTGCCCAGGCTTTCCGGTTTAAGGGCCAGACGTATGGTTCCCTCGTTCCCGTCCCTGAGCATTACCGAAGCGTGGCGGACAATGTCGTTGTTAAAGTTCTGGTGCAGCTCGCGCGCCAGAATGTCTTCAAAAGCCTGTCCCGCTTTTGCCTCCCAGGTGGTCAGCGCCGACGGGCCTTCCTGTCCTTGGTTGGGCAGGCGGAGTTCGAGGGATACCTCTCTGCCCGTCCCCTCGGCGGACAGGCGGGTTTCGGCGGCGGCCCTCAGTTGGAAAGCGCCGTCTTTTCCGGCGGCTTCTGCCTGTGCGCCCATGCTTCGGAAATCCCGCACTTCGAACGCGAACCGCTGCCGGCCCTTGCTCCGCGCCTCTTCCAGCCTGCTCCGCCCGGCTTCGCCGGCGACGGCCTTTTTCTCAGCGGCCTGGCGCGGGGCGGCATCGTTTGCCAGTTCCCTGGCTGCCGACCTATCCGGCGCGGGGATTTCCGCTGTATTAACGTGGTTTTTGGCTTTTTCGCCGGTGTTTTTGGGATTTTCAGCAGCTTCAGCGGCGATAAAAGCGGCAGAAACCGCTATTTCCGGCTGTTTTTCCGTTTCACGGGGGATTGTTTCCTGTGCCGTTGCGGTTTCGCCGGTGCCTGTTTGCACTAATTCCGCTAAATTGAGCCGGGAATCTGTTTCCAGAGCCAATTCCACGTCTTGTTCCGGTGGGATTTGTTCCTCGTTCCGGCTTATCAGGCGGTCAACGGCGAATAGAACGCTGGTTTCCTGAGAATCAGGCCGTTCGCCCTCAATTCCGTCGATTTTTAACGATTTTTGCAGCTTGTTTTTTTCATTGCCAGCCGCCGGCAGCCCTGCCGTCTCTTTAGCCGTTTTACCGGCGCGGGAGCTTCCCCTGGTGTTTGAAACCGTCTGCGTTTCGCCAGGTTCGGCGGCTTCCGCGAGCGGGACTTCGCCGGAGACCTGCGCGCCTGCCGCGCCTTCTCCCGTCCCGGTTTTTCGGACCAGACCCGCAAGTATCTTCGCGAAAACCCCCAGCCCGTTTTTTTCGGGCTTGAGCTTCTGCGGCGATTCCGCCTCAGGGAGACACTGCGATGCCGGTTCTGTATGGGGGGTTGTTATGATCACCACCCGGACCTCCTCTCCAAACCGCCAGGTTTGGACATTTGCCTCCGGAAGGTGGGTGAATTGGAGCTACAGGCTCTGAGGCCTCCCGGCCATCTTTCGCTGCAGCTCCGCCGCCCTGGCCGGCTCCATTAAGGATAGCCAGTAGGACACGATTGACGAGGTCCCCTCTGCCCGTGCAATCTCTTCGGTCTTCCGGAGTACATCGATAACGTCCTGATCGTCCATGGCGGACATTATGCCCACCGCTCGCTCCGGCGGCATTCCGTTCAGGAACCGGGCGTTATCTTCGATGTTTCTGTCCCTATTTTCGGCATCTGAGGCCATTGCTTTTAGTGAATATTCTCGTTCGTCGAGCGCTCTTTGGCGATCATCAAGTTCCTGGGCCATCTGCCCGATTATGCCTTTTTGGGAATCGATATCCTGCTGCTGGACGGATATCTCCAGCCTCTGCAAATCCAGCGAAATAAGCCGCGTTTCAAGGCGTTCCGCATCCAGGTTGATATCTTCATCCGGCGCGGCCTTGGGCTGGCTGCGCCCCTCGCGGCCGATTAAGCCGTACAGCGGCGATAAAACGGCTTTTGCATCGATTACGTTGAGGTAGTCAAACCAGAGAATCCCCCCCGCCGCAAGGACAATAACGAGCAATAAAAGAACCAGTACTCTTCCAACCATATTGTATCTCCCAAATTCGCAATAACGATTATATTATATCTTCGGCAAAAATGCAATCACCCATACAGAAACCGGCGATTTTAGGCATTTTTATGCCAATTTTTATTGAATAAATGGTTGTTTTTGTTTATAATGTTCCCTAAAAGCCCCATCAGGCGGTTATTACAGTGCGCGAGGTTTGCAGGAAATGTTGGATATCGGTCCCGTCCACCGCAGGGAATATGAACTTGAAACCGGCCGCTCCGGTAAACCCAAAGCCGGCGACAGGGCGGAGCGGGGCGGGACGGTCGTTATTGCCCAGGCGCCGGGAAGAATTCATTTTTTGGGCGAGCACTGCGATTCGATAGGGGGCCTGTTCCTTTCTGCGGCGATAGATCGCTGCGTCAATGTGGCAGTCAGCGCGAGGAAGGACAATTCCCTGCGCTTTTACGCCGCCGATTTGGGCGAGCGGAAGCGCAGCACCCTGGCAAATTTAAAATACAAACGGGAGGATCGCTGGGCAAACTACGTTAAGGCGGCGATCCATATTTTTGCGGAACTGGGCATCCCCCTAAGGGGCATGGATTTTTCCATTGCCGGAAATATTCCCCAGCAAATCGCCATGGCGTCTTCCTCGGCGCTGGAAGTGGCATCGGCGGTTGCGCTGCGGGCTTTTCTCCGGGTAAAGATCAGCGACCGGGAACTGGTCAAACGGCTGTCGGCGGCGCACACGCTGTACTTTGGCAAGGCGGCAAGCCCTGCGGATTATCTGGTGGGGCTGGCGGCGAAAAAGGACCAATTCCTCATCGTCGACGAATCGACCCTTGCGGTGACGAAGATCAAGTCGCCTTTTTCCCGCTGCAAATTTATCCTGATGGATTCCCGCGTTCCCCGTCTGGGAATAGAAAGCGAACTTGAAAACCGCAGGAACGATGTCAAAGCCGCCCTGGATATACTCGCCCAGGGCAGGGAGGACGCGAGTTTCAGGGAATTCGCCGCGATGGACATCATGGAATCGATGGGCGACCTTCCCGAGGTGATCCGCCGTAGGAGCCTCCACGTCGTACAGGAGATCCGCCGCATCAAGGATGCCGGAGACTGCCTTGCCTGCGCCGATCTGGCGGGCTTTTCGCGGCTGGTCTTCCATTCCCACGAGGGCCTGCGCGACCTGTACGAGATCAGCTGCCCCGAGATCGACTGGATGGTAAAGCGGGCGCAGGAGACCGAAGGGGTACTCGGCGCGCGGATGACCGGGCTGGGTTTCGGCGGCTGCACCTACACGATTGTCAGGAATGATGCTGTCGCCGAATACCGCGCCCGGATAGACGACTACGAACGGATATTCGGCTTCCGTCCGGCAATCCACGAATTAAAGCTTGCCACAGGGAGCAGGGTAATTGGCAAATAAGAAATAGGAGTTGTGTTGCGGATTTTATTGACTAACGATGACGGGATTTCTTCTCCGGGAATTTTGCTGCTCGCGGCGGCTTTGCGGGAAGCGGGGCATGCGGTCTTTGTGGTCGCCCCCGCCCTGGATCGATCCGGGGTTTCCCACTGCATATCGTTCCTCAGCGGCCCCAGCAGGCTCACGGAAATCGAAAAGGATACCTGGGCCTGCAGCGGAACCCCGGCAGACTGCGTGATAGTTTCCCTTTTGGGCGGCATCCCCGAATTGTGCATCGTCAGGGATCCAAATTATATGGCGGAAAATACCGTGCCCCCGGACCTGGTTATTTCGGGCATTAACCGGGGGGCGAACCTTGGAACGGACATCGTCTATTCGGGCACGGCGGCTGCGGCCCGCCAGGGGGCGCTGTGCGGCATACCTTCCATCGCGCTATCCCTGGTGGAAGGGGGCCCAATCTGGTACTGGGAAACGGCGGTGATCTTTGTCATCGAACGCCTTGAGGAAATGATCGCGTATTGGAAGCCCGGTTCCTTCGTCAATGTAAACATGCCGAATCAGGAGGAAATTCCTTCGTCGCTGGTTCATGCATTTCCTTCATTTAGGTATTATAATGATCGTATGGACATTTTCCATGCGCCGGACGGGCACCGGTACTGTTTTGCCAAAGCCGGCGAGATCGGAGCCGATCCGCAGCAGGGATCGGACTGGGAGGCTGTAACGCACAACAACGTATCGATCAGCGAAATTTATATCTATCCGGCGCTGCTGGAATCGGTCGCGGGGAGGCATAGTGGCGGGTGACTTGTCAAAACGGCGCATGGCGTCAGACGAAAAACCGGTATTAAACGAGAAGACGCAGGCCCGTTATCACGAAAAGGCATCCGGGCGGTTCGAAAGCTCATCGGTTGAAAAAAAAGATAAAAGAAAAATTGCCAGGGGGCTAAAGGACGGGATACGCCTGTTCCGCATGAAGAAATGGGATAATGCCCTCAAGCTGTTTCTCGGTTTGGACTCCGCCGGTTTTTCCCGCGAGGAACAGACCGAGCTTGCCTATTTCCGGGGCCTTTGCTGCGCCAAGCTGGAACGTTTCGACGACGCGATACTGTACCTTGAGCAGGTCGGCGCCGCCGGGGGGGATATGCTGCGGGCGTACCAGTGCCGCCTGACTCTGGCGTACATCTATGTTACGACGGGGCGCGCGAAGATGGCGGAATTCGAACTCAAGCGGCTGCAGCATGCGGGTTTTGAATCGGCGCCTCTGTACAACACCCTTGCGTACGCCTCGTACATTCAAAATGATACCAGCGCCGCGATTGAATATTACGAAAAGTCGCTGGACCTTGACAGGGAGAATCCCACGGCGCTGAACAGCATGGGGTACATACTTGCCGACACCGGCCTTGACCCGCTGCGGGGGCTGCGGTTCTGCCGGAGGGCGCTGGAACAAAAACCGCAGAACCCCGCCTACATCGATTCCCTTGGCTGGGCGTATTACAAGTGCGGCGAGATGACCGAAGCGCGCAGCCTGCTTCGCAGGGCGCTGGAGCTTGCCCCGCAGGAGAGGGAAATAAAAGAACATTTCAGGATAGTTACCGGGGGCGCCGTGTGAAAAAACAAATGGGCGTTTTGGCCGCAGCTGCGCTGCTGTTATTCGCCGCGCCGTTCATTGCGGCGCAGGAAAATACGCGGCCCGTGTATGTTACCGGCGGCGAGGATATCAACGCGATAAACGCCGCATCCGAATTCCGCATCGGAATTCACGCGTACAACCGCTATTCGTTTAACGAAGCGATACATTCATTCGAGCGATCTCTCTCGTACAGGCCCGGCGAGGCGATAATCATGGATTGGCTGGGCAAGGCGTATTACCGCTCCGGGCTGGAGAACACCGCCCTGCGCCAGTGGAGGGCTGCCGCCGACGCATACGGCAGAAACTCCGGGCCGGGAATGATTCTGGCAAACCGCGTCGAGACGGTGGCAAACCGCCGCCTGCTGCTGCCCGTCGCCAACGACGATGTTCGCTACATCGAATCGGGGCGGTACCCCGGGCGCTACGATGACTATATCCTGTACCGGCAGCCGACATCCGTCCTGCCCCAGGGCGACGGTTCCGCCTGGGTAGTCGCATACGGCAGCAACGAGATCGTTAAAATTGACGTTAACGGCGTTGTAAAGGACAGAAAGCGCGGGCCGCTGAACGGCTTCGACCGGCCCTACGACCTGGTGCGCGGCGTCGGGGGGAAGATGTACCTTTCCGAGTACCGTGGCGGCAGGGTAAGCGTACTGAGCCCCCAGGGCGAATGGCTGGCGTACATCGGCTCAAAAGGCCTGCAGCCGGGCATGTTTGTCGGCCCGCAGAACATGGCGGTAGACGAAGACGGCTATCTGTACGTCGTCGATTACGGCAACCAGCGAATCTCCAAATTCGATCCGGACGGGGTGTATGTCCTGTCCTTCGGGGCGAGAAGCCCCCTCTTTCCCGGATTCCTTTCGCCGACGGGCATTGCCGCCAGAGGCGGCCGGATCTATGCCGCCGATTCCGTGGAAAAATGCATCTACATGTTTGACCCCAACGGCAACTACCTCGGCATCCTTACCGGCGGCCTTTCCGGGCCGGAAAGCCTCCGCTTTATTAGCGACGGCAGGCTTCTCGCGGCGGACACCAACAGGGTGCTGCTCATCGATGTCGATTCGGCGATTATGCGGGAACTTGGCATGGTGGCGGGGAACCCGAGGGTCCGCGTAGTCGGCGCAGACATGGATTCCAACGGCAACCTGCTGGCGGCAAATTTCGCCGCGAGCGAGGTGTCCGTGCTGACCCGCATCGACGACCTTGCCTCCGGCCTCTTTGTGCAGATCGAGCGGGTATTCGCCGAACGGTTCCCCGAAGTTACCGTTGAGATAAAGGTTGAAGACAGGTTGCGCCGCCCCATAGTCGGGCTTGAAGCCCTGAATTTCTACCTGAGCGAGGGCGGACGGGAAGTTTACGAGCAAAGGTTCCTTCAGCCCTCGTACCGCGTCAGCCGTTCCGACGTTTCGGTTCTGGTTGAGCGCTCGCCCGAGACGGCGGCCCTGCGGGACGATCTTGCCGCCGCAGCGCGGGACATTAGCGGCGCCCTTGGCGCGCAGGGAAAAATACTCTCGTTTATTTCAGCGGGCGAGCAGCCCCAGCGGGAACGGCACGAGAACGCCCTGGAAACCGCAGCCAGGGGGCGGACGGCGGAATACAGCCCCCGCTGGCGGTTTGACCTTGGCCTCCGCCTCGCCGCCACCGACCTTCTGTCCGGCGAGAAAAAGCGGTCGGTCGTATATGTCGGCTCCGGCAGGGTAGGGGAACTGGGCTTTGAGCAGTACAGCCTGTCCGAAATGGCGGCGTACCTTGCCAACAACGGCATTGTGTTTAACGCCGTCCTTGTCGGCGCGGGCCCCCCTGCCGAGGAGATACGCTACCTCTGCCGGGAAACCGGCGGGCAGGCGCTGCCCCTGTACCGCCCCGAGGGGATACGGGAGATGATTGAAAGTGTTGCTTTTATTCCCGTCGGGCTTTATACTATTAGCTACCGGTCGCTTCTTCCTACCGATTTTGGAAGGGCATGGCTTCCGATTGAAGCAGAAGTGTACCTCATGGAGCGTTCCGGGCGGGATTCCTCAGGATATTTCCCGCCTTTGGAATAGAATAATAAATTAAGAGGAGGCTTTTATGTCGTACCAATGGGATCCCAGTTTGGAAACAGGACATGCGAAAATCGATGGACAGCACAAGCAGCTGATTGCCGCGCTAAACAGCATCATTGATGCTTCGAGGGAAGGAAAGGGCAAGGATGAAATTTTCAAGACTTTAGACTTTTTGACCGGTTATACCGTAATGCATTTTTCTACAGAGGAAAAACTCCAGGTAGATTACGACTACCCCGATTACCCGATACACAAGCGCTACCACGACGAGTTCAAGGGAACCGTCGGCGAGCTGACCCAGCGCCTGATCAACGAAGGCCCCACCGAAGAGGTAATAGGCACCGTTACCACCACAATCGGAAACTGGCTCTTAAACCACATAAAAGGCGACGACTTCCGCATGGCCGCCTACGTCAAATCCAAAGGAGACCCCAGCGCGGCCTAAAGCCGTTCTTAGCTATAATCACGCAGAGGCGCAAAGGCGCGGAGATGGGCGCGTTGCTTGCGAACTGCGGGCATCCATCAACTCTGTGCCTTTGTGCCTCCGTGTGAGATAATTCTAAAAATGGCATAAAAAACCCCGCTGGACAGCGGGGTTTTTTGTGCGTTAGTGCTTCCTTACGACAGATCGCCCTGGGCTACCCAGCGGCGGATCAGTTTGTCCAGGCGGAGGATGTCCATCGGTTTGGAGATAACGTCCTGGAAACCGGCCTGCAGGAAGAAGGCGTTGTTGCCGATGACGGAATTGGCAGTAACGGCGATGATCGGCAGGTTCTTTGCGTAATCGGTGCCAACATCGTTGCGGATTATCCGTACCGCTTCGGTGCCGTCCATCTCGGGCATCCAGCGGTTCATGAAAATCGCGTTGTACTTGGGCGAACCCTTGCGCACCAGTTCAACCGCTTCCGGCAGATTGCCAACGCAGTCAACGGTTATCCCGTAGGGCTCTATCATTCCCTGGGCTACCTCAAGGTTAATCTCCGCATCGTCTACCACCAGCACCCTCGCTTCGGGAATCTTGATGCGCTGCATATCGCTGGTGTCGGCGGAAGCCCGCGCCGTAGACTGGAACGTTCTCAGTTTTTCAATGGCTTCCGCGCTGATAACTTCGTCGCTCACGAATTTTTCCGGCAGCTTCACCGTAAATGTCGTGCCCTTTCCATAGGCGCTTTCGACGGAAATGGTGCCGTTCATTAAATCGACAATTTTCTTGGTCAGCGCAAGGCCCATGCCGGTTCCCTTGGAAGACCGCATCTTTTGGGTGTCAAGGCTGGAGTAATCAAGGAATACCTTGTCAATGTCCTCCGGTTTGAAGCCTCCGCCGGTATCCGAAATTTTGGAGATCAGCCATATCGTATCCCCGTTCCTTTCCGAAGAAATCTTCCACTCAACGGTTCCCGTCTTGGTGTTGGTAAACGCGTTGCTTAAAATGTTGTTGAAAACCTGCCGTACCCGCAGGGCGTCGCCGAGAAGCCGCAGGGGGAGTTTTTCGTCGGGAAGGATGTTAAACGTAATCTGTTTGGAGCCGATGTGGATTAGGTTGCTTAACGCCGTGTCGTTGATAAAATTCGGCAGGTTGTATTCGGCGGAAATGATCCCGAATTTGCCCGATTCAATGTTGGAAATATCAAGAAGGTCGTTTACCACCCCCAAAAGGATCATGCCCGATTCGTCGATTTTTCTGAGGTGGTTTCTCGTTTCCAGAGGTATGCCCCTCTTGGTAAGGTTAAGTTCCGAAAGGCCGATTATCGCGTTCAGCGGGGTCCGCATGTCGTGGCTCATGTTGGCGATAAATGCGGTTTTGGCCTTCTTGGCCGCCTCGGCGATTTCAAAGGGCTTCGCAATGACGCCCGAAGCCAGGCCGGCGGCAAGCACGCCGAGTCCGAAGAAGATAAGGCCGGAAAGGGCAATCATCAGCCAGACCTGCTTGAAGGGGCTTTCTGAAACGGAGGCGGCAGCGGCGATTATCCAGCTTTCTTTGATGGATATTGGCCGGTAGGCAATGATGTCGTCGATGTCTTCTCCCAGCTCTTCTACGCCTTTGATGGCGTAGCGGTCGACGTTCTTTGGCAAATTCTCATTGTCGTTAATCATTCGATCTATCACCCTGGCGACATCGCTGTATCTGGAATCTGTTTTGGAGAGTTCCAGGAAATTCACCTCGTCCATAACCCAGTCGTGGAGCACGTCGGCAATAATTTTTCCTTCATCGTCAATCATAAGAAGATGCCCTGCGTTCCCCGACTGGAACCGCACAACCTGTTCGTTAAAATAGCTGCCGGGAACGGTTATTCCGACGATTTGCGGGTTGGCGGGAGTTTCGCCCCGCAGCGCCATAAACTGGAAGTCATCCATCGGGGCAAAAATATAGAAGACCACGTCTCCGTTGGAATCGCGGTGCGTAGTGGTGATAACCCGATCCCCCTGGAATGCCCGCTCCCACGCTTCGCTGCCCAACATTGACTCCGGCGGGGCGGCGGAACCCATGCTGAACGAAGCTATGGTTCTGCCCGAGGAATTGAAGATCGCGATCGCGTCAAAATCCTCATAGGCGACTACCTGTTCCATAAGGAGGTGCTGCACATCCTGAATAGACGCACCCTGCAGCCGCATGGCAACGGCGCCGGCATCCTGTTTGAGTATTACCATCTGGTTTAACATATACTCATTTGCGCCGGACGCGAGCCGCTGCATATCGGCTTCCAGAGTTTTGATGATCTGGTTTTGGGCCGAAGAAATACTGATTACCACGCTCGACGCGGAAATCGCCAGTACAATAGCGGAAATTATCAGGAATACTTTTAAACGGATTGTCATGTTCCCTTCCCCTTCAAATAAGGCTGTATTATCCCCCAGTATACTACATATCTTCTTAAATCTCAAGTACGAATTTCGATAAACCTGAGCTTTTTCTCGGCTTTTTCTTTTGAAAAAGCCTTAACCTTCATTTTTAAACGCCGATACAGAAAGTGAGGAACCTCTCAAAGGACGAGGGGTAAAGACCTATATCGAGGTGGACATGATGTTCGAGAAATGCAGGGAAATCCTGCTGCAGGAAAGCGATCTGGTGCAGAGAATAGCCCGCTTGCAGGAAGTTGTCTGGGAGGCGGTAATAAGCCGCGACTGGACGGATTTTGAGGGCCATTTTAGCGAATTAGGCAGGTTGGGAGAGGAATTTTCCGCCCTTGAAGCGGAAAGGGAAGGGCTTTTTACAGGAATTCACGGCAAACCCGGCGATATTTTAGGTTTTTATGCCTTTGCTTCCCAATTGCCGCCTGATCAGCGGGGCGAAATTACTGAAATTTACCGGAATTTAAAGCTGGAAGCCCTGAAAGTCCAGGTTTCCGGCGATACACTCATGGGTTTCATCGCCGGAGCGCGGACAACCCTGGCTGGTTTCTTTGAAATAGCCTTCCCCGACCGGGGAGGAAAGTTATATACGCCGCATGGGATACCTGTTTCCCATGATATGCGCAGCATGGTTTTGAACCGCTGTTTCTGAATCAAGGAGGATTTTGAAAATGACTTCGACATTTATGGGAATTGAGATTGGCAAACGGGGAGTGCAGGCCCATCAGCAGGCCCTGTACGTTACCGGGCATAACCTGGACAACGCCTCGACCGACGGCTACAGCCGCCAGCGGATAGAGATGTCCGCTTTCGAGCCGATCTACCTGCCGGGGCTGAACCGGGAGGAGACGCCGGGGCAGATAGGGCAGGGCGTGACCATCGAACGCATCGAGCGGCTGCGCGACCAGCTTCTGGACAAGCGCATCGTGGCGCAGTCCTCCAACGAAGGCTATTGGGCTGCCCGCGATCCCTACATCAGAATGATGGAAAACCTCTACCTGGAGCCGGGAACCAATTCGGTGCGGTCAAAAATGGACAATTTCTGGGACGCGTGGCAGGAACTTTCGATGTTCCCCGCCGATACTGCCCCCCGCACGGCGGTCATTGAGCGGGGCAAGACCCTTATCGACGGCATCCACAACCGGTACAACCAGCTTAAAATGCTGCAGGACCAGGTTGATTCGGACATACAGCTTACCGTCGGCCGGGTAAACGAACTGAGCCGCCAGATTGCCGCCCTGAACGGCGACATTCAGCGGATTAAGGCCCAGGGCGACATGCCCAACGACCTGATGGACCGCCGCGATCTTCTGCTCGACAAACTTTCTTCTATTATTGATATAACCACCGACAACCGCGACCCCGATGAATTTATGGTGCACACCTCCGGCTTTATCCTGGTTCAGGGGCAGATTGGCCGCCAGTACGACCTTCGCAAGGGGATAGACACCGAAGGCTACGCCCACATCTTCTGGCAGGATACCGGCCAGGAGATTCGCTTCCAGCGGGGCGCTTTGGGCGCGCTGCTCGAACTGCGCGACGAGACGATCAGCCAGGAGATTCAGACCCTGGACAACATGACGATGAACTTTGTCGACCTGGTAAACGAGGTTCACCGCGACGGCTACGGTTTGAACGGCGTTACGGGGATCAACTTCTTTTCCGAATATCCATTTGTTACCAACGTTAACGGCAACTACGACCGTTCCGGCGACGGGACGTTTGATTCCAGCTACATCTACCGGATCAACGGGCAGAACGTGCTGGAACCGCAGGCGCAGCCCGGCCTTGTCGGTGAGATTACCCTGTCCGCCGGCAACGGCGAAGTAAAGGTGCCGTATTACGCGACCGACACCGTTACCGACATTATCAACCGGATCAACAACGCCGGCGCCGAGGTGGTGGCCCGCCTTAATCGCGACGGCAGGCTTTCGCTCAAGGGAACCCCCGCCGAGCCGATTAACGGCATACACGAAAACCCCGACTTTGTTATACGTCATGTAAGCGACACCGGCTATTTCCTTACCGGATACGCGGGGCTGCTCGGCGGCGTAGAAGGCGGCTCCTTCGACTGGGGCGGGCCCGACGCCATTGCAACCCTGCGCGACGGTGCGGACTATGCCGTTGCCCCCATCGCCCACCCGTCCGGCTGGATCGAAGTCAGCCCCGCCGTTATTCGGGACACCATGTCGGTCGCATCCGGCTTTGGGGTAAACGGACAGGCGGCGAATCCCGGCAACGGCGACGCAGCGATGGCGATTGCCTCGATCAGAAACACGCCGGTAATGGTCGGCCGCCTTTCCACCTTTGACGACTACTTTGCCGATTCCGTCGGCCGCATGGGCCTGTTGGGCGAGCAGAGCGGCAGGGCGCTGGAAACAGAAAACATTATTATGAAGCAGCTTAACGATCTGCGGCAGTCAATTTCCGGTGTAAACATCGACGAAGAGCTGGCGAACATGATCCGCTACCAGCACGGATACAATGCCGCCGCCCGCTTCATCACCACCGTCAACAACATGCTGGATGTGCTGATGAGGATGGGTGCCTAGATAATAGCACCGCTAAGGAGAAACTAAATGAGAAGAATATCAACGGATATGCCGAATACCGACGTGCAGTTTTACCTGCGGCGTCATGAAGAAAAACTGGCAAAGCTGCAGTCGCAGATCTCGTCGGAAAGCAGAATACGCGAACTCCGCGACGATCCCCTGGCGGCCTCCCACGCGGTGCGCTACGAATCGTACCTTGCCCGGCTGGAGCGCTTCGAGAAAAACACCCTGTACGCGAAGGATCATTTCAATGTCGTGTACGCCTACATGGACGAGGCGATCAACGTGATGCAGCGGGTGCGCGAGCTTGCCGTCCAGGGTGCAAACGGCACCTACACCGCCGAGGATCAAAAACTCATGGCTGTGGAAGTGAACGAGCTGATCAAGGAACTCGTCTCGCTTTCCAATGAGGTGGGGCCGGACGGCAAACAGATCTTCGCCGGCGACAAGGCATTTACCGAGCCGTTCCGTATGGTGGAAGGCACGGTACCGGGCGGCAGCGACAGCATGGTGGTCAGGGTGGAATACCGGGGCGCGGGCGCTTCGCGGAGAACCGAAACCAGCGATCGCGCGTACATAGACCTTGACATTGGCGGCGGCGAAGTGTTCTGGGCGGAAAAGATGCAGATCTTTTCCACCGTCGATGCGACGAATTACCGCGTCAATACCGTGGGATCGTTTTTTATCGACGGCGCGGAAATCCGGGTGAACCCCGGCGACACGCTGCCGGCCATTGTGGCGAAGATCAACGAATCGCCCGCGCCGGTTAAGGCGTACATCGATGCCGACACCAGGGGGCTTGCGCTGGAGGGAACCAACCCCCACCTTATCCGCGCCGAAGACGGCGTCGGAGGGGCGACGGTGCTGAAAGACCTTGGGATTATCCGGGGCAACATGGAAAACAACGCCCCCAACTGGGACACTACCCGTTCGCGCGTTTCCGGCGGCTCGATATTCGACATGCTCATCCGGCTGCGGGATTCGATGTTCCGCGGGGATCACGATTTTATCGGCAGCCAGGGAATCGCCGGCATGGACCTCGCCATTGGCAACATGGCGACGCGCATAGCCGACATCGGCAGCCGCCAGGAACGGGCGGAAACGGTGTGGCAGCGGCTTAACCGGGAAATTCCCGACGTGGCGGCGCATCTTGCCCGCGAATCTTCGGTCAACATGGCCGATGCCGCGACCGACCTGAAAATGCTGGACTATGCCCACCGTGCAACCCTCCAGACCGCCGCGCGCATTTTGCCGCCGACGCTGCTGGATTTTTTAAGGTAAACGGATCGTGAAAGTTGCGACCAAGGCTTATGGCCTAATAGATGTTGACGAGCGGCAAAAGATCATTTTCCCCCAGGGCCTCCTTGGTTTTGAAACCTTAAAAGACTATCTGCTCCTCGATGCCGAACGCCAGCCCTTCTACTGGCTCCAGTCGATGGACGAGGAACAGGTGGCCTTTATTCTGGTCAATCCCTTTTTGTTCAGGCCGGACTACGAGGTAAACATCGGCAACGAGGAACTTGCCGATATCAGCCTTCATTCGCCGGAAAAGGCGCTGATTTTTTCGATAGTCACCATCCCGTCCGATGCCGGCCCCATGACGGCTAACCTGCAGGGGCCGCTGATTATCAACCGCGACAACCGGACCGGCAAGCAGGCGGTGCTGTCCGACACCCGCTGGAGAACCAGGCACGACATCATGGCCGAACTTGCGGCGACAGGGAATTCGTGATGCTGATACTATCCCGCAAGATTAACGAAAAAATAATGATCGGGGACGAGATCTCCGTTTCGATAATTGAAATCCGCGGCGATCAGGTACGCATCGGCGTGGAGGCCCCCAAAACGGTAAAGGTATTCCGCCAGGAAGTGTTCGACGCAATCAAGGCCGAGAACCGCGCCGCCGCCGAATCGCCGTCCGTTCTGCCGGTCGTAGACTTCGGCAAGGTGCAGCGGGAAAAGGCAATCGATACAATCAATCAGTAATGATGCCCAAGGCCGATAAAAATTTCCCTGTCCCCTCGGGAGGTCTTATCGGTTTCGTTGATGTTCCAGCCAAAGCTGAAGCGGATGTACACGCTGCGCATCGCCAGCGGGAAGACGAAAAATTCAAAGCCGCCCGTGATAAGCATGTTGTTAAAATTAAAGGAAACGCCTGTGGAGGGGTCGCTGTACAGGGCCATGTCGACAATCGGCGAAAACTGAAAATCGATATCCGCGCCCCGTAATTTCGGCTTGTTAAACCACCTGGCCGGCGAGAACTGGAGAATCCTGAAGGGAAAGTCCAGGTTGAGCGAAAGCATGTAATTGGCGTGAAGGTCGTTGTCAAGGATGCCGCGCAGGGCGTCTCCCGCACTATAAAAATAATTTACCGGTTCTGGAAAAAACCACTGGCGGTACTGCAGAAATGCCGATATGCCGGAAAATTCAGTGAAAACAAAGTAGCCCTTTGCCGATACGGAATATTCTAACGAGAGTGCGTCCTTTTCGCCTTTCCGGTAAAAATCGTAGGTGTAGGAATTGGCCGCTTGAACGTCAAACCCCCTGCGGTGGTTTTCGATCCAGTCCACCTTGGAAAAACCGAGGGTGTGGGCAAAAGTTAAAAATGGCCCTTTAAGGTTTTCTGCAAGTTTCCATCGTGGAAATTCATGGTTAAAAACGGCAAACAATTCCGGCGTATAGACAAGGTCGCCGTAGTCTCCAACCTCAAAGCCGGTGGGGATTTTCCATGAGACATAGGGCCTGGTTGACATATAGAAGCCGTTCTGAAAGTCGCCGTACAGGACTTTGTCCCTGTCGTCATTTTCCTCGTTAAGAATAAAGGATTCATCAAAGCCGAACGTAACGGTGGTGTCCCCCGCCGGCATCTCCATAAAAATGCCGGTATTGTTTCTGAAGTAAAACGGCTGTTCCGTATCGGGCCGGTAATCAAAATAATTTTCAAATTTAAACGTCCAGTCGTACCCGAATGCCATGAAGGGAATGTTTGCTTCCAGTTCAAAGAAGCCGGAATGGCGGTATTTTTCGTCGTACCGGTATCCAAAGTTTACCGGAAGGGGATTCATCGTACCCAGAAAGTTATAGTCCCGGTATCGCAGGATCATTTCCAGGCCGGTATTGGAACTGTAGCGGGGGATGGGAATGACAATGAAATTCCAGGTATCCTCGGTATTGATGGTCAGGCCGACCGGAATTTTTCCGTCTTCCCGGGGCTGCTCTGCCTCATAATCAATGGAAGCAGATTTTAAAACACGCTGGTTTATCAGCATCTGTGTTTTTTCGCGGATATATTTTTCCAGATTTTCCAGGCCGTGTATTTCTTCCCCCTCCGTAAATTCGCCGTTGTACAGTATGGCGTAGGGGCGCGTGCGGCCCTTGATGTTGAAATCAAACGATTCGATTACAAAGATCGAATCCGCGCCTCCCAAATATGCACCAGGAACGGATTCCTGGGCAAATACCGGCGACAGGGCAAACAGCAGCACAAGCGGGAGAATAAAAAATTTACTCACAGCCGGTTTCTTCTCTAACTTCTTCAATCGGTTTTATCATCTCCTCTTCCGTTTCTTTTTTTCGCGTTTTGTATGAGAGAATGTGGATGGTAACCCCAACGCCGATGCCAAGCAGAACCAGCCGTATCACCCATGGAAGAATCCCTTCGGACGCTATTTTGGGAACCGCCCAGATTGCCGAAAACGCCATCGAAGCCCACATTATGATTAGGGTAACAACCTTTGTTTTCATGGAAATGGATTTGTGTACCGTGAAATCCCGGACAATTCGCCCGAAATATTTGTTCCGCATGACGGCGTTGTACATTCGTTCCGAGCCCCGCAAGTACAGCCATGCCGTAAGCAGGTAAAAGGGCGTGGTGGGGAGCAGCGGCACAAAGCGTCCCAGCGTTCCCAGTATCAGCGTAATGGTCCCTGCAATGATGAACAGCGTTTTTCGGGCTTTTTCCGGTATTTTCATTCATCCCTTTGTTTGTTTCTTGTGAAATTAACGAGATTGTTATGAAAAAATACCCATAATCGCCCTTAATGTCAATATCTCGAATTGCCGATAATCAGTATATGATACGAGGATGGTATACCGGGGCCAGCGGGATGCGGGCGCAGCAGTGGCGGCTCGATGCGGTGGCGAACAACCTGGCAAATGTCGGCACAGACGGCTACAAGCGGGATGTGGCGGCTTTTAAGGCGTTTCCGGAACTGCTCATACGGCGGCAGGACGACGACGGGGTCTACCAGCACCCCTTCGGCTCGGGCGATGCCGCCCCAATCGTGGGAAAAATGGGCACCGGGGTGGAGTTGAACGAACTCTACACGAGCTTTGACCAGGGCGCGATGAAGGAAACTTCCAGCGATTTCGACCTTGCCCTGGACGGCAGGGGCTTTTTTACGGTCATTACCCCCTGGGGCGAGCGGTACACCCGCAACGGCTCCTTCCAGCTTGGCAAAGAAGGCTTTCTTGAGACCAAGGAAGGCTACCCGGTGCTGGGCGAAAACGGGGCGATCAGGGTAAAAGCCAACAATTTCCAGGTTGACAAGGACGGCAGGGTGTGGGTGAACGCCGCATACCCCGACGAGCCGGAAATAATGGTCGGCCGGGAAAGCAATACCTGGGACGACACCGTCCTGTTTGACACCCTCAAACTCGTCGAATTCGACCTCGACCGCTACCTGGAAAAGCAGGGTTCCAGCCTGTACCGGGAAAGCGAAACTTCCGGCCCGGCGATGATAATTGCCCAGGGCAGCCGGCCCAAGGTTCTGCAGGGCTTTGTCGAGGCGTCAAACGTAGACCCCGTGGTGGAAATGGTGCAGATGATCGAGGTAAACCGCGCCTACGAGGCGAATCAAAAGATGATCCAGGCCGAAGATTCGGCCCTTGGCACGCTGATAAATCAGGTAGCGAAAGTAAGCTAGGCATAAAAGGAGCAACCAATGGTTAGAAGTTTATGGACCGGCGCGTCCGGCATGATAGGCCAGCAGGCCAATATCGACGTTATTTCGAATAACCTCGCCAACGTGAACACCCACGGCTACAAAAAGCAGCGGGCCGATTTTGAGGATCTGATCTACCAGACCGTCAAGGTCGCCGGAACCCCCGCCACCGAGGACACGGTGGTTCCCGTGGGTATCCAGATGGGGCACGGCGTTAAGCTCGCCGACACCCAGCGGGTTTTTTCGCAGGGCGCGCTCCAGGCCACCGAAGTTTCTACCGACATGGCGATTGCCGGAGAGGGCTTTTTCAGGATTCAGATGTACGACGGTTCCTGGGCCTATTCCCGCAACGGCAACTTCAAGGTCGACTCCGACGGCCGCATGGTGACGAGTAACGGCTACTGGCTTTTGCCCGACATCATCATGCCCGAAGGGTTCCTCCCCGAAAAAATCACCATCACCCAGGACGGCAGGGTGTCGGTCATGGTTCCCCAGATCAGCGAAAACGATCCGGTTGATGTCGGCCGCATTGAGCTGTACCGCTTCCCCAACCCGGTTGGCCTTTCGACCGTGGGGGAAAACCTGTTCAAGGTGACGCAGGCTTCCGGCGAACCAATTCCCGGCAGGCCCGGTTTTGAAGGCATGGGCACCATCGCCCACAAATTCCTGGAAATGTCCAACGTGGCAATCGTGCAGGAGATGGTCAACCTGATCGTCGCCCAGCGCGCCTACGAGTTCAACTCGCGGACCATTCAGACCAGCGACAACATGCTCGGCACAGCCACCACGCTTAAGAGATAGTGGTTAGTGGCTAGTGAGTAGTGGTTAGTTGTCAGGAGGAGATGTGGAAGTAAATAGCCTGGGGGCGATGTACCTTAATAATACTCAAATGGGCGGCGGGTTAATAGACCGCGAGCAAAATTCCGTTAACGGCGCTGCCGATTTTGCGGAAACGCTGAAAAGAACCGCCGCCTCCCAGGCTGCAGAAGCCAGTCCCGTTCCTAAGTCACATATCGCCGTTATCGACAGGGAAGACAAGCTCTACGAACAGTGTGTCGAACTGGAAATATTTATGGTAAAGACATTGATCAGCAGCATGAGGAGCACCATACAGAAATCCGGCTTTATCGACGAGGGTTTTGCCGGAAAAATATACGAGGACATGCTCTACGACGAATACGCCCGCGACTTTGCCAAAAACGCCGGCTTCGGCATGGCAGAAATGGCCTACCTCGAACTAACCGGCCAGCGCGGAAAAACCGTCATCCGGTAATTGCTTTATTCCCCAATATACTCATGCAGAGGCGCGAAGGATAATTCCCAATATTTTCACGCAGAGGCGCGGAGGATAATTCCCAATATTTTCACGCAGAGGCGCAGAGGCGCGGAGTTCGCAGAGGGAAGAGGGGAGGTGTTATTGTTCGAACTACCGGGGTATACTTCGAGAGTACTATGGTTAGGCGAACTATGATCCCTTATCCTTATTTTTCCTCCGCGTCCTCTGCGCCTCTGCGCCTCTGTGTGAAATATTCTCCAATAAACGCCTTTGCGCCTTGGCGTGTAATTTATCGCGAAAACGCCTCCGTGCCTCTGTGCCTCCGTGAGGATAATAGGGAAGAATGTCGAGCTTTACCTTCCGATCAAGTCTGTTATCAGGCCGCAACTGAAGGCGCAGAGTACCGCGAAAAACGCATACAGCAGAAAGTGCTTTATTCCAAGGACTATTTTTAACGCGCCGAGGTTGGTGATCTTCATCGCGGGGCCGGCGATCATGAACGATACGGCCGCGCCGGCGCTCATGCCGCTGTGCAGCCAGGTCTGAATCAGGGGGATGGTACCGCCGCCGCAGACGTACAGGGGAACCCCGACTGTCGCCGCCATCAGTATGCCGAAGCCCCTGTTGCTGCCGAAAATTTTAGCAAACGCCTGCGGCGGCACATAACGCTGGAACAGCGCGGAAAGAACAATGCCGGCCAGGAAGTAGAGTCCGGTCGCTTTGATGTTTCGCAGAAAATTTTTCAAAAAGCGCAGCAGAGGGCTGGGGTCTGTATCGCGGCTTGCCATTTTGTCAAAAGCGGAAAATGAAAAAAAAGGCCTGTCCCTGAAAAACAATCTGACGCAGACACCGGCAAGTGCGCCGCAGACAAAGCAGACGGCAAAACGGATGATCAGCAGGGGCATGCCCAGCGCCGCACTGTACAACAACAGTTGCGGGTTAAGGAGGATCGATCCCATCATGAACGCGGCTATCCAGTCCTGCCGCATACCTTTTTCGGCGAACGAGGCGGCGATGGGTATGGTTCCGAACATGCACAGCGGGCTTGCTATTCCCAAAAGGGACGCGGGAATCACGCCGAGGAGGCCCAGCTTTTTTCCGTGCAGGGCGGCAAAGGCCCGGTGGATTTTTTCTTTCCCGAATACGGAAACGATGGAACCCAGCGCCATTCCCAGCATCCAGTAGGCAAAAATCTGGCGGAACTGGATTGTAAAGTAATACCAGAAATAGACAAGTTCCCGCTGTACAGCCTCAGCCATCAATCCTTACCAAACGGTACGTCTTGCTGCCTACGCCGATTTTTTCGGCATGATCCAGGGTGAGCATTCCGTTTCTGGATTCGATTCGCTGAACAAGGTCCTTGCTGTCACTCGCCGCGTAGACAAGGTCGACGCAGGCTTTGTCCAAAGCCACCGGATCAAGCGAGGCAAGGATGCCGATGTCGGCCATTGTCGGCGGGGCCGGCCTCGACAAACAGTCGCAATCGACTGAGAGATGGTTCATCACGTTGATGTAGAGCATTTTTCCGGGGTAACGATCCTGAATTGATTTTGCCGCTTCTGCCATCGATTCCAGAAAAGCGTTTTGATCTGAACTGCGGAATCCTGTGTTCTTTGTTTTCCCGCCCGAATGTATCCACGATTTTCCCGCCGAAGATGCAAAACCTATTGATATGTTTTTAACCGCCCCGCCGAATCCGCCCATCGGGTGTCCCTTAAAATGGGAAAGCACAACCAGAAAATCAAATTCGCCGATTCGGGCGCCGACAAAGTTCTCTTTAAGGTGCTTGCCGCCGGAAACGGGGATGGCGATGTCGGCGGCTTCGTCCAGGATAGCCACCGGTGCGATCGCAGTAAAGCCGTGATCCCGCGCCACCTGGTAATGGGCAGCGGCAGTGGCCCGTCTTACGCCTCCTGCGGTGTTACATTCAACAATTGTACCGTTTACATTATTAACAATATCCTTGATAAGATCGGGTTTCAGGTAATGGGGGTTGCCTGGTTCCCCAGTGTGTATCTTAACGGCCACTCTGCCGCTTGCCGTAAGGCCCAGTGCTTCGTAAACCGCCATCATCCCCGCCGGGCTTATGTTAGTCGTCATGTAAACCGCCGGCGATGTTCCGTCGGCGTGTGGCGCTGTTTCACCGTCAGCCGGCGCCATTTCGCCGTCAGCCGCCACCTCCTGCACGTCCTGCCGCACTTCCGGCTGCTCCGCCGTAATATGTGAACGGAAACTTATCAGGGAAATACCCGCGATACCCACAACCGCCGCGCAGAAAAACAATAAAAATTTTTTCATAACTAATACTCCTAATGCATAAAAATAATTTACAATACATTCTCTCGCAGTTTACTCACACGGAGGCACCAAGGCACAGAAAAAAAGAACGAAGTTAGCTAAAACTTTGTGCCTCTGTGCCTCTGTGTGAGAATAATACAGGGTAAAGTTTTACATGTTCCAAAGTTCTGATCTCCCCATTCCCCAGTCCCTATTATATAATAAACCGTGAACCGGAACTACTGTTATTCCGCGCTTATTCTCAGGAGCCGTTCTTCGGGGGAATCTAACCGCGAGGCGTGGCTTTTGACCAAAGAGGCGGGGCTGCTTAGGGTGACGGTCTTTGGCGGGCCGAAAAGCCGGCTGCGTTCCTATGCGTCGCCGTTCCATTCGGGGCAGGCATGGGTGTACCACGAACCGGTAAAGGACACCCGCAAGCTCAGCGATTTTGACGTGCGCTCATGGCGGCCGGGCCTGCGGGAACTGTACGAGCGGGCGATGGCAGCCGACGCGGTTGCCGAGACGATACTCGCGTCGCACGGCGGCGGGGGGAACTGGGGCGGGGCGCTTTCGCTGGCGGAGGCGTCGCTGGACGCGCTGGAGGCCGCAGACGGCGAAACCTGCGCCCGCGTTGCCCTGCATTTTCTGTGGCAGTGGGCGCAGTTCCTCGGCCTCAGGCCGGAGTTCGACCACTGTTCCCAATGCGGAAAACCTGCTCCCGCTGACGGCGTGATCCGATATTCGCCAAGGGAAGGCGGCCTGGTTTGCGGCGATTGCTCCGGCGTAGGCTCGGATCTTCTGGAACTAAGCCCCGGCTGCCGCCGCTGGCTTGAGACGATCCGCGCCCTTCCCCCCGCACAGCTTGTCCGCTACACCCTGGACACAACGTCCTTCAACCAGGCCAAATCCCTTGCCACCGCCATCCTCTCCGAAGCCCTCGGCCGACATCTGGCAAGCTGGACCTGGTAATTTGTTGTAAATACCTCTCACGGAGGCACAGAGGCACAGAGGAATACGGGTTGTCCGCAAACAGCGCATAACCTTCCTTGAATCCTAAAATATCTAGTTTTCGATAGAGGGATAAGACCCTGCGAACGAAAACTCCGAGTCCTCTGTGCCTTTGTGCCTCTGTGTGAGTTAAAATGAGATAAATCTCCGGTGCCTCTGTGCCTCTGTGTGAGGATATGGGAATATAGTTTTACATGTCCCTTGCCTATTGTGCCGAATTCGGCTAGGTTGAAATTGCATGAATTGGGAAAAAAAGGCCGTCTCCCCCGAACAGGTAAAGGACATCAGCGCGAAATTCGGCTGCGATCTGCTGACCGCTTCGGTGCTGGTCCGGCGGGGGATAGTTACTCCCGATGCGATACTGTTTTTCCTGGAAGAAGATACAAGGTTTTTGCGAAACCCATTTGAATTGCCGGGCATGGAAGACGCGGTGGAGCGTATACTCGCCGCGAAAGACGAGGGCGAAAAGGTTCTGATTTTCGGCGACAGCGACGTGGACGGCATTACCGGCACGGCCCTCCTCACCGAGTACCTTACCGGCATGGGCATCGACGTAAGCTGGCGCATCCCCGGCGGGGACGATCCCTACGGGCTTTCGATGGAGGCTGTCGAGGAATTTGCCGCCGCTTACGGCACGCTGATCATCACTGTGGACTGCGGCATTTCCCGCATCGCCGAAATCAGGCGGGCGGCGGAACTTTCCGTCGACGTAATCGTCACCGATCACCACGAGCCGCAGGGAGAACTGCCCGAAGCGCTGGTGATCATCAATCCAAAACTAAAAGAATCCGAGCTTTCGCAAGTAAAGGCGTATCCGTTCAAGGACCTCAGCGGCTGCGGCGTGGCATTTAAGCTGGTGTCCGCCCTGCGCTTCGCCCAAAAAAGCGAACTGTATGGGCAGCCGGTGTGCCTTCTGAACACCCGCCCGGTAAACGACGCGTGGATTGTCGAAGCGGCAAAGATGCGAAACCTCGCTGTAACGGCGTCCCTCACCGAGACGATAATGCCGGGCATGGTTTCGATAAGCGATACACGGCTCCCCGCCTTTCTTGAAGGGCAGCAGATACTTGTCTGGGACGCCTCCCTGCAAAAACGGGTTATAGCGAAACTGTTCGGCAGCGGCGTAGAAATCGGGATGCTGGATGTCGCCTCGGAAATCGGCAGGGAGATTCCCCAGGCCGCCGATAAAAGCCTGCTCCGTATAAAAGAACTTTCGACGGTTGCCAAATACTCCGGCAAAGAAACAACCGAGCTCGACGTTTTTATCAGCCTTTTCCGCTCGTTCGCGCAGAAGCGTGAAAAGGCCTCCTCGGGCGCGGATGAACAGTACGAGATGCAGCTTGCCGCCCTGGGAACGGTCGCCGACATAATGCCGCTTTTGGACGAGAACAGGATCATCGTTCGCAGCGGACTGCGGTCGCTTTCCGGCGAATCTGCCGGGCGGATACGGCCAAGGCCGGGTATTGCCGAGCTGCTGGACAAGCTGGAACTTTCCGGCAGCCATTTTGACATCAAAGACATTTCATGGAAGCTCTGCCCGGCCATTAACGCGGGACGCAGAATGGGCAGCCCGGAAACGGCGGCGCAGCTCTTTTTTGAAAAAGAGCCAGCGGTCAGGGAGCGGCTTGCCGGGGAACTGGTGTCCCTGAACCGGCAGAGAAAGCAGCTTGAGGAGGAGATTTGGAGCAGGGCCGAACCGATGGCCTACCGGTCGCTTCCCGATTTTGACGAAAAACTCGCGCTGGTATACGGCGATGATATCAACAAGGGCGTTACCGGACTGATCGCCCAGCGCATCGCCCGCCGGTTCAACGTACCGTCAATTGCGGTGTCGCTTACTGCGGACGGATGTACCGGCTCAATCCGTTCGGCGCGAGGCTACAATGTATGCGGCCTGTTGGAACAGTGTAGCGATCTGTTTATCGATTCCGGCGGCCACGCCTTTGCCGGCGGCTTCAGCCTGATAAAAGAAAATTGGGAAACCTTTACCGAACGCCTCAAGACGCTGGTACATTCAATAGAATTTGACGAAGCCGCGGAAGGCGAGGCCATCAGCATCGACGCGGAACTCCCCCCCGAATACCTCAGCCCCGACATCCTCAAGCTGGTTGATCGTTTTGCCCCCTACGGCAAGGACAACGAGCCGCTGACCTTCCTGGCGAAAAACCTCCATGTTGACGACCTGAATTTAATCGGCAAAAACGAATCGAAGCACCTCAAGATGACGTTAGCCGGAGGAAAGTACAAATGGCCGGCCCTGTACTGGGACGCCGCCATCCGCGTCATCAACAAGGAATTTGGCAAAGGCGACAATGTTGACGCAGTGTTTACGATCACCCGCGACTGGTACAAAGGCACCCCCACCCCCCAGATGATGATTGTCGATCTCCGGAAGAGTGAATGATTTTTTTCCCTATTTTTCTCACAGAGGCACAGAAGCACGGAGGAAGAATTTGAGGTTTTTAAGAATCGCAGCCTCATCTTCTTTCTATTCTCCGTGCCTTTGTGCCTCCGTGAGAGGTATTATCAAACGATGGCTTCCTACTTTTTTTCTTCTTCTCTGCTTTTCGTTGAACGCACAGACGGCATTACGTTACGCGATCATACCGGATAATCCAAGGCCGGGGGAACCGGTGACCATCGGCATACACGAAGGCGGCAGGGCGCAGGTTGCGGTACTGATGTCGGACGGGCGCAGGCTGGGCAAAGCGGCGTTTTTCCGCATACCCGCCGAGGGCGCGAAGCAGGCGTTTTGGGCGGCGATTCTGGCGGTCCCGTCAACGGCAAAGGCGGGCGCGGCGTCAGTCGTCATCGAAGGCCCGGCGGGAGTTGTGGCGGTGATACCGCTGAACATCGCCGGGCGGGAATTTGCCTCCGAGACGATAGAGCTGAACCCTTCGCTTACCGCCATACGCACCGAGCCTGATCCGCAGAAGGCCGCCGAGTCGGAAAAGCTCTGGGCGATACTCAACCGTACCGGCAGCGAGATCCACAGCTTCGGCACTTTCAGCCCGCCGGTGCAGTCCACCCGCCGTACAAGCCGTTTCGGCAGCCGCCGGGTGTACCAATACTCGAACGGTTCCAGCGACGTTTCAATCCATGCCGGAGTTGACTACGGGGTGCCCAAGGGAACGGCCATCAGCGCCTGCGCTCCGGGAAGGGTGGTTTTCGCCGGATACAGGATCGTCACCGGCAATTCGATCATCGTGGAGCATCTTCCCGGTGTGTATTCGCTGTACTACCACCTGGATTCGATAGAAGCCGCCGAGGGAGACCTGGTTGCCGCCGGTACGCTTTTGGGGCAGAGCGGGGCTACCGGACTTGCCACCGGCCCCCATCTCCACTGGGAGATTCGGGTTTTCGGCGAAAATGCCGACCCCGACGCCTTTATCGCCCGGCCAATTCTTGACAAAGATGCGATTTTAAGTAAAATAGGCAATGAGCGAAACTGAAGTTTCCGAAAATAGCGGACTGCCGTAGATTGGCGGCCCTAACTCTTACCCCTGGGAAAGGAGGTGAAAATTTTTGGCGCATATCGTGATTGACGACAGCGAACTGCTTGAGAAAGCCATCAAACGCTTTAAACGTATGGTGGAGAAAGAGGGCATTATTCGTGAATTCAAGAAGCGGGAGTACTTTGAAAAGCCCTCTACCATCCTCAACCGGAAAAAAAAGGCCATCGCCCGCAAACTGATGAAAAAGAACCGAAAAGGCCGTGCGGAATACTAACGGTTTTTCGGCACACAAAATCCTTTTATTAGTTCCATTTATATTTTTTCTCTCATGCGCGACGGGGGGAACGGCGGTTTCCGTTTCATCGCCGGATGCGGTACAGCCCCGTTGGGAGCTTGTCGATGATTCTGTCGGCGGGCTTGCCTGGTACACCGGAAAAGTGTCCCGCCCCCGGATGGAATTCCATGCCCTGCGTGTCGACCTTTCGGACGGTGAACTGCGGATCGCAGTGGCGGGCGGGGCATACATCGATGGGGGCGGCCTAGATACAACGCTCAGCATAAAAGTGAGCAGCTTTGTCCGCGAGAATAATTTGCTGGCCGGCATTAACGCCCTGCCCTTTGACACAGTGTCGGACAGGGAAGGGGAGCCGCGAGTCAATGTCGGCCTTGTCATTGCAGACGGCGTGATGATCTCGCCGCCGCACCGCGAGTTTGACGCGCTTGTTTTTTATACAGATTGCACAGCCGCGATAATGGCCCAGCCAGCAATTGAATCGTTCGAAAACATCGCCGAGGCCGTAGGCGGTTTCCGGCGGATATTGGAAGGCGGCGAACCGGTTCCCCGCGTGAAAAATCTGACAGCCCGCCACCCCCGCAGCGCGGCGGGGATTTCTCCCGACGGCAGGTACCTGTACCTGCTGGTCATCGACGGGAGGCGGCCCGGCAGCGCCGGCGGCACCGAGGCGGAAACGGCGCTTTTGCTGCGGGCGTTAGGCGCAAGCGAAGGGATCAACTTTGACGGGGGCGGCTCAAGCGCCCTGGCCCTGCGTTTCAGCGGCGGCGACGTCCGCGTGGTGAACAAGCCCGTTCACGGCGGCATCCCCGGCAGGGAACGCGCCGTCGCCGGCTGCCTGGGAGTAGCCCGTAAATAGTAGAAATTACGGGAATTTTTGGGTATATTGGTATACAGGAGTTATAGTGAAAGCACAATATTATTTTTTGTTGGTGGTAATTATGCCGGTAATGCTATGCTCATGCCCCAACGGGTCCGATGAAAACCCCGGATTCGTCGTTGAAATGCAGGAATTTGTAAAAGATATTTCCGCTTACGCAAAGGGTAAAAGCTCCGATTTTATCATTATTCCGCAGAACGGCGAAGAACTGGCCTTCAACAACGCCGAACCGGACGACGGCCTGTGCACTCCGTATATCGACGCGATTGACGGAGTCGGGATCGAAGAACTTTTTTACGACAACAGATTACGCGTCGACAATTACCGGCTGAAAATGCTGCAGACGCTTAAAAACCATGTAAAAGTAATGGTCGCCGACTTTGTTGGGAATGACGCGAATATTGCCGATTCCAAAAAACGAAGCGCCGACGAAGGTTTTATCGCCTTCCCGCGAAGCAAAGATAACTATGACTACATGCTGATCCCCACTACCGGCATCACCGGTGAAAATGCGTCGAATGTCGCGGTCCTTGCCGACGCGAAAAATTATCTGTACCTGATAAGTACCGAAAAATATGCCAATAAACAGGCGATGATAAACGCCATCAAGGCGACAAACTACGATGTCGTTTTGATAGATCTGTTTTTCGATGAGATTGCATTATCCTCTGACGATATTGAACAGCTTAAAACCAAAGCCAACGGGGGAAAACGCCTGGTTATCTGCTATGTGAGCGTCGGATCGGCGGAGAATTACCGGTATTACTGGAAAGACGGGTGGAAAAAAGGCAATCCTTCATGGTTAAAAAAGAATTATGAAGGATACCCTGATGAATTCTGGGTCGAATTCTGGCATAAAGATTGGCGGGATATTATCTTTGGCAGCCCCGACTCGTACATCGATAAAATAATCGCCGCCGGTTTTGACGGCGCGTATCTGGACAATGTTGAAGCGTACTATACCCTTGCGAATTAGCTTCGCGGCGGCGCTGTTATTTGCCGGCCTTCAGCTTTTTGCCCAAAGCGCCCCGGCGGGTATCGCGGCGGAGGCTGATCCTTCCGGGTTTATCGGCATGAAGCTGGAAGAAATGTTTGCCCGCTTTGGCGCGCCGCAGATGGTGTACACGGCACGGGGAGAGGAAAGCTGGCAGGACGACGTGGTATTTGTGTACGGCGCGGGGGATTTTTACGTCTGCCGCGACAGGGTATGGCAAATTGGGCTTAAGTCCGTTTACGGAATAAAGACAGGCGACGCGAAGGCCGTTGCGCTATTGGTGCTTGGCGAAACAACGAAGGACGAGGGGAGTTATCTTTTGTACAACATTGCCGGCCAGGGCTGGCCGCTTGCCCTCCGGGTAAACCTGGAGGCGGGGAGGGTTTCCGCAATGTACGTCTACCGCCCGGACTACTGAGGTTTTATTGGTTAATTCCTCACGCAGAGAAGAATTAAATTTTACTCGAATATTTCTCACACAGAGGCACTGAGGCACAAAGGACACAAAGTGAATTATGAAGGGAGTAGTTCGAATTACATCTCTGTGCCTTAGTGCCTCCGTGAGAGTAAATAGGGAAAGAATGTATTGTAAACATCTAGATGTTACAAGATACTAGTGAATAATGGGGATTGATATGATTGATGTTTATTCTAGCGGGGCATACCTGGTTAATGGGTCGCGGATTATTAGGGATGATGGGGATGCTGCCGCCAAATTAAAGCAGGCGGGGGTGGAGGTTTCTGCGGACAAGGCGCGGCAGGGCACTATCGCGCACGGGATTTTGGCCACGCATAATGCATCGCATTATGCGCCGCATGCTGCATCACACGGCGATGAACAGATCCTTCGCCTGAAATTTGATTCTCTTGCGTCCCACGACATTACCTATGTCGGCATTATTCAGACGGCGCGGGCAAGCGGGCTGGAAAAATTTCCCATGCCATATGTGCTGACCAACTGCCACAACAGCCTCTGCGCCGTCGGCGGAACGATAAATCAGGACGACCATGTCTTTGCCCTCAGCGCGGCGAAAAAGTACGGCGGCATTTACGTTCCGACGCATCTTGCCGTTATCCACACCTACAACCGCGAGATGATGGCCGGCTGCGGAAAAATGATCCTCGGCTCGGACAGCCACACCCGCTACGGGGCGCTGGGAACCCTGGCGGTTGGCGAAGGCGGCGGCGAGCTGGCAAAGCAGCTTCTTGGCAGAACGTACGACATCGCCCGCCCGCAGGTAGTGGCGGTGTACCTGACCGGAGCGCCGGCTGCCGGAGTCGGCCCGCACGATGTCGCCCTGGCGATAATCGCGGCGGTTTTCAAAAGCGGCTATGTGAAGAACAAGGTGATGGAATTTGTCGGCGACGGCGTTGACAATCTGCCCGTGGATTACCGCAACGGCATCGACGTGATGACCACCGAGACCACCTGCTGGTCGTCGATCTGGAAAACCGACGCCGCCATTAAAGACTACCTGGAAGTCCGGGGCAGGGGCGGGGACTACCGCGAACTGAAGCCCGCCGGTATCGCCTACTACGACGGCCTCATATACGTTGACCTTTCGAAAATAGAGCCGTGTATCGCGCTGCCGTTCCATCCGAGCAACGTGTACACGATAAGCGAATTTCAGCGCAACGCGCGGGACATTCTGGCAAAGACCGAGGAAGAGGGGCTGCGGTCGCTGGGCGTAGAAAACAAGCCGGGAACCGCCGACCTGAACCTTAACCTAAAGGCAAAGTACCGCGACGGCGGCGTCTGGGCGGAACAGGCGGTGATCGTCGGCTGTTCCGGCGGCATTTTCGACAACGTCATGGCGGCGGCGGATATTATCAAGAGCGCCCATGCCGACAACGCGGGCCATGCTCACCGTAACTTTACCATGAGCGTGTACCCGGAAAGCCAGCCCACGTACCTTGAACTGGTACGGAACGGCGCGGCGGAAACGTTCCTGAGCGCCGGTGTTCTGCTGCGCGAGGCGTTCTGCGGCCCCTGTTTCGGCGCGGGCGATACACCCGCCAACGGCGAACTGTCGATCCGCCACGCCACCCGCAACTTCCCCAACCGCGAAGGATCAAAACCCGGCGACGGACAGATCGCGTCGGTGGCGCTGATGGACGCCCGTTCCATTGCCGCTACCGCGATCAATGGCGGCAAAATTACCGCCGCTACGGAGCTGGACGTTCCGTTCGGCAAGTACAAATTCTTTTTTGACAGGGGCGTGTACGATAAGCGGGTATTCGATGGAAGCGGCAGGCCGCAGGGCGATGTCGATCTGGTGTTCGGCCCCAACATCCGGGACTGGCCGTCGATGCCGGACCTGCCGGAAAATCTTCTGGTAAAAATCGTTAGCTATATTACCGATCCGGTTACCACGACCGACGAGCTTATTCCGTCCGGCGAAACTTCATCGTACCGTTCAAACCCAATCAGGCTGGCGGAATTTACCCTGAGCCGCAAAGACCCCGCCTATGTTGGGCGGGCAAAGGAAGTGCAGGCTGCCGAGGAATCGCGCCGCTGTGGCACGGTTCAGCCGGAAACCGCCGCCCTGCTCGCCCTGATACAGACCATTCCCGGCTGCGGGGATATGGGCGCCGCCAGTTTCTCTCTGGGCAGCGCCATTTTTGCCCGCAAACCCGGCGACGGTTCCGCCCGCGAGCAGGCCGCTTCCTGCCAGCGGGTACTCGGCGCGTCGGCAAATTTCGCGCTGGAATACGCGACCAAGCGCTACCGCTCGAATCTGATCAACTGGGGAATACTTCCTTTTATAATTGGCGACGGGGCGATCCTTGCACTGGGCAGCCATGTTTTTTTTCCCGGCATCGCCAAATCAATCCGGGAGAACGCTAAAACGATCACAGGCTATGTGTTAGGCGATACGCTTACGGAAATAAGCGTTACCCTCGGAGAACTGACCAAAGATGAGCGGCAGATTCTCCTTGACGGATGCCTGATTAACCATTATTCGTCTAATTCCCGTTGGGGAGGGGGCGCGGGGGCGGCAAAAAATTTCTGGGTCTCCCCGCCGTAGGAGACGAGCCATAAAATTCTAAAACTGGGATAGAAAAAAAGCCTGACCACTAATAATCTAATTATGGATAGTTACTCTCAACAAGAAGCATTAGTGGTCAGGTGGCTCCGCAGGCGGATTCCCCCAGATTTTTGCCGCCCCCGCGCCCTCTCCCCAGCGGGTTTTTGCGGGTAATATTTTTATTCGCGCAATTTGCTGATTCCTTAACTTTCTTCGTCTGGTTCCTGACCATCGATAATGTCGATAAGCTCGACGGTAAAGACCAGCGTTGAATACGGCGGGATGAACTGTCCCGCGCCGTATTCGCCATAGGCAAGGTTCGACGGTATGTAGAAAAGGTACTTGCCGCCCATGCTCATCAGCTGTATGCCCTCGGCCCAGCCGGGAATCACCATGTCCAGCGGAATTTCCTCGGGCTGGCCCTGGGGATATGAGCTGTCAAAGACCGTGCCGTCGACAAGCGCCCCTTCGTAATGAACGATAACCGTGTCGTTGGGCCCTGGCTTCGGACCGCTTCCCTCCTGCAGTACAACGTATTGCAGCCCGCTCTCCGTAACGGTAACGCCTTTACCGGCGGCGTTTTCCGCGAGGAACGTGATTTCATCATCACGAAGCTGCGCGTATCGCTTTAATAGCGCCCTTTCAAAAGCGTTCTGTACCAGTTCAAGGGCTTCATCCCTGTCCAGCTTGGTGTTTTCCTGCTCCATTGCCGCTTTAAACCCTTCGGCAAAGGCCGCATATTCTATTGCAAGCCCGGTTTGCTGCAGGTCGCCGCCTACCGTCATACCAAAGGCATAGCTTATGCGGGCTTGTTCGTGTACCAGATCGCTTTCTTCCCGTATCCCCCTTGCCTGAACCGATAATGCAAGGAGAAGGAAGCAAATGGCAATGGCTAACCGTTTCATGTTTCCTCCGTTAATCATGATCATGGATAATATCAAGCAGTTCTACTTCGAATATCAATGTTGAATAGGGGGGAATCTGCGGCCTGCCCTGAGGGCCATAGGCAAGGTCAGACGGAATGAACAGGCGGTATTTGCTGCCGACGCTCATCAGCTGGAGGCCCTCGGTCCAGCCGGGGATTACCATCATGAGCGAAAATTCCGCTGGTTCGCCACGGGCATAGGAGCTGTCAAAGACGCTGCCGTCCAGCAATGTTCCCTCGTAATGAACGCGCACCATGTCTATCGGATCCGGCTTTGGACCGTCCCCTTCGGTGATAACTTCGTACTGCAGGCCGCTCTCGGTAATCATGATGCCGGGCTTTTGGCTGTTTTCCGCGAGGAATGCGAATTCCGCATCTCTGATTGCCGATTCGCGCCCTTCCGAAAGCTCAGTAAAAACCTGTTCCAGGATTTGTATTGCGTTTTCCATAGTGAACCGGGTTTTGGAATCGGTAAGGACATCCTTCATTCCCTGCATGAGTTCATCCATGTCGGGATAAATTTCTCCTGCTTTAAAGGAATTTCCAATGTCCATTCCCAAGGCATAACTGGCGTTTTTATCGATTGTTTCTTCGCCGGTTGGGCCGGTTTTGCCGCCGTTGCAGCCCAATAAACCCGTGCAGGCAAGGCCCGCGATTAATACTAGTGATAAGATATGTTTCATGTTTTCAGCATATCCCTTAATTTGCGTTATGGATACCCCGATATACTAAAATATGAAGAAATATTCCCCTGTCCTTGCCGCAGCCTGCGGCGTTGTAATCTTTGCTTCCTGCGCCGGCATCCAGCCGCAGAGAACCCGCCCGCCCTCCGTTCCGCCGGAAACCGTGCCGGTTAAGCCGGAACGTCCCCTGCCGCCTGACGAGATAATGGGAAAGGGGAAGGTTAGCGGAGAAAAACTGGCGGCGTTTTTGCTGGAGACCAATTCCGGCGCCGACGTTGATTTTACCGGTTCTCTTGCCGCTTTCTATATTGACGAAGCCGCCGCCGAAGGGGTGAACCACGACACCGCCTTTGCCCAGATGTGCCTGGAAACCGGCTTTCTCCGCTACGGCGGGCTGGTTACGGCGGACAAGAACAACTTCTGCGGCCTTGGCGCGATTGGCCCAGAACAGCCCGGCCTTACTTTTCCCGATCCGCAAACCGGAGTCCGCGCCCACATCCAGCACCTCAAGGCCTATGCGTCCCAGTCGCCGTTGAACAACGAACTGGTCGATCCACGCTATCGTTATGTGAAACTCGGCTCTTCTCCCACGATACACGGCCTTGCCGGAACCTGGGCCGCCGACAAGCTGTACAGCGAAAAGATCGCCGCCATCCTGGAACGTCTGTACGACTTTGTGTATGACGAATGAATACAATATTATAGATCAACGAATTACGCGAATTAGCGCGAATGAATACAGGAAGATCTCACGCAGAGGCGCAGAGGCGCAGAGAGCGCAGAGGTTAAGGAAGGATTAAATGAGCGTAGTTCGTAAATACTCCATCTTTACTTTGCGATCTTTCCAACTGAAAACCGGAAAGCGTTTTTTATGTCTCTTACTCATCTAATTCCCGTTGGGGAGGGGGCGCGGGGGTGGCAAAAAATTTCTGGGCCTCCCTGCCGTAGGAGACGAGCAAGAAAAATTTAAAACTGGGATAGAAAAAATGCCTGACCACTTAATAATCTGATTATGGATAGTTACTCTCAGCAAGAAGCATTAAGTTGTCAGGTGGCTCCGCAGGCGGACTCCCCCAGATTTTTGCCACCCCCGCGCCCCCTCCCCAACGGGCTTTTGCGGGTAATATTTTTATTCGCGCCATTCGTTGATTCTTGTATTCTGTTCTTGTATTCTGTACTGGACAGAGGTTGCATTAATCGGTAGTATTATTCTCAGGAGATAATGTGGCAAAAGAAGAGGCGATAGAAGTTGAAGGGATTGTCCGTGAAGCCCTTCCCAATACCATGTTCAGGGTGGAACTGGACAACCAAAACGGACACCTGATACTGGCACACCTTTCCGGAAAGATGCGGAAGCACTACATCCGCATAGTCCCCGGCGACCGGGTACGGGTCGCACTTTCCCCCTACGATTTAAGCCGAGGCAGAATCATCTACCGCGAACGCTAACTGCAGAAACCGAACTACCCACTACCCACTTCTTTAAGCAAGACCCATGTCGCACCCTCGCCGCCGTTTGAGGTTTTGCCCCTGCCCGATTCTCCGGCGAACGGACACTGCTCTATAAAGTCCATCACGGCGCGCTTAAGCACCGGCTCGCCTGCCGAATGATTCCCCTTGCCGTGGATGATCTGGATTTTTTCCAGGCCGCTGCTTTTGGACTCGGCAAAAAACGCTTCCAGCGATAGCCACGCTTCGTCGCGGCTCTGGCCGTGTATGTCCAATTCCGCTTCGGGCCTTTTGTTTTTCAGGCGGCGGCGTTTTTCCTGCGCGCTTATCTGCCTGCCGGAATTTTCCGCGTCTTTGTCATAAATTCCGTTGTCCTGCTTTTCCCATTTATCAAGAATGTCCCCAAAATTCATAGCTACCCCTCAGTAAAATATTACGCTCTCTTCCGGTATCCATCCCGAAGCGCCGCCCGAGTCGTTGGCGATGACCCTCAGCCAGCTTCCCCCTTGTTCCAATCCGCTGCCCGCGGGCGGCGAAACCAGCGCCGGCTGTCCTTCCCTGAAACGGCCGATTATCTCCCCTGCCGCGTCGGGAATGCGGCGAATCGCCGTTTCCCGCAGCACCGCCGCGCGTGGCGCATCCCTTCCCGCCGGGAGGATGCCCCGCTTTTTTTCGTCGTTGGTTCCGGCAAAGCCGATGCTTTGTTCCGCCCCGCGCCGCAAAGCGGCAAACAGCGCTCCCGCCCCGTGATCCCGCTCGTTCTTCCTGAGCGCGGCCAATGCGCCGGCGCGCTGCCCCCTATCCCACAGATTCTTCGCCGCGCTGTAAACCTCGTCAAAATCTGCCCGGTACTTTTGGTACAGGCGGGGATTGGCAGCCGCCGCCGTTTCTGCGGATGGAAAGGGAAGGGGAGGGCTTGCAACCTCGGCGGCCGGTTCGGCCGGGCTTTCATCTTCGGCCCGGATATTCTCCGCCTGGATATCCTCCGCCCGGTTTACCGGGATTCGCGCCTCCGGTATATCGAAGAACGAACCGTTATGCGAAATCCGGCGCTTTTCCAGGACAAGGGGAACCGCTTCCAGGGGGATGATGCGCAGCTTGAGCGCCGTGCCACGGGATTGTTCCTCGGTTGAGATGGGCAGCGATTCGAGGATGATCCCCTGCGGCACGGGCGGCAGGAACAGTGCCGCTTCAGGAAGTATCGCGTCAATACTGTCTTCCGCGTTCCAGCCGCTGATGCGCAGGCTGACGATCGAGCTTTGGCCGGTAACCATTCCGGCCGCCCGCTCCCAGACAAGCTGGTAATGCCGCGTCTCGGCGTTGCTCGACGGCCTTGCCACCTGCAGCCGGAACGGGGCGGTTTTTACCTGCCCGTGCGGTGTGATGACGGTAAATGAATCGAAGGCGACGGTCCCCGCGTTGTGCAGCGCGAAACGGTACTCCATCGCCGTCCATCGTTCAAACGCGATCTCCTGCTCGTGATCATCGCCGGAGTGCGAAGCCGGCGCACTGTGGGAATAGCTGGTAAAGGTCTGGCCGGTAACAGGATTCCTCAGGCGCGGCCCCTTGAGCACCTGTTCCAGAAAGATCGCATCGCTGAAATGCGGCGCGCGCACGTCCACCTCGTTCGGCTCGTGATGGGCGATAAGCAGGGTGAGTATCCACGTCGACCCCGCGACGGGGCGATCCGGAACGCTGCGTATCAGGATGTGCGGCTCTTCCTGGGCCGGGAGGATAGCGGCTGCCAGCAGAAGCTGCGCCGCGAGAAAAACCGGAAAACGCCCGCTAAAGCGGTTATTGAATTGCGCCATAACTAATAATCCGGTCCTGTTATTTCTTCTTCGTCCGTCCATTCCCGGCTTCTCCACTGGTTAAGTTCTTTCTGCCGGATAAAGTCAAAGAGGATAAGCATGCTTTCATTTTCGTATTCATCGATGCCGACAGACAGGTTTTCCCTCGATAGGGAAAGTATGCATAATTCCAGATTCCGTTTTGCGTCTATCCTCCTGCCGTCTACCCTGAGCGCCTCGCGGAACGAATTCGCCGCGCCGGCAAAATCCTGGGCGCTGAATAATACCACCCCGGTGTTGTAGTGGATGCGGTAATGGAGTTCGCTATTTTCGGAAGGGGGCAGCTTTTCGAGCGCCTTCCTGGCTTTGGCAAAACGATCCAGCGCCGCCTGCTCCTCGCCCAGCGCGAAATACACCGAACCCAGGCCGTATTCGGCATAGGGCGCCGCATCCGCATAGTCAAGCGCTTTCAGGTACGGCGTTATCGCCTCGTTGTACATCCCACGCGAATTTTTATAATTTGCCTCCATTATCAGAAGCTTGCCGGGAATGCCCGAGCACCCGCAAAGCATCAGGGGCAGAACCACAAAAGCAGGAAAATATTTTTTTATGCGATTCTCAGACATTTCTTCTACCCACTTTTAAAAGGCTGAGCCTTGATGCCCCATAGGCTATTATAGCCAGCATGGCGAAGGTAAACCAGTGCGCTTTTCGCTCCTGCTTGTTTTTTCCGGCATAGGTTTCCGCCGCCAGGGAGCGCAGATGGGCGGCAAGGGCATCGGCGGCGTCGCTGCGGCTGCCGTCGATGTAAACGCCGCCGGTTTCCGAGGCTGCCGCCCGCATGGCGTTTGCGTCCCTGAAGCTGGCAATCCCATCCAGGCCGGGAACTTCCCCTCCCTCGTCGCTGCCGACGGCAACTGCAGCTACGGATATGGCTTCCTGGCTGCAGCGTCCAAGGGCCGCTTTGAGCGATCCGGAGAGTTCTTCGCCGTCAGAAATAAGGATAATCACCCTGTTTGACGGATGAGACGACTGAAAAACCCCCGCCGACGCGTCTACCAGCGATTCGAGGTTGGTTCCCCACCCGCTCAGGTTCGATCCGTCAACGGCTTCGAGAAGGGCAAGCACCGCGCCGTTGTCCCAGGTAAGGGGAATGGCGACAATGCCCCTGCTTCTGCTTACCGTTACGGCAAAACGCATCCCCGGCAGCGCGTCGATGGCTTCCCTGGCGACAGCCAGGCCCCGCTCCAGGCGGGACAGGCCTCCGGCATTGTCTCGGATTTCCATGCTGCGGGAAACGTCCAGGGCGATCACGGCATCTACGGCGCGGCGGTATTCGCCCTGCCGCTGCCCAATCCCCCAGCGGGGTCCGGCAAGGGCGGTTACCAGGAAGGCGAGGAACAGGGCGAAGAAAATCCGTGACGCAAACAGCTGCATCCACAGATCCTTCGGCAGGTTTGTCTGAATCCGTTTTCTCCGTGCGGAGAAATATTCGGACAGGAGAATCGGAATAAAAACGAGAAAGCCCAGCAGGACCCATGGATGATCGAAAATGCCGGTCATAGCCATGCCCCCAGAAAGAATCGTTTGATAAAACGGGAGACGGCGATCAGGGCAAGGGCGGCAAGCAGGAAGGGCGTATGGCATGGCCGTGATCGCATAACGCTTCCCGCGCGGCGAACCACCATTTCCTGATCGTCAATGCGGGCAAATGCAGAGGCAAGGGCATCGGCAGACGCGGCGGCGATCCATGTCCCTCCTCCGGCGGAACTTATCTCCCGCAGGGCCTCGATGTCGTAGCGTGAATCGAACAGGCCGGTGCGCCGCATCCGCGTAACAGGGTCGATGTAGTCGATGGGCACTTCCCCCCCGGAGCCTATGCCGATCACCCACAGCGAAATGCCAAGGCCGCCGATCATTTCGGCGGCGGTCAGCGGGTGAATCGAACCGGCGTTGTTTTCACCGTCGCTGATAAGAATCACCGCCCTGCGCTGCGCGTCAGATTTTTCCAGGTGGTACGCCGCCACCGCAAGCCCCATTCCCAGCGCGGTTCCGTCGCCCAGTTCCCCGATGCGCAGTTCGTCCAGCCGCAGTTCGAGTGTTTCGCGGTCGGTGGCCGGGGGCAACAGTAGGGCGGCATCGCTGCCGACAGCCACAAGGCCGATGCCGTCGGCGGGGCGGCGTGCGGCGAATTCCCTGAGCAGTTTGCGGGCTGCCGAAAATCGGCTTGAACCGTCCATGTCGAGCGCCGCCATGCTGGGGCTGATGTCGATCACGAAAAGTATGTCGGCGCCCCGGTTCAGCCAAACCGTTTCCGGCGTTTTAGCCAGGGGGCCGGCGGCGCCGATGAAAAGGAGTGCGACACCGCAATATTCCAGCGCCCTTATCAGCTTTACTATCCCCCCAAGGTTAACGGGCGCTTTAAAGGAAACGCCGCCGGGCGGCCCAAGGGGAATGGACGCGGTAAAGGGGCTTCCCAGCCGCCGCGCCAGGATAATGGCAAGCGGAATGACAATAAAAGCCGCCGCGATAATCAGGGGCCGCTCAAAGCCGAAACCAAGCTGGGAGAAGATCATGATAACCTTCTTGTACGCCGCGTGAGCGGCGATTTTAATCGAACATGATCGAAGATCATGACTGCCTCTGTCCGAGTACTTTTTTCCGCATGGCCCTATCCAGCGTCCTGAGGAATGAACGAATTTCACCTAACAAAGACTGTGCTGCGTCATTGCCAATTTCACTGCCGCTGAAACGGATGCCGTCGCAGCGGTTAAAAAACGATCCGAGGAATTCGCCTCCTGGTACGCTGTGGTACTCCTCAAAAAAGACAACTCCGTCAAATTCACACGCGGTCATGGCGCGGCAGCTCTTTCCGGAAAAATACGACAGGAAGCTGCGGAACTCCGCCGAGAGCGTGTCAAGAATCTCCCGCTCCGCGCTGCCCCGTGCCATGTCTCTGCGAAGCCGTTTTTCAATCCTCCACATGGCGAGCACGAGCTGCCAGCGTTTCCATGCCTCTATCCAGTCCTTCATCTGCCTGCGGCCCCAGACCAGCGTCCACAAAATAAGAAGCAGGGCAAGGACCGCCGCGCCGATGGTTCCGTACAGGAGCAGGCTTGTGCCGGGAATTGCCAGGGGCAGGGCGGGGTTGGAGAGCACCATGCCCATCGTGTCCGCTTCAAGTATGGAGGAGATTTCGACCGTCAATCCGCTGAACGTTTCCCCGCCGATGCTGACCGACGGCAGTTCCAGAATCCCCGGCGCGTATGCGGAAAATTCTATTGTCAGGCGGTTGCCGTTGGGCCTTCGCTCAAGCGCCGCACGGTGGATGTCGATGTTAGGCGATGAAGGCAGCCGCGTGGGGTTGATCTCCTCCGCCGGCAGTCCGGCCAATCCTTTCAGCTCCAATACAAGGCTTGCCCGGTCGCCGACAAACACCTTTGAAGGAATCATATACCCGTTATTCGGCGCATCCTGCGCAAACAACCCCGTCCCGCCCAGGAGAAAAATAAAACTTATTCCAAATTTTTTCACGCAGAGGCGCAGAGGCGCAGAGTACGCAAAGAATATAAGAGAGTACAAAGGTTTATCTTTTATATCTCTCCTTTCCTCTCTCCCTCTTCTCTCTGCGATCGCGTACCGCTTGCGGTACGATGCGCTTCCGCGCCTCTGCGTGAATAATTGCGAAGAAATGTCCCCAGCGCCTTGGCGTGAAGAATTGCGAAAATAATTCATCGCGGCGCCCGTCCGCTGAAGAAGCGGCGCAGGGTTTCTGCCGCATCCGCGCCGGTGGGGATTTCCAGGGAGGCGACTCCAGCCCTGCGGCAGAGGCTCTGCCAGAGATTGGCGCGGTCTTTGTGCCATTGCGACCACGCATCCCGAAAAGCGGGGGAACTTGTGGGGGCCGCAAGCTGTACGCTCGTTTCGGGATCCTTGACGGTGATAAGCCCCAAATCGGGTATGTCCCCCTCCGCCGAATCGCAGACCCGCACGGCAATCACGTCGTGCCTCCGCCCAAGATCGCGTAACTCCTGCCTCCAGCCCACGCTGAGAAAGTCGGAGATAAGCACGACCATGCTCCGCCGCTTGAGCAAACGCCCTGCGCCGGATATTGCCGAGCGGAGGTTGCTGCTGTACTCGCCGCGCCGCCCGTGGAATGCTCCGCCCTTGTGGTATTGCAGCGCCCCAGACACAAAGGACAGCACGTTGCGCCTTCCCTTGCGGGGCGGAAAAACCCGGTCGATCTCCCGGTCAAAAAGAAACGCCCCCACCCGCTGCCCGCTGCGTTCCGCCGAAAACGCGATAAGGGCCGCGCAGATAAGCGCCTGTTCGTAGGGCGTCATGCTGTGCGCCCTGCCCCAAATATTGGCCGTTCCGCTGTTCATGGAAGCCGAGGTATCCAAAAGCAGCAGAATCGTCAGTTCGCGCTCCTCGCGGAACATCTTTACAAAGGGCGTGCCGAGGCGGGCGCTGGCGTTCCAGTCGATGGCTTTCGCGTCGTCGCCCCACTGGTAATGCCGTGCCTCATCAAATTCCAGACCCTGCCCCTTGAACACGGAACGGAAATTGCCGGAAAGCATATCCGCCGCGAGCCCGTCTGCGACAATGGGAAGCCTGGTTATTTTGCCTAAAAGCTCATGGGTGTCCATACGGATCAGGGTATTGGGACGTGAGAGAGTATCCGTGAAATGACCGCATCGGCGTCAAGGCCGTCGGCCTCCGCTTCGTAGGAAAGCACGATGCGGTGCCGCAGCGCCGGGTAGGCCGCCGTTTTTACATCCTCCGGGCTGACATATTCCCTGCCCGCAAAAAGCGCCAATATTCGCGAGCAGCGGTGCAGGGCGATAGATGCGCGGGGAGACGCGCCGAATGACACATAACGGTAGATGCCTTCCGACGTTCGCGCCGGGCCTGCCTGCTGCGCCCGCGCTTTGCCGGAACCGGCGGATGCGGGACGCGTCGCCACGACGATCGACACTATGTACTCGGCGATTTTATCGTCGATGTGGATTGAATCGGCGGCGCTGCGAAGCCTGGCAATGGCCGGCCCGTCCAGCACCGGCGACAGCGGTGCAAGCGGTCCCGCGCTGCCCGAAACCATCGAAGGGCTGCGTTTTACAATGGCAAGCTCTTCCTGCGGCGTCGGGTACGATACCAGAAGTTTTAGCAAAAATCGGTCCAGCTCCGCTTCCGGCAGCGAATAGGTTCCCTCGTGTTCGATGGGATTTTCGGTGGCAAGCACAAAAAACGGATCCGGCAGGGGGTAAGTTGTTTCGCCGATGGTCACCTGCCGTTCTTCCATCGCTTCCAGAAGCGCGGACTGCATCTTTGCCGGCGCGCGGTTAATCTCATCTGCCAGGATCACGTTGGCAAAGACCGGCCCCCGCCGCACGGAAAAACTCCCCTTCGCCTGATCCCATATCAGCGTTCCGGTAAGGTCTGCCGGCAGCAGGTCCGGCGTAAACTGTATGCGTTTAAATTCAAGACCAGTGATCTGCGCGAGGCTTTTTACCGCCAGGGTTTTCGCCAGCCCCGGCACGCCCTCAAGGAGAATGTGCCCTCCGGCGATAAGGGCGGTTAACAGCCCATCGACCATTTGCTGCTGCCCGACGATCCGCTTCGCCAATTCCTTCCTGCAGGTATCGATCAGCGATGCGCTCTGGGCAAGATCGGTGATTTTGTCCATCCTTCTATTGTAATGGGACGCTGCGTTAACGGCAATAGGCACACAGGCAGCTCGGTTGGCAGAATTATGGCTGAAATTTGGCAAAACAGGGGCAGTTTTTGGTTTTTTCTGCAATTATCGGAAAATTCCTGAATCAACTGCCTCTTCAAATTGAGCATCAATGGCTTTTTTTACTTTTTTTTGAAGGGCCATAAGGGTTTTGAGTGAAGAATCGCTTTTTACAACGCCAAAATCGTCATTTTCGGGAAGCAATAATTGATATTCTTTTAAATGGAGCGCTTTTGCCAGCCCAGACAGTGTTTTTGAGCTCACCCACCTCCGGCAACCTTCGATGTCATTCAACGTCTGCGACGATAATCCGGCTTTTTCTGCCAATTTTTCCTGCGTATAGCAATAAAGCCTTCTATGTTTCTTAATATTGTTTGACAAAATCCTTCGAATGGGTTCCGGCTCTGATTTCATATGGAAAGCATAGGTGATATGTAACTTTTTCCAAACTTGCTTATTTAATTATTATATGTACTTGCTTACAGCATATTTGCCAATATTGTAAGTATTTTTTGAAAATATGGCTAAAAAAGGAGAAAATAATGAAAAGAAGCGCTGTTTTTCTTAACATTGCCAAAATCGTTCTGTGCATGGTGGCAGCCGGCATTGTTTGTTCATGCGATGTATTTAATGATCAGAAAACCTATACTGTAGATTTTTGTATTAACGGTGGCGCAGGGACGGCTCCCGGAAAACAACTGGTAAATACCGGTTACGGCATAACGCTTCCCGGCGGAAGCGGTTTCAGCAACCCCGGCTACACCTTTGGCGGCTGGAATACCGATGCTGATGGTACCGGAATCAATTATGATGCAGGGTCTTCATACACTCCAATTGACAGCATTACTTTATATGCCGAATGGGATTTCATCGTGCAACATGAGGTTGTCATCGATGCGGCAATACCGGTTATCAATACTCATCCGTCAGATGGTGTCTATTCGATTAATGCTGCTTCTGTTCCCCTCGTGGTACAGGCGAGTGTCGATGACGGCGGAATGCTTTCATGCCAGTGGTACAGAAACACCAGTGGATCAAATACCGGCGGAACTGCTATTGACGGAGCTTCATCCTTCGACTATGCTCCGCCCACCGGCACGGCAGGCACATTTTATTATTATGCGGAAGTAACAAACACCATATCCGATAACGGCGACGGCGGTTATAAAGCCGCAACTTCCAAAACCAATGCTGCGGAAATTGAAGTTGTAATTTACAGCGTTTTTATCATTAATCTGGCAGATATGAACGAATGGGAACTGCTGACTCAGGCTGTCCAGGTACCAGCCAACGCAAATAAGGAATTCAGGATAATCGGAAATTTTTCGTCTTACCGGTGGTATTTGGATGGAGTATCGGTAGGGACATCGCCAAGCTACATTTTTAACAAACCTGCCGATGTTTACCAGCTTATCCTGGTTGTAACGGACAATAGCGGTGAAAGCCGTTCAGGGCGCTGCCGGATAACGGCTAACTAAAAGGAAAGGAGAAAAAAATGAAAACCATAGCAAAGCGGCTTGCCGGTCTTTTGGGGATTTGCTTTTTGGCGATTCTATTTTTTGCCTGTGCCAATGTGCTTCAGGTTCAGGAGTTGCATGAAAAAGCGGCTGTATCTATTTCGGTCTCAGATGGCGCTTCACGAACCGTGCTGCCTCAATTCGCACTCTCTGACGTTGCCCGGTATGAACTGCTCGGCGGAATCAATGGCGCGCCGGAAATGGAACTAACCGAATTTACTTCCGGAAATACTACGATTATACTCGAACCAGGAAACTGGAATTTTACCCTCAACGCGTATGATCGGAATAGCAGACTTATACTGCAAGGGAAAGTTCAAAATGAAGAGATAAGTAAGACGGGGCATAATCAGGTTGTTTTTTCCCTGTCCGTTTTGAAAGGCGGGATAGGCGCGATTCAGATAACGCTTTATTTCCCCGAATCCGCCGGTATTACAAGGATATACACCAACGGTGATGTAGGTTCAGGTTCCTTTGCCCCTGGCAGTAATGGCAGCTTTGTCTATACCAATAACGGAATTTCCTCGGGAGACTATCTTATCAATTTTGAACTGTATCGCGGCGAAATACTGCGGGCAGTTGTCGGAGAACAGGTTCTGGTTCGGGATAATTTAACCAGCAGCAAAACCATTACCCTTACAGGAGAGGATCTAAAGAGGGTATATACAGTTACGTTTAACACAGATGGTGGAAGCGTTGTTCAAAGCCAGACCGTAACTTCCGGCGGTGTTGCGATCCGCCCAGATTCCGATCCGGTAAAAACAGATTTCACCTTTGTCAACTGGTACAGCGATTCCGGTTTAAATACATTGTATAACTTTTCCACACCGGTAACCGGGGATATGACGCTTTATGCGAAATGGTCTTCCAGTTGGGGTAATACTCTTGCTGAAAAATTAGAATGGCTAAAAATTAATGCAGTCAGCGGCGGGGAGTATATTCTGGAAATAAATGCCGATGAAAGCATCAGCCCGCAGACTCTTTCCTATGGCGAAAGGAATAATATAACGATAAATTTGGTGGGCATAGGCGAAAATCGTACCTTAAGTCTTTCTTCCAATGGATCAATGTTTGCCTTAGGTTCCGGTGTCACCCTGCTTCTGGATAATGGCATAACTTTAAAAGGGCGTAGTGATAATAACGCTTCGTTAGTAAGGGTAGACGGTGGCGGTACTCTTAAGATGAACGAAGGTTCTGTTATTACCGGAAATATCACTTCTTCAAATGGCGGAGGAGTGTATGTAAGTTCTTTCGGATCCTTTACAATGAATGGCGGGAAAATATCCGACAATACTACCGATAAATACTTCATCTCCATAAATGCCTGCGGTGGCGGAGTGTATGTGGATATTAATGGAGTCTTTGACATGAAGGCCGGTTCGATAATTGAGAGGAATTCATCTTATGACTATGGCGGCGGAGTGTATGTTAAGGGAATCTTTACAATGGATAATGGAAATATTTCTGGGAATAACACATTTTATGGTGGTGGAGTATATGTGGAGAATCGAGGAAAATTTACTCTAAAAGGTGGATTGATTTTCGAAAATTCTTCCTCAGGTGGTGGTGGAGTGGGAACAGACGGTACTTTTACAATGGATGGTGGAAGTATTTACAATAATAACGGAAGTAGTAATGGTGGAGGAGTATTTATTAATTCAAATGGATCTTTTACCATGAACGATGGAACTATCTCCGGAAACACCGCTTTTTCAGGTGGCGGGGTTAAGATTTATAATGTCTTTATTATGAATAACGGCACTATATCTAACAATACCGCTATTTTTACAGGAGGAGGGATAGATCTAATTACCGATGGAACTTTTCGTATATTCAATGGAACAATTTACGGCTTGAATGAAGCTGATGTGAATCTCAAAAATAACGCATCTATGCAAGGAGCATCGCTCTATAACAAAGGTATAGCAGAATATGGTACGTTCAACGGAGAATGGTGGGTCAGAAACGGTAAATTGGATACCAACGAAAATACAATAAGAATTGTTAATGGTATGCAGAACATCGATATTCCACCACCCGGATATCCTGTAAATGTTAAAGCTGAAGCTCAATCATCAAGTAGTATACAAATTTCCTGGGATGCACCAAATTTTGGTAGTACTCCAACACGATATAATATCTGGCGGTCAACCGACTACATGGGAATTTTCACCGAGATTGGCAATGTTTCAAGTTCAGCATTAACATATATTGATAGCGGATTAAACGCATCAACTACCTATTACTATAAAATAGATGCCGAAAATAGCGGTGGAAGGGGCCAAAAATCTTCCGTGAGGGAAGCGACAACTTATTCTTCCGGTGGAGGTAGTGCTTTTGGAATATGGCTATACCAGGGCGCTGAATATTTGGTGATAAATACCAACGGAACCGGTATACTCTTGGTTGGTGCAAGCGGAAACTGGGTAGTAGGGCCAACTACCTTGACTTTCACGAATTCATATGGCAGTACATACCTCACTTATAAAATAAGTGATGATGATAAACTAATCATCACAAATGCAACTGGTTTTTATGCTTCAGCTTTTTATCCTGTTCTGATTAATTGGTCATTTGACAGAAAGTAATGTTCTGTCGCGTCGGCCCCAACAGCAAGT
>Ga0082212_10000575_pt1 | contig 52866 bp, 51 predicted proteins | sample TergutNt197P3_FD_71548 | JGI IMG/M metagenome (GOLD analysis project Ga0082212, IMG submission 71548) | Neocapritermes taracua P3 segment gut microbial communities from Petit-Saut dam, French Guiana - Nt197 P3 | ecosystem: Host-associated > Arthropoda: Insects > Digestive system > Gut ...
AATTGTTTTCACCTCTTCGATTTAGTATTACTAAATCGGCTGAAAACAATTCATCTTGCAAGTTGACCTAAAGGTTTCGCCTGGAAGGCGAGGGTTTTAGACCCATTATACAGACAATAAAACATCCTATCCACTACCCGGATACCGTGCACCACTCGGTTTTTGGTGCTTCTCAATACCAGTCAAGCGCAGACCATTTCAATTCTCCTTACTATAGACATCCTGACTATTACAACTTGCAACCAAGCCAAAGCTTTTCAATTATACGCAACTTTCAAACATACCAGCAAACGAAACTGTGGAGCTGCGGACCTGCGGTTGCCATTATGGTTATGAATTATTATGGCTACAATGGCTATGATGAAGAACAGGTTCGCAAATAATGGGGGATGTTGATGTGGGTACGGATGCTAGGGACATTGCAGCTTTTTTCATCCGGCTATCAACCCCAATAATGGTTTAATGGCTCGATTGGGGTGGCCATTGGCAGGTTTTGATCGGATATGACACAATGGGAACAGCATTATTGGTGATGACGTATTAATTTTCGCTGACCCTTATGACACCAGCGACCACTACAAAGATGGATATTATGCTTTTGGAGCAGAGCGCTTTTTTATATGTAGAAATCAGGAAATGAGACAGAAACCCAGCCATGGGTTATCGCTAAACCAATTGAGTAAACCTCTCCCACCGTAGAGACTTAAGAGTAGGCTTCCACTCGCTTGAAGCGGGAACTATGCATAAAAGCCGCTTAATCGCTTATTTTTGCAGGCTTGTCCTTTGTAAACAGGCATTGCAGCCCGAGCTCTCTCAGAACCGGACGTGACAATCTCCCGTCATCCTGCTCCCTCATGCAGCCTCATATATCTTCAACAGTTCCAAGTGTGGCGCCGTCTTTTCCATAACGCTCACAACCACAGCTTTTGTCTGCAGCTGCTATGGCGGTTTGGAGCCCCAATTGCTCAGCGGCTCTGATGGGCCCAATCCCTCATCTCTACGCAAGCACGGCTCAGAGGTTGGCTATGTCACAGCCTTGAGCCTCCGTGGGGCACAATTCTTGCATCTTCGGCAGTAAACTGCCATTTTACACCTATGCCACTTTTGTTCCTGTCATCCTGCCAAGATCATTTATTCTCCAAAAACAGGCATGCCTATTCCAAACTCTGCTTCGACATAACTGACAGCTCGCACTCGGCGATATTTAGCCCGCTGGCATGGATAGAGAGAGGTATAGTGGAACTCGAACCTGTGGCTAAACTTGTAGGCTGCCTGGGGCTCATAACACTAAAGAACGAGCTAGGATTGTGAGTGCTTAGATTGTCTGAGACAATTATGATCTTCTTTGCGTCTGGAATGACCTCGTCGCTTAGAGTTTCATTACATCGCAATCACATCCAAGAACAATAAGAGAATGACAAACTAGAGGACAGTGGCAGGCAGAGCCTCTTTGAGAGGCCGTTAGCATTTGAGAGGCCGTTAGCAACAGATGCCAGTGAAACCCGCATTCAGGCGGTGCCAGTATCATCCCCCTGGAGGGGTCAACGTCAAACCTCCACTTGAAGTGGGAGTTTGTGATTCACTTCGCCTGTGCCTTCCAGTTTCTTGATGCGATATGGACATCCGTCGCAAAGTGTTCATTAACCATAGTCAACTTTCTCTGCTACGCTTTTAGGCAAAAAAAAGGGGCAATTGCAATAGCAACTATTTTTTATAGGAACACATGACTGGACAAGAATCCTTCTATGCAAATCCACTATCTCGGAATAGCTGGAGCCGTCAAGCGAATGCCATTCCATGATAGTGGGCCCTGCCTCCAGTTGCTGCAGCTTGTCCAGATGGGCATCAAACACTTCCTCTGGAGTTCTGTAGCCAAGCGCTTTCCTTGGCAGGGTTTTCATATGCCATTCAGCCTCCAGAAGCCTCTCATCGCCTATTTGGCTTATCTTTAACCCTTTCGGCACATACAGCCTGGCCATTCCATTGTGGCGCTCGACAGAGCCTTTTTCCCAGCTCGAGTACGGATGGCAGAAATCTGCACTCCCAGCGCTGCGGATGCTTTCGCAAACTCGCCACTATTGCCTTGGCGGCAGATTTGAAGGTTTTCGCCCCTGCTGCGCTATTGCCCCGGCAAGCCCTGCCACATTTTCCAGAGCCTGCTTGCTTAACGCCCTGATTACAAGGGTGTATCTTGAAAGCCTTTCTGTAAGCGTCAGCAAATCCTCATCCTGCCCGGATTTCAAGCCAACGGAAAGGCCGCCTTCCCAGCGCCCGGACGTTTCCCTGCTTTTCCGCCTCTTGCGGCCTTTCCTCGATGCTTTTGCCAAGCTTCGTTTTATTTTACGATTGTTTTGCCCTTTATGGGAAGGCTTGCGTTTCAGCTTGCTGGGCAGGCTTGTTGTCTGCGTCTCCATCAGGCCTTCAGATATGTATTTGCACACTGTTTTCGTGCACATCAAGTTTTCGGCGTCGTAGCCGCCAAATTCCCTTAGCGCCCCCACAAAGCCGCCGTGGCCGCATTTCTTGCCATGCCTGGCTATCTTGCTGCCGCCTCTGCTATAAAATCGCGGCTTTGGTAAATTTTCAGCGGCCTTCGGCTTCCCAGCCTCGCCTCATCGTTACGGCTCTGCCCCACATCGGCAAAATGTACGCCGGTTATCTCCCCGTTCCTCTGCTGGTGCACTGTCCCCTTCTTGGCTTTCCTGTCTATCGAGGACTGGCTCGTGCCAAGATCCCTGGCTATTTCGTAGTGCGAGCCGCCGTGCTTTAGCCCTGCCTCTATTTTTGTCCTGTCTTCCTTTGACAGGTGTGTGTATTGCCTGCTTTGTGTGCTAGTATTGTATTGATCCATATCGCCTCCTGATTGATTCGTTGCAAAATCATTATATTACAGGATTCGAGTTTGGACCATCATTTTAGTTGCAATTCATTTTTCAATCAACCAAAAAAAAACACCCCTATCAAAACAGGCCGCTATTAGTATTTACAGGCACATCGTACCAGATAGATGCATGCCTCTGCCGAAGGTGTGGAAGGGGAACCTGTCACTAGTACATCCCGAGGGGTGTACTGCCAGCATGTCACCCCAATGGGTGCCATGTCAGCAGGCTCCCCTTTCACACCTCTGGTATGAGAGCAGTTTAGTTGGCAAATAAAATATATACTATAGTCAACAAGTAATAACAAGAGCTTTAGGCGGTGTCAATTGGTAGATTAATCATTGCTGTTGTTATTTATCATTATGAAGTTAGCCGTATACTATATAGTATGCAGGGTATGAAATTTACATAACGGCAATTTTTATCTAAACTCTACTCCCCAGTGAACATATCCTGTTTCGAATAGTACGAAAGGCCGAATTCTTAGCAAATTAGACGCCGGTCCGAATGTCACATTAGTTCGCCCCTCGTTTGGGCGCGCAACTACAAAGTCGATTGCTAAGCTGCGGGAGCGACGAGACCTTAGACTAAAACTCCCATTTTCGTTTTCACGAAACAATCCGATAAACCTTCCCAGTGGCATCAGCCATATAATCTGACCTTCTATTTGTTCAAGTTCCCATTCTGTGCGGATAACGCCCGTAGGTGAATTAATGCCCCAGTTACCAGAGGTGCTATGAAAAAGCGCGGTGTTCACAAGATGAGGAGGAAGATTACCGCCAGCCTCACCGAACGGGTTGACAGGGTGACCCATACGTTTGATGCTTCTCCTATATAGACCAGATGTGCCAGTGCGGTTTAGGCGGCGCAGATAAAGCCTATCACCTGGCTGCGATTTACCAAACAGATGAACTACCAGCCAAGGGTTGTTCATCTGAAAGTCATGACGGACAGACAACGATGGGAAGGGAATTGATTCGTCACCCGATTGACCTGGCAGACCTTGAGGACCTGCTGGACCTGTGGCACCGTCTTCTCCAGGAGGCCCCGGTGGACCGGGTTGGCCTGTCTGACCTGGTGGACCAGATTGGCCTGTTGGACCCGGTGGACCAGGTTGGCCTGTCGGACCCGGTGGACCGGGCGGGCCTGTCGGACCCGGTGGACCGGGTTGGCCTGACGAACCTGGTCCTCCGGAATCGTAGGCATTCAACACCGCTTGCATTTTGCCCATGAGGATCATTTGACTGAATGTAGTTTGCCCCAGCATGTCTTTTGCGCTTTCATTAAGTTTCATAATCTGGTCGAAGGTGGGCGGTTCTGCAAGTTGGGAGGCTTCAGTGGTCCCCAAAACATACTGCATTTTTTCCCCTTCGGCGTTAATTATATGGCTAAGCCCGATTTCCTCCATGGCAATCGAGGTGAGAATTTGGGCAATGCTGTTATTAATGGAATAGCCATACGGGACATCTGGGAATTTTGGCATTGACATATTATTGCCTTCTTCATGTATATTGTATTTCCAACCAGTATTGTGTGTCGATATATTATATGTTGTAGAGTTGAATGTTGTCGAAAAAAGTATAGCAAATCTTTGAAAGAGTTGCTTTTGGGGATTTGGGCGACGGTTGCTAAGCCGTTTTTTGCCTTTGATATTAAAACGACTCTTCAGTGTTGATCCGGAAAGGTCGCCGATGCGCTATTACAGACTTTCAAAAAAAACAGGCGAAACATATTGAAATGTATCCAGGGCTGGACTTCATGGCTTTATCAAAGAGACTAAGAACCACTCTTAAGAGATGGTTGGGCTGCTTATTCATGCATAGACGGTAAAGGTGATCACTGTGAAATCTTATTTCAAGCAAGCGAAGGCGGGCGATCAGCGCCATATGCAATTCGCACATTATAAGGGAGCTGGCGCACATGCATGAAGAGCTGGGCCAAGAGTGGGCAGCCAAACCCACAAAGCTTCTGATTGAGATGAAGGGCAAGAAGGTCGAGCTGCTGGAGCTCGGGAAAACTATGGCCAGCAGCTTGATAGCCGACGCTTTCATGGACAAGTACAACGCGATTGTCGCATAAGGCATTTTAGCTAACCCCATCCCGCCCCAAGAGCCAGGGAAGAGGGGGGCGCCCTATGAAAGGCAAGATGCGGGCCATGCCCGAAAGGCTCCTGAGTCGCCAAGGCGAAACTTCCATGTTTATGACAATTCTTGATGCGCCCTTCGGCAACGCTGATGTCGGGCGGGATATACCTGTTTTGAAGGCTTAGCAAAAGGTTTCGGGCGGTAAGCGCACTGAATAGGGCGCCAAAGTCTTTGCGGCAATCCTTTCATGGAGACTGAATAGTTTCAAAAAGAAATTAATTTATCCACCTATAGAGGCGTGGCTTTTCCTGCTGGATTGCCATTTACCCAGTATAGAAATTTCGAAAGCCGGGAATTGTATATTATAATGAATAATGCCAGCCAATTAGCAATCACACTATTGTGGTTGCAGCACTTTGGAGTCTTGACCCCAAGCATTTTCAAAGCCAAATGGCAGAAAGTGAGGTTTGCGCGTTGGGTATGTTTCATAGATTCATGCAGATTATGCGCTGATAATTGTTGAAGGAAGAAAAAAACACGTCAAACAGCCGCTTTAGTTACATTAAGGTAGCCTTGCAGACCAAAACAGGGTTGCAGTACTTCGCTTTCCTCATCCTTTCTTTCGCCTCAGTGTTCGTCGTTGCGCATTTTGTCAGAAAAAATGGCAAACAAAGCTATATGATGTACCCGGTCATGGCTTGTGTGTTTGCCGTGCAATTGCTCAATGACTATATTAAGCGGGTCAAGGAAGCGTTGCAGAGAATTAGGAGCAATGAGGAACAGAAAGCCAAGGCAGAGCAGAGGAAGGCGCAGGCAAAGCCACTGCATCAACCTCAAAACCAGCGAAAGAAAAGGAAAAAAAAGAGGAAGTGAGAGATCATGGTTATTTTCCCAGTTGCCCAACCCAATCAATGCACATTTAATTTGTAGCCTATAACTCATGCTATCAATTGGCAATGATTTGAACGCGCGAAAACAATGTATTCAACAAATGAAAAGTTGCGGTTGAATATTCAAAACCAAGGCCACTCTTCCCGCAACCTTGGTTTTGAAATAAATGTGCCCTTCTAATGGCTCGAATAGCCTTGGGATCCTAGAAATGCGTGTGCTGCAGCAAGCCTTGCAATAGGCACCCTAAATGGGGAGCATGAAACATAGTCAAGGCCAGCTTCCTCAAAGAATGCGATTGATTGGGGATCTCCGCCATGCTCGCCGCATACGCCACATTCCAGGCCTGACCTGGATTTGCGCCCTTCAGCGACAGCCATTTTAACAAGATACCCTACCCCAACCGGGTCTATAGTTTGGAATGGATCTCGATCAAGGAGTTTTTTCTCTAAGTACTCATCGATATACTTGCCTGCGTCGTCACGGGAGAAGCCCATTGTCATTTGGGTCAGGTCGTTTGTTCCAAATGAGAAGAACTCTGCTTCTTTTGCGATCTCTGCTGCGACTATCGCCGCCCTTGGAACCTCGATCATCGTGCCAACCATGTAATGAAGATCAACACCAGATTCTTCTACAATAGCAGCAGCAGTCTCTTTGATCAGCCCTGCCACATAATTGTACTCTCTGCTCCCGCCGGCAAGGGGCACCATTATTTCTACCAATGGTTTTTTGCCTGCGCGCTTAACCTCGATGCCTGCTTGGATAATTGCTGTAGCTTGCATCACAGCGATTTCTGGATATGAAACGGACAAGCGGCATCCGCGATGGCCAAGCATGGGGTTGAATTCGTGGAGGTCGTTTATCCTCACATTCAGCTTCTCGGCGGTGATGCCCAGCTGGTCGGCGATCTCGATTACCCCCTCCTCGGTGCTTGGCAAGAACTCGTGGAGTGGCGGATCGAGCAACCTGATTGTCACAGGCATGTTGTCCATCGCAGTCAGGATTTCAACAAAGTCTTGCTTCTGGACTGGCAACAGGTTGTTTAGAGCTTCTTGTCGTTGCTCTAATGTATCTGCGCAGATCATTTTCCTGACCTCGATTATTCTGCTTGCTTCGAAGAACATATGCTCAGTGCGGCAAAGACCGATGCCACGGGCGCCGAAGCTTAACGCTATATCTGCATCATTGGGCGTATCTGCGTTGGCTCTGACTTCCATCCTAGCTTCTTCATCAGCCCATTTCATAATAGTTTCAAAATCCCCAGTCAATACCGGCTGGGTTGTTTCAATTGCGCCGTGATACACTCTTCCGGTGGTGCCATGAAGCGAGATTATTTCTCCCTCATTTATTCTTTGGTCGCCTACTGTAAAATATCCATCTTCTTCATATACCTTGACTGCTTCGCAGCCCGCTATACAGCATTTGCCCATGCCTCGGGCGACAACTGCCGCATGGGAGGTCATTCCGCCGGTTGATGTCAAGAATCCTTTGGCCAAATGCATCCCTTCGATATCCTCAGGGGATGTTTGTTTTCGAACCAGCACCACATTCTCCCCTGCTTTGGTGTGTTCTACTGCAGCGTCTGCAGTGAAATAAACCTTTCCAACAGCAGCGCCGGGGGATGCCGGCAACCCGACAGCTATGGGGGTTTTGGATTCTAAATCGTTATGCTTAAATGTAGGATACAGCATCTGCTCTAATGCGTCTGGGTTGACTCTTAGGATGGCTGTTTTTTTATCGATCAAGCCTTCATCAACCATGTCTACAGCAACCTTTAAAGCAGCAAGCGCTGTGCGGTTGCCGTTTCTTGTTTGCAGGAAGTAGAGTTTTCCCTCTTCGATTGTGAACTCGATGTCTTGGAGGTCTTTGCAGTGGGTTTCAAGAATAGTGGAGGATTCAGAAAATTGGCGATATGCCTCTGGCAGATGCTCTGCAAGTTTTTCTATGGGGTCAGGGGTTCTAATGCCGGCGACCAAGTCCTCGCCTTGGGCATTGACTAAATATTCGCCGAACAGTTTCTTCTCCCCTGTAGCAGGGTTCCTTGTAAAAGCGACTCCTGTTCCGGATGTTTCGCCCATATTGCCAAAAACCATTGATTGGATATTGACTGCAGTGCCTAGGTCGTTTGGTATATCATTGATCTTTCTATAAGTAATAGCTCTCTGGTTGTTCCAAGATTTAAAAATAGCTTCCACAGATATCATCAACTGCTCCATCGGGTCGTCAGGGAAATCTGTGCCCAGCTTTTTTTTATAAATTGACTTATAAATGCCAACAAGTTTCTCTAGGTCTTCTGCATCAAGCTCTGAGTCGAGCAGCACTCCTTTTTCTTCCCGCAGTGTTGCCAGCTCTTCTTCAAACAGCTCGCTATCTATATCTAAGGCAACATTAGAGAACATCATTATGAAACGCCTGTAGCTATCGAAGGCAAATCTCCTGTTATCGGACTTTAACGCTAGCGCCTCAACACTTGCATCATTCAAGCCAAGGTTGAGGATTGTATCCATCATTCCAGGCATCGAGATAGCGGCGCCGGAGCGAACCGATACTAGCAACGGATTTTCTGTGCCGCCGAATTTTTTGCCTGTTTTCTCTTCAAGTTTGCCTAGATAATCAAACAATTGTGTTTTGATTTCGTCTGATATCTTCATCCCAGAATCGAAATAGTCTATGCATGCCTTGGTTGTTATTGTAATACCTTCAGGGACAGGCAACCCAATCCGGGTCATTTCTGCCAAACCAGCCCCTTTTCCGCCCAGCAAAGCGCGCATGTCAATTGCGCCTTCTTCAAAAGCATACACATATTTGATCGCCATCCTAATGCTAACCTCCAAAAAGTTTGTATACGAATTTTTTCTGTGGTATATTAATATTTTTCATTATAGACTAATTGATTGTTACTGTCAAATGCAGTTTTAATAGCAGTTCAGATAAATATTGAATTTTGTATATTGGTTAGATAATTCCTAATTCTTACAAATTATGAGCTTTGAAATTATTGGCTTTGAATGGCATGATTTTTTCTTCTTGAAGCTCTCTAGTTGCCTTGTGGATAAATTCTATATATAGTATCTGCAAGAGTATTATGGAGTTCCAAAGCATTCTGCGAACTGCCGCCTTCCTCGATGAGGACAGTCATGGCGTACTTGGGATTATCAGCTGGAAAATAACCGGCAAACCATGAGTGGTCCCTGCCAGTAAAGTTTTGGGCAGTGCCTGTTTTCCCTGCCATCCCCCCATATTGGCCTAGAGTATTGCTGCTCCCAGTGCCCTCAGTGCAAGCCAGCTTAAGCAAGAATTGCATGTTGTCAATTGTTTGCGCTGACAAGCCAAGCTCAAGAATCTGTTCAGACTCTAATGGGATTTTATTGCCAGCCGGGTCAGTGACAGCAGTCACAATTTTTGGCGTGATTGGTTTTCCAGAGTTGGCGATTGCAGCAATAATGGAGTTGAGCAAAAATGGAGATGCTTGAGTTTTGCCTTGCCCGGTTGCATTGTTAAACACATCCTCGTCATTGTAGACCACAGAGGACACAAAACTGTAATGGCCGCTGTATTCAAGCTCAAATTGTTTGGTGGGGCTGCCATACTCGTTGAATCCCCATTGTTTTGCTGTGTCAGCAAGGTAGTTTCTCGTATTGCCGGCTTCGTCGACATACTCAAGCCTTTTGGCTACTTCATAGAAAAACGAGTTGCATGATTTTGAGAATGCCTCTTGGAAATTTATATCCCCGTGGGCAACCCGGTTCGCGCAATAGTGGGGCGCATTGTTGGCAATGATCACTCCAGTGCATTCAAAACGCTCATCCAGATCAACAACACTAAACTCAAGAGCTACAGCAGTGACAATGATTTTCATCAAGCTTCCAGGCTGGTAGGACAGGACGGCTTTGTTCATCTCATCCCCGTAGGATACCATAGCCAAGACATCTCCGCTTTTCACTTCGCTCAAAACGACTCCGACCCCTTTGTGCCCGCCCTCTTCAGCAAAAATCCGGACTTGCTCCTCGATATTTTTTTGCAAGTGGTAATCAATGGTTGTCTTTAGTGTGCATCCCTCATTTGGATGGTCGCCAATAACTTGGTAGCCGGACTCGGAGATGATATTCCTGGCAGCGTCTACAGACGCAGTCACCTTGACCTGTGCCCCTCCGTTCAATAGCTTGTCATAAGCCATTTGCAAACCATTTGCGCCATATGCGCCGCTCTCAGTAGTGTCGTCTGCTTTTGCGAGGACATCCCCGACTACAAGCTTTGCAACAGAGTTTTTGGAGATAGTGGGCATATCCAGGAAAGCGGTTGCGCTGGATGACCTGTTTGTCAGCCTTATGTCGTTCCTGTCATATATTGTGCCTCGTGGGTAAAAACTGGTTATTGTAGTGGTGTACTGGCTCGCCAAAGCGCTCATTTCGTCTGGCTTAATGACAAGGGCGCATTGTACCAGATAAAAGATATTTATACTGAATAATATGGCAATAATGGCTAAGAAAACACTAGACCTTCTTTTCATCATCTGAATTTTGGCGCGTGAAGCAGAGGGATACATGCGCCATCTCCTTGTTGAATTATTACAGGCTAAAATGACTGGGTCCCTGCCCGCTATGGCAACGTCGCACAACAAACAACTCATTTGTGGGAACTTATATAGCCTTCCCATTTGTCTATTATTACCCAGTAGAGAAAAAATTACGCATTTTGGCAATTGGTGTGTATTTACAAAACTTGTCAGTGTAAAATCTGGAAAAAATATGACAATACAATCGACCAGGGCGGGAAGCCGAAGCCGCGCTTCTCGAGTATAATGATATGGACCGGATGGCCAGTAACCCATAGCAGTTGAACCAGCAATCTGAGATGTCGTGGATGCTTCTTGGTGAAGTGCAGGACCTGCGCATATCCTCTTTGCCGCAGCGCAAGCATTTGCTGCTGGCAGGGTCGCTATGTCTTTTTACATCGTAAACACCAAAAAATGACGTGTCGTGTCACAACAAGGCAACCGATTTCCCCCATCCACCCGCTGCAGGCCCCCAATGCGCCATATATGCAGTTTACATTCGCCTGGCCAATTGTTTGCCTCCGGCGGGTTCCCTACCTGCGGCGTGCTCCCTTGCCGTTGTCCAACAGTTTGCGCAGTAAACTACTAACTGGCTCCCACCACCAAGCCGTAGCCCATGACACATAAAAAAAGGGATGTTTGACACATCCCAGGAATAATAATTGCATTTTGAGTTCTCTGCTTTTTTTCTACATGCCAAAACAAGCCATAACCAAACTTGACAGCATTTTAGTCTAAAACTTGCATGACTTCTCCAACAATTTGTTCTTTAGCTTGGTCTGAAATAATTTTACAATTGCCTATGAATACTGCGCCTTCATCAATTACTATGCTTTCTATCTCCGCGTCTCCGATCATCTTGCCTGTTGAGAAAATTTTCAGCTGCTCACATTGGACGTCACCTTCGATAGTGCCGATAACGTGAATATTTGTAGCTTTGCATTTACCAGTGACAAACCCGTTCTTTCCTATGATCAGATTTCCTGAGAGAGACACTTCCCCTCTGATATTCCCCTCGATCCTTAGCGACCCTCCTGCTGTAATACTGCCTACAAGCACTAAATCACTCGCGATAATCGAATCAACTTGTTCATAGCTTACACGGTTGATTGCTTGAGCTTTGCTTTTCATTTTCCTCTCCTATATAAATATGCTGGTTGCTTTGCTAGATTAGATTTATTCAACTATGACAACAAAATCCAGAGGATTGAGCCTTTCAGCATCTTTGCGAACCTCAAAATGGCAATGGTTACCCGTAGAATAACCTGTTGACCCCATTAATGCGATAAGCTGCCCTTTTATAACCCTATCCCCTTGGGACACTATCAATTCTGAATTGTGGGCATAGACAGTCGTGTATCCATTTCCATGATCGATAATAACACACAATCCATAATCGCCATTGGTGCCAGACAATGACACTATTCCAGCTGCCGATGCGTAAATTGGAGTCCCTTTTGCGTTGGCTATGTCAATACCGCCATGGAATCCTTCCCGGGGAGTTGTGCGGTAACCCATATATTCCGTCAAAACTCCGGAGGTCGGGGCAAAATCCGGGTATGTAGATAATTGGTGGCTGTACGCAGAAAGGTTGACCCTAGACTTGGCTAGGTCTTGCCCGTTGATGGAAGCTTTGGCTATGCCTTGGCTGGTTTGGCCTGCCAGCTTCCGGATATTTGCGGACACTGCGCTTAGCGTTACTGTGTTAGCAGACGCTTCGCTCAGCAGGAATGTCTGGCGCTTTAACGTATTTGTTTTATAAACAGAATAGGGCAGGCTCTCCTTTGATTTAGACAGGGAGAGCAGTTCGTCGCTGCCATGCGTAGTACTTGAAAGTTCCTGGAGTTTTGTTTCAATGAGTTCTATGTATTGGATCCGCTCTTCGAAGGTCTTAAGTAGAAGATCCATCTCAAAGAGTTTTTCCTTTTGTTTTTCATTGGCATCAAGCAGCTCTTGCACATCCTGCTTGCTTGCATTGTAGTTCTCAAGCAAGGGAAAATAATTGACTAGAAGCAATGCCAGTGAAATTGCAAGAATAATTGCCGCAAAGAGTATAAAGTTGAACAAGTATGCCGGCATAAGAAGTTTTTTCCACTCATTATTGCCAGCCTTGCGGGCAGCGTGCGCACGAGGCGCAAAAGCTTTGTTAGCCTTGTTCATCCATTCTTCGCGCGGGATACCCCTAGGTTTGCCAAGGGTAGAATGCGCTATCTCCTTGTTCGATTAAATGCAGGCTAAATGCATTATCTGCGGCCGCTAAGGCAAAATGCCTCCGGCATAGTTTTGTGCACGAAACACAAGCACCCCCCATCTCTGAGCTGCTAGCCATAAACCACGGATTAGACTGAACTCCGCTTGAGCATATATATTCTTGTCACAATAGAGACTGACACGCCATATGCTGACAAACAAGGGCTTGTGTCTAGGTCCTTCCACAAGCGCCTGGCTTTAGCCGCTGGCTACTTCACCACTGCGAGGCGTAATTTAATTATACTATAGTTGATTTTGAGGGGCAATGATGGATTTGATATTTTTTTTGGCAACAGTTTAAGTAACCGCAAAAAATCTTGTTTCTTTATGCATTTTTCGTCTTGTTTTATGCTATTATTGTCATATAGTACAAATTTACAATACTAGCATTGGAGTTTGCCGACATGGTCCAAGACACTAATTATTCCTCAGGGTACTTTGAGTTGCTGTCCGAAAAATTCCCGACTATCCAAAGCGCTGCTTCGGAAATAATTCACTTAAAATCAATGATGAAGTTGCCAAAAGGCACAGAGCACTTCATATCCGACATTCATGGTGAACACTTGGCCTTTGAAAACGTTTTGAGAAACAGTTCCGGAAGCCTCCGCCTCAGAGTCGTTGACCTGTTTTCCGATGGGGACCACAAAATGGGGCAAGACGAGATCTTAGAATTTTGCAATCTTTTGTATTATCCCTCTGAATCTCTAGTCCGGCTGAAAAATAAAGGACGCCTTGACAGCGAATTCATTAGTTCAACAATACAACGCTTATTGTTGCTATGCAAAGTCGTATCTAGAAAATATACTCAAAAAACTACGATATCGCAGTTTCCCAAAGATTATTCCTACATATTGCAAGAGCTGCTTTTTAAAAACAGCATCGAGGAAGACCGGGCGGCCTACTATGATTCAATTGTTGAATCGATTATTGAATCAGGGGAACAGGAAAGCTTCATTACAAGCTTGTGCCATACCATCCAAGCATTATGTGTCGAACACTTGCATATTGTAGGAGACATTTACGACAGAGGGGACGGGCCGCATTTTGTTATGGATACATTAATGCGCCACGAGAGATGTGACATACAATGGGGCAACCACGACATCCTCTGGATCGGCGCAGCTGCCGGAAACCTGGCTTGCATTGCGAATGCTATCCGGATCAGTGTGCGCTATCAAAACATGTCTGTGCTTGAGGACGGCTATAGGATAAGCCTTGATCCATTGCGCCTCTTTGCTGAAAAACACTACTCTGGAGACACAACCCTTAAGGAATTCACTCCAAAAGCTGATAACCAGCCTGGAGCCATGGATTTGGCGTCTATTGGCCGCATGCAAAAAGCCATCTCGATTATACAGTTCAAACTCGAAAGCGAGCTCATAGACCGAAATGATTATGGGATGGACGACCGGAAAATCATCGACACAATAAATATGGATGACTGGACTGTCCAAGTAGACGGCAAGAAATACCATATGAACAGCAAATATTTGCCTACAGTTAGCCCAAATAACCCGACAAAGCTTACCCAAGAGGAAGAGGAGTTGATCGGGTATTACCAAAAAGCCTTTACAAATAGCCCTATTCTCCAGCGCCATATCCGTTTCATGATGGAGAATGGCAGCATCTACCTGGTTTACAACAACAACTTCCTTATCCATGCGTCTCTGCCGATAAACGAAGACTTGACATTAAAAACTGTAGAAATTATGGGAAGAGAGCTTTCCGGCAAAGCCCTTCTTGACTTTATCGACCAAGGAGCAAGAGACACATTTTATTCGCCTGGCGGGAACAAGGATTTATTCTGGTACTTGTGGTGCTCGCCTGACTCCCCCTTGTTTGGAAAAGACAAAATGACCACATTCGAGCGCTATTTTATTGATGACAAATCGACTCACACAGAAAGCAACTTGGGGTTTTACAAAAACTTGGACAATTCGCAGTTGGCAGAACTTGTGCTGGGCGAGTTTGGCCTTGACAACGAAGCGAGCAAAATAATATGCGGCCATGTGCCAGTGAGGTACGGCAAGAATGAAAGCCCGATTAAAGCGGGCAAACGCATTATCTGCATTGACGCCGGCTTCTCCAAGGCTTACCAAGACGAAACACAAAGAGCCGGATGCACACTTATATTCAACTCCTACGGCATGGTGTTAGCATTCCACGAAACATTCGAGAGTGTTGAAAAAGCCCTGGAAAGCGGAAATGATATGCTTAAGGGAACCTTATTTGTTGACAATACCCCTAAAAGGGTGTTTGTCTCAGAAACAGAGGATGGAAAGAAGTATAAGAAACAAATCAAGGATATCGGGGAGCTTGTGGAGCGTTACAGATCCAGGGAAACAAAGCAAAGAGAGTAAAAAGGGCATAATGCAAAAGTTTGCTTAATGCCCTTTTTTAATAGCTGTTGACTCATCAAATGGAAAAAAGGCATAGCATTTAGACTAAGCCATTTTTCCATTTGATGATTTTAAATAATCCGCCTCAAAATAAAGGCGTTTTACTCCATAATTTCTATTTGAAAAGTTTCAGCAGCTTGCTGTTATCTTTATTGTTTCCTGGTTTGCTAAGGATAGTGGCTTTTCTCGGGCTAGGAACCGGCTTTTGCACAGGCTCAAAAATCTGTTCTGGATCATCGCTGGCAACAAGCCTCATATTAGATGTAAGCCTTGCGGTAAAGCCCTCGTCTCTAGCCATGTTATTGCTTCTTTGCAGCTGCTTCACCCTATTGTGGCGGCGGATGGTCGGCATACAACAGAATATGATTTCACATGCCAATATCAATGCGAAAATCGCTGTCATGTTGTCAAAGCCTACGATATTGAGCTTGCCGCTTACTTGGAATGAACCTGAGAAGACCAATGCCGACAAGGTAGCGCACACGCCCTGGGGTACCCAGTTGTCGTTTCCGCCAGAAGCTTGTATCCTCCGTCTCTTGTAAATTCTGGCAAAGTAGGAGCAGAACAATATAATCGAGCTGGCCATCAAGAGAAAGTTGATATAAGATATTGTCGTCAGATCGCCAGGAACCAGGATGGGCACATTCGGAGCACCAGCCAACTGGACTGGCAAACCTGTGGAAATTGCTTTAACGAGCTTTGGATCCAGCACAAAATCCCCATGCTCGTCTAATAACAGGGGGGCTTCAAAAAATGTAGAGTACTCTCCATTTGCAAAAGCAGTTATTCTCTGGGTAGAGCTGACACTGTTGCCTTTTGAGTCTATAGCCTTCAACACCACTGTGCAAGTGCCTGTTTTCTTGAAAACATGCTCGCTTTCTGCTCCCAAGTCTGAGTACCCGTCCCCGAATTCCCACTCAAAATCTATTTTTCCCGCACAAGGGGATCCCCCGATTTGATGGGCTTTAATTGATGCAGCAAACAGAAGGGCCGGGCTGTCCTCTATGGTGGAAACTTCAATTTTCGGCTTTTCAACAGCAGGGACAATTATCATGTCATGTCCCTGCAGCGTGGCGTTTTCATTGTTTATCCGCACAACCCTGATTGTGTAGACACCTGGATCGAATGATCCTAAATCAATCTCGCATACTCGCTTAGATGATGTGACACTTTTAGTTTCTTCTTGTGGCATGGCCGAGTTAATAACTTTATATTCGATAGTCCATCTATCCCCGTCGCTAACCTTTGTGTTCACAACAGTAAGCCTGTTGTTTTCAGCAGTGCAAAGCGTGGAGCTCCTCAGTGAGGAATAAAACTCTTGCTGCCTGGAGCTGGCTTCTTTCACAATTGTTTTTTCTGCGACGGCATACAAGCCGCCCTTTGTCGCGATCAGCTGGACATAAGCATTGAAATTAACAGCATCGGCTTGATAGATATTCGTGGGGCTTGATCCTGAAGCAGTGGCGCCATTTGCAAAAGTCCATAAGTATTCGCAAGCAACACCAGAGCAGTGCAAAGTCGGGGTCGCCTTGTATGTGACTTTGAATGGGTCTAGCTTGTCTACGCTGACCACAACATCAAGCGCGCTGATTGATGTGACCACCCTTAGGCTAGCAGAACTAGAATAAGGAATCCCGTTAATTGACGCTAACTTGAAAACGAACTCTTTGTCCACTGAAGTTGTCGAGGGCGCAATGTCCACATACACTGAGGTCGAAGAGCTTGTTACGGTTTCGTACTTGTTAGATATTGCATTGTAAAAAATAGCGGTCCAAGTACCCGACCCATTATAGTTGGGATTTGTTATAATAAGCTGTGCTGTCTCAATGGGGCATATCTCGGAATTGCGAAAACTAATAGAAGGGTCTGCTGCCGCCACAGGCGAATACCCGTATCCAAGCATCGCAAAAAAAACATGCATCATGGCCAGTAGGAAAAGGGAAGCAGCTAGTTTAGGGAGTTTTCTCATGGAAATTACCTTAGACTTTACATTTGTCGACAAGAAGCGCATCAACATATCCAGTATAACATTTCCAGATAAATTTATCAAATTCAATGCCGGTTAAAATAAAAGAATGAGTTATTAATGTATTTGTACTACTGGCATGCAAACATTTGCTATATAAAACCCGTTCGATTAGAACGGCAAAAACGGTGTGTTGCCCATGACTTGGCCAGACAAGGCGGGATGCGCAAGCCGCTACACCACTTCGGCAGTCGCGCGCCCCGCTTCAACCCAAAGCGCTTTGCAAGCATGTGCGGCACAAGGGGGTTGGCAACTAGCCCGAGGAGTAATAAGCCGGTCTGGTTGCTATTAAAAAACCAACCAATTGGCTTTATACTCGTGTTTACTCTATCAGCAAAGCACCCATTGGCATCATAAAAAAATGCATTTGTGAATTTGTGATATAATCTTTACTGTCCAACAATTAAACATTCCGCTAGACAGCCAAGGGCCCAGCCTTGGTTCCACGCAATTTCAAACATGATGGTTTTAGCCAGCCCGGCTTATAAGCGTATAGCAGGTCTTGCGCGGGTGTTTGCTGGCAACACCGATGTGTCGAAATCATCCACAGCGCTTAGCAAGATCGTCGCGACAGCAAGCCAACAGGAAATGGGCAAACCTGCCCAAAGGCATTTTGATGGGCCGTGGGCGCTAGAAAATAGATTTTGGGGGCGTTGGAGGTTTCAGATAGCCAATGGGCTTGATGCACGCCAGGTTCCTTGAAAGGAGACAGACAATTGAGGCCATTGCCGCAGCAAATAGAGAAACCGGCTCTATATATAGTCGCTACACCAATCGGAAACTTGGGGGATATAACCTACCGGGCAATAGATATCCTTTCGAGTGTAGATTTTATCCTGTGTGAGGATACCCGCCAGACTGTCAAGCTGCTAAACGCATACGGAATAAAAAACGAGCTTGTTTCACACCATAAATTCAATGAGCACAAAAAGCTGGAAACCATATTTTCGCGGTTCAACAAAGGGGAGGCTGCTGCGCTTGTGAGCGATGCAGGCACTCCTCTTGTTTGCGATCCTGGAAACGTACTAGTCAAATCAGCAATAGCCGCAGGTGTGCCTGTCTTCAGCGTGCCTGGGCCTTGTTCAGTTATCAGCGCGCTAACCTTGTCAGGTTTTGAACTTGGATCATTTGAGTTCAGGGGTTTTTTGCCCAAGAAAAAATCAGCTATGAGGGAAACCATCAGGGATGCTGCCAACAGCGGTATGGCCAGCGCCATCCTAGTTTCAGTCCATAACCTCAAAAATGCCCTATTGGCTATCAATGACATCTGCCCTGGGCGGCAGATTGCACTTGCGAAGGAAATGACAAAGATACACGAGACAGTTTACAGGGGGACAGCGATAGAGCTGATGGAGCTTGAGGATTTTAAAGGCGAGTTTGTGCTTACGCTTGAAGGCCAAGCACTGGGCAACCAAACAGCTAGCGACGAGCAGCTTAAGGCAGAGATCGACGAATTGGCGCAGAGCATGACTGTGAATGAAGCTTTGAAGATTGTGGCTGCGAAGCACGGCATCAAGAAAAACCGCTTGTACGACCTTGCCAAACTAAATGGCTAATCTGTTTTCAAGCCTCGAATGCTTGAAGATTCCATTTGAAGAGATGCGCTGCACTGGGCACAACCAAGCGAGCGCCACCAGCAAATAAAATTTGAAAAAAAAAAACAGCTTGGCTTCGCCACAAACTCACGCTTATTTTGAAAATCGCGCCAACCTGCCTCAAGAAAACCCGTGTGTGATGTATGCATATAAGCCGGCTGGCCAAGCATCGCTTTTCGCCTGTGCCAGCCAATGCCAGGCTGGTTTGTACCCAAATGCCCAGTTATTCAAAGACGGCTCAAAGGACCAGCAACAGAAGTTTTTCTTTAGCCCGAAATTGTTTCCCATACAAGGAATTCTCCAGGATACTTAATAAAAGCTGCACAACCCGACAGCAAAGCCAGCGAATGCGCCTTTTTTTGTTATTGCAAGAATTTTACCGCGCTGTAATCGATCATCTTGACGAATTGGCGGCATCTCAACAAAGAGTTGTCGATAACCCGCCTGTCAATGCCCAACAGGCTTGGGGCAATCGCTTCTGTGTACGCTACTATGTCAAAAATCCGCATATCAAGGCTGTCTTGGTTTTCAAAATAGTAATGGAAGAAAGCTGACCATGCCCCTGACCTCATCTGTGTATAGACGACGAGTTCTTGGTCAGTAATCAAAAGTTTGAATTCTTCAGCAAGCCCAACGATAACTCTGTTTGAAAATTCGAGATTGAATGCAAAATTTGATTTGCATCTCTTCTTTGAGCAGGTCTCAAAGAAAAATCTTTTGTTGTTTTTATCAGAGAAAATAATGTCGAAATAAATGTATGAAAGAACCATTTTTTTTATAAGATAACTTTCAATATTAAAGTCCGCCTGGCTATCCACAAGCGCTTCAATATTTTTATAGAATTCGTACAAAACAAAGCCGACTAGGGAGTCTTTCGATTTATGGTAATAGAGTATTAAAGAAGATTGCACTTGCGCGCTTTCCGCTATGCTCTTTAGTGTCGCGTCATTGTACCCTTTTGCGTAGAACTCCTGTTTCGCAGAAAGTAGTATGTTTTCCCTAGTTACGGAACTACCGCCTGTTATGTTAAATGGCATTGTGCCAGGCATTCCTTTCCAAAGAATATTTAATTCAATTATACATCAAAATTTGAAAAAAGCAAATCCAGCGATGAAGAATATTCGCCTTATAACTTGAAAGAGGCTTGAAATGCGGAATACAACTCGTGAGTAAAGAAATGCAAAAATTTGAAGCTGGAAATTTCAATTAGTTCTTTTTGGAATCACATCCAATATATATAAATAATATCATATATCTACATATACAACAACACTTTCCATACAACATGTTCTATCATTGTAATTGCGTAAATATACAAACAAAGAGCCAATTGCACGGCGCCACACACCACTTGTGTTTGTCAATCTGATTAATTCCTATGACAACAACTCCTAAGCGCACAGCCAACCATTTATACGCAGAGGCGCTAAGGATATGCCGCCTATAAATGGTTGGCAATTAAGACAATCATCACTGGGCAAATCAAATTTCATTTTTGTTTTACGATATTTAAAAAGCCAGGCTGATCCGGTTAAAGCTGGATAGGATTTTTATCCTGCTGTTTAATCAATAATGCCAATCCGGCTACAAGAAGTTTAAGAACACAAGGAGCAGCACGACAACAATGCCTGCAGATCCAAGAAAAAAGATAAAAGTGTACTTGAGGGCAGAATACAGTTTACACAGCTTGAGGGCAGAGGGATACATGCTTGAGCACTCGTCAGCCATCGCATACAACAATGAGAAAGATATGGTCGCTGCAAACAAGCCGCTTACTACTATGCCGCTAAAGACAAAAATCTCTTTGAAGCCTGCCAAGACTTGGCTGGCTGTGTAAAAGAGGGCTGCGATTATTGAAATAACAACAAGAACAACACAAACGCTGATGGTTGCTAACCTTGCTGAATAGTTGAACCTGCAATATTGGGCAAACGTGCTTGCATCGCGATTTACCCTTCTCGGCGGCGCAGTGCGGACTGGGGCTTTTCTAGTTGGCGCCGGCCTTGCAGCGGCAACCTTAGTGTCCGATGTCTTTGGGACAGAGGTTCTTGCCAACGGCCTTTTGGAACCGCTCGCTACAAGGCGGGCAGAGCCTTCGGTGGGTGGCTTGGGTGTGGCAGAGCCTGCGCTGGGTGGCGGAGCGGCTGTTTTTGTAATTGGGGCGTTTCTAGCCTCCATTGGTTCTGAAACGGGTCTTTTTTTTCTTTGCATAGTAAAAAAAGCTCTATTGTTTTCTCTGTTTTTTAAAGTATTGTAGCATGAACTGATATTTTTGCAATGTTTTGATGGATGAGTTTAACACATCTTGGGCGCGGATCCCTCGAACGCTATCCTTCTGAAGGTATCGTTTTGCGGCTCGATGAATTGGCAAGATCATGGCTATATTGCTCACAGGAATATTGGCCATCCCGTTGCAGTCTTTACCAGGTTTTTCAAGGCTCCTCTTCAAGATGCCTCCGCGGTCTATAACAAAACCTATTTATAACAATAAAACCCAAAACAATCCACATATTTCCATCACCAGACAAATACAGCCTATACTGCCACAAATCGGCTGTAGCAAAATTATGTTGCTTAAAATTTTGACAAAATTTAATATGGTCCGCCATAGCGTTTGCTGCAAGAAAATTTGCGCTAAAACACCTTTTTAACAAAACCGAAGGATGATAGAATTGTGTTAGTCAATTATTTACATTGTATAGGTATTGAGCAAAATGGGAGCCAACCGAAAAAGCAAATCTGCTGCTCTGGTCTTTTACACAGTATTTTCTGTTATGACATGCGTGTCATTAATTGCAGCGATCAACAGCCCAATCGCTGGTATAGTAACGCTTGTTTTGCTTACAGCGCTTTCGTGCATTTTCTACGTATCCAAAACCAGCCGGATTGAACTTTTCACCTTTGTGCTCATGTGCATATCGTGCTCAGCAGTATCTGCAGTCGATGTTTTCTATATCCTAGACACATATAGGGCTAAAGGCAGCTTCTTTTATTCCATAGCCACTTTTGTTCTGACATTCATGCCGCTTATCACTGCAGCCTCTCTTTTCCAGCCGGAGTTAAATTCCAGTTTATGCGATTCAACATATAAAAATTATAAAGCCGCTTGCAGGGTAGCATGGTTCCATTCCTTGGCAAACTGCATTTCAAACCGAAGCGCTTTCGAGAAAGTTATTAGGATAGCAGTAATGACTTTCTTTTCTTTTCTCGGGGTTCTCTCAATCAGCAATGCAATCATATCTGGATCGCCTGTTGTCCAATCCAACATCATCCTGTACTTGACAATAGCGCTGTGCGGATTCTTGTTTTTTCTCATTGGCATCCGCTACGCCCTTGCGACGAGTTTCGCGCTTCTGCTGATTGGGTTTGCTTCAAGGGCCATAGCCCAAAAAATATTTGACATCTTGCCCAACATAGATATGAGCTACCTTTCCATATTCACCGCTTCATGCCTGTTTCTTGTATGCGCTTCTTTGGCTGTGATATGGGTAACTTTCAGATGGGACCTTTTCTACAGCAATGTCCAAGTTTATGAGAGGGGCGAAGACAGCATCGCCATAGATTTGTTCTTGAATGAGTGCAAACCGATCAAAGACTTGCAGAACTTGGTCAGCTTCCAAATCAAGTTTGATGACTTGAGGGAGCTGGCTTACTCTATAAAAACAATGCTAAATTCTGCCCATGCAACAAAGAGTGTTCTAGCTGGATACTACTGCGACAATGCCCTCAACCAGATTGAGTTTTACATGTACACATCAAATGGGGAAAAGCTGGAGCAAAAACTGCAAAAATCATTGCCAAAGCTTGACAAGCTTGACATAAAACCAGATCCACGATGGCTCGTTTACGACACTCTTTTCCCAACAGAAGTCGAAATGGGCGCTTTAGCAAACAGGTTCCAAATTGAGAGGTTGTACTCCAAGGGCCTTAAGCCAAACCAACAGTATGAAATCAACTTCTATGTGGCATTCAAAAATAAAATTGACCCAATTAACTTTGAAAACAAAATATCCCACTTGGGATTCAAACTGACATTTGCCTCTTACCCGGAAATGCCAAGCGAGTCAGGGTATAACTTCTTTGGGGAGTACAGGATCAAATCCTATATCACCACCCGCAGAATTGACTATTTATGTGAAAAGATAAAGTTGACAGCCAATGACTATGATGCAATGTTCAGCCTAGATTGGCTTGTAGAAACGTGAGGGCTCTTGCTAGTGGCTTTCCACTTTATTTGATTTGACTATTTTTACGTGCCCTGGAGGCTTGGCCCATTGCCCCTTGAGAAAATAGGCTTTTGAAGTGCGAGCGAAACCGTACCCGGTCACACTCAAAAAAAACGGCTACAGCAGGCAGCAGTATTGCCCTGTTTGCTGAACACACGAAAATCGTAGCTGGAGCCGCAAAAACACGGCGGCTCCAGCTATGGCCATTTTGGTGCCAATACTGGATTGCAACAATAGGCAATGAAAAAATGAGAAATGGTTTAGTTGAAACACACCCTGCAGAGAGGATTATCACAATGCAGAAGGGCGGTATTTATAATAGCCGTAACAGATCTCTAGTCATCAATTGATAGTTTTCGTATCCAATCGTAATCAGAGGTGTCAGGGACAACACCGTCATTGATTTCCAGGCATCTATCCAGCTCCCGCAGATAATTGTTCTCGAAACTCAAAGCGCAAACCTTATTGTCTTCAATCTCCATTGACATTGTATATTTTTGCTTTTCAAATGGTTGTAACCCGTCATTCTTCAGTTGGGAGCGCGTTACAAGCTTGCCCGCTTGTTTGTATGTAGTAACTGAAATCTTGAAGGCGTACTCTTTTTCTGCGATTTCAGGCAGAAACCCTACCAAGTCCTCGACATTTTTAATCTTGGCAACATATTCCCTCGTGATTTCAGGATCCCCGATAGCCACCCCTTTTCTAAAGAATGTTATCTCGAAATCCTCGAAGTTGCAAGTTTTGAGCGCTTCCTCAGCGTCGTCGCCGATTTTAATGCCTTGCCTGGTCTCAAGATGGTCTGACTCCTCCACTGTCGCAATAAATGGGCGTTTCAAGGTCCATTCCAACACAACCTCGCCTTTCTCGTTGTAAAAAACAAAATCGGAGGATGACCATCCTGGCGGCTTTTTTGCGTATGCGTAGAATGTAAAGGCCGCAAGCCCAACGACACACACAAGAAGAGCTGCTAGAGCCCGTTTGTTTCTTGCTAGAAAATTAAACATATTTTGCCCCGCATGCTTTTTTTATATATGTATGCAAGCATAAAGGCTAATATTGCAGAATTGCAGATCATAAGCGTTTGTCTAGACGCTGGCTATCAAGCTTTGGGCGATTCTATAGTCTAGCTCTGTAGTTATTTTAAAATTCATGGGATCGCCTGCAGCCAAGGCCACTTTCTCAGACGAGTAAGTAAATATTGAGCATGCGTCTGTCAACTCCAATTTCTGTTTGTCAGATAGCTGGGCGTACAACCCCATCAACTTAACGATATTGAAGCTTTGGGGTGTTTGGACTTGGTACATGTTTTTGCGCAAAGGGACATTGTGTGTCTCTTTGCCGTCAAAAGATTCGATAATGGTGTCAATAGCGGGGATGACTGTGTTGCATGCTCCAAATTGGCGGGCATGGCTGATGTTTTCCAATATTATGCTTTCAGTCACAAAAGGCCGCACAGCATCGTGGGTTACAATTATGCTATCTTCGTTTAACTCGTGGCTGCTGGTTGCCATGTCGATAACATTAAATAAGGTTTGGCTCCTGTCAGCACCGCCTGGCGCCAGTTTTACTTCGCCAGGTTTGCTGGCATAGCGCATGAGCAAATCTTGCGCGTGCTCCAGCCAAAGCGGGTGCACACCCAGATAAACCTCGCTAATGGCAGCACAAGATAAAAACACTTCTACCGAATGGATGAATACAGGTTTTGCGCCCAACATTAAAAATTGCTTCGGCGGGCCTTCCATCCTCATGCGGGAGCCAATACCACCCGCCAAAATCGCTCCAAAAACCATTTTCTAGCCTCCATTGAGGATTGCACTGTCATTAAAAAAAGAAAACCCGCGCATACTCATTGTAATGCATGGATTTCTTTGTGGGCAGGTGCTTCTTGTACACATTGACGTTAGATACTGTCAGCTTTCTTGATTTTCTTTGGCTTGTTGTGATGAAGCCTTGCTGCTATTATGGCTACGTTCACAAAACCAGCAATTATTATTAGCACAAATATCAAATCACTCAGGACAATGCCGTTTGAGTGCACTCTAAACTTTTCACTTTGCAAGAAGTAGACTCTCATTATAGCTATAGTGACCGAGCTTGCAAAGCCCACCAGCATTTTGTTGAGCAAGTCATACTGGCGCACCCTTGAGATTGACACACTCATGCAAAGCTGTCCGCACAATACGAATAGAGGTAGCATTATCAAAATGCCGTATTCTGTAAAGGGCTCAGACCAGACGATATAAATTCTTGTTACGCCATTTATCAACAGCTCGCCACACAAAGTAGCGAACATCAACTTTGAACCAAAAACTGACGGGCAAACAATGATCCTCTTTTTGCTTAATGGAACCTTTCTTAGCCTTAGTTTATTAATGTGGAAGAATGCAAAACCACAGCCAAGAATAAGACAAGCCATTGCCAAAGTGAACAGCCCGGGCGAGGCAGGGGCTGGTTTTAGGACAATAATCGCAATACTCGAGACTAAAAGCAATGCAAATACAAATTGCGCCATTTGGTCCCAAGATGCCCAATCGTTGTAGTCTACGCTTCTTTTCTTAATAATCACTTAGAAAACCTTCACAATAGTTTTGGCCTAGTGAAATTATAACATAAATCGACTTGCATCACATTATAAACTCCATGTTTAATGATAGAGATGCTTTGGGGGCTGCTGGCAGATGCGGAAAAAGCCTTGAAACAATCCATTGTTATCAAACAAGTTGCCCATGCTCAAGCAAGCCAACCTGTTTTTTATACATTTGACAAAGCAATCAGGTTTTTTAGCTTGGCTATGGAATCATAAATCCCTCCCACAGCATCAATCAAGCCGATCTCAACCGCCTTTTTACCTATCAGGATGGAGCCGATCTCGTTTATAAGCTCCTCTGAATTCAACATGAAATGCAGAAAATACGACTCGCTTATTGACGAATGCTCAACCACAAAGCTGACTATCCTGTCTTGCATCCTTTTGATATAATCAAAGCTTTGGGCAACGCCAACAACCAAACCATTCATCCTTATTGGGTGTATTGTCATGGTCGCAGTGGGAACAATAAACGAATAATCTGTTGAAACAGCCAAGGGGATGCCTATGCTGTGGCCTCCACCAAGGACAAGCGACACTGTAGGCTTGCTCATGCCTGCAACCAGCTCGCTAATAGCAAGCCCTGCCTCGACATCGCCCCCCATTGTGTTCAAGACCAATAGCACCCCTTGTATATCGGGGTTTTGCTCCGCCTCAAGAATGGTCGGGATGATATGCTCATACTTGGTAGCTTTCCTGCCCGGGCCAAGCTCAATATGGCCCTCTATCTCGCCTATGATAAATAAAGGCAAGATGCCTGAATCATAAAGCCTGTTTGGATGGCCGAATTCTTTGATAGACTCCATAGCAGCTGAAGGCTGGCAGTTTTCTTCCTGGGTGTCTATTTCGTCGACGCGTGGTTCGCCATTGTTGTTGTACAATCGCTTCATTTCGCCTCCTGAATATAGGACTTGCATAGCCTAAGCTAGTTTGGGCAGAATCAATAAAGGATATGCAACATAAAACAACAGATTGCAAATCCATGCGCCATCCAATGCTCCTGGAAGTCAAAGGCATTGCCAAATACCACGTCTTTTTAAGCGTTATATGTATAGAACAGATTTAATTGTGCTAAACTTAATTATTAGAAGAAAGTAGCAAAAATCATGGATCAAAACGGAAGCCTCAAGAGTGATTTTCTTAAAATACCAAATATCTTGTCGATGTTTAGGCTTTTTTTAGTGCCTCTTTTTATTATCTCTTTTATGAATGGATCGAAAAATGTGCCGCTCTCATTCGGGCTATTGTTATTGTCATTAATCACGGATGTCCTTGACGGCTATTTTGCCCGGAAATTAGGGCAGGTCACTGAGCTGGGCAAAATACTGGATCCACTTGCAGACAAAATAACTCAAGTTGCAGTTGTGTTCGCATTATGGTTGAAAGGGTTCGTTCCTTTTTTTCTATTTTTGGTGGTAGCAGCCAAAGAAGCCACAATGGTCATTGGGGCGATATATTTGAACCAGAAAATCAAGTCTGCGATGATCCCTTCAAATGGATGGGGAAAATCAGCTACTGCCACTTTCTATGCTTCTGTTGTGCTTTTTATCATCGACGCCCCTTTCGGTTTGGGCGTTTATGTAATCAATATTTCGGTAGTGCTTGCTATGGTAGCTTTCATGACATATATGCAAACATTTATAAACATGAAAAACCGCGTTTAACTACTGTGAAATCTGGCCAATCAAGCTGAAGACTTCTTGTGGCGCGGCAGCCATGGAAATTGCGCTGCGAAGTTTCGCCGCATTTGGGCAGCCTTTCGAATAATGCATAAAATGCGCTCGAAACTCTTTTATAGCCCTTTGTTCCGGCTTAGTTTCCAGAGAGAGTGAAAAGTGCCTATTTGCAGCTTCTTTTGCAGAATACAATGCTGTGCAGCCCGCAATTTGCCTAAAGAGCATCGGGTTGCCCAAAGCCCCCCTGCCAACCATGACTGATGCGCAGCCTGTGTAGCTTTCCATATATTCATACGACTCTACGGAATCTACATCGCCATTGCCCACAACTGGGATTTCGCAGGAGTCAGCAACTTTTGCGATTGCATCCAAATTAGCTTTTCCACTATAAAATTGCTCGCGACTCCTGCCATGGACTGCAACCATGCCTACCCCGCTTTGCTCCAGGACCTTAGCAGCTTCAACCCCTACGTCTTTTCCACCCACAGCAATGCGGATTTTCGCGCTCACCGGCTTGCTGGAAGCTTTCACAACGGCTGCGGCTATCCTTGCTAGCTTCGGCAGGTCAGACAGCAAAGCGCTGCCCGCGCCTGTAGAGACAACTTTTCTTACAGGGCAGCCACAGTTGATGTCAATAAAAGAGAAATTTGTGCTATTGAGCCAGCGTTTGACTGATTCTGACATGCTCTCTTCTTCGGAGCCGAATATTTGGACCCCACATGGCGCTTCGCCATCCAAGATTTTCAACATTTCAAGTGTCTTGGCATTTTCGTAGCACAAGGCCTTTGCGCTAACCATCTCGCTGACAGTAAAAAGCGCATTATTCTCTGAGCAAAGCAGCCTAAAAGCAGAATCGGTGAACCCTGCCATCGGGGCTAGGCATGCCCCCCGCCCTTTTGTGAGCTGCTCAAAGAAACTTCTCTTTGTTCCGCTCATAAATCAACCTCAAACCTTTCATGCTCAATAAGGGGTCATGTATGTCTATGCAACCTGTGTGGGGCAGTATTGTATCCGCATAGCCGCCACAGGCGACAGCCTTGAAATCGACTCCAGCCTCTTTTCGCATTTCTTTTAATATGTATTCTGTTTGCCCGATATGAGCGTATACCAAACCAGCTTGTATGCTTGTTATGGTGTCCGAAGCCATTATTGTCGGAGGTTTTTCGATTTTCACCAATGGAAGCAGGGAAGCTTTGCCGAACAGCGCCTCAGCGCATGCCTGCAAGCCAGGGCTGGTGATTGCAGCGCAAAAGACCCCATCTGCATTCACATAGTCATACCGGGTAGCCGTGCCAAAATTCACAACAACAATAGGGCAGCCGTACAGCGCCATAGCCGCTGAAGCGTCTACAATCCGGTCTGCCCCGATTTGCTCTGGATTAGGCCCGATGAGGGATATTCCTGTGTCAAGCTCGTGGGACACAAAAACCGGGTTGGTTTTAAGCAGGTCACTTACGGCATTCTGCAGGGGGCTGTTTGCCTCCGGAACCACACTTGATATTATGCACGCATTGACATCCGTTATATTTACACCTCTAAGAGACGCCATTTGGGATATAAAAAGGGCAATCTCGTCAGGGGTGCGGCTTTCCTTGGTAATCATTTTAAACCGCTCCGAAGGGGTTTGCCCTGCAAAGACAACAAACTCTGTAGTGGTGTTGCCAATGTCGATTGCGAGAAGCGCCATCTTAATCACACTTCCTTGTCTTTTTTAGATTGGCAAACCACTGCCGGCATAGGCATGGCTGCCTGCTTCCTGCCTGGCTTGGATGACCGGCAAGCAATATATAAAGGGGGCTTGGCCTTGCAGCTCTATCAAATCCTTGTTTTCAAACACTTCCATGCTCCATTCCCCAGTAGCATATCCCATTGAATGCAGGGAATCCGATATTTTGGCGTATGCGCTTAGCAGCCTTAGCCTATCTGGCGAAGCCCCGACCTTGGCGCAGCTTAACAGGCATGGCCCTATTTTTACAAAGCCTTGGCTGCCTAAAGGCTCTCGCGACAAAGCCCCTGCCAACATGATGAATGGCCCAAGCAACCCAGAATAGCTGCCTGTCCATAACACTGTAGAGCCCATTGGGTCTTTTTCGGCTGCTTGGTTAAGCAGCTCCAAGGCGGCAGATGAGCCCATGGTATTCTCCTCTGCGCTCAAGTGTGCCAAATCGCCACTAATATATAAAGGCCCAAAATTAAACAACTCGATTTCAAAACTATTTTTAGCCATTAAATTTCCTCCATGCCCAATTATTGACAGGCATGTGGCTAATATTCAATCATGTGCTGTTTTATAACCTTTAGGTGGTCCGCCTTAGGCGCAAAGACTCGAAAATATCCTCAAATCCAATTCCCATATGCGCAAGGAGCACACCGAGATGGTAGAGCAGGTCACTAGCCTCGTACACCACTTCATCCTTCGAATTGTTTTTTGCCCCGATTATAGTTTCTGCGCTTTCCTCTCCAACTTTCTTGAGGATTTTGTCAATTCCGCTATCAAACAAGTAGTTCGTATATGATCCTTCAACCGGGTTTTCCTTGCGCGAGAGGATCACATCATAGAGCTCGAAAAGCATTGCAGAATTGAACTGGGATCCTTCTTTGGCATATATTTCATTGAAAAAGCAGTTCTTCGCGCCTGTGTGGCATGCAGGCCCTTCCGGTTTGGCAGTGATCAACAAAGTGTCGTAATCACAGTCAGTTTTAATCGAGACAACCTTCATGTAATTGCCAGAGGTATCCCCTTTATGCCAAAGCTCTGAGCGCGACCTGGAAAAGAAATGAACATCTCCGCTTTCTATCGTCTTTTCCAAAGACTCTTTATTCGAATACGCCATCATTAGAACTTCATTTGTACGCCAATCCTGTACAATTGTTGGAATCAGCCCATCAGGGCCGTATTTTATCTCCATCGCTTTATCCTCGCTGTTATCTATAGCTATTGCAGATCTCCAAGCATCTTTTCAACTCCAGTTTTCCCTCATAAAGAGCCTTGCCGATTATTACACCACCCATGCCCAAATCAAGGACATCGTATAAATCTTGTTCGCTGGCCACTCCGCCTGAAGCAATAAGCTCGTGGCTGGTTTTAGCCCCCATTTGCTCGTAAAGGCTTATGGATGTGCCGACAAGCATCCCATCCCGGTCTATGTCTGTGGCAATGATTGATGCTATAGGTAAACCTTCGATCTGGATCAAAAAATCCAATACCCCAATGCCGCTGCCTGCTTGCCATCCGTTGACCATTATCTCCCCGCCCAAGCAGTCCAACGCAAGGCATATCCTATTTGGGTAGCGCATAGCGGCAGCCTCAAGGAAACCTTCGTTTTGCACAGCATATGTTCCAATAACTATTCTCTCTACACCTATATCTGCACGGGAATCAACCGCGTCCATGCCCCGGATTCCCCCTCCAACCTGCAATATAAGCCCGGAGTCGCTAGCCAGGCTAGCTATCGCTATGCCATTTGTAGACCCGTCGCCTTTTGCCGCATTCAGGTCAACAACATGCAAGTGCGTTGCCCCGTCTTCCTTGAATGAGGCTGCAACCGCAAGCGGGTCGGCAGAATATACAACTTGGGTTGAAAAATCGCCTTTTGTCAGCCTTACACATTTTCCGTCAAACAAGTCTATCGCTGGATACACTATCATGGGGTTCTTCTCCAAATTTGTAATTATTCACTAAGCAATTGCCTCGCAACCAGCAGGCTAAAGCACCCCTTTTGTAGATGGGATGCCGTCTCCGACAATGGCAATGGCTTGTTGCAGGGATTTCGCAAGGGCTTTAAAGATAGCCTCGGCGATATGGTGGGTGTTTTGCCCATAAAACAGCCTTACATGCAAGTTCATCTTTGCGCTGGAAGCAAGGGCATTCATAAACTCTCCTATGGCTTCGGTTTCAAACACTCCAAGCCGCTGCGCAGGGAAATTTGCGTCAAAACAGCAGAAAGGGCGCCCTGACAAGTCAATGGCGCAAAGCGCAAGGGATTCGTCCATTGGAATAATAGCGCTGCCATACCTGGCTATGCCGTTCTTGTCTCCAAGACATTCAGCCAATGCCGCCCCAAAGCAAATGCCAATATCTTCGGTCAAATGGTGTGAATCCACATATGTGTCGCCAATAGCTTTCAGCTCAAGCTTGAAGCCCCCATGTTTGCAAAGCAGCGTCAGCATATGGTCTAAAAATCCAATGCCAGTGTCGATATTGTACCCTTCCTCGTCCAAGCTCAAAGCAAGGCTGATTCTCGTCTCATTGGTGTTGCGCTCAATCTCAGTCTTTCTCATCGTCTTCTCCCATGGCTTTTGCATACGCTTTGCCGATCGCTTCCAGCAATGCCTCGTTCTCTTCTCGGAGCCCGACACTAATCCTTATATTTGATGGATAAGAGCTGTATGAGCGTATAAGTATGTTGGATTTCATTGTCTCTTCTACAATTTCTTTGGTTATGGGGGTGCGCACAAGGATAAAGTTGGACTGGGATGGAAAAACCGCCATGCCTTCAAATTCAGCTAAACGCAACGCCAGCCAATCCCGCTCTTCCTTGATTTGCTTGATATACGGGGCTATTATCCCTGGTTTCCTAAGCAGCATTGCCGCTGCGGTTTGGGAAAAGGAATTGATGCTGTACATGTCAATCGCGCAGTTGATAGCTGTGATATTCTCCACAGCGCCGATCGCAAAACCAACACGAAGGCCCGCGCACCCGAATGCTTTGCTGATTGTCCTAAGAACCAGCGCCCTGGGATTGCCAGCAGCGTAGCTTGCAAATGACTTGGCGCTGGAAAACTCTATGTATGCTTCATCTACCACACACATGCCGCCAGTGCCCTCAATGACCCTAATGATATCCTCGCTTCGCCAAAGGTACCCAGTGGGGTTGAAAGGGTTGCATATGAATATCAATTTAGCGTTTTTCTCGTTTGCTTGGGCAATCAAGCCTTCAATATCAGGCTCTAGCCACTCATTTGACGGCTCGATGCCGATGTACACGCCTTTTGCGCTCGCAGCTCCGCTTTTGTAAGAGCCGAAAGCCGGCTCCAAAGACATGGCTACATCCCCGGTTTCAAGGTAAACATCACAAATCGCGCGTATCAATTCATCAGAGCCATTGCCAGCCGCGACATTGCCAACACCTACAATGCCATCCAGATAGTAGCAATAAGCTTCCCTAAGAGCCAGTGCCTCGCAGTCTGGATAGCGGTTCAGACCCAAGTTGAACAGGCTTGCCAGCTCATCCCCTGTAAAGAACTCTTTTGCTATGTCATATGGGCTCTCATTGGCGTACAACTGAACCATTCCAATGGCATCTTCACTGAGGGGGTTTAATGGAGGCAACATGCCTTGGTAGTATTTTCTAACTAGGCTACTCATATTTTTCAATTCTCCTGGACACAGACTTCCCATGGGCAACCAAACCTTCCAGGTTTGCGAACTTGACAACTTTGGGGGCGATTTTGCCAAAGGCTTCTTTGCCATACTCCACATAGTTGAGTTTTTTCATAAAGTCATAAGTCGACAAAGGTGATGAGAACCTTGCTGTCCCTGATGTCGGCAGTGTATGGTTAGTGCCTGCCATGTAGTCGCCAAGCGCCTCAGCCGTGTATTTGCCAATAAACACACAACCTGCGTTTTTGATGAGCCTGATTACCGGCTCATGGTCAATGCAGCAAACTTCCAAATGCTCAGGGGCAAAGCTGTTTGATATGCAAGCAGCTTGCTCTAGACTCTCGGCGATAATGATGGCTCCGTTTGATTCGATCGACTGGCGGGCGATACTGTCCCCTTGCCAGAGGGAATCCAAGTATTTGCCCACATATGACGAAACATCCTCAGCGAGCTTGGGGCTCACAGTGACCAAGACAGAAGCTGCTTCCCTGTCATGCTCTGCTTGGGCGAGCAAGTCAAGGGCCACTAGCTCAGCGTCAGCCGAATCGTCTGCTATAATGAGAACCTCGCTGGGGCCAGCCACCATCTCAATGTCCACATCCCCAAAAACAGTCTTCTTTGCCATAGCCACATACGCATTTCCAGGGCCGCATATCTTGTCTACTTTTGGAATCGACTCTGTTCCATAAGCTAAAGCTGCAATTGCTTGGGCGCCGCCCCCCAAGTAAACCTCTTTGACCCCTGCCATTCCTGCGGCTGCCAAAATGATCTGGCTTGCTTTGCCGTCTTTCTGGGGCGGGGTTATAAGTGCTATACGCTCGACGCCTGCAGCTTTTGCCGGGACAGCCAGCATAAACACTGTGGAAGGATACGGGAACGAGCCCGCAGGGACATATAGGCCGACTGAAGCCAATGGAATCGCTTTTTGCACCAGCCTTCTGCCTGGCTCGTCGACTACCACGTCTTGAAATACTTGCAGAGCGTGGAATTGGTGTATGTTGTCAATCGACTCTTGGAATATTTGCTTGACATCATCCGGCAACAATTCCATTGCCTCTACAATATCCTCTTGGGGCACTGCAAAATTATCGATGTCGACTCCATCAAATTTCTTAGTGTAATGGCGCAAGGCGCTGTCCTTGTTCAGCTCGACATCCGCGATTATTTCCTCAACTACCATTTGGATGTCCTTCAGCTTTGCAGCAGCCCTAAGGGAAATCTGCTTTTTTGCCTCATCAACCCCGATTTGTTTAACATCAAGGATTTTCATTAAATCTTGGCGCGTTAATACCCTAGGGGAATGCGCCACCTCCTAATCCAGTTAAGTGTGGGCTTTACATTTGCTAATCCGCCGCCCGCTAGCTAAGGCCAGCCTGCTGTTGCTATCCCAAAACACAAACGCAACTGCATACCATGATTTTTAGCTATTTGTTTTGCGTTAGCGGCATGTGGCGGGCTATTGGCTTATGCCTGCCTGTTTCTCCAAAATATCTATTAGCTCATAGAGCTCCTTTTGTTTTGTTTTTAACGCTGCTTTGTTTGTTATAAACACTGGGGCAATATCAAAGACTTCCTCCAGCACAACCAAGCCGTTTTCCTTAAGGGTTTTTCCGGTTTGGACTATGTCGACAATCACATCGCTCATATCCAGCAATGGGGCGATCTCTACTGAGCCATTGAGCATAATCACATTACATGGAATTTGTTTTTGTTTAAAATGCCTCTCTGCGCAACGGACATATTTGCTTGCCGCCACAATCTTCTTGGCAGCTTTATACTCAAAGCCTTCTTTGCCTGCCACACACATCTTGCATTGGGCAAAAGGCATTGAAAAGAGCCTGAAAACATCGGGATCTGTCTCCTCAATCACATCCCTGCCAACAATCCCGCAGTCTGCCACACCAGTCTCCACATAGACAGCCGTGTCCGCCGGTTTGACCAGCAAGACCTCATAGAGCCCTGATTTATCGCTTATAATGAGCTTTCTTGTATCGTCAAAGCTTGGAAACTCCAAACCAGCTTGTGCCAATAGGGTTTCCGCCTCGCTGGAAATCCTGCCTTTTGCTATCGCTAATCTAATCACACCCCTGCCCTGCCCTTCAGTTCATCTAAACTCTCCAAATTTTCGTCGCCATACTTTATGGACAACTCCCCAGAAGCGCCTTCCAGCCGCACGCTAAAGCCTTTCTCTCGCAGGGCGTTAGCCACGATTGCCGCTTGGCCCGCAATTGTGGGCGGGGAGGCTATTTCAACTGTTTTGATTGGAGGGTCATTATCGGCATTGTAAAAAGACATCGCCTCTCCAAGATGGTGTCCGAAACCGCAAGCGCTTGAAACCGGGCTGATGCTTGATGCCAAGTCATCGTAACGCCCCCCGCTTATAACCTCTGTCTTTGCGCCGGCTATATAAATCTTGAAAATCATTGCTGAGTAGTATCCGAGGGTGTTTGTAAAGCCGAGGTCTAGAAACACATTTCCAGCTGCGCCTTGTTCTTCAAGCAAGTTGTATATTTGTGAAATACTGTCTAGCGCGCCAACCATCTCGTCATTCAAACATAAATCCCTGGCGCGGCCAATAACATCATTGTAATTGCCAAAGAGCATACATGATGCTATTGCTGCCTCGACAATATGCTCAGAAACACCTGCCTTGCGCATCTGTTCCGCCAACCCAATTGCATTTTTATTTGAGACATGCTTGTGCATCTCTTGCTTTTGGCCGTCATCCAAACCCTTTTGCTCTGCCAGCAAAGCGTTGATAAAACCCGCATGGCCAATATCTGTGCGAAAGCTCTTGATTCCCAGTTCAAACAGGCTCTCTTGCGCCAGTTTGACTATCTCGCTGTCGCAAACCGGTGTTGGGTCGTTAAAGATTTCAACGCCTGATTGTGGAAATTGCATATGTGCCTGGTTTTCAAAGCGGACTATTTCAGTAAAATACGATACCCTGTCAAAACCATTTGTGCTCCCTTCCTCAAGCAGATGAAAAGTGGCGTCTGGCCTCACCAGCAATACTTTCCCCGTCCTGTCAATCAGCTTGAGCATGCTTGAAGGCTCAGTTTTGCTGTAGACCGTAAAAAGCTGGGCATCAGCAAATAGAGGGATTGTCACTTCGTTTAAGGCGTACCTGTCATACAAGCCCTCAAGCTTCCTGCGCACACTGCTAAATTTGCTATTATCAGCTCCCATGAGACTCCTTTATTCTTCTAAAATAATTTATTATATCATGTTTTTCTAATTTTTATGGGCTTTTGTATTGCCTTGATAAAATAAAGAGAAAAAAGAGAGGAAAAATACATATCCATATTTTGCATGCAGAAGGTGGCAATTATTGGTCTGGGTTAGGAGTAGAGCGCAGGACTCACGATATTCATTTGTCAGAGTAGGAACCGGCGTCGCCTCAGATCCCCCTCGAAAGATCCGCGCAGGCGCAAGAATCCAAACCTTTGCAAGCAAACGCTGCAATACAGGCAATCCAAGCCAGAAAAGGTTTTAGGTTTTGTTTATGATATCATCTGCATTTAATGCGAGCTCGTAGAAATAAACATGTCGAAAAATACAACAATTTGGTAACAAACAATAAAATCTATCCCCTTTTGCGGCAAATGTGGCTGAATGCTACAAATATCATAGGGGGATAGATCATGGTGAGGCTATTCTAAGTGTAGCGGCGGGAGAACCATCCTGCGACGAAATTTTACAATGGACCATTGGCCATGGGGAGTAGCCAGTGTTGAAAATCCACTAGAAAAATGGCTCCATTCAAAAAAAAACACACAATATGAGCCATGCAAACATTGTGTGTATTTTTGATTTGTGCGCTTACCCAATTGCTATTTCTGTCTCCATGTCAAACAAGTGGATTTTCGATGTGTCGACACCGATCTTTATCCTGTCGCCAATCCTGTAAACCTCGCCAGGGGGTATCCGCGCAACCAGCTTGTCGCCGTTGCAATCCAAGTATAAAAAGATCTCGCTTCCCATCGGCTCTGAAAGCTCAACAACCGCATCAAACACTCTGGCTGGGTTTGCCTGCAGGAATGCAGCTGAGGCATGTATATCCTCAGGCCTGATCCCGACACATATTTCCTTGCCCAAATGCGCCTGGATGCCTAGTTTTGCGACTGGCAGTTTCCCCGCAGCCATAGAAGCCTGCATGATTCCATCCTGCGCCGACAACACGCCATGCGCAAAATTCATTTGCGGGCTTCCAATGAACCCTGCCACGAACATGTTGCATGGCTTGTCATACAATACTTGGGGGGCATCGACCTGCTGTATCATCCCCTCTTTCATTATGACGATCCGGTCTGCCATTGTCATCGCCTCAGTCTGGTCATGGGTCACGTAAACAAAAGTAGTCCCCAAGCTTTGGTGCAGTTTTGTAAGCTCAGCCCTCATGCCTGCCCTGAGCTTCGCGTCGAGGTTTGACAGTGGCTCGTCAAGCAAAAAAACAGCCGGATCCCGGACCATGGCGCGCCCTAATGCCACACGCTGGCGCTGCCCGCCGGAGAGAGCAGCGGGTTTGCGCTCCAAAAGCTCCTCTATGTCCAAAACCTTTGCGGCATCCCGTACCCGCCTGTCAATCTCATTCTTTGGGATTTTTCTCAGTTTTAAAGCAAACGCCATATTTTTGTATACTGACATATGGGGGTACAGCGCGTAATTTTGGAAGACCATTGCAATGTCCCTGTCTTTTGCCTCCACATTGTTCATCAATATCCCGTCGATATACAGCTCTCCCGAGGTGATCTCCTCAATGCCTGCAATCATGCGCAGTATAGTGGACTTTCCGCACCCTGAAGGTCCCACGAGGATAATAAATTCTTTGTCATCAATTTCCAAGCTAAAATCATGCACAGCCAAAACTCCGCCCGGATACTCCTTTGTTATGCCGTCTAGTATAATGCCAGCCATGAGTCCCCCCTATTGTCAGACACAATCTTTTGGATTCCAGCGCCAAGCAGCTCCTTGCGCCTAGCGCCCCATCTGAAACAGCAAGACAACGCCAACAGGGATGCAGCCAAGGATAAAAGCGTTTGATTTAAAACAAGCAGCCTCACTTGCACATCCTTGTGCGCTGGCGCCATCCCCAAATATTCAACCAAACCATCCTTCGCGCCTTGCCACAACCCTGACCAAAACGAAAAATCGCTCCATTTGGTGGGAACCATCCACGGAGGGAGGATTTCCAAAAATGACGGCAACCACATCGCGAAAACTATCAAAAAGCCAATTGCGCAAACAGACTTGGCAAGGGATGCCATCTTCGAAACCATGTTATAAACAAGCGCAGCAGCGTATCCACCAAGAATCAACAGCGGCAATGAAGCCATCGCCTTTGCAAAAAAAACCACAGAGCCGCCAATCAGGATGCTGCCGGGGCTTCCAAGCCCGCTTGAAATCGCGAAGCTAGCAGCGTCAGCCCTAAGCGGGGAGGACGGCCCGCCGAAAAGCTCAGCCCCTGCCCAGCTTTGGCCAAACCCTTCAACTGCGTAGGAAACAAGGGCAAGCTCCCCGCCAAAGTCGAACACTCCCCTGACAACCCTCTCTTCACCATCAACCTTTAGTGACATGCCAACCACATCATTGCTGCCAAACAACCTCCATGCAAGCCCTGATGAAATTGAGCACCCTGCGCCATCTGTAGCCCCAGAAGATGATCCGCAAATATATGTAGTCGGCCATACAAGAGCAGCATCCCCGCTTATCGCAATATACGGGGCATTGGCCTCCCCTGTGCCTGTGGTGAATTTTGCGCTGCCTTCCCGCCAAAATGTAGGCCAAAATGTAGCTCCATTGGAGATCGAATATAGCCTTGCGTTATATGCTGCTTGGCTGCTGATCAATTCACCGAAGCGCAAAGATATCGCGCTGTAGGGCTCTATTTTTGCGGAGTTTCTAAAACCGGCAATAATAAATGCCCCAAGTGCAGCCCATAAGAGGGCATCGATCAACAACTTTTTAAAGGCCGCAAGCCGGTGCGCCAAAAGATATTGGTTCTGGCCGCTTATACCCATTGTCACTCCACCCTTATCCTGTCTCCCGCGCTCAGGGACTTGTTGCTTGAAGTGATTATTTGGCTTTGCCTGCCAATAGACCCAGAAATCGCAGCCATCTCATTATCTGAAATCGTTACAGAAACAGGCGCTTTGGCAACAGCGTTTTCAATGCCCAAAACAGTCTTTTGCTGCTCAACCACATATACAAAATACCCGCTGTTGTCAGAATGCAAGGCGGATAATGGCACACATGTCTCATATGTGTTCCGGCTCATCACCACTTGCACAGTGACCCTTTGGCCTCCTGTCCAATCGGTGCCAGGCAGCCGGACAGTTATCGGCACATCGCCCTCGTCATCTGGAGCGCCGATGGCATGGATGGCCCCTTTGACTGTCGGGGTGAAATACATTGAGCCTCCTGAAGTAGACACCTCGCATTCTCCCAAAACGGACAAGCGGTCTGCATCAGCCTTTGCCAGTTTAATTGCCGCCTCAAAACCCTTGCCAGAGTCCATTAATGAAATAAAAGGGTCCTTGGCTGTTGTCGCCCCTTCCCTTCCCATGGCTGTAACAAGCCCAGAAAAGTCTGAGTATAGCAAACCATTGTTTTTGCGCAGCCTCTCGAGCTTGTCCACAACTGCCTTCTGGGCTTCGATATCAAGCTTTTTTCCGACAGTGTTGTTGGCATTTTGCCTGTTTGTGTCAGAAGCTGCTTGGCTGGATTTCGAGTAGTTTGTTTGGGCGTTTTCATATGAGTTTTGTGCGTCCTCTACCCTGCGCTGCGCTGAATTTATGTCAGAATTCGCTTTTGACTCTGCAGATGAAAGCGCCTCTTCCCTGGATTTTACAGTGTTCTCCGCTTGGGCGATTTGGTTTTCATCCCCTTCGCCCTGGGCTCTATACAGGGCAGACCTGGCATCTTCAAGGGCTTGGCTTGCTGAGAAGACACTGGCGTTTGCAGATGCTCTTGCGCTGTTTAAATCCTCCTGTGCCCTGTCCAAGTTTGTGCGGGCATTGTCCAATGAAGAGGAATCAGCAGCCTCTGAGCGTTGTAGTTTTTCAAGCTCTAAATTAAGGTTGTCAAGGGTTGCTTTCTCCCTCAAGTACTTCGAGTTGATTTCATCCATGCCAAACTTGGCAATTGGATCGCCGGATTCCACCGTTTGGCCAACCCCCACATATGTCTCCTCCACTTTGAGGCCTTCAGGAACGGCTGTATCCAAAGTGTCTCTGGCGGCAACACTTCCTGTAGCAGAGATCGTGTCGGCGATTTGCGCCCTTTCTGGGGTTGACAAACTGACTTTGGCGAGAGTCGCCCCCGAAGTCCCCCTTGCTATTAGTGTCAGTGCGAGGAGGATACCCAAGAAAGCAGCGATGTTCCCCCCTGCCTTGAGCTGCTTTGGATCTGCCCCGCTAAGAACAGTGGAAAACCAGCCGCTTAGAGGCTGGCCGCCAGTGAGCCTGTCCAGAAAGCCCTGTTTATCTGCATCTCCTTGAAATCTTTCAATGGCTTCTTCTTGGTTGGCGAGGGCTGTCTCATTTTTATTTGAATTCTCTTCCATATAACTACTCCTTTAGCCCTGCTGACTGGATGCCAAGCTCAAGGTATTTCTGCCCAAACAAGAATACCAGCATGGCAGGGGCCAACATAAACAGCGATGCCGCCATCGCAAGGCCAAGCTTTTCGGCAACGATTTGTGGCAAATACAAAGACAATGGCCACAAGGACGGGTCTTTAAAGAAAGTCATTGGCTGCTCTATCGCGCTCCAGCATTCCAAAAACCCTAAAACAAGGGCAGACAGTATTCCGGGCATGCCCAGTGGCAACCCTATTGAAATAAATATCCTAAAATGGCTTGCCCCATCTATAGCGGCAGCCTCCAAAAGCGCCTTTGGCACAGCGTCAAATCCCTTTACCATTATAAATACAGGGTAAGCCGAGAAAGCGAAAGGCAAAACCACTGCCCAGAGGGTGTCCATTAGGCCCAATTTGTCGATCACCAAGAAATTTGGCACCATTGACACTTGGAATGGCATAAGCATCAACGCTATGTAGATTGTAAGCAGAGCCTTTCGCCCTTTGAATTTCAGCCTGCTAAGAGCCCAGGCGGCAGGCGCGCCCACTAGCAGCTGACCAAGTATCGAGGGGACCACCAGTTTGAAAGTATTCCAAAACATCACAAAAAACTGCGGCGTGTCCAAAAGCAGCTCCACAACCGGCTGCAATGTTGGCCAAGCTGGCAAAATAGGCCAAGTCGCGTCCCCTTCTATGCCTGCAAGCGCAGGGCCAATAGTTGCCTCAAGCTCTTCCAAGGACATAAGCGACCCGATAAGCATAAACCAAACAACCCACCAAACAAGCAATGCTACCACAGCTAGCATAATGGCCTTTGGTATAAACTTATAGGGAAACCCAAGAATTTTTTTTTCTTTCATTGGACTATACCTCCTCTGTAAAGAAGCGCAAGACCAATAATATAATTGCCAGCAGCACAGCGCAAAGCATAGCGGCTGCTGCGCATAGCCTAGAAATGTCCAAGTTCTGATACCAATTGTTGAACAAGTGCTGCAGCAGATATATTGAATCGTGGGGATATGAGCCTGCCACCAAGTATGCTTCCCTGAATACCTTGAATCCGTTGAGCAGCGATAAAATCGCCACAAGCCCTGTGGTGGATGCGAGCCCTGGCATTGTGATATTCACAAATATCTGCCATGCGTTGGCGCCGTCGACCTTTGCAGCCTCATACAAGTTTTGGGATATGCCGTCAAGGCCTGCAAGCCACAAAACCATGTCATATCCAGTATTCTTCCAAAGGTAAGTAAAAATCAACACCCAGAACGCCGCAGATGTGCCCATAAAGTCGACAGGCAACACCCCGAATCTGGCTAAAACCGTGTTGGCAAGCCCGTGTTTGTGGAAAAGCGCTTGCCATAGCAGCACAATGCTAGCAACAGGCACAGCCATCGGCAGCAGGTAGCTGGTCTTGAAAACCTTGCCCCAAGGGCGTATCCCCCGTACTAATAGGGCAATGCCCAAGCTTGCCGCAAGGAGGGCAGGAATGCACACCGCCACAAACTTTGCGGTGTTTGCTGCAGCAAGCCTGAACGCGTTGTTTTTCAATACTGAAACATAACCGTCCAAGCCGATGAACTTTATCCCCAAAGCGTCAAAAAAACTTCGGCGCACAGTGTCGACAAAGGGGGCTAAAAAAAACAGCGAAATCCCTGCAAAGCTTGGGGCAAGAAAGACAAGGGCTGCAAAGCCTTCGCCTCTCTTGCCTTTTGCAGTCGCGTTTGAACTGCTTTTAAGACCTCTCTGCAAGATAGTTTTTAATGTTTTGCTCAATTTCCTTGATTGCTCCTTCAACATCGAGCTCACCTGTGGCGCACTTTTCTACGCTTCCTTCTATCATTTCAGCCAAGACCGCGTCTTCAACAGAAAGTTCATGCAATCCAAACACCATCTCGTCTATGTCAAATGTGAACAAAGGCGATCCGGATTCTTCAAGACCCTCGTTTATGGCAGCAATTTGGGCATCCATGCCTTCCTTGGTGACAGGCAGCCCTGTCCCATAGTCTTGGCCCTGGACATTCAAAGACAACATCGCCTCCACAAGCGCTATGGCAAACTCCTGGTTTTTCGACGCAGCCGATACTCCTGCTATGCTAGAGGGCCTCCACGCCCCTTCCACAAGTCCAGGGAATGGCATAATAGACGCGCCTTCGCGCTCAATAGCAATTTGCAGCACTTGTAAATTGCCTCCCGCAAAAGCCCCGTAATTAGACATGCGGGCGATGTATCTCATCAAGGAGCTGGGCACTCTGGCAACTGATCCCCTTCCGCCGATCGCCATGCCCATCCGCACTTGGTTTTGCCTGCCCCCCCTCTGGCTGCCCAAATCGTACTTGACGCTAATCGAACTAACAGCCTCCAAGAAAAAGCGCAGGTTGTCGATATCAAGCGCTCCACCTTTGATGATTGAAGGGGCGCTTGCCAGCCACAAAACCTCTGAAAGATCGCTGATATCGTCAAAATACAGCTCTGAGCGCTCTTCCTCCGCCAACCCTCCGAAAGAGCGCATGCCGCCTTCTGGAAGACCCTTCCCGTTTACAACTAGAGAGACCAGGGAGCCAAGCCCATTTACTTTTGAAAGGGCTTCGTTGGTGCCCATAAGCAACGGCGCATAAAACTGGGTTGCAATGCTGAATATCTTTCCGCTCGAGGCATATGGGGCAAGCAAGTTCGCATAAACCTCGCTTGTATCCACTAGCCCAGCCAGGTCACAGAGCATCCCCTTTGCGCCATAGCTTTCTGCGGGGCATCCGTCTAGAATAATGACATCCGGACCATTGCCGCTTAAAAGCCTGGTATTCAGGTTCTTTATGGCATCAGAGGCGGAAATCCCGCTTTCCCTGCCAAGGGCTACCTCATAGCTGATTTGCGAGTCAGGGTTTTTCTTCCGCAGCTCGGCTATCGCTGACCTGACCATGTCATTGTCCCGAAGCGACCAAACAATGATATTCTTTGATGGGTCGACGATTGCAGTGTCGCTCCACTCATATTTATATAGCCTGTTTGAGCCCGAGCCTTCGAGCATACCCACTACAACGCTCTCGCTGCCCAGCACATGTATAGCTGATGCTGAGCTGTTCGGGTTGCCAACAGAATAGTTGGTTGCGTCCAAGAAGCTGCTTACATTCCCCTTTGCCACCTTAAAGACTGTGTCGTTGTAAAACGCATACAGCCCGCCATCTGGCGCTGCAGCCAAGGCGTTTGAGTTGCCGCCAAACATGCCGCCTATCCGGTTGCCCCTTCCGCCACGGTTCTGGCCGGAGCCAAGGGTCGCATTGCCGCTAGGCACGCTGGAGCCATCAGACAATTTGTAGCAAGCAATGTTGCCTGCAGAGTCCATTGTGTAAAAATTGTCTTGGCTGGCTATTGCCCCAGATATGCTGGTGTTTGTGTCAAGCAGGGTTATGGTTTGCCCGGTTGCCACATCGAAAAGCAATGTTTTGTTTTCCATGCCTCCCCTGCCTTGGTTTTGCCCGCCGCCGTTTGCGTTCCGTCCTGGGCTTTGCCCGCTGCCAGAAGGTGTTTCAGGGTCGACAGCCACAGAATAAGAAGTGTAATTATCGGGCCTGCCACCCCCTCCCCCTGGCTGGGTTTGCACCATAAAAACGCCAGAGTTGTAGCTGGCGATAGCTTTGCCTCCGCCCAGGTATGACAGGCAGGCAAGCATTATCATTTGCTGGTTGGCGACCAATTCGTCGATATCGCCAAGCGCCACATGCTCCCAAACACCGTCTATCCCAACAATCCCCAAGCCCTTGTTTTGAATGAAAGCGAGAAGCCGCCCGTCATCAAGCAAAGCGGAGGCAGAGATGCCAGCCAACTCTTCGTTTGCGGCAGCAGGGCCGGCGGCCTCGCTCCAACTAGCACCCCCGTCAGAGCTCTCGAACTTTTTCGCATAATCGGCGCTATAGCACACAATTGTGCCGTCATCTGCCAAAAAGCTCACGAAGCGGCCGCTGATTGGAGGGGTTATGTCCGTTTCGACATACTTTCCTTTTGTTGTTTGGGTATTTGCCCCTTGGCCGGGATTGCCCCCGCATCCTGCCATGAAGAGCAGAATGCCCGCCAAGGCAAGAATCGCTATGCGTTTTAATTTTTCCATATAATCCCCTTGAGATTTACTAAATTTGCTAATGCTATCTTACAGCCTAAACCTGTAATGAAGCTGGAATAACGATGCTGAAGAATTACAGCTTCATTACAGGTTTAGTGGATATGATGGGGGTATAATCATTATTATAGTGTCAAAATTGCAGAAATGGGGCAAAAAAATGAAGATCCTGCTAATTGAGGACGAAAAAGACTTGGCAGACGCGTTGACTGCAATTCTGCTAAAGAACAATTACTCAGTTGACAATGCCTATGAGGGTGAATATGGGCTTGATTGCGCGCTTACGTGCATCTATGATTTGATCATCCTGGATGTTATGCTTCCAAAACTGGACGGCTTCGCTGTATTGGCCCATGCAAGGGGGGCCGGGATAACAACACCTGTGCTAATGCTCACAGCAAGGGGGGAAACCCGCGACAAAGTCGCCGGCCTTGAAGCCGGAGCAGACGACTACCTGCCAAAGCCATTTGCTATTGACGAGCTTTTGGCGCGAATTAAAGCTTTGGGCAGGCGAAAGGGCGAGTATTTGGCTGGCGGAGAGCACAATTTGGGCAACAACCGCTTGTTTAACCCTATGAGCCTGGAGCTGAAAACAGAAAGCGGCACAGTCAACCTCACACTCAAAGAGTCCCAGCTTCTCGAATTGCTGCTCTCGCATAGGAACACTTATACCTCCAAGGATATGATAATTGAAAAACTCTGGAGCTATGATGCGGATGTGGTTGACAGCCATGTTGAGAGCCAAGTATCGCTGCTAAGAAAAAAACTCTCGGCCGCCTGCCCGGCGCTCTCGATAAAAGCATCAAGAGGCGTCGGCTACAGGCTCGAAGGACTGGATGATGTTTAAGAAAACCCGAAACAACATACTTATGCTTAACATGGTTATGGTCTCGGCAGTAACCATAATATCTTTCCTCGTTATTTTCTTCACTACTTACAACAGGGTGAAGGTTGAAAACCAGCAAAAGCTAGTGGCTGAAACAATACAAAACATAATGGTCCAAGACTCCACTGCAAGGAGGCCGCCAAACCGCCGCCACGAAGCAGAAACTAGCGAAGGCAGCTATTTCTCCGGTTTCGCAACTAGGCGCTTGCCCCCCAATGCCGGGTTGTCTTTCTCTGTGCTTCTAGATGGACAACGAAACATCCTGTCAGTCAACTCAATGCTGGAGATGGCTAGCGAAGACTATAGCATTGCCGCAGCGCTTGCTTTAGACATGCCGAACAAAAACCAGACTGTCAGGCTCCACGGTCGCATTTGGCAATTTGCCAAAACCCCGATAGGCGTAATATTCAAAGAAGAAGATGAAGCGCATGAGCAAATCTTTTACACTTTGGTCAGGTTTCTTGACATTACAGACTCCATCGCGATGGTCCGCTCACTGGCATTTATGCTTTTTGGCTTGACAGCAGCAATCCTCGCAGCATTCTTTTTTATCTCGCTCTACTTTGCCAACAAGGCTATTGAACCAATGGAGCAAGCATGGGAGAAGCAAAACCGGTTTGTCGCCGATGCTTCCCATGAGCTGAGGACGCCAATTTCGACTATCAACGCCAACTGCGCCGTGCTGCAATCTGAAGGGCCACAGAGCGTTGAGAGCCAAAGCCGGTGGATAGAGAGCATACTTCGAGCCTCAGAGCGCATGGGCAGCTTGGTGGCAAGTTTGCTGACTTTGACCAGCTTGGAAGATGGGCGCTTTTCCCCGGAGATCATGCCATTTGACCTTGGCGGCTCGTTGGAGCGCGCTATAAGGGAAATTGAAGCCCCAGCAATTGAAAATTGCCTTTCAATCCAATGCCAGATTGAGCCCGGTGTGCGTGTAGAGAGCGATGAGGAGCATGTAAGCCAGATATTAGGCATCATGCTAGACAACGCCGTCAAATACACCCCAAGCGGGGGGGATATTTCAATTGCCATGGGCAAAGAAAAGAGCCAAGCCGTTGTGCAGATACGAAACAGCGGGCAAGGCATTTCCAAAGAAGCAATGCCTTTCCTGTTTGAACGTTTTTTTAGGGCAGACGCATCCCGCTCATCAGAGCGGAAAGGATATGGCTTGGGCTTGTCAATCGCGAAGGATATTGCCCAAATGCTTGGCATTGGAATAGAGGCAGAAAGCGAGCCAGGCTCATATGCGCTTTTTACACTGCAAATTCCAGTAAAGCACAAAAAGCGCTTCCGGCGCTAAAAACCTCGGTTTGGCAGTCTCACAGCCGCCTACAATGATCATTTCTCCAGTTTTACGTCAGCACTTTTTAGCATTTTTTTCGTCTACACCAGCCAACGAGCGGAAATAACATCTGTTTTCATCGTAGCAACCGGTGATCCCATAGACAAACTGCATGTGGCGGACTTGCCTGCCCATTCACCGACGAGCCGCTATTCTTGCCGCAGGCCACCAAACAGGGAAACGATGGGCAAGAGCACCAAGTCGTGCCTGATAGCCTTCATCATGCTACATCCTCCTGCTTCCCGTGGCTCTAAAGCAGATAAAGCCTCTCAACAAGAGTTCCCTCACTTATCCTACAATCGCCTCTAAGCGCCCAATCGCATGCTTTCCAGCCTCTTTGAGCTTTCCGTTTTCCGGGCGATCTTTTCATCATCGCTGAACGTATTGCCTTTTGGAAATCCATATATGGTTATGGATGCAATAATCGCCATAACAAATTTCGATGGTAGACTGGCCGTATAAACCAGTGTTGAGAATTCCGGTAATGCACACCCAATCTCTGATATCGCCAACCATGATAGCCCCTTCCGGCTTTATTGAAGCGTTATAACTTGTGATGCCGCCGCGGGCAATAAGAGCCGCATCAAGTGCACTGGCAGCATCATACGCAGCATCTTGGTGAAGTAAGATTGACAAAAAAATAACGAATTTGGATTTGTGTCATATTTGATTTGGGCAGCTCCTGGGAGATTCTTTTTTTTGGATTGTACAGATGCTAATAGTCGACAAAATATGAGATTAATTGTATTAACCTCAGCAATAGGTGTGTTATCTTTAGTTATCACACAAAAGGAGAGTGCACCAATCTGGAGCCAAAACCCTCATACCATGCTAAGAGGCTGTTTAATATCCATAAATGTAAACGCTAAAAAGGCTGTTTAACATTATATGAGAAGTAAATATCCAAGCGGTATAACGAAAGAGCAATTCGAGATTATCAAGCCCTTTTTAGAGTCTGCCGCCAAAGCAACACGGCCATACACATATGACTTGTACGATATTTTTTGCTCGATACTATATGTTTTGCGCGAAGGGTGCAGATGGAGGGCATTGCCCCACGACTTTCCAAAATGGGAGGATGTTTACTGCCATTATTGAAAATGGGGCAAAAAAAACTACATAAATAAAGATGAGCGCAGCGCTTTAGAAAAAGCCTTGGATGAGCTGGCTATGCCAGAGCGGATTATTAACGGTAGAAGCCCTGGCCCGTCGATGCTGGCAATTGACTCAAAAAGCATAAAAAACGCTTTCACAGCAGGCGAGAACGGCTATGATGCGGGGAAAAAAAATATCAGGGGCGAAAGTGCGCTTGGCGGCTGACACTCGTGGGCTGCCCCATGGCATACACGTCACTACAGCAGATTTTACAGACAGGGATGGGGCAACAGAGCTGGCTGTAATTAATGCAGGCAAATACGAAAGCGTCGAGACTGTTTTAGCTGGCAGCGCCTATACTGGGGAGAGCTTTGCAGAAGCAATAAAAGGGCTGGTTGACGCGAAAGTCGAGGTTGTCAAGCGCAACGAGGTCCATATGTTCATTGTCCTTCCCAAAAGATGGATTGTTGAAAGGTCATTCGGATGGGCCGACAGTTGCCGGAGGCTATGGAAGGTTTGCGAAAGGCGCTTGGGCACATTTTGCCAAATGTTGTATTGTCGTTCATTTCAGTTCTTTTAATACTAAACATCCTCTTAGAATGATCTTGGTGAGGATGCTGTGAGGATGCTGTATTTGGTACAAGGCTCCCTTGACCTTAGGTTTAATAGGGTTGCTGCAAAGTCATTGAAATGAATCGCAACCGCTCTAGTCAACCAACGTGCTAATCCTCTCCATCATCATCCGTAGCAAGCTTCACTTCAACTGCCTCAATACGCCGGTCTTTGACCACAAGCACCTTGAAATCCAGCCCGTGGACGCTTATTTCAGGCATGCTCCCGTCTGTTGGCACTATAGTCAGCTCATTGAGGATCAAACCGCCAACAGTGTCGAATTCCCCTTCGCTTGGGATAAGCGCCCCTGTCGCTTCAGAAAGCGCTTCTAAAGTCGCGCTGCCCGGCACTTTCCAGATGCCGTATCCTTGGGGTGCGATCTGCTCTTCTTCGACAATGTCCAGCTCGTCATAGATATTGCCGACGATCTCTTCAATCAAATCTTCCAAAGTGACAAGTCCGCTGATCCCGCCATACTCATCCACGACTATCGCCATATGGATTTTTTCCCTTTGCATATTTTTAAAAAGTACATCAGTGCGAACTGACTCGGGGACAAAGTATGCCGGCCGCAATAGCTCCACTAAAGGCTTTGGCTCCCTGGTCGCCAAGTTCAGCAGGAAGTCCCTTGCCATGAGCATCCCCTTGATGTCGTCAGGATCTTCTTCATAGACAGGAAACCTGGAGTATCCCGTTGTTTTTATCAATTCGAGGATTTCGTCGTCAGTGGCGTGTATATTGATAAAATCAATATCAGTCCTGTGTATCATAACATCTTGCGCTGCCATGTTGTTAAACTCAAATATGTTTTCGATCATTTCTTTCTCGTCTCTGCCGATAGCGCCTTTTTCGTCAGCGACATCCACCATATACAAGATTTCTTCTTCGCTCACTTCAGTCTCTGTCTTGTTCGGGTCAACGCGAAGCAGCTTCAATATGCCGTTTGTCGCAATACTCAACAAGAAAACAATTGGTTTTAGCACTGTTGTCAAAATGTTTACTGGGGAGGCGATTGCTCTTGCAAGGCTGTCCGCTTTTTGCATTGCGATCCGTTTGGGAACCAGTTCTCCGAATATGAGCATAAAGAATGATAAAGCAGCAGTGATTGAAATGAGGGATACACTATTCAAAGCCCTTGGGCTGATAGCTGAAATTTTAAGTTTTTCAACAGCGAATAATGTAAGCCGTTCAGAAAAATCATTTGCAGCGAATGCGGATGCCAGCAATCCTGCGAGAGTGATTCCAACTTGGATAGTTGAAAGGAAAGATGTAGGGTTTTGTATAAGGCTCAAAAGCTTTAAAGCCCTCTTGTCGCCTTCAGCGGCGCGAGCCCTGATCCTGTTGTCATTTGCGGATAAAACTGCAATTTCTGCAGCTGCAAAAAGTGCATTTAGGGCTATGAGGGCAATCTGTAAAACTAATTTAGGCCCCAAGGGGTCGTCGGACAAAATAATCACGCTCCTAATTGGTATAAATGCTGCTGTTAAGAAGCATCGATGCCACTTAATATTAGCTCAGTATAGCATAAGTGGCATATCGAAACAACAACACTAATTAATTGAATTTCCTGAGCCAACACTTTCCAGTCCGGATAGATACTGGATCATTGGCATACGCATAGCCAAGTGTCTCAATGGCCACTGCGTGTAGCGTTACATTGCCTACAAGTGCAGTAGCCAGATTGCGCTAGAAAAGACGCGTGCCCTTGCGGGCGCCCGGATACCAGATCTCGTACACAACCTGCCATATTGAGCCGGTCACAGTCGGGAGGATCGTGGAGGGTAGGAACAGGCATGGCAGTGCTGGTGCTGGTGCTGGGCGCCTATAGGCAAGATAGCCTGAACCACATTTCCTACAGTAGCTACAGCAGCAGAGGCATCCATTTTTTTGCTGGACAATAGTGGCAAAGTTCCACACCCAGTCAAAAGATCCATCTTAATTGGTGCCACATCGCTTCTTCGTATCCTTGTAAAGTACAATATTTTCGCCTATCCCAACGAGGCAGCCCATTAGACATGTCATTGTTGCCTGCAAATATGCTGCGGCTTCCTCCAGTTGGAGAATTTGTGTGTTATTGCGGTTTGGTGATGTGCACAAGCATTTTTTCACACGCTTATGGAATGTGTAAACACGAAATCAAAACTTTTGTAGGTAAAAATACCCTATATTACAGCGATTTCTGCTAAAGGTTTGGATTCTAGGGAACGATGTAACGCATTTGGGAATTGATGTTCCTGCTTCGCTATTTAAGCGCTTAATTGACATTCCATTTGAATCTGCGCACAAGAGACTGCTATTGCCAAAGACTTGTGATATTTGGGTGTGTTTTAAAAAAACAAAACCTATAGTGCTAATCTACATAAATTATGAAAGCAGCTTAAGCTACAAATGCCTCAAACATTGATAGAAGCTTGTCAAAGCGCATTGAAACGCGCCTAAAATCCTTTAGCCTGCAGAAGAAGCGCTCAACAATGTTTCGCCTTTTGCAAAACACCTTGTCATAAGGCCTCTGGGTTTTTAGCGTTTTTCTTTGGCGGCGAAACCAGCCCGGCCCCCTCAGCCTCAAGATATGCTCTTATGTCCACAGAGCCATAAGCCTTGCCGCCAGCAACCCTTGCGCCATCCTCAAATTCCGCGTCATAAAACAGAGGGACAGCCGCCTTGCCGTCGTGCATGCTTGCAGGCGTCCAAAGTATGGCCACTGGCTTTCCTCCGCCATCGGCAAGGGCGTGGGTCTTTGCCGCCCTGCCCCCGCGCGCCGAATCGATGCCCTGCCCCCTCGAGCCTTCAGATGAGGCTGCGGCGCCGGCCGAGGCGCGGTGGCCCTTGGCATACGTTGAATCCACATGGCCTTCACCGGCGGGCCCTGCAGCTATGCTCCCTAGAATCCTCTCAACCAAGCCTTCTTCTATCCATTTGCGGAACCTTCCATACACGGCCTGCCACTTGCCGAGCCTCTCTGGCATGTCCCGCCACGGAGCCCCTGTGGCCAGCAGCCATGAAAGGGCTTGCAAGACTGCGTCAACGGGCATTGGCGGCCTGCCGCGTGGGTAAAGACATGGCAAGCAGCCTGTAAAGGTTGTGCGTCAAAATTGTCATTGTGAAGTCGAAGTCCACCTTGACCACCATCCCGGAAGAGTTCCGGTTCAAGTGGAAGAACTCGATGTGCTTTGAGATCTCCTTTTCGACCAGCCACCTCCTCGAGTATTTCTGGACGATTTGCGCTGCGCCAGCCTCGAAGTCGTTTGTTATAATCACAGCCGGCTTTATCTTTCCGTGCCCAGTCATGTAGATCTGGCGGACCTTCCCTTCATAGCCTTTCAGCTGTGCGCTCTCCTCAAAAAGCTTGACGTTCCTGTGTTTCCGTTGGCACGCTTGATCTTTGTATTTTTCCACTTGTCGATTTTGCCGATCCTCTCCAGCAGCGAATTGCTACGCCTCCTTATTGTCACGAACATGGTCCCTCGCTTGTTGAGCTCGCTTAGGTTCTGGCATGTTGTCATTTTGCTGTCGAACACAAGGTATTCAAGGCCCGCCGGCATCTGGAAGTCCAGAAACTCGAGCACGGTCCAATTGCTGTTGGAATGCCCTGCAAGTGGTGTCGCCATAGCAGATGATCCCGCTCCCGGAGTCTTGCGCCAGCACGGCGGGCATCGACTCGAGGGCCTTGCCCCTATTGCCGGACCAGTTGTTCTGCAGGCTGTCCCCATCGCCCCAGTATGGGATGGAGGTGAAGTCCAGGTTCGCAGTGTCGCCAAGAAGCCCATCCTCCTCCCATATATCCCCCAGGCTCCTGAGGACGGTTAAGTTCATTCCGTAGGTGACGAAGCTGGAGTAGGAGCTGTACCAGGCTGCCTTGGGCAGCACATTCACCCAGGCGAACATGCCCATGCCCCGGTCCATGCGCCACAAGCCGTCCGTGCTGTGCCGCTTCACACTGGAGAGCTTCAGGGCTAGGAAGCAAAGGATGGACCGGAGGCGGTCCATGGATTTTGTCTGAGGGTAGCCCGACTCCAATACCGCCTTGTCTATCCCATGCCCAGCGAGCACCGGGAAGAAAGCCAGGAGCCCGAGCGACTCGCTGGTCAACGACTCTTTGGCGGAGAAATCCAGTGCCCTGGTTTTCTCCGCCTGCAATTTCCCCAGCCTGGGCTGCAGCTCCGCGCCGCTTTAGCGGCTTTGCTGCGGCACTGCAGCTTGGCGAAGCCCTCCCTCTTGAGCACCGAGTTGATATATTGTGTGGATACAGGCATACCAAGCCCGTCCAAAGCCGATTTTATCTCTGGCACAGACATGTTGGCTTTGCGCATGGCAGCCACCTTCTCCTCAAGCGCGCTTTCCAGAAGCTTGCGCCCAAGCTTGGGAGGGGAAAAGAAGGGATCCTTTCCCGGGTCGGCAGCAAGCTCGGCCTTGAAGTCCCTCGCAAGGGAGTAGAAAGTGCTTTTAGTGTAGCCGAACTCTTTGCCAGCCTCGTCGGCGCTCATTCCGCCAACGAAGAAGACCCGTAGGGCGCAGTACTTTTACTAGGCCTTGTTGCCAGGATCCAGGAAGTAGTTTAGTGATAGATTGAAAAGAACTAGTGCTCTGTAAAGTGTAAAATCGCTACAAAACCATTTTAATTTGTTTTTATCCATCTATGCAGTTTCCTTGAAAATAGGAGTAGGATATAAGCGCTTCAGCTTAACTCTTGCATC